>ERZ773043.3-NODE-3-length-199319-cov-8.705592_pt1 | contig 199319 bp, 197 predicted proteins | sample MGYA00580636_ERZ773043 | MGnify/ENA primary metagenome ERZ773043 (study PRJEB29015, sample SAMEA2737992) | human oral metagenome | biome: human oral; feature: human-associated habitat; material: dental | place: China | collected 2065 ...
CAATTGAGACGCTGCGCCGTGAGCTTCAGGAGGAGCTTGAGCTTGAAGTAAATTCAAATAATCTTTTGCTGCAAACCATCAAGCATGAAAATGGAACAAATGTTGCATGCTCCATCTATATTGTTACTGGCGTTGACACTGAAAAACTCAAACTGCATGAGGGTGCGGGCTTCGCCACAGGCACGCCAGAAGAGCTGTTGAGCCATCTTGTGACGGGTGTGACCCAGCAGGCGATTGAAGCATTTGTTGAGGCTCGAGATTCTGTATCTGTCCTCGCCTGGACGACCACGCCGTGGACACTGCCGGCCAACCTGATGCTGGCCGTCAACTCAGATATGACGTACTGCGAGGTGCTGGTGGATGGCGAAAAACTGATTATCGCCGAGGAAGCACTGGAGCGCACGCTACAGGATGAAAAGCACCAGCCGCTGGACTACGACGTATTGCGGAAATTCCCTGGTAGCGAATTGGTGGGTAAAACCTACCAACCACTCGATACCGGCTCGGCCTGGCCAGAAAATGACAAGATCCACACCATTTACGCAGCGGATTTTGTCTCGCACGAGTCGGGTACGGGCATCGTGCACATTGCGCCGGCCTATGGTGAGGATGACTTTGAGCTTGGTAAGGCCAATGGCATCGCACCTTTCCATGTAATTGATGACAATGGCTACTACACCGATACCAATTACAAAGGCCTGGAGGTGTGGGAAAATAATAAATTCATCGCCAAAGACCTGAAAGAAAAGGGCGTGGTGTGGAAGATTGAGTACATTCGCCACGAATATCCATTCAATCCTAGAAGCAAGCAGCGCATCATGTACCGGGCGATTCCATCGTGGTTCTTTGATATCCAGGGCCAGAAGCCGCTGATGCTGGATGAGAACGAGCATATCAATTGGTTCCCGGCTCACTTGAAACATGGCCGCTTTGCCAAGAACATCGAGCAAGCACCAGATTGGAATCTCAGCCGCGACCGCTTCTGGGCGACGGCGATGCCAGTATGGAAGGGCGACCGTGGTACGGTTAAGGTGGTTGGCTCGTATGCAGAGTTGAAGGAGCTGAGCGGTGTGGAGCTGGATGATTACCACCGTCCGTGGGTGGATGACATCACATTTGAAATTGACGGTGAAACGTTTACCCGCATTGATAAGGTGCTGGACTGCTGGTTCGAGAGCGGTAGCATGCCGTTCGCACAGCTGCATTATCCGTTTGAAAACCAGGCCAAGTTTGAGCAGAATTACCCGGCGGACTTCATCGTTGAGTACATCGGCCAGGTGCGGGCGTGGTTCTACTACGTGCACGCCGTCAACGCCGCCTTGGCGGAAATTGGTGCCTTTGGCCAGGCTGGTGCCCAGCACAAAAATGCCTACAGTAATGTCATCACTACTGGTGTGGTGGCGGGCAATGACGGCCGCAAGATGAGTAAGTCGCTTGGTAACTTTACCGATCCGAACGAGCTGATGGATAAGTTCAGTGCTGATTCCTTGCGCTTCCTACTGCTGAGTAGCCCGCTGCTCAATGGCGAGGACTTCGCGCTGCATGATAAGGATGTGGGCGATGTGGCGCGCAAGCTGGCGATGATCTGGAATATGTATGATTTCTTTACCATGTACGCCGAGGTAGATGGCTGGGAATTTGATGGCGAGCTGGTGGATCCGCTGAGTGGCCAGCCGGTTTGTACGTCCCTATCATCCACCGAAACGGCTTTCGCGCACCGGGAATCTCGCTCATCAACCGCAGGTGATACTGCGGAACTCGCTGCGCTCAAACAGTCCTCGTATCTGCCTGATGTTGATAACCTCAATTCTCGGGCCCGTGCAGATGTTTCGGAAGATGAAGCGACGATCGGCTCTGTGACCAACCCGCTCGATATCTGGATTATCAGCCGCTTGCACGAGCTGGTGGCGGAGGTCGAGCGGCAGATGGATGCCTATAATATCCCTGATGCACTGAGCCCAATTTTGCCGTTCTTGGACGACGCCAGCAACTGGTACGTCCGCCGTAGTCGCCGCCGATTCTGGAAGTCGGAAGATGATGGTGACAAGAGCGACGCCTACCGCACGCTGCACTATGTGCTGGTGCGCCTGAGCTACCTGCTGGCACCGTTTACGCCGTTCTTGGCCGAGGAGTTGTATCATAATCTAACCGGTGATGATGAGTCGATCCACCTCAAAGATTGGCTGCCAGCGGGCGCGGTGGATGAGCAGGTGCTCAAGGATATGTTATTGACGAGGGTGTTCATTGAGAATGGACTATCTAAGCGGATGGACACTAATGACGAATTTGGTTCGATAAAAGTACGTCAGCCACTCGCTTTAGCTAGCTATAATTCAAAGCATAAACTGGATGATTTTTATGAGCAGATCATGAAAGAAGAGCTAAATGTCAAAGAAGTAAAACATATATATGACGTGAAGGGTAAGATGTTTGGCGTCGAAATTGATAAGACTATCACCCCCGAGCTCAAGCGCGAAGGCTTGATGCGTGAGGTCATCCGCCACGTGCAGAGTGCGCGCAAGAAGGCCGGGCTGCAGGTGGATGACCGGATCGTGCTGCACCTCGCGGTCGGGGCTGAGCCCGCCAGCGCCAGCCAGTCGGCAGCGTCAGGCCAGGCGCAACCAGCTAGTGACGCAGCCGCGCAGCTGGGCCAAGCTCTGGCTGAGCACGCCGACACCATCGCCAGCGAGACGCTAGCGACAATGAAGCAGCCAGACGATGTACTCTACCAAACGACGGCTATGGTAGATGGCGCTGAGCTGCAGGTGAGCCTGGGGAAGGTATAGGTCTGCGAGAGACGCCGCCAAGCAAACGAGTGGCGCACCCCAGTCGTGAGACGCCACTCGAGCTTGGTGGCTGGCAATATTTGAGTTTCTATAGCCATACTCATCTCTTGCGCCAGCCTAGCATGCTTACCGAGCAAGAAAATATCGAGAGGCCAGCCACGAAACAAGTAGAAGCGCTCGTTTTATCAACATATCCGACGCAGTCAATGTGTGAGGCTGGCTACCAGTAGGAAGTATTAAAAGCCAGCCCCCTCGCTCGATCGCTTCCTCTCACGTTAGCCCTCACCCATGTTTTTCTCCAAAAGATTAAAAGAAGTACAGAGCAGCAATCGCTACAATAAGGCTATAACCCGACGCAATAATTGACGATCATGACTAAACTATCTGCTACCACACCCACCCCCTCACTACGCCAACGTCTGGTGGGGCTATGGCTAGTGGTGCGGATTATTTGGCGGGAGGCACCGCTGACGATTGCAGTCCAAGCGGTGGGAGCGGTGCTGTCGGCGGTGCTGCCACTGGCCACGGCATACTACGCGGCTCTTGCGACAACGGCTTTGGCCGAGGCATATGCGACGGGTGGTCAGCCGCAACTCCTCATCTATGTAGTGATGACTGTGGTACTGGGCGTTGTGGCGAGTGTGTGGTCGGTGGTGCAGGGGTATCATGATCAAGTGTCGCGCTATCGCATCGAGGCTGCCATGAGCGACCACATGTATGCTCGCCTCCATGCGCTGGATTTTTGGCGCTACGATGACCCTGCGACCATTGATATGTTTGATAAGGCACAGCGCTTCGTCCAGTCATTTTCGTACCTCTTTATCCAACTGGTGCGAATGCTGACAGCGCTGGTGTCGCTGGCAACAAGCCTGTGGATGATGGTGGTGGTGAGCTGGTGGCTGGGACTGCTCGTGCTTGTGGCGCTTGTGCCAAGTAGTGTGGTGCAGGTGCGGCTGTCGCGTTTGCAGGCTGGCCACTGGCGCGATCAGGTGGGTACGCGGCGGCGCATGGCGTGGATCGAGCACATCCTTAGCCGGCCGAACTTCATTGCCGAGCTGCGCCTCTATGGAGTGATCCACCATCTACTTGGTGAGCGAGCAGCACTGCGGGATAAAGATCGGCTGCGGGTGCTTGGCTACGAGCGCCGCTTTATGGGGCAGCGCCTGGGCGGAGAGATTATCCAGGCGGCAGCGGAGGTAGTGGCGCTTGCTTGGGTGGTGCTGGAGATCGTGGCGCATCGCCAGCCAATTGGGCAATTTGTGCTGGTGCAGCAAATGGTAGGGCGAGTGATGAGTGGGATGGATAGCATCATCAGTATATATAATATGATTGACGAAGACCTCGCCACCATGGCAGACTACCAGCAATTTATGGCGCTGCCTACCATGAGCCAGGCAGCCACTATCGATGAGGTGACGCTGCGCGATGCGATCGCGGTGCAGCGGGTGTCGTTTTGCTATCCATGCACGCAAACGGCGGTGCTGCGCGATATTTCTCTCACGATTCGCCGTGGCCAGCACATTGCCATCGTGGGAGAAAATGGCGCTGGCAAGAGCACGCTCGTTAAGCTGCTCACCGGTCTGTATCAGCCCACCAAAGGCAGCATTACCATTGATGGGGACGATCTCCGTCATATCAGCCCAGCAGCCTGGCACCGGCAATTGGCCGTGCTGGGGCAGGAGTTCATCCGCTATGACTTCGCCACGGCGCACGAGAATGTCTGGTATGGTGATGTCTCGCAGCCAGTGGATACAGCGCGCCGTGATGCTGCACTGCGCCAGGCCGAGGCAGCCGATTTTGTCCGCAAACTCCCTCATGGTGGGAATAGCTATATCAGCAAATGGATGGAGGCGGATGACCACGAAACAGGGGTAGATCTATCCGGTGGGCAGTGGCAACGCCTGGCCTTAGCACGCAACTTGTATCGCAATGCGCCCATCATCATCCTCGACGAGCCCACCAGCGCCATCGACGCTGCCGCCGAAGCACGCATCTTTCGCCACCTCTTTGCTCAGCAGGGCAAGACTATCATCACCATTAGCCACCGCTATAGTACCGTCAAGAAGGCGGATGCCATCTACGTTATCGCTCACGGCCGCGTCGTTGAACATGGCACTGCTACCGCATTGATGGCGCAGCGTGGTGCATTCTATGAGATGTTCAAAGAACAGATATAGTTTGGTATAATAGGGGTGTGGCGCCGTGGCCGAGAGGTTAGGCAGAGCTCTGCAAAAGCTCGTACAGCGGTTCGAGTCCGCTCGGTGCCTCCATGTGGTATTATTTTTGGAATGCTTTATACCAGCCCATTTGCTGTGCAGTGTGTCGCTTGTGGCAATTAGCACAGAGGATGCGGCATTTTTTCATTTCGACCACGACGTCTGGCCACGAGTATCCCAGTCGGACTGCTTGCGAGATGCTAAAGCGCTTCGACTTTGGGTCAATATGGTCAAACTCTAGTACACGAACATCATCCTCACCACAGATTGCGCACGATTTATCACGCAAATAAGCAAGCATATTGTAGCGAAATTCGACGCGTAGTCGCTCGCGGCGCTGCTTGGCACGCTGCTGGTAAGCTGCTTGGTTCTTGCGATAATGCTCAGCGTGGGTCGTGCGGCGCTGAGCTTTGTAGCACTGCTTGCTATTAGGGCATGGCGCGTACCTGTCGCAGTGTTCCTCACGAAAAAGTCGCTTTTTGGCTTGTGTTCGCCACATTTTGAGCATGGTTTCATGATTCGTAAAATAGGTTATGACATAAGTAGGTCGCGCAGCTCAGGGAAGGTTGGCTGTTGAAAATGACCTCGGTCAACGAATATATGACTTTTTGCGCTTGGTAGATCAGACTGAAATTTTGCTAGCTCAGTAAACGGCACGACTGGGTCATCTTTACTATGCAATAGGTGAATTTCTTTGGCGGATTTTTCGAGTCCAGTTGCACTTGGTAATATAAAATCGCCCAAGTCTTCGTGAGTTGCATCATCATACGGCGCGGCAACTAAGATGAGTCGATTAACAGGTGTGGCAAGAGGGTTCTCGTGTAAATACTTTGCTAAGAATATTCCCCCAAGGCTACTGCCAATAAGCTGCACGTCATCGCCCAGGAAAGGCAATATTTTCTCAAAGTAGATTTTCCATTCGGAATACCGCGCGTTTTGCTTGTTGGGCATAGTAGGTAGGAGTACATCAAAATCTGTCATTGTTACGGCGAGCCAATCGCGCCATTTTGTTTTACGAAAAAGACTTTCATAAGTAAGCGGGTTAGTGCGCAACGCGGAGAGATAGCGCTCGTAGGAATCAAAAGGTGATCCGCCATGAATATGTACAATTTGCTTCATAAACATAGTATAATACAAGCAGCACATGGCTACTATGCTAAAAGTGCGACTGCAGGCGCGAGTGGCGGAACTGGTAGACGCGAGGGACTTAAAATCCCTTGGCCAAAAGCCGTGCGGGTTCGATTCCCGCCTTGCGCACCAGGCGTGATATAACAGAGAAGACCACTCGGGGAGAGTGGTTTTTTCGTGTGCATAGCCAGAAGGGCAGTGTGTGGTAGCGGTCGTAGTAGCTATTAGCCCAAGATTTATTGTAGAATTACCCCAACCGCTGGCGAAAGCCACACAATTTGCTATAATAAAGCTATAACCAAAAAGGAGAAACGACACTATGACAATAGCATTAATCGTTTTGCTCGGCGTGATTGGCCTGCTCGTTTTGTTTGGCATCTTCATGTGGGCAACATACAACAGCTTGGTCAAGCTGAAGATCCGCGTGGACGAAGCTTGGAGCGACATTACTGTCCAGCTTAAGCGCCGGACAGACCTCATCCCGAACTTAGTCGGTACGGTAAAGGGCTACGCAGCGCACGAGAAGGAAGTCTTCGAGAATGTGGCTGAGGCTCGCAGTGCCATCATGAATGCCCAAGGCGTGCAAGAGACGGCTGCGGCAGAGAATATGATCGAGGGCGCTCTGAAGAGCTTGTTTGCCGTAGCAGAGGCCTACCCAGAGCTCAAGGCCAACCAAAACTTCATCCAGCTGCAGCAAGAGCTGGTGGACACTGAGGACAAGATCCAGGCAGCGCGCCGCTTCTACAACGGTGGTGTGCGCGACCTCAACACCCGCATCGCTATGTTCCCCGCTAACATCGTGGCTGGCATGCTCGGCTTCAAAGCCCGCGAGTTCTTCGAGGTGGAAGACCGCGCCAGTGTCGAAAACCCAGTGCAAGTGCAGTTCTAGATACCTCGCACACTATAACAAAGCCGCTCTCGATGCAGGGCGGTTTTTTATAACTTGAATTTCACAGCGCCACTGTTTAGCATTAGCTCCACCTCGCAAAACCACCATTATCTGCTACAATATATCTATGTACAGAGCAATTGCACACAACAAACGTAATACAGTTATTTTGATGATTGTCTTCGTCGCGATGGTGGCGGTGATTGGCCTGGCGGCGCAGTTAATTATGAATAGCCGCGGCATGCAAGGCAACCTGACGATCTTTTGGGGGACGTTTATTGGGGCGCTGATCTATGCACTAGTGCAGTACTTCATCGCTTCCAAGCTTGCCATGAGTATGACTGGTGCGGTGGAGATTCGCAAGGCAGATAATCCCCGTTTGTGGCGCACCGTCGAGAATCTTGCCATCACTGTGGGGCTACCGATGCCGCAGGTGTATATTATCGACGACCCAGCGCCCAACGCCTTTGCCACTGGCCGCGACCCCAAGCATGCCATTGTGGGCGTGACGACTGGCCTGCTGGAGATTATGGATGATCGCGAGCTGACCGCTGTGCTGGCCCACGAGATGGGGCACGTCCAAAACTACGATATTCGGGTGAGTATGATTACCTTTGGCCTGGTGAGTGCGATCGGCCTCGTGTCAGATATTGCGCTGCGCATGCTATGGTTCCGTGACAATGATGACCGCGAGACCAATCCGGTGCTATTGGTGCTTGGCATTGTGGCTATTATCCTTGCGCCCATCGTGGCGGCCATTATGCAAATGGCGGTGAGCCGCCAGCGTGAGTACCTGGCCGATGCGACTGGTGCACTCACCACTCGCGACCCAGCTGGCCTGGCGAGCGCACTGGGCAAGCTGCAGATGTATACTCGCCCGATGGAGAAGCAGGTCAGCTCAAGTGCTAATATGTTTATGGTGAACCCGCTCAAGCCGGGGTTCTTTAGCCGGTTGTTTAGCACCCACCCGCCGCTCGAAGACCGCATCAAGCGCCTCAACGAAGATATGAACAAATGGTAGGGCAGTGCCTGTGGCAAAAAAAACAACGAAGTCAACTCGCCGCTCAGCATCACGCACCGCTCCCACGGCGCACGTGAGCAAGCATGGTTCAAAAACAGAGGTGAAACGTCATAGTGTTGCAAAAAAGGCAACATCATCCTCTCGTGGTGCTACCCCCACAAAGGCTCGCTCGCCGCATGCGGATAATACTCCATTAGTGCCGCCCAGCTGGCGCGCCAACCTCCATTGGCGTACCTGGCGGGCTCGTGGTGGTAGGGTAGTGGCGAGTAGCCGCCAGTGGTTGCGTAATTTACAACAGCGCCGACCACACCGGAGCTTCCGCCGCACGCGCCGGCGCGATTATGCGCGCTCGCTGCAATTGCCAGGTTACATTGCCTTCACCGCGCAGGTGCTGCGCATGGTGCGGGCACACTGGCGGACGCTGTGCCTCTTAGCGGTGTTTTATGCCGTGCTGCTCTTGGCGCTGGGGGCAATTACCAACCAAGCGATGTACGACCGCCTGCAAAGCATGCTGGCAGAGTCGGGTAAGGATATTCTCACTGGTGCCTGGGGCAAGCTAGGCGAGGCAGGGCTTCTTATGGTGACGGCCTTTGGCACGGGCAGCGGCAACCTCAGTGCCGACCAGCAGCTCTATGTGGTGCTGGGCTTTTTGCTAGTGTGGCTCACCACAGTGTGGCTGCTGCGCGAGTACAAGGCAGGGCGAGCGCCACGCCTGCGCGATGGGTTGTATAATGCCTGTGCGCCGCTGGTGGCTACGCTGATGGTCGTCCTCGTCTTCCTCGTGCAGCTTATTCCGCTGGGGGCAATGGCGCTGGTGTATATTGGCCTGTCGAGCAATGGGGTGATTAGCGAGGGCTTTGGCTCGATGCTCTTCTATGTGCTGCTAGCCACTGTGGCAGTGCTGACGCTCTATTGGGGCACGAGCACCTTCATTGCGCTTGTGGTGGTGACACTGCCTGGTATGTACCCTATGCGGGCGCTGGCAGCGGCGGGCGATTTGGTGGTAGGGCGACGGCTGCGGATTTTGTACCGGCTGCTGTGGCTATTTGGCAGTGTGGCAGTGCTGTGGTGCGTGGTGATGATCCCTGCTATTCTCCTTGATGCCTGGCTCAAGCACCTCTGGCAATGGTACGCCTCTGTGCCGACAATGCCCGTCCTCGCGGGCTTCATCAGCTCGGTGACGGTGGTATGGTGCGCGGCGTATATCTACCTCCTCTATCGCAAGATCGTTGATGATACGGCAGCGCCAGCGTAGGATGCGCAGCTCTCAAAATAGCATCGCTCGAGATTTGGTTTTTTTGGGTGAGTGATATGGGTGATTGATGAAGACTTCGTTTATGCGCGTTTGGTGACGAAAGCAAGAATTTTTTAGCTAATATTCATTAACACAATGCTCAGACTTAACGGCAGAACAGATGTGTGGTTAGATAATTATTTTGCTGAAGAAAATAGTATCGAATGTGAATCGTAAGGGTATTTGCTTTCCTGATACTAGCTCACCCTCCCCACACTTCATCCGATGGAGTGTGAGAATCTGTCATTGTGCTGACAGATTCTCAGCTCAGCGCAAGAGGTCGATACTTGGGAAGTATCGACCCTTATAGCGTTCCGGAGGAGTGAGTGTGGGGGTGAGCGTGAAAGAAGCAAAGGGCTTTAGACCAGATACACACCAATCTTGCAGGATGGTTATACTAAATCTTCTCTTAAAAAAGCTGCACCCACCGCCAAATTCCGCTATACTAAAGGCAGTAAGGAACCGCTATGACACAAGACAAACACACAGTATCACTCACCTCATCGCCAGCTCAGCGCAGTGCCGAGCTGCGCCAGCTACTCAATCGTTATAGCTACGAATACCATGTGCTTGATGCGCCCAGCGTGAGCGACGCGGTGTACGACAGCCTCTTTGCCGAGCTCAAACAGCTCGAGGCCGCGCACCCTTCACTCATCACGCCCGATTCGCCCACCCAGCGGGTCGGCAACGCCCTCAAAGGCGGCTTTGCCAAAGTGCAGCACCGCCGGCGGATGGTCAGCCTGAATGACGTCTTTGACACGGCAGAGGTCGAGGCGTGGGTGCAGCGTATGGATAAGCTCTTGCCGGGGCACAGGCACGAATTTTTTGCCGATATCAAGATGGATGGCTTGGCCTGCGCGCTCATATACAATGATGGCGTGCTCGTGCAAGCCGTCACACGGGGCGATAGCTACGTTGGCGAAGATGTGACGAATAACGTGCGGACGATTCGCAATGTGCCGCTACGTCTGCGTGAAGCACCTGGCTTTGAGCACTTGCTGCAGGGCAGGACGGAGATTCGGGGGGAGATCGTCATGCTCAAGCGCGACTTTGCGGCGCTCAACCAGCGGCAGCAAGCTGCTGGCCAGCCAGCCTTCGCCAATCCGCGTAACCTTGCGGCTGGTACCATTCGCCAGCTCGACCCAGCACTCGTGGCACAGCGCCCACTCCATTTTCGGGGTTATGATGTCATCCGTGATGATGCGGCTGAGGTGCCGACCAACAGCTACGCTTATGATGCCTTGACGGCGCTGGGTATCACACGAAACCAGCAAGCGGCAGTCTTTACGAATCTAGCCGAGGTAATGAATTTCGTCCAGCAGTGGGGTGAGCAGCGCCACGATTTGCCGTTCAATACCGATGGCCTCGTGATCAAGATTAACGATCGCGCCCTCTACGACCGCCTGGGTATGGTGGGCAAGAATCCGCGTGGTGCGGTGGCCTACAAATATGCAGCCGAGCAAGCTACCACCATCGTGCGCGATATCGTCATTAGCATTGGCCGGACAGGTGCTGCCACACCAGTGGCGGTGTTCGACCCAGTCGTCGTGGCTGGCACGACGGTGCAGCACGCCAGCCTGCACAATGCCGACGAGATTGCCCGGCTTGATGTGCGGCGCGGCGACACAGTGGTCATATTCAAGGCAGGTGATATCATCCCGCAGGTCGAGCGGGTGCTGCCAGAGCTACGCCCAGCTAATACCGAGCCGACTGACTACCCAGCTGAGCTTCAGCGCCAATATCCCGAGCTGCAGTTCGAGCGGCCTGCTGGTGAGGCAGTGTACCGGGTGCGTGGTGCTAGTAGCTCGCTTATCCTCACACGCGCCCTCACACACTTTGCATCCAAAGGGGCACTGGATATCGACACACTTGGTGAGAAGAATGTCGCTACATTGGTCGAGGCTGGCTTGGTGCATGACTTAGCTGATATTTATACGCTGAGGAAGGAGGATCTTCTCCAGCTTGATCGCTTCGCCGAGGTCTCGGCGCAGAAGCTTATCGATGCCATTGCTGCTGCAACGCGCCCAGCACTTGAGCGTTTCCTCTACGGCCTGGGCATTCGCCACGTGGGTGCGCAGACGGCGATCGATATCGTGAAACATTTTGCAGATAATTCAAAACACGATGTACCCCAGCAGGGCAGTGTGAACAATAATCGCAATGATTCAGAAAAGAATGCATTGCATGATGAGCCGCAAGCACTCGTCAATACACTTGCAAATGACAAGCAATTGCTTGGCTTCCTGCGCTCTGCCACGCTTGACGAGCTGCAGGCGATTGATGGCATTGGCGTGGTAGTGGCTGAATCGATCGTCGCGTGGTTCAGTGATGCAGACAATGTTGCTTTACTGGATAAGTTTGCTCAATGTGGTGTCGTGCCGCAACATACGCAATCGTCACAGCAGCTCGCTGGTCAAAAATTCGTTATCACTGGCACATTGCAAGCAATGAGCCGCGACCAAGCGGCTGAAAGAATCCGTGCTCTGGGTGGTACCTTCCAAAGCAGCGTCAGTAAAGACACCACCTACCTTGTTGCTGGTGGTAAAGTTGGTACGAGCAAGCAAGCCAAGGCGGAGAAGTATGGCACGGCGATTATCGACGAAGCACAATTCTTAACACTCATCCAGTAGGAGAAAAGACATACGGAGGCTACTAATGGCAAAAGATAGGAAATGGAGTCGAGCGTGATTAATATATAGATGTGGCCAACTAGCGGTTTATGTATAGAATCCAGGAAGTGTGTAGATAACGTGGCATCGAATCAATTAGATTGCAAAAAGCAAGTGAACCCAAGACTATAGAAATATCTGAATATATAGCAAAGATGATTCAAAAATAAGACAGAAAAGAGGAGAAATAGCGAATAATAGAGGTAATAGTAACAAGAGCAAAATCGCAGCAAATATCAGTCTATAACAGAGGTAATATAATGAATATGACAGACAATACGCACAACAAATCAACCATGGCTGGCTTTTTCCTAGATGGCTGGTATGTCTTTGATAACTTCGCGCCATGCCAGGTTGAGTGGCGCGGCGTGCTGTACCCTACGAGCGAACATGCCTATCAAGCAGCGCATTTTTTTGACACCAATCCAACTCGGGCTGAGCAGGTGCGCTTATGCCGCTCGCCGCGCGTAGCGTCTGATTTTGCCAATCAGCATAAGGCTGAGGAAGATCCCAATTGGGACGATAAGAAAGTAGCAATTATGGAAGAAATTGTACGCTGCAAGCTTGCTCAGCACGATCTTGTGCATGAGACACTCATTGCATCGGGCGACCGATATATTGTGGAAATGAATGACGATGATAGCTTTTGGGGTTGGGGTAGCGACCATGCTGGGCGTAATGAGCTTGGCAAGATATGGATGCGTCTACGCGATGAGTTGCAAAGTGCAAGTGAAGATAGCCCCATGAATGGTGGTGAACAAAATTCATGATGAAATACTTGTGAGATAATAGCAATTTTTGATAGTAGGCTATATAAACCCAAAAGGAACCCAACAACCAACAGACAAGGAGGATAAAGCAATGGTGCGATTCTATCTCGAAAAGCTCGTGCGTGACAAAGTTGTCGAGAAATGCAAGGCCGACCCGCAGGTGCTCCATACGGAGTATCATCAATTGGATCGTGCGGCGTATCGCCGTGAGCTGTAGCGCAAAATTCATGAGGAGGCAAACGAAATTCCACTAGGCGATGATAGGCTAGAAGAGGCGCTGCAGGAGTTGGCGGATGTGCAGGCTGTTCTCGATGCACTGCGCGATGATTTTGGCTTTTCGCCTCAGCAGGTACAAGACGCAGTGGCGCGCAAAGCTGCACATGCTGGCGGTTTTCAAGGGCGCTATTATATTGCGTACAACGATCTAGTGGAGGATAGCAAATGGGTCGAGGTTTTTCGGGCGCAGCCAGAGAAAAATCGGGAGGAGAAGAGTAACGCTACAACGATATATTGCGCTGGAAAAGATCTCTCGCGAGCTAATCGTGTGGCAACAATGCTTGAATCTGCAGGTTATACTATCCCCTGTGATTGGTTTCGAAACTATCGCGATGATCAGTCACGATTTTCTCCAATAGATGAAAAGAGAGCGATTGCTGAAGCAGATGTACTTATATATCTGTGGGAACCTGACCAAGAAAGTGCAAGATATGAAGTCGGTATGGCGATGGCGCTTGATAAGCCAATCATTGTTGTTCATAATGAACAGCCCTGGTTCTTGACTCTACCGCATGTTGTGGTAGTAAGAGATGACTCTGAGATTATTGATGTATTAAAAAATATAGCTAGCTAAAAGAGTAGACAAGAAATATCGAGTGATAATATACAAAGGAAGTATCATGCAGCAACCACTATTCATCACGGGCAACCAGCACAAGGCCGACTACCTAGCGCGCATGCTTGGTATGCCGCTAGAACATCGCAAGATTGATTTGGTAGAAATTCAATCGTCCTCACCCGAGGAGGTTGTTCGACACAAAGTGCGTGAAGCGTACGAAATTGCCCAGTGGCCAGTTCTTGTGGAAGATGTGTCGCTGGGGTTTGCGGCGCTGAATGGATTACCTGGCCCATTCATTAAGTTCTTCGTTGAGGCACCAGATGGACTGGAAAAGTTATGCCGTATGCTTGATGGATTTAATGATCGATCGGCACTGGCGGTGTGCGTGTTTGGCTACTATGATGGCTGCGAGATGCATATTTTTCGCAGTGAGCTACCTGGCAGTATTGCAGCACATCCGCGAGGCGACAGTGGCTTTGGTTGGGACAAAATATTTTGCCCAGATGGCTACAATAGCCGGACGCGCGCTGAGTTATCGCCAGAAGAAGATGCAGCGACGTATCCTACTATCAAACCAATTGCAGCAATGCGCGAATTTTTACAATCCCATAGATAAGATTTTGTGCAACCTCTACCACTGTTATTTTTATGAATCGAACATTAATTTTATTCACCATGGTTAATAAATGACTGAATGTTGATGGTATGGTAGGTGGTAGAATGCGCACTTATGACAAAATATAATAGTGAATTTTCTTTGAATATATTCAATATCATTGTATAGGAGAAAGGCAACTAGTGTCGTCTCGAACCTTGATTTCTCACTACCGGAGAGCACGAGAACGACACAAAGACAAGTACTTTACTTGCAATGTGCAACCAAAAAACCGGCTCATCTACCTGCATTGCGGCAGGAAAAGTAAGCAGCAAAAGGGCGCTCTGGCGCAGCAGTAAATTGATACGCAAGCCAAAATAATCACTGCAGAAAAGAAGGTGCGAAGAGAACACGACAAAGAAAACGATTGCAAAAAGCAAGCAAGAAATCACCAGCCTGCGTGAATAAATTGCGCAATTTATTCATTCGCCATGCTACCAACAATCAAGCTTGCGCCAATCACATCATTGACACTCGAGCCACGCGAGAGGTCACTGATTGGCCGCGCAAAGCCTTGCAATATAGGGCCATAGGCATGGCCACCAGCCAGGTGTTCGGCGAGCTTGTAGGCAATGTTGCCAGAGTTGAGATCGGGGAAAACGAGGACGTTGGCTTGGCCAGCGACAGGGCTGGTAGGGGCTTTTTTGTGGCCAATGGTGGGGACGAGAGTGGTATCAAGCTGGAGCTCGCCATCAATGAGGAGTTCTGGCTGGTGGGCTTGTACCTCTGCGAGTGCGCGGCGAACCGTCTCGACACTCTGGCCACCTGCACTGCCCAGTGTAGAGTAGGAAAGCAGCGCAACGCGGGGCTGCCAGCCAAGGCGGGTGGCGCTCAAAGCACTGGCCTCGGCAATGGCGGCTAAGCCAGCGGCGTCTGGTGTAATGTTCATCCCACAGTCGGCAAAGATAAGCAAGCCATCCTCTCCGCCAGCAAAATAAGGCATATCCATCACGAAGAAACTCGATGCATAGCGCACCCCGGGTGCTAAGCCAACAACTTTCAGCGCAGCCCGCAGCACCGCAGTGGTGGGGTGATCAATGCCAGCCACCATAGCATCAAACGTGCCATCGTGAAGCAGCTGGGCCGCGTAGGTGAGTGGGGTAAAGGGAGGTGTGTTGGTGGTATTTGCCGATGTCGTATCGTGTTGGTGGGGCACTGTCAGAATTTCTATATCATTGAGCGAGATGTCTGCATCGGCGGCAGCTTGCTTGATGGCTGCTGGGCTATCTGCCACAAGCACAGGCCGAGCGGCCTGCCAATCGGCTAGCTGGCGTACGGCGCTGAGGATAATGGGGTTGGTGCCTTCTGGGTAGGCGATGCGCGGCGGGTGAGTGGCGAGCGCATCACGTAGGGTGAGTATACGCTGATTCATACTTGTAGTATAATCGATATATGGAAGAACTCATAATCGAACAGGCAACCGCCGTCAGCCAAGCTGATGTGGCGGCAATCGCAGCACTGGGCGATGTGCTGCACCAAGCCGGAACAACCGCGCCAACTACCCCAACCACCTCTGATGCAGCAGCGATAGACGCTTTGCGCCAGGCGCTAGAGGCCGTGATTGCTGCTGAGAATCAAGTTCTGCTTCTGGCTCGTCTTGATGGCAAGGTGGTGGGCATGGCAACGCTCGCGCTGCTGGTGGGGCCAATCGCTGGGCGCAAGATCTACCTCGATGATTTTGTGACCGACCTATCGGTGCAGGGCAAGGGAGTCGGCTCGCGGCTGTGGGATGCGATGCTAAGCTGGGGTCAGCAACATGGTGCGACCAAGCTCACCTTCACCTCCAACCCTAAGCGCCAAGCAGCCCATCGCTTTTATCTCCACAAGGGCGCAACGATCTATAACACGACAGTGTTTGAGAAGATAATCGAATAGTATAGGCTGAGCTGCAAAGCTTCGCCTTCTCTTGCACCGATTTGCCTTCAATGAATGAAGTATGATAGCCATTAATTCCACCAGCTCTAAAAGGCTAAATCTAGGGCATTTTGCAGTACTTCAGAGAAGGTGGGGAAGAGAATGCGATATTATTCAATCATCGAGATGCCCCCTGTTTTATTGCTAATATAATGCGTCGCTTGCTGCGACAGAAAAGACAGATGAATGACACGAACTCAAGCCCAAGAAGCATTCTCCACCTTATATAGCACTCCGCGCGAACGAGTGACTACGGCAGACCAAGCGGCTGCAGTGGTGCAGCTAAGCCAGATTGCTTTGCATATGATGACGAAATTTGCCGATAAGGTTGATGTGTATGGCTACCGAATGGACAATGCCGCGCCAGCAAAAGAAGCCGAGTCACCTCTGTTTCCGAACCAAAGCCGTGCCATCCTCAGGCTCATGGCACCATATCATGATGGCTCAAATCTGCGAGTAAGTGTTGAGACGGCAACATTTTGGCGCGAGCCAGTGCAGCCAAACTCAAGCGATAATGCGATTGCTGCCACAGCGCATGAAGTTAGTTTAGTGAGTGACTCAGAGCAGCTGCGCTACCGTATTGTCACAGAGGGCAGCCACCAGCGGGTGGTGCGCTCACTGATTGTCCTAGCACATAGTGGCCAGTCTGCCACACGCACGATTGGTGAGAGCCAACGGATCGGCCGAGGCGACCAAGTGGTCAGTGAGAAAGAAGTGCAGCGGCTTTGGGAGGTCCTGAATGGGGCAGAATCGCTTGATGGTGAGTTGAAGTGATTTGGATTGCAAAGCTTCGCATTCTTAATCCCAACCGCCCTTCTACCACTTCAGGCAGGTAGAATCAAGAACTGGTTGCATAACTAGTATTTGTTTTGGTACTGGGGTCACTCTTGGGGGTGTTGTCAGTTCTTAGCTTCAAGAGAAGGAACGATAAAAAGTGTGAAATTACCAAGGAGGACTTTGAGATTCACTAAGGTCGACGTTCTTCTGAAAAGTAAAAACCAGCCATCATGGCTGGTTTTTCTCTGTCTGAGCAAGTGTTTCTCTCAGATATTCTTGCTTATCCTCTCCTAGCGGCAGAACTGCATGGCAATGTAATATTGGTCGCCTTTTTGCGTTAGGCCAATGCCAGCTTTGTCGTAGTCACTTGAGAACATGATCTTGTTATGTGGCGGGGAATTGATCCATACATCCGTGGCTTGTTGCTCATTGTACGAGATCGGCACGAGCTCAAGAATCTCACCACTGGCGCGGCAGGTATAATTTTGCTTGAGGCGATCTGTCCCGCCCTCGTGACTGAGTTGGTTGATCTGCGCATTGTAGGCCGACTGAGCGCGCGAGCTCGTGTTGATTTGCTCAATGCGTTGCACCGTACCGAGCGAACGGGCTGCCCGCTCCTTGTTGACCGTCGCAAAGACGCGGTCGACAAACTCCGGCGATGGCGTGTTGGAGTTGGAGTTTGACTTATTGTTCGATGGGTTGCTCTTTTGAGCGTTGTTATTTGAGCGCGTGTTCGAGCTAGACGAAGCGCCATTGGTTGCGGCTGGCTTTTGCTCAGCTGCTGGCGTTGGCGTTGGTGTCTCACTGGGCTTCGACGCTGGCTTGATAGCCTTGGGAGAAGCGTTGGAGGCGATGATTATTTTGATAGCTTGGTTGCGCTGTGCGAGTGTCTGCGCAGATGGCTGGTCGGACGGCGCTAATGCCTTGGCCATATGTCCACCGGTTGTTGCACTTGTTGTATTGTATGCAGGCGCTGACGAACCACTCTTTGGCTGGGCTGCTACGATGACGCCCGCGCCTGCGAAGACGATCATTGTACCAGCTATGCCATACACGAGTCTCTTCATACTCATACTACCCAGCGTAGCATAGATATGACAGGATGTGAAATAAGATTTGTGAAAAACCGGCCCGCAACAGAGGCAAAAATCGTGAAAAATAATACGAAAAATAGCGCCAAAGCGCCAATATATTATGGATAAACAAGGTTAGCTCACCACTCACCGGAATGCAGTGCACTCGACGGTGAGTGGTGAGAGCGGACTTATAAGGATACGAATGTGATGACTATCTCCTCGCCTTCTTTCAGCTGACTGAGGTCTCGCATAGTGCGTCGTATGGTAATTGCAGTGAGAACTGCAATAATACAACACGACAATGCAATTCTATGAGAGGCGCTGAAGTTTACGTAAGCCACGACAATTTTGTCAAGGGTGAACGCAATATTGGCGATATTCACCGCACATATAAAGCCGAAGAAGATAACACTGCCCCAATGGCACTTTTTGATATGTTCCGGCAAACGCACCCGCGCGAGGGCGAGTGCTGTCATCGAAATAGCGATTACGAAGATGTTGAAAAACATCGTTCTTCCTCTCCTGAAAAAGTCCGAACCCTTTGCGGGATTGCAAAAGGTTAATATATATATCAATATATGAGCGGCTCGTCAAGACGTGAGACTAGCCGCCTAATGGCAAAGTAGTAGAGAAAGTTGCTCAGAGATATACTGCAGCGCTATTAGTAGCGTATACTACTATATATGAACTCCACGCCACCAGCCACCCCGCCTGCCGTTTTTTGCTCCTATGCCTTTACCGGTGAGGACGAGGCGGTGGTGCAGGCCCGGATGCGCACAGTGGTGGCAGCGCTCAGGCAGGTGGGCTGCGCGGTGTATTGCAATCTCTTCGACCCAGCCTGGCCTAGCTACCATACGCCAGGTGAGTTCATCCGTCGTGCGCTGAGCGTGTTACCCCAGTACGATATGGTACTCGTGGTCCAAGCGTCGCCGCGGCGCAGCGAGGGGATGCTTATGGAGGTGGGTGCGGCGCTGGCGCTGGGCAAGCCAATCGCCCTGGCGCAGCACCACAGCGTGGGCCAGCAGAGCTACCTGAGTGACCAGCTCATCGCCACGCGGACGGAGGTATGGCGCAGTGAGGCGGAGCTGCCAGTGGTGGTGCAGCGGCTGGTGAGTAATGATAGTGAGGTATACTAACTTTGACATCCGCCGCCGTCTCTGCTACAATCAGTCGGAAGTATTAATAATTATAAGGAATCAGATGAAAGCAGTCATTCAGCTTGGCGGCAAGCAGTATCTCGTCGCCGAAAAAGAGACCCTCCTGGTGGACCGCCTCCCGGACGGCACAAAAGCGCTCGAAGCCGATGCACTCCTGACCATCGATGGCGAGACGACCACTGTTGGTACGCCGCACGTTGCAGGCGTCAAGGTCAAGGCCGAGGTCGTGGAAGCGCTCGTTAAGGGCGACAAAATCCGCGTCATTCGCTACAAAGCCAAGAAGCGCGTCCACAAAGAGCGTGGCCACCGCCAGCAATACAGCCGCATTATGATCACATCGATCAAATAATCACGGTGTATTGAGCAATAGCAACAAGAAACCACCCAACTGATGGGTGGTTTTTGGCATAGCAAAGACATGTTCTTGATTTGATCGGTTGACTTTCAGAGAGAGAGAGAGCATTATAGGTGTCATAGTATATAACACAACAGAGGTATACCATGGCACATGAGCAGCCCGGAACAAACAATCAAGAGAAAATCGCTACGGTAGGGCAGTTTGCTGAGCGGCTCTCCAAGGAGGAGAAGGCACAGGCAGCGGCAGATTTTGACGACTTAGTGCAGGAGACGCTGCTGCAATTTGCTGGTGAAGCGAATACATACGATCACACGGTTCTCACTGACCGCGTGAAGTCGAGTGTCTTGCTGTATGCAACACAGGGTGAGAGAACGGTCACAATCCTGACCGAATCGACAACACTAGACGATGGCACGCAGGACCGAATGATTAGCCTTAGGGAGCGGGGTGGCGACAGTTTTCGCTATCATCTTGAGGATGGTGTGGTGCGGCGATTTGATACACCGCAGGGGAGCGAATCTCAGCGTAAAATACCAAAAGAATTGACCATTGGCAGGAATCTGCCACCAGAGGAAGCATACGAGCGCACGCTTGCAACAGTAGATCATCTCAAGAACGAACTAGCGAACCAAAAACTCGAGCGTCAAATGGGCATCAACGACCAACCAGTCGACACGCATGAGGTAGCCCAGCTACGCGAACTGATCGCCACGGCAGAGTACAGGGAGCTATATTAGAATTATTCTGAATATGGTATAAAATTGTTCATTTGTTCACCTCTGTTATTTGCCTTGGACTATGCTTGTATAGTATGCTAAAAGAGAAGTATATCTAACACACAGAGGGAACAACATGACATACAACACACCACCCCGCGCGGGCGATGCTTTGCGTCGCACGCCATATACAGCCAATACTGACGCTGAGTGTGCACCACCAGGCCAGCACGAGCAGCCGGGCTTGTTGGCTGAGCAGCTCACTACAGTCGTCCAGGATATTATTACTGCCCAGTATAGAAGTGCGCGCCGACGTGGTGCGGCTGACCGGCAGCGCTACGACGGTGGTGAGGTGCGCAGTGTATACTTTGGCCACGAAACTGATAGTGGGCAGCGCCTCACCCTGAGTGCCCGGGCTGCTTTGGATGATGATGGCCAGGTGTACGACCCGCATATTGTCATCTACGAGGTAGATCGATACGGCGCATATGCTGGCGCAGTGCGGTCGTATTACCTCGACGCACCTGACCATAGCGATGTATCGCTGGCTGAGCCACAGGTATTTTGCTATGAGTATGATTATACCAAGCTGGATGATGCCTTTATATCACAAGATGAGGTGCAGCCAGCAGAAGTAGATGACCAAGAGATGGCTGATGTATATGCGCTGCTCCAGCGAGCAACAATCCAATCGCCAGACTATTACACCCACCAAGAACTCGACAAAGTAGATCGTATGTTGCGGCCCGAGCGTTGGCCGCTAACAGCTGTGGATGTGGTAGGGCAGATGGGTCAGCGTGCGCTGCAGCTGGTGTTATGACGAAAAGAGTTGCCTCTTGTTGCTCTACGAGGAGGTGAAGTGTATGAGTTTACAATTTTCGCGGTATGGTGTTATAGTAGACTAACTACATAGAATAACTAAAAAGGAGCATTATGGAGTACAGTCAAGCCCACGCAGCAATGGACACTCTTTCACAACAAGAAGCAGTGCAGGAAAGTGAACAGCGTCGTGCAGCCCAACAGTTCCACCGTGGTGTTAATGAGCTATTCCTTAGGTATGCTGACCAAGCAAAGACAATACATTTTGAGGAAGAAGACGACCAAGATGCAGAGGATGTTGCCATGCTTCCACTAGTGGTTCGGTATGATGATGGGTCGTATGTCTCGATTACTGTTCGTTCAGCAACAATCAAGAGTGTATCGCCTATAACAAAAAAACAGATATTCCTTAATGATGGTGAACAGCGTTATGAATATCGTGCAGAAGCACCAATTGGATGTGAGCCAACAGAGGTGTTGCGTTATCATTTGCCCGATATGGAGGCAACGAGAGATTATTATGATCGCATATCTTATGAGCAGAATGACTTTGAGGAATTACTCCTTGGTATTAAGCGTCCAAATAAAAAGTCTATTCATGTGATCGAACGCCAGAACCGTGAAGAAGAACGTCAGCTTGGATTGAATGACTTGCCTGTCGATAGTGATGAAATCAAGAAGGTTATGGCCTTAGTTGATACCGCACAGATAAAGACGAAGCTCGGATAACGTGGACTTAGACAGTCGAGTGAAGGATTTTTTGCTTAGCAAAGGCCAGCGCATACCCCTCGCTCCGCATATGAGTGAGCTGGTGCGTGGCAGCGCAAGCGATGATGCGTGAGTGCTGGCAGGGGTCGGCCTCGAGGATGAGTAGACCACCAGGCGCGAGCCATCGCTCCGTCTGGGCAAGGAGGGTAGAAATGAGCGCGAGCCCATCACCCTCGGCAAAGAGCGCTAGGGTGGGCTCGTGCGCCGTCTCGCGGTCGTCGCGCTGCCAGGTGGGGCTGACGTAGGGGAGATTGGCAAGAATGACATCATAGCGCTGCTGCGCTGCTGCGAGGAGGTCGCTCTGGATGAATTTAACAGAGGTAACACCATGCTGCTGCGCGTTGCGCTGAGCGATGGCGAGGGCCTCTGGGCTGACGTCGTACGCATCAACTTGGCACGGTGGGAGCTCGAGCTGGGCTGTGATGGCGAGGATGCCACTGCCAGTACCAACATCGGCAATGGTGCGCTGGGTGGGCTGAATGAGCTGCAGCAGGAGGGCAATCATCTGCTCTGTCTCGGGCCGAGGCACCAGCACCGCAGGCGAAACGACGAAATCGCGCCCATAGAATTCCTTGTGCCCCACCAGATAGGCCAGCGGCTTATGCTGGAGGCGCCGAGTGAGGAGCTGCTCTGCCTGCGCCTGTTGCTCGTGCAGGAGTGTGCTGTCGCCGTGGGCGTGCAGCCAGTGTCGAGGCCGCTGCAACACATGGTTCAGCAAGAGCTCACTATCGAGCCGGCTGCTGGCAATACCAGCCGCTCGCAGCTGGGCAGCCGCCGCAGCCAGCCACGTATCGACAGAGGTAGGTGAGGAGATTGAGTGACGCATTAACGCATTATATTGTAGCATAGTGGGCGCTATAGAGGCGGCGGCAGGCAGCAAAGCTCCATGGCGCGAACCGACGCCCATTTGCAATTCGCCTGGGAGGATACTACAATAGATAACTATACAATAATAGTGACCAAAGGAGCAGCCTATGTCTCACGAATCAGCAGCAATAGCAACGCAAGAAATGAAAGATAAAGGTCTGTCACGGTTTCATCGGATAGTTGGTACGACTGCAGTGTTGGCTTTGACGGCTGGATTGTCTGGCTGTGGCGCAGCTCATGAGGATAGCGGTGCGACCGAAAAGCCTGCAGCAGCAGTCACCCCTACGAGCGTTGATCCTTACTATCCGGAGACGAGTGATTTATTTGATCAAACGAGCTATGATGCCTGGGGGGAAGTTATTGGTGAGCATGCAGTCTGGGTTGCCCCAGGTATCATTACAGAAAAGGCGGATCCAAATAGTGGCTCTGCAGCCACTCTTCCACTCGTAACGGTAAATGGTATGCCTGCGTGCGATGGTTCTCGCATTGGTGAAAGTATACAAGTATCGAAAGATGATGTCGAACTATACACCGTCGATCCAGAGAGCAAGGCTGTCTCTGAAGTACCAGACGAAGATCGACACTATCAGGTATTCACAAATGGTACAAAGATCGATATTACAAAGTTTTCTACAGAAGCGGAATGTGTACAATATCAACCAGGCGTAGATGGCTATACGAAAGGAGATGTTCCGTCACAGGCAATTTTTTCGCAGCAAAACGGCACCTCACGAGCGTCTTATGTTGCAAAGAGATATGATGATGGTGGCCTTAACGCTGCAAAGGCAGCGAATGACAAGCTTAACGGATTAGGTTAATAGTGATGACGCTAAGGGATCTATAGTTTGTCGCAATAGCTTTGGCTGAGAATGGTGTGTCCTGCTGTAGCCTACAATGAATTTACGTCAAGCCTCAGTAACGCTTACGTTCTCTTATTTTTGTCACTTATCAGCATACTGTAAGAGACCAGCACTCTAGTGTGTTGGTCTCTTGCTTTCTCGCCCCATTCTATGGTACTATGGTAGCTGTAATTTATTACGTAATAGCAACTCATCCCAGGACGAATTGGTAAGTCTTGGCCAGCAAAGTGTGTAGCCACGCAGTGTTGGTACCAAGATACTGCTAGTCGCCGGGGATTTTACATGGGAGCAAGAGGGCAATGAAAGCACTTCTCGGTACCAAGATTGGTATGACCCAAATCATCAGCCAGGATGGCACGACGATTCCTGTCACGCTTATCCAGGCTGGGCCTGTCGCTGCGACTCAGGTCAAGTCCGTCGAGACAGACGGCTACAACGCAGTGCAGGTGGCGTATGGTGCGGGTAAGAACCTGAGCAAGGCCGTGGCTGGGCATGTGAAGCCAGCCGGTGTCACCCCGAAGCATATTCGGGAATTTCGTGTTGACGACCTTGGCGATGTCAAGGTGGGCGACACATGGAGCGTTACGGAGTTTGCGCTCGGCGATGTCGTGGATGTCACGGGCATCAGCAAAGGTAAGGGTTGGGCCGGTACGATCAAACGGCACAACTTTAAGCGCCACCGCAAAACCCACGGTGGTAAGGGTAACACGCGTAAGGTCGGTTCGATCGGTAGCATGTACCCACAAAAGATTTTCAAAGGGAAGCGCATGGCAGGCCAGATGGGCCACGAGCGTGTCACTGTCAAGAATCTGACGGTTGAGTTTATCTCGGCTGAGGACAACTTGATTGGTGTCAAAGGCGCTGTCCCAGGCCCGAAGAAGGGCTTAATTATCCTAGGAGGTGCTAAGTAATGGCTGAATCTACCAAGCCAGCAAAAGCAACCTTGCCAACCAGCGTCTTCGGTGTCGATGTGCCGAACCATGAGCTACTCAAGCTCGCTTACGACGCATTCTTGGCAAACGCCCGCCAGGCAAGTGCAACCACCTTGCAGCGGGGCGAAGTCCGCGGTGGTGGCAAGAAGCCATGGCGGCAGAAGGGCACTGGCCGAGCTCGCTTCGGCAGTATCCGCAACCCAATTTGGCGGGGTGGTGGTGTGGTCTTTGGCCCACGCGGTAACGAGAACTACCGCAAGAAGCTATCTAAGACCAGCAAACGTGTCGCCATCCGCCAAGCCCTCACGCTCGCTCACCAGGCTGGCAAGATCCAGGTCTTGCCTTTTGAGGACAAGGTAACTGGCAAGACCAAAGACGCTGCGGCGTTCCTCCGCCAGTTCAAGCTCGAGCGCAAAGTGCTGCTCGTCGCTGGCGAGAAGTCGCCCGAGCTGATTCGCTCTACGGCCAACCTCCAGCAGGTGCTGGCTGTGAGTGCGATGTATCTCAATGTCTATTACATTCTTAATGCCGACCATATCGTCCTGTCGCCTCAGGCGCTGGATGTTATTACGGCGTGGCTCGCACAGGAGGACAAATAAATGCAACTCGTATTAGTCACTCCCCGCGCCACCGAAAAATCCTACCGGCTCATCACGAGCCAAAACACCTACATCTTTGACGTGCCACTGTCGGCCAACAAGCAGCAGATCGCTGCAGCCGTTGAGGCACAGTACGATGGCACTAAGGTAGCCAATGTCACTACTGCCGTACAAAGCGGCAAAGCTATTCGCTACAGCCGGGGCAAGCGCCGCTATCCAGGCACCACACACCGCCACGACAGCAAAAAGGCGTACGTGCGCCTGAGCGAAGGCGAGATCAAGGTGTTCGAAACAGAAGAACAACAGCCGCAAACAGAGCAGAAGGAGGATAAGTAATGCCAATTAAGCAGTACAACCCAACCACTCCCGCCCGCCGCGGCATGACATCGCAGGATTTGAGCGATGTAACGACGCGCAAGCCACTCAAGAGCCTCGTCAAGGCTGGTAAGCAGAAGGCTGGCCGCAACAACACTGGTAAAATCACCGTCCGGCACCGTGGTGGTGGCGTCAAGCGGCACTACCGCTTGCTCGACCATCGCTTGGCTGCTGGCTTGACACTGACGGTAGAGGAGATCGAGTACGATCCAAACCGCAGTGCACGGATTGCCCGCGTGAAGGATCAGCACGGTCTCTACCACTACATCTTGGCCGATACCCAAATGACCAAGGGCAAAGTGCTCCAGACTGGTGCCGATGCGCCAATCGAGGCCAGCAACCGTATGCCACTGGCTAACATCCCGGTTGGTAGCCAGATCTACGCCATCGAGATCAACCACGGTAAGGGTGCGCAGATGGTGCGTAGCGCTGGTACTAAAGCCCAGCTCATGGCCAAAGAAGACGGCTATGCCATGGTGCGGATGCCCAGTGGTGAGGTGCGTAAGTTCCGCCTCGAGTGCGAAGCCAGCATTGGTGTGGTGGGCAACGTCCAGCACCAGAATGTTAAGCTTGGCTCGGCCGGTCGCCGTCGCCGTATGGGGTGGCGCCCAAGCGTCCATGGTAAGGCCATGAACCCAGCCGATCACCCAATGGGTGGTGGTGAAGGCAAGACGGGCCCAGGCCGCATCCCGAAGACGCCATGGGGTAAGCCAGCAATTGGCTTCAAGACCCGCCGCCGCAAATCAACCAATAAGATGATTGTCCGCAGTCGTCACGAAGCTAAGAGGAAGAGGTAGTCTATGAGTCGTTCACTCAAAAAAGGCCCATTCGTCGACGCCAAGCTTGCCAAAAAAGTGGCAGCGCTGAAAGTTGGCGACCGCACCGTGATAAAGACCTGGGCCCGCAGCAGCACGATCACGCCAGAGATGGTGGGGTTCACCTTTGCAGTGCACAATGGTCGGGTGCATGTGCCGGTGCTGATTACAGAAAATATGGTTGGCCACAAGCTCGGCGAGTTTAGCCCAACCCGTAAGTTCCGCAAGCACGGTGGAAAGGATAAGAAGTAATGGCCGCATCACAGACACAACAGGGGTCGAGCGATGCACCAGCCATCGTTCGGGCGCACATCAAGGGTATAGACCAGACCCCGCGCAAGGTTAGTATCGTTGCTAGCCTGGTGCGTGGCCGCAGTGTGGCCGATGCGCTGGTCATTCTTGACCACACCCCGCGCCGTGCCGCGCTGCCTGTTAAGAAGGCAATCGCCAGCGCCCAAGCCAACGCCATCAACAACCATGGCCTTGACCCACGCAGTTTGCATATCCACAGCCTTAGCGTGACTGCTGGCCCACGCCTGCGCCGCTACAAGCCGGCCAGCCGCGGCCGGGCTCAGCCATTCCAGAAGCGCTCGAGCCATATCTTGGTTGAGGTGAGTGGTGTGGAGAAGCAGGTCAAGAAGGCACCCGCCAAAGCAACCGATACAGCCAAGAAAGGAGACAACTAAATGGGCCAAAAAGTAAACCCAGTCAGTTTCCGCCTCCAAGTCCACAAAAACTGGAGCTCGCGTTGGTTTGGCCAAAACAAGCGCGACTTTGCGGCTTGGTTGGCAGAAGACATCAAAATCCGTGAGCTGATTGAAGCTCGCTATGCAAGCCGGCCAACGATTGACCGGATCGAGATTGAGCGCAGCCCAAACCAGATTACCATCGCAATTCACACTGCCAAGGCTGGTGTGGTGATTGGCCGCGGTGGGGCTGGCGTGACAGAGCTCAAGCGACAGATCGAGAAGATCGCCAGCTTGCCAGTCCGTATCAATATTGAAGAAGTCCGTCGGCCAGAGCTCAGCGCCAAGCTGGTGTCGGAGAATATCGCTCGCCAGCTCGAGCGCCGCGCCAACTTCCGCCGCGCCGTCAAGATGGCTGCCCAAAACACCATGAACAGTGGTGCAAAGGGTATCCGTATTGAGGTGGCCGGCCGGCTTAACAATGCCGAGATGGCACGCCGCGAGAAGGTCATCGAGGGCTCGGTGCCACTGCACACCCTGCGGGCCGATATCGACTTCCATACTGCACGGGCCAACTGCCCTGGCGTGGGCATTGTCGGCGTCAAGGTCTGGATCTATAAGGGTGAAAGGAGTGCGAAGTAATGTTGCTACCGAAGAAAACAAAATTTCGCAAAGTCCGCATCGGCAAGAACCGCGGCAACGCCACACGAGGCAACTACATTGCCTTTGGTGACTATGGCCTGCAGAGCCTGAGCAACGAGCGCGTCACAAGCCGCCAGATCGAGGCAGCCCGCCAGGCAATGACCCGCTATGTCAAGCGTGGTGGCAAGATCTGGATTCGGATCTTCCCGCACACCCCGGTGAGCCGCAAGCCACTGGGCCTCAAGATGGGCGGCGGTAAGGGCAACCCTGAGTTCTTTGTTGCGAAGGTCAAGAATGGCACCGTAATGTTTGAGATGAAGGGTGTGCCAGAGGATGTCGCCCGCGAGGCAATGCGCCTGGCGAGCCACAAGCTCCCCGTCAAGACACGCTTTATTAAGAAAGAGGAGGCCTAGCGATGGCAGAGAATGCAGTCCCTGCAACAGAGGTCAAGAGCCTCGAGACACTCCAGCAAGAGCTGGCCGCCAAGCGCGCTGATCTGCTTGAGGCCCAGCGTGGCCACCGGGCAGGTGAGCTCGCTAACCCGCGGATCCTTGGCGTGTATCGTCGAGAAATTGCGCAGATACTAACGGAAATTAATCAGCGGAAAGGAACAAACTAATGGCCAAGACATTGACCGGCGTTGTTTCCTCGGCCGCGGGCAACAAGACCATCACGGTGACCGTGACCAGCCGCGAAACACACCCTATTTACGGCAAGCAATACACCGTCACCCGTAAGTATGCTGCTCACGACGAGACAAACGATGCCAATGTTGGTGATACGGTGCGGGTCATCGAGACACGCCCGATCAGCAAGCGCAAAGCATTTCGGCTCGATGCCGTGCTCAAGCGCTCGCAGGGCTCGATTGAGCTCAAAAACGATGACGCAGGCGAAGAGGAGGCAGCATGATCCAGCAAGAATCTCGCCTTAAGGTAACAGACAACAGTGGTGCAAAGTCTATTCTGTGCATCCGCGTGCTGGGTGGCACTCGGCGTCGCTACGCCCGGGTGGGTGATGTGATTGTCGCCAGCGTCAAAGACGCCAGCCCGACTGGCAACGTCAAGAAGAAGTCTATCGTTAAGGCAGTGGTGGTACGCACTCGCGACCAAATCCGCCGCAAAGATGGCAGCACTATCTGCTTCGACGACAACGCTGCCGTTATTATTAACGACGACAAAACACCCAAAGCAACTCGTGTCTTTGGCCCTGTGCCACGCGAATTGCGCGACCTTGGCTATAGCAAGATCATTAGCTTGGCACCGGAGGTACTCTAATGGCACAGCGCATCAAAAAAGACGATATCGTCAAGATCATCAGTGGTGACGACAAGGGCACGACGGGTAAGGTGCTGGCCGTTAACCCCGCTCAGCAGACCGCATTGGTCGAGGGTGTGGGACTGCGACACCGCCATGTCAAGCCAAGTCAGCTCAACCCACGTGGTGGCACCAAGGAGATTCATGTGCCCGTGCCACTGAGCAAGCTCGCACTAGTCGTCGACGAAGCAGCTGGCACGACGAGCCGCATTGGCTATACTATTAATGCTGAGGGCGCTAAGGTACGCGTTGCTCGGCAATTGAATAACAAGGAGGTCAACTAATGGCGAAGGCAACTGCATCCGCCGCTCCGACTCCTCGCTTGAAAGCCTTGTATCTGGATCAATACCGCAAGGAACTCCAGGCCGAATTAGCCTTGAGCAATGTGCACCAAGTGCCTAGGCTCGAGAAGATTGTGGTCAGCGCAGGAATCGGCAAGCACAAAGAAGACAAGCGCTACCACCAACTGGTACGCAATACTATTACTAAGATCACTGGTCAAGCGCCAGTTGATCGCTTGGCTAAGAAGTCGATCGCTGGCTTCAAGATCCGTGCTGGCATGGGTGCACCGATTGGTGTGAGTGTGACGCTGCGCGGCGCTCGGATGTACGAATTCCTCGACCGGCTGGTTAATGTTAGCCTGCCGCGGGTGCGCGACTTCCACGGCGTGGGCAGCAAGTTCGACAAGGGTGGCAACTACAACCTTGGCATCACCGACCAGAGTATTTTCCCCGAGCTCACCTTTGAGGAGACGCAGATCGTTCATGGCCTCCAGGTGACGATTGCCATCGAGCAGGGCAGCCCAGCGGCAAGCCGGGCACTGCTGGAGAAGTTTGGTTTGCCGTTTGAGAAGGAGGGGAAATAGCGTATGGCTAAGAAATCAATGATTGCACGCGATCGCAAACGCCAAAAGATGATCGAGAAATTCGCTGCCAAGCGCGCTGAGCTCAAGGCGGCGGGTGACCTTGATGGCCTGCAGAAGCTGCCGCGCAACTCCAGCCCAACCCGCTGGAAAAACCGCGATGCCCTCAGCGGTCGGCCACGTGGTTATATGCGCCGCTTTGGCCTGAGCCGCATCAACTTCCGCGAGAAGGCATCGAAGGGCGAAATCCCAGGCATTACAAAGAGCAGTTGGTAACGGAAAGGAGATAGAGTTATGAGTTTACAATCAACTGACCCAATCGCGGATCTCCTCACCCGAATCCGCAACGCTGCGATGGTCGGCAAGACAGAAGTCCGTGTGCCCACCAGCAAGCTCAAGCAAGTTGTGGCCGAGCAATTGGTCAAGAATCACTACCTGGCAGGTGCTACCGTAGAGGATGGCAAGCCACGCGGTACGTTGGTCGTCACCATCAACCGCGCTGGCGAGAGCCCAGCCTTTACCGAGCTGGCCCGGGTGTCTAAGCCAGGCCGCCGCGTGTACGTGGCTGCTGCCGACATTCCTAAGGTCAAGCAAGGCCGCGGCATCGTCCTCGTCAGTACCAGCAAGGGTGTCATGACCGGTGGCGAAGCAGCCAAGCACAAGCTTGGTGGCGAAGTGCTGATGAAGATCTACTAATCCGTACATTGCCAGTAAAATGAAAGCGCCCAGGAGAAATCCTGGGCGCTTTTTGTGATAGACAGCACGTGGCATTATCGTGGTGGTGCGTATGATGAACCTCAAAAACCTTGCTCATTACTCACGGGTCATCTCTTCATACTCCCTCCTCAGGAACGCTCAAAGGGTCGATAGTTCTCAAACATCGACGTCTCGACGCCAGGGCTGAGATTCAATCGTAACGATCGATTCTCACGCTCCAGCAGATGAAGTGTTGGGAGAGAGGCTGTGAGGTTTATAGTATCTAACGCGGTTATCCCAATTTAATAAGAGGGGGCAGCAGCTATCATCATCGCTACCATACTAATGTACCCTAGAGGCAGAGGTGGTAGCACAATAAGTGCTGCACGCAATAAGATGGGCACATCTTTTCGCCTCACGGCAAAGTATAGAGCAAACAGCAGTACGTTTGCTGCAGGTTGGAAATATGCTATTCCAAGAATAAAGTTTTGAGTGCTTGAATTATGACGAGTAGACCCCATAAATCCATCCAAAGGGTGTGCGCCAGATAGCTTAACGAGAATACCGAACACCATTACAGATATAACAAATACACCAGCCGCCACCCCAACTGCTTGCAGCCACGTCAAACGGTCGACAAACCGAGGGAGGGGGTCGGTTGGTGGTACGTTCTTTGCTACCTCAGCTTGAGGTTGCGGTGTATCGTCTTGAGGTTGCTTTGCCACGCTTTGGGAGGCTGCACGTTTTAAGAGAGCTTGCCTGACAGAGAAGTGTATAATGATAGCCAGCGCACAGAGTGGAAATGTCATGAGAAAGGCTATAACTATAAACATAAGCGCACCAACGATCGAGGTGATCGAAATAGGCGAATTATGATAGGGATGGAACGATTCATGAATATAACTTAGGCTGAATATTAAGCCGTACTCAATCACTATTGCTGATACATAGATACCACCTAGCCAGCCTATCAATTTTGGCCACGTCATGCGATCGAAGCGCGAGCGGTGTGGTAGCTGCGTCAAGCTGTTTTGCTGATGTGCCGTCTCATGCTGAGGGTGTGATGTGCCATCGTGACGCTGCGATATAGCATCGTGAGACGGTGATGGCGTGGGCGAAGAATCCTTATCCATGGCAACATCATAGCATATAGCGTCATCCTTTGCTATTTATTTCAATAAGCTTGCAAGCTATCTCTTGGTAGAGATTGGGGTGCAGTAGGAAATAAGGGCTGTTGGAGGTTTGCTAGATTAAGAGGCTTAACGCAGCGCATGGATAGGTGCTATTCCTGTGGTGGAGGCGCTTCACATAATTTACCTGAGCGACCAGAACCTCCGAAACGATGGTGAATCATAGCTTATCCTCGCGGCGTGGTTTTGAGCTTCGCGTATATTAACTGGACGATTAGATGTTTTTTTTTGCTATTCTTCCTGTAAGGAGAAGGATAGAATTATGGAAAGACGCGTAACAACAGAACAACACACGCAAACTGATACAGCTGGTGATTTTGATTCGCAGGCTCTATACGAGGAGGCCGATAAGAGTATTAACAAGCGACACGAAGAGATAGACACTGTTGTTCACCAGCTATTTGTTGACTACCCAGTGGTAGAAACAGCTGGCTTGGATGATCGCGAGGTCGCCAAGCGATACGGTGTCGATGAAGAGGTTGCAAGCCGTGCATTAAAGAAGGCGATGAGGAGAGAGCAGTCTCACTTTGGTCGTCATCTTCACTACTAGTGTAGTAAGAGTATCCCGAGTTCTGTAGTATATAGAATGGCAGTAGAAAAAAGCCGGAGCATGTATATAGGAAGACTATAAGCTTTGGTATCTTAGCCTTGCTTTTTTATCAAAAATACCACATACTAATGCACAAGTACTCAGAACGAAAGCAAAAAACGAAGCGAAGTATCTTATAGAACGCCATGCCATCATACGAAGTACCACCTCCATCACCCTGCGAAGTAACGTCATATGAAGACCAGTTGACCGACGCGCTGTGGTATCGTGCAAGCCAGCGTGCTGTGGAGCTGCTGAGTACGCATGATCTGCAGCGCGCCGACCTCAGGTGGCCGACACCGCTTATGACACTGCCGATTGCTCTGCCGCTGCGGAGTCGAATGCACTATGATAATGCAATTGATTCAGTGGCGCATGTGCCAATCGCCCAGATGAGCTGCGAGGAGCTCGCAATCTACTGCGTGCCAGACAAGGTTGGGGCAGTGATGGCGCGTGGTGCTGCTTTGCTGCCTGAGCTCGTGTCTCAGGCTCAGCATGATGTAATGCGGCAGCGCCTCTTTGAGACGATGGCGCAGTCGAGCTCACCCGAGCAGTGGCAGCAGGCTGATCGGCGCAACCGTCAGCAGTACGAGACCGGCCAGCCGCTGATCGAGCAGGGTGATATGATCCACGCCATGCAGCCAGCCCACCTAGCCGAAGCGCTGCTGCTTGGCCTGCGCTGCAGCGAGGTTACTCACCGGCAGGGGCTCGACCCGGTTTTTCCGCTGACGGTGAGCTTCTTTGCCGCTCGTCACACGGTGCAGCCTGGGAGCGATATACCACTACCCCGCAATGACCCCTATGGCCTCGTCAATCTCATTTTGACCCAGCCAGAGCCTGGTCAGGTGCACCTGTCGCGTGAGCATACTCAGCAGTACCAGAGCTTCGCGAGTATGGCGACAATAGGGGTCAAGAGTATTGTGATTCGCGATCGGAGCGCAGACTGGACGGCGGAGGAAGTTGCCGATGCAATCGAGCACGTGCGGCATATTATCCCCCAGAGTGGCCGCTACATCCCGCTCTACCGGCAATCGACGGGCCAGCTCCTCTTGACGCCTGAGCAGTTTGATGCTGCTCGGGGGTAGGTGTATACTATAAAGAAGAGAGCCAATATGCAGTAAGGAGGTTGCTCATGACAACGCAGATGATGTATTCTCGCGACGGGGGAGCGCTATGCTGACGTTTTTTGCCTGTAGTGACAAAGTAATCGGCTGGCTTGATTGCCAGTGGCAGCCAGGGAGCCCACTGTGGGCGCTTGCCGGGCTGGTGGGATTGATGATAATTGGCGCGATTATTGCGGTGGCAGTGGTGGTGCATGTCCGCCGCCGGAGCAGCACACAGCAATAATCCTACAGCAGTACCTATGAGCAGTTTATGCTGGCTAACTATGTCTTTAAATGCTTCTACAGGTGTCTTCCGACAAAAGCTCAACCTCTACCTCAGCGCTAACTCCACCTTCCCATACTTCATCTGATGGCATGTGAAATTGATCGTGATGATTGATTTCAGCCCAACGCAAGATATTGATATAGACACTAATCATCATAGTTATCTATCGGGGCATAAGAGCTGGTGAGGGTTTTGAGATTGAGGCACTTCCATCCTTGCACTCTCCCCATCATCTGTGGTACAATTAGCAGGATATTAACTTTGCGAGTGAAACGGGAGTTTTGCGTTCTGGTTGTTCGCCTATGGAGAGCGGCCGGCAGCACGAGACAAACATTTTGCTGGCTACTAATCGAAAGGTAAGCAATGAGTCTGAGTCGAATCGGAAAACTGCCGGTGGCGATTCCATCGGGTGTGACAATCACGGTTGACTCTGGTGATGTGGTCGTCAAGGGCCCCAAAGGTGAGCTCTCGCAGTTCATTACGCCAGCGGTCGAGGTGAAGGTCGAGGACGGGCAGGTGACGGTTCATCCCAAGGATGAATCCAAGGCTGCTCGAGCCCAGCATGGGCTGATGCGCGCCCTCATCAACAATATGGTGATTGGCGTGACCCAGGGGTACGAAAAGCGCCTCGAGGTCAAAGGTGTGGGCTTTCGGGTTTCGTCGAGCAACAACGAGCTGACGATGAGCCTGGGCTTTAGCCACGAAGTCCACTACAAAGCTCCAGAGGGAGTTAATGTAACGAACGAGCGAATGGTAATCGTCGTGACAGGTATCGACAAGCAAAAGGTCGGCCAAGTCGCCGCCGAGATCCGCGCTCTTAAGAAGCCAGAGCCATACAAGGGCAAGGGCATTATGTACGTTGGTGAGCAAATTTTGCGCAAAGCAGGGAAGGCAGGTAAGAAATAATGGCACACGCATTAGCAAAAAAACTCCTGAATCGTGACCTGCGCAAGCGCCGCGTTCGGGCCCGCGTGCACGGCACGGCTCAGCGCCCACGTTTGAGTGTGACGATTAGCAACCTGCACGTGAGCGCGCAGCTTATCGATGATGATGCTCACACAACATTGGCTGCTGCCACCACTGTTGGTACCAAAGCAACCGGCACTATGACGGAGAAGGCCGCCAAGGTGGGCACAGACATCGCCAAGAAGGCCAAGAAAGCAAAGATAAGTGCAGTCGTCTTTGATCGCAATGGTCGCCAGTACGCTGGCCGCTTGAGCGCCCTGGCAGACGCTGCCCGCAAGGAAGGATTGGAGTTTTAGTATGGCAGACAGACCTGCAAATACTACATCTCGCCCAAATGACCGGCGCAACCAGCGTGGTCGGGGCCGAGGTGGTCGCCGCGATGACCGGCGCAACCAGCGTGATGACACGCCAAAGGAATTTGAAGAAGTTGTTGTCAATATCGACCGCGTGGCGCGCGTCGTTAAGGGTGGCCGCCGCTTCCGCTTTAAGGCGCTGGTGGTGGTGGGCAACCGCAAGAACAAGGTTGGTGTTGGTGTGGCGAAGGGTGCCGATGTGCAGACTGCCATTGCCAAGGCAACTTCAGTAGCCAAGAAGCATCTCGTTATTATTCCGGTGGTGAATGAGACCATCCCGCACGAGATGGAAGTCAAGCTTAGTGGTGCGCGCGTGCTTATCAAGCCAGCTGCGCCTGGTACGGGTATCATTGCCGGTGGTGTGGTGCGCGCCGTCATTGGCGTGACGGGTATTCGCAACCTGCTTTCGAAGAGCCTGGGCAGCACCAACAAGGTAAACATTGCCTATGCTACGGTAGAAGCTCTGCGCAGCATGGTGCCGCGTGAGCAGTGGGTTGGTGCCAAGAAGCAACCCACAAAGGAGGGCAAGTAGATGAAATACAACGAACTCCACATTGCAGCCAATAAAGATCGCAAGCGCGTTGGCCGCGGCATTGCCGCTGGCGGTGGCAAGACCGCTGGCCGTGGTACCAAGGGGCAAAACGCCCGCACTGGTAAGAAACTGCGCCCAATGTTCCAAGGTGGGCAGAATGGTATTGCTACAGCAGTGCCAAAGGCACGCGGCTTTAAGAGCCTGCGCACCCCTGCTCAGGTGGTGTATAGTGATCATCTCAACAGCCTGTCGGGCACCGTTGATAACTTTGCGCTGTACGAAGCTGGGCTGATTGAGACGCCATTCCACAGTGTGAAGGTAATCACCCGTGGTGAACTGACTGCCAAGCTTGCACTCCAGACGCAAGGCGCGTCGAAGAGTGTGGTAGCTGCGCTCGAGGCAGCTGGTGGCTCCTTCGAAAAGACCACCACGCCGCGCCAAACCTCGCGCAAACAAGCCGAGGCAGAGGACGCCGCCTAGACATTTTTGCTGACATACGACAAAGCACCTCTTGTGTGAGAGGTGCTTTGTTACTGGGGAGACGCTTTGTATTGTATAGATGCGCGCTCAAAAATTATCTATACACGCATAGGATCAACTAAAAAACCACATTTCTTTAAGTGTAGCTGATATTGGCTAGGCAAGAAACTTCATGATGCACGTGCCAGCGCGTTGTACTGGACTAATGTAACACCAACGATTATACTTACCCATCCTTGTCTCCTTGTATGATGTGTTTTTGCTAAAGCAATACTGCTATAAAGTTGATAAGCTTAGAGTCTTATCGTCGTTTATTAGCAGGGCAAAATAGGCCACCAGCCCTTGCCGCACAAAAGATATTTCCCTGTTGGCATAGTATAATACCTCCTTTCTGCTTATAGCGTAGCAATAATTTGCTCGCACTGCAAATTTCGTACAAAAAACAGAGGTCACAAATAGAGCCAGCACTACGCTGGCTCTATTGCTTGGTGATGTTAGAGCTTTATTAGGCTTGTGGTGGTTGCTGCGATGTCTGTGCCTGCGGCTGTTGTGGTGGGTAGGGGTACGGCGCAGGCTGAGGCGCAACTGGCCCAAGATACTGGCTGGGGCCAAAACCGAGGATTGGGTACATAATGACCGGGAAGAAGATCGTTAATACACCGAAGCCAGTTGATTTGCCAAAGGACTTAGCAAGCTCGAGTGCCGACACAATAGCAACATAGATATTGACAAAAGGCACAAACAGTAGCAACACCCACCACTCTGGCCGACCGATGATTTGCATCAGGACGACGGTATTGTAGATAGGGATAAGGGCAGCCCAGCCTGGCTTGCCAGCTTTGGTAAATATTCGCCACAGCGAGGCAAGTACGACTGCCATCACAGCAAAGCTTAGAATGAGCATGATGATGACCATCACCCACACTAGTGGATCTGCAGCACTGCTGGTTGCTGGGGTATATGAGGGGGTTGAATAATAACTCGAAGAATAATCGTAGTCCATACTACTCCATAATAATCTAAAGTTAATGAATACTACACATTATAACAGACAGGGTAGGGTGTGGCAAATTACGAGACAAAGAGGTTATATAGAGATGGCTTTATCTCTCCTATGATTTACCGATTAAGAATAGATAATACGAAAACACAGAGTAGTAAATATGCGTATAGAAACAGAACATACTAAAAAGCTAATGTCAATATAACAGTAACTCCTTTGTGACTAAGTTTTGTCTTAGTCTCTATAGTAGCTATTGCTTATCTATCTCCATCCATATATTCTTCTCCATCTCATATTTTATTAATCATATCTATCTTCATATATTCTCCTTTTCTATCTCTATAACTCTCTTTCTCTACTATTTATCTATTTCTATTTCTCTATCTATATCCTTATCTATATTTCTATCTATTTCTATACTTATCTCTATTTCTATCTATTTATCTATCTTTATATCTCTTTATCTTTATATTTATTTACTTATTCTTTCTATTTCTCTATTTATCTCTATCCTCTATCTCTACCTATATCTCCATATCCATCCATATCGATTTCTCTCCTATTATATATAAATATATAAAAGAAGAGAAAAAGAGTCCGCCGTAACAGAGAAAAAACAGGGTAACTATAGTACAAATCGATTTGTACTATAGTTGGGAGGGGGAGGGAGGGAAATGAGGGGAGGATAGGCAAAGAAAACAGCAGCCAACACGGAGAGAATATCTCGGTTGGCTGCTGCCGTATAAGAATGTGCAGGGAGCGCTAGTCTTGCTTCTCGCTCAGTGGCACTGGCGACATGTAGAACCAGTTCTCTGGCTTGTCGTCGTACTTGCCACTCAGGATATCCTTGGCATCGCGGATGGTATCAGCAAGCTTGAAGTAGCTTCCAGGGTTGCCGGTAAATTGCTCAGCAACGTGGAATGGCTGCGCCAAGAAGCGCTGCAGACGGCGTGCCCGGGCAACGATCTGCTTCTGGTCGTCGCTGAGCTCTTCCATACCCAGGATGGCAATGATATCCTGCAGCTCCTTGTACTGCTGCAAGACGCGCTGCACTTCGCGAGCCACCTGATAGTGCTCCTCGCCAACCACCTCTGGGTCGAGTGAGTTAGAGCTGGAGTCGAGCACGTCCACCGCTGGGTAAATACCAATCTCTGTCAGGGCGCGGTTCATCACGATGGTAGCATCCAGGTGAGCAAAGGTAGTGGCAGGCGCTGGGTCGGTTAGGTCGTCAGCTGGCACATAGACAGCCTGAACAGAGGTAATCGAGCCCTTCTTGGTACTGGTGATGCGCTCTTGCAGGGCACCCATCTCTTGCTGCAGGTTTGGCTGGTAGCCCACCGCACTTGGCAAACGGCCGAGCAGGGCAGACACCTCAGCACCAGCCTGCGTAAAGCGGAAGATATTGTCGACAAAGAGCAGCACATCCTTACCTTCATCACGGAAGGCTTCGGCCATTGCCAGGCCAGCCAGTGCCACCCGCAAACGTGCCCCCGGTGGTTCGTTCATCTGGCCAAAGACAAGCGATGTCTTATCCAGCACGCCAGCATCCTTCATCTCGTGGTAGAGGTCGTTGCCCTCGCGGGTACGTTCACCCACACCAGCAAAGACAGAGTTACCACTGTGGAACTTGGCGATGTTGTTGATCAGCTCCTGGATGAGCACGGTCTTACCCACGCCAGCACCGGCAAAGAGCCCCGCTTTGCCACCCTTGGTGAGTGGCGCAATGAGGTCGATCACCTTGATACCAGTCTCGAGGATCTCGGTCTTGTTGGATTGCTCGGTGAGGGCAGGGGGCTCAGCATGGATGGGGGCACGCTGCGCATCATCGGCTACCGGCTCGCCATCGATCGGTTCACCCACCACATTAAACATCCGCCCTTGCGTTGCTTCACCTACAGGTACGCGGATCGGCGCACCAGTTGCAATTACTGCCTGGCCACGCTTCAGGCCGTCGGTCGATTGCAGGCTGATAGTCCGCACCGTTTGCTCGTCAAGGTGCTGTGCCACTTCAAGCGTCAGCGTCTGGCCATCGCGCTCGACGTGCAGGGCGTCGTAGATAGCTGGCAACTCCACCTCGCGGTCGAACTCGACATCCACCACCACACCCATGATCTGGATGATTTTTCCTTGGTTTTTACTCATTCATTTCTCCTTCTTTTTGTCGATGATCGTAATATCTTCTCTCCCCCGGTACAGGGTACATATCCCATTCTGTCATTTGGGGGTCTACTTTCGCCAATTCGCTCAAGTCTGCAAGTGGTTTTGTTAAGAATATACTTCCTCCTGTGACACGATAGAGGGCAGCTCTTACTAAGGCCTTTAAGCCATCGCCTGGCTTCCAGGTTGGCGTATCGCTATAGTCACAAGGGAGATGAACCCCAGCTTCGTAGCACGAACCGTGTATAGCACTTCTACCAAATCCTGCCAACTGGTCGTGCCACTTCTCCGTTGCCTTAACTAGCTCAGCGTACGACAGATATTCTTCGGATGTTTTTGGAGCATGTCCATGTTGAGCCGTCCATATCTTCAGGATATCTTCTTCGCTTGGATCATATCCAGAAAAGTCATCTGGATCAGGGTTGCCGTCTTTATCGACACCAAGCATCTCAACATGACCCGAGCGACCATCTTTTCCTTCAACGAAGATAGGGACAACTCGAGTATCTTCAGTATATTCTTGGTTATATGATGGTAGTTCACTCATCAGGTCTTCTCCTTTATTTTTGCTAAAGTTACTCTCCCATTATTACCAGCGATTACTCCTTTGCGCAACCTAGCATGACACAGATAGTCGTATACCACCATACCACTATAGACAACAAGTATGGTAATTGGAATGTATGGCAATAACATGCGAATAGCTGGCAGCTCAGCACACGCCATAATAGGCTGAGCCGGCCAGGCAAGGCGGGCCACATCATTGGCCTGCGCCTCCACACCATGCACAGCAAAGGAGGCAAGAAAGCCTGCAATATACGAGCCAAGGCCAGCACAAATGATAACCAGCAGGCCAGTTATAACACCTACAAAGCTTACGCCGTGCCGCCGACCATACCGCCAATACCATAGCCCGCCAAGAGCATATGGCAGCACGAGGGCAAGGCCAAGAAGTAGCCCCTCACCCTGGCTGGCAGATAGCATCTGAGCACCACCCACAAGAAGCAACACCGCACACACGAGCGCATACATGGCAAGTGCAGCCATCACAATACGCCCGTAGTGTTTCATCCCATTGCCTCCACACCAGCGCTGATCTCGGTCAGCTCTTGGGTGATGGTGCCTTGGCGCTGCTTGTTCATCTCGAGTGTTAGGTCGTCAACGAGGCTGGTGGCGTTATCGGTGGCGTTCTTCATGGCAAGCATGCGCTGGCTGTGCTCGCTCGCCCGAGCATCGAGCAGAGCTTGGTAGAGCCGGGCACTGACCATGCGCGCAGCGATGGTGTCGAGTACTGCTTGCGGGCTTGGCTCAAAGAGTGCTTCATCATCTGGGATTGCTTCATCGTCATCCACCGCATCGAGCTGCTCGGCATCAAGGCCAGCGGGCAGGAGATGGATTGCGTCAGGGTGCTGCGTCATACTGCTATAAAAGCGGGTGAATACGACGTCGACCGCATCGACCTGCTTACTCACAAACATATCGTGCGCGGTGTCGAGAATTGCCCGGAAGGCTGGGCCTGTTGGGCGATCTGGCACATCCTCGTACACCCCAACCACCTGCGTATCCTTAAGGCGCGCAACAAACTGCGCTGCCTTGCGCCCCACCGCAATGGTAGTATTTTCGATCCCGGCTGCATCGTCATCGCGCAGGAGCTGGACATAGCGCTTGAGGACATTGCTGTTGTAGGCACCAGCCAGTCCTTTATCGGCAGCGATAACGATGATCAAGCGGCGCTTGACTGTGCGCTGGGCAAACAGGGGGTGATCGTCGGTCGCACCCTGGCGCGAGAGGTAGCGCAAGAGGCCACGTGCTGCCGTGGTATACGGTGTAGTGGTGCGACTTGCATCTTGGGCGCGGCGCATCTTGCTCGCTGCTACCATCTGCATTGCCTTGGTGATCTGCTTGGTACTCTTAACCGAGCGAATCCGTGCTTTGAGCTGTTGCGTATTGGGCATAGCGACCTCCGTTGCTTACTCCGCAAATTCCTTGGCAATTTCGCCCGCGGTTGATTCTATCAAGTGGGTGAGTTTCTCATCAGCCCCAAACTTCTGATCACCCTTATTAAGAGTGCGCATTTGTTCCTTAGCCTCGGCCCAGAGACGGCTCAGCAGAGCATCTTGAGCAACTTTGATCTTCGTGGCTGGCACGGTGTCGAAGTAGCCTTGGCTCACCGCCACAATGCTCACCACCTGCTCCCAGACACTCATTGGCTGGTACTGCGGCTGCTTGAGGAGTTCTGTCAGGCGCTGGCCACGGCCAATCTGCGCTTTGGTCTCAGCATCTAGGTCGCTACCAAACTGGGCAAAGCTTGCCAACTCGCGGAACTGGCTGAGGCCAAGCTTGAGGTTACCACTGACACTCTTGAGCGCCTTAGTCTGCGCTGCACCACCAACACGCGACACTGAGAGGCCAGCACTAATGGCTGGGCGAATCCCCTGGTAGAAGAGATCTGTCTCCATAAAGATCTGGCCATCGGTGATGGAAATCACGTTGGTGGGGATGTAGGCGGAGATATCGCCCGCCTGGGTCTCGATGATTGGCAGAGCAGTGAGCGAACCTGCCCCAAGCTCATCACTCAGCTTGGCGCTGCGCTCAAGTAGGCGGCTGTGTAAATAGAACACATCACCTGGGAAGGCCTCACGCCCCGGTGGACGGCGCAGCAGCAAGCTCATCTGGCGGTAGGCCACGGCGTGCTTGGTGAGGTCGTCGTAGATCATCAACGCATGGCCGCTATTGTCGCGGAAGTACTCACCCATAGCGGTACCAGCATATGGCGCGAGATAAAGCAGGGAAGCTGGGTCGCTTGGGCTGGTTGCCACCACGATAGTCTGATCCATCACACCTTCTTCTTTGAGGCGCTCGACCAGGCGAGCAATCTTGCTCAGCTTCTGCCCAACGGCAACGTAGACATTCACCACGCCAGTCTTTTGACGGGCTTGGTTGATCATCGTGTCGAGTGCGATTGCTGTCTTACCGGTTTGGCGATCACCAATGATGAGCTCGCGCTGGCCCCGGCCAATCGGGAACATCGCATCGATGCTCATAATACCAGTCATCAATGGCTCGTGCACACTCTTGCGGCCCATCACGCCGATCGCCTCGCGCTCTACCAAGCCACGCTGCATCGTGGTGATGGCTGGGCCACCATCAAGCGGCTCACCGAGCGGGTTCACCACGCGGCCGAGCAACTCCTTGCCAACTGGTACACTCAGTACCTCGCCCTTGAGCTTGACGCGGTCGCCAGCAGCTACCCCTTGGTCGCTGCCAAGCAGCACAGCACCAATTTCATCTTCCATCAGGTTGAGGGCAAATGCCTCAACGACACCTGTTTTGGTCTCAATCTCGAGCACCTCGCTATAGCCAGCGTGGCGCAAGCCATGTACCCAGGCCACACCATCACCCACTCGGGTCACGATACCGACCTGCTCTAGTCCTTCAGAGGCTTCCAGGCCTGCGATCGCTTGCCGCAAGCTCTCGGACAACTCTGTAACTGTTGTTTCAGCCATGTATAATTCCTCTTATTTCGTGCCCGCAAGGGCGGTTAGTTTGTGTTGGATAGTGCCATCATAGTGCTGGCCTGGCAGAGCAATCTTCACGCCACCGATCACCGACGGATCGACAACCTGGCGGAGCTGTACTGACGTAACCGGCGCAGTGCCACTCTGCTCAGCAAGTGCCGTGACCTCTGTCTTGAGCTGCTTCTGCAAAGCAGCCGACAGTGCATGTGCCGTCGTGACCTCAGCGACAACGATACCACGCTCAGCTAGCGCTTCCTCAATCGTTGCTGCCACGACGTCAACATCGCGCGTTGCACGGGTGTCAATAAGATAGGCGGCAACTTGACGCAGTAAGGCAGACACCTCAGCACCAGCAGCAATCTGCTCAGCGACATACGCAGCGAGGCGGCGGCGCGAAAAACCGGCCGCCATCAGCGCTGCTCCTTATCAAGTGTGGTCAGATGCTTCTCGATCAGCTGGCGGTCTTTCGACGCGTCAACAGTCTCAGCGGTCACTGCACGCGTTGCCTCGACGACCATGTCGACCATCTCCCGGCGCAGTGCTCGCTTGGCCTCGGCTAGCTCCGTCTGTGTCTGGGTGCGAGCCGATTCTAAGATGCGCTCGGCCTGCGTGTGGGCGTCGTCCTTGGCGTCGTTCACCATGCTGGCTGCCTCAGTCTTGGCAGCAGTCACAATTTCTTGCGACTCGTGGCGGGCTTTCTTGAGCATTGCAGCAGTGCGCTCCTCGGTCTCGTCAGCCGCCTTTTGCGCTTTTTCAGCTGCTTTGAGGCCATCGCGAATCTTCGCATCGCGCTGATCGAGCATGTCGAGTAGCGGTGGATAGACCCACTTCTTCAAGACCAAGAGCAGCACCACAAATGCCACCATTTGCAGGACAAACAGCTGCCAATCAAGACCAAGCGACGAGAACAAATCGCCACCACCCGCCTCTGTCGATGCAAAATAGTGCAGGGTATTCACGAGTGCGAACTCCTTACATCACCTTGCCGACAATCGCGGCCACAAAACCAATGATAGCCAAAGCATCGATAAACGAGATACCAAGGATCATCATGGTGCGTAGGTCGTTAATCTTCTCTGGGTTGCGGCCAGCCGCCTTCATGGCGTTGGCACCAATCCAACCACACCCGATCGCAGCAAACGCTGCTGGAATAGCATACGCCAGGGTAAATGCGATGTCTTTCATAATTATTTCTCCTTATTTAGTTATTACCAATGTTATTTTACTCCTTCGGTCACGAGGTTCGCGTCTGAAGAAGTCGAGGTATTTGAGTGCGTATCTTTTTCCTCATCACCGCCGTGATGCGTGAGCCCAAGTGAAATAAACACGGTTGAAAGCATAAAGAAGATATAGGCCTGAATGCCACCAATGAATAGCTCAAAGAGATAGAACGGCTGCAATACCGCTGGCATTGCCACTTGGGTGAGGTAGGCGATCATCGCGATCAAAATCTCACCCGCGAGCACATTACCAAACAGACGGAAGGACAGGCTCAGTAAGCGCGAGAACTCTGCCACAATCTCGAGAATCCCGACAAAGGACATGATCGGATCACGCAGTGGATTAACAAAATACCGCTTGAGATTGCCCACAAAGCCAAGCTCGCGTGCTGCATATACCTGCGCCATAACGATCGTAACGGCCGCGAGGGCAAAGGTCATGTTAAGATCGGCATTTTGGCCCCGGAATAGTGGTGTATGACCAACCATCACTGGCCCAACAACTGGCAATAACCCTAGCCAATATTGCGCGGCGATAAAGAAAAACATTGTAATAACAAGGGGGGCAACGCGCCGCGTCCATTTCTTGCTGGGGATGACCTGCCCAACGGTGCTGTACAGCCCCTCAAAGCACCAGACAGTCAAGCGAGTTGCAAAGTTCGCCTTCTTCTTACCCAGCACCGCTGCCCGCGTGCGAAACATCAGCCAAGCCAAGACGATGAGGCCCAGCAGACCAACGAGATTGGCATTAGTAATTGGCCAGCCAGCGATCGAAAACACCTCGTCTGCCTTGACTGAGATGTGTGGCACTGCCGCAAAAAACATCATGTGCGATGACCTCCCTTAATTTGGTGCGTAATGAGCCCAGCTGCAAGGATAATGCCGACCACGAGGCCAGCAAACATCAGCCACGGCTTAGTTGCAAACTGCCGGTCTGCCCAGACTCCGAGCAAAAACAACCCAACAGTTGGCACCGCCATTCGCCAGGTCGTCCCTAGTGCAGCACGCCACAGCACACTAACCACTTGGCTACCGTGCGAGCGGGCATTCTCACGAGACTCCGTACTCATATGGCCTTATTGTACCAGGAGGCCCCGCAGACGTAAAGAGGGAAGCGGCAGTTGGACATGAACCTCAAGACACTGGCTTCTCTCGATATACTAGCCTCTTTCTTCACCCCCTGAGCCAATGGAGCGCGCGCATAGATCGATGCATGTGAGACAACTGGCGTCACATCGCAAAGCCGCGTATACTAGAGCTATGCCACGCCGCAATAAAACGCCCAAACACCGGCCCTATCGCTCACCGCGCAGTGAAGCAACTAAGAAGCGCTACCTGAGCCGTGCCGCCGCCTTGCGCGCCATCGCCGAGCTCCGCAAATACCAGCTGGATGTGCAGTTACGCGCGTATCAATCACCACACGATGGCGGCTGGTATCTGACAAGCCAACATACCACAGATGATTAGCCTCCCCACACTCATAGAGCTAATGCTGAGAAAGAAGCTGTGCGCCGTACACCCAGTACGTTTGCCAACCCCACCTCCACCCATGCTATACTAGCAAGAGCGAAAGGGGAATACGTATGAGTACAACACCATCAGTTACACTATATAGCGCAGAGTGGTGCGCCTATTGCAAAACAGAGAAACAATATCTCGACAAGCTGGGCGTACACTACACCGTCAAAGACATCGAGAAAACGCCTGGCGCTGCGGACGAGCTTGCTGCCAAAACCGGCGGCAAAGCCCAGGGTATTCCAGTCACAGACATTGCTGGCGAGATCGTCTATGGCTTTGACCGAGCTCGAATTGATGAGCTCCTTACAGCAAAGGGATTGCTGCCAGAAGCATAGCTTGGCTATGTATCACATTCAACTCACTGCTCGGGAAGGGCAGTGAGTTTTACTATTGGCTGCTCACATACGAGAGAAATAGAGGGGTATAGATAGTATACATATATTGTTCATGCTTTTTTTATTTGACTCAACGAGAGACTTTTTAGTGACCATAATTGTTGTGTGTTGATTATTTATAACAGGTGTGCTGTATTAATTCTTGACTATAGTTAGTACTCATTGAGTACTAACATCTAACGTATATCTTGACTAAATATCAGACCTCTTATCCTAATCACTATCTTGCAAAAACATGGGATTCTAGTGCCAGGGCTGATAGGCGACCATTACACTCATATCATATTCTATTGAATAGTGGGTGATTCTGGGCATATTAAGCCGTGAATCTCGGATTTTTCCTGACGCATCCATAACCCACTATTTACCTATCTAATAGAACTTCACGTGGCGCTGCGGATTGGTGTTTTTGTTGGCACGGGGCGTTGGGTTGGTGGTAGTCGTATCGTCGCCCAGCTGGCCGTTGGAGTTATTACCCACGGTGAATACTTTGCGGTTGTTGGCATAGACCACTGTCGTACCGTAGCCCGAACGCACATACGATGCCAAGTTACCCTGCGCGCCGAGCACCAACATCTGCTGCGGGGTAGGGTAGATGCCATTAGTACCACCACCGATATGCCCAATACCCAGCTGGCCAGTGACATTACTGCCCGCGCCAAAGACGCGGCCATCGCTGGTGACGACAAACGTGTTGCCATTCTTAGAATCGATCCCGTTGGAGGTAGTCCAAGACGACACCGCCCTGACACCCGAGGGAAGAATAAAATTGACTGGAGTTGGATTATATACGTGGCGCTTGTATGTATCAAGATTAGCTGTATCAACATAGACACCGTTACCCAGTGCACCGTTGTTAAGGCCAAAGGTTTTCACTTCGCCATTAGCATAGACCATCGTCGCAAAGTACTGGTCTGTTGTGATATCGATGACACCACCAGAAGCAACCTGCTCCAGCGTCGGATTGTATGGCGCATAGACCTTATGAGTATAATATTCGCAGGAATCCATCTTAGTGTCACCAGTTGCGCTATTTGCCTCAATTATACACAAACCTCGCCCGCCAATATCGGTACTATTGCTGAGGTAGACATAACTCCACGAATTTGTCGGATAGCGAAAGTCGAAACGTTTACCGCCAGACCACCAGGCACACCACCTCATGCGCGTTTCCTCACCATTATGCCCAGTCGCTTCGACACAGCGGTTTTGACTTGCGCCTGGGTTCGACTCGACTTGTAGGGCGTTATTCGTGCGATCAAAGTGCCACTTTTGGTTCGCAGCAGTACTCGAGCAATTTTCTGTCCGCAGGCTTGCTCCTACCGCTGCTAGACAGCGATTAGATACCCCGGCACGCAACCGAAAAGTCGGTACCCCCGCCTGGCCGTAGTTTGTCTTGCCAGCCGAGTAGACCGCTCCCGCGCTGTCGCGAATGTAGACGGTGTCGCCGTCAAAGGCAAGCTGCACCGCCTTGGTCTTACCAGGTTTGCCAAAATCACCTAGGCGGACAGGTGCTCGCCGCTCATTGATGTCACCTTGAGCAAGCTGGCCAAACTCATTATTACCCCAGCCATAGACCGCGCCGCTCTCGCCAATCGCATAGGCTGTTTGGCTATCCAGCGCCCAGGAATGAGCATCGGCCCGAATCTTCTCAGGGAAAGGTACTCTGATGGGCGTCTTGATCGTTGCTTCGGTCGAGTTGATGCCCGCTACACCTTTTTCATTAAGACCAGCGGCATATACACGCCCCTGGGATGTCACGACAAAGGTAACAATCCCTAGCGGAGCCACAAAGGTCGCGACGTTATCGGTGCTCGGCAAAGCAAACTGAACTGGGTTCGTTACCCACGCAACAGACTGGCCCGGATTGCCAATCTGCCCATGGTTATTAAGCCCCGCGCCCCACACCTCACCATTTTCCGTCAAAGCAAACATATTACGACCGTGAGAGAGAAAGTTAGTGTAGGTGCGCACAGCACGCTTATTAGCAGGGATATTAAACTGCTTAAGCGTGAGAGTATCAGTGGTTGAACCAACACCGAGCTGACCAAAACCATTGAACCCTGCCGAGCGCGGCCGACCAAACTCATCGATAACAGTAAAGAATGCACCACTCATCGCAAAGCCACCACCGGTTGCATAACCAAACGAGACACTATCGAGCAATGTACTGAGGCCCGCTTGACCCGCCAGGCGATACTCGTAGCTCTTCCACACTGCGCCATCCGTCGTCCGAATAAGCTCCGTTCGGCCCACTGCCGTGATACGCTGAATACTCCCTTCGCGGCGCTCTGGCTCACCCACTTCAAAGGTCGTGCGCACATTGCCATCCTGCTGAACATACTGCGTGCGCCCAGCCACCACTGCGCCTTTGCAATCGGTATTGGGTCGCAACTTCGCACTATTAGACCACTGGGCAAGGTCGTTATTAAGCTCAAGGCATTTACTGGCAAGAACAACGCCACTTTCTGCTGCCTCACGGGCTAAGCGCCGGTAGTGCTGGGCGTAGAGTCCCTCGCGAATCGCTGTCGATGCAGACGCCGCCACGAGGAGTAGCATCATTGCCACCACCGATGCCACGATCACTGTTGGCAAGGCAAATCCCGCACTTGATCTATCTTTGTTCAGTCTCATTGCTTCTACAATAGCGTAGATTGCAACCGTAAGCAATATGCTGGTACGAGATTGTGTATATTATGCTATATATACAGCAGGTTCTCGCAATTAAAAAACCTCCGATAGCTGATATCTCTATTGATTGTTCTTTCTCTTCCAGTGTCACGAGGAGAGTTAGCACCCCAGCATTAACTCTCCTCGTATTGAAAATCAATCACTACAACTGATTTTCGTGCTCCACCCAAGTGAAGTAGAGAGTAGAGAGTAGAGAGTAGATAAGTGGAGACTTGTTGTAATACTCACGTTCACCACTACGAGAGGTGGGTCTACCATGCATGCGAGTTCTCATGGTATTGAAAGGTGTGTACTTGAGAGGAGGGGTGTGGAAGCAGTTGATATTTTACGATGAGATCGCCTCTTACTGCGCCCCAATCTGCACCACCTCACCACCCAACTTTTGCCGGAAGTAATTGTCGTGGCTGACATAGAGGATAGCGCCAGTATAGCGCTCCAGTGCCGTCTCAAGCTCTTCGATACTGGGTAGGTCGAGGTGATTGGTAGGCTCATCGAGAATGAGCAGCTGTGGCTCATTAGCGAGCATGCTAATAATTTGGAAACGCGCTTTCTGCCCACCACTGAGGCGGGCGAGCGGCACATCGTGATCCGTCTCAACAAAGAGGTAGTCGCTCATCAATTGGCGGAGCTTGGTCTGACCAATTGGCAGTTCACGGTCGAGGTGCATCTGCTCAATCGCCTGAGCCAGCGTGAGGTTAAGATATGTCGGGGCAATCTCCTGCTCATACACGCCAATTCGAATATGGCTATCGAGCTGCAGCGAACCACTATAGACAATTGGCGTATCGCTACCTCTGTCTTGCACCAGATTTTGCGCGGCGAGCAGTTCTCGAATAAGTGTCGTCTTGCCCGCGCCGTTACGACCACGCAGCTCCACAGCTTCACCCTCACGCAGATCGATATTCACCCCCTCAAATAAAATCCGTTCGCCATAGCCCAGCGCCAAATCTCGCACCGCTACTAGCGTGCGCTGGCTTCGCATTGCACCATCGCGCATACTGAGGCGAATCGTTCGCGCCTTAAACTTCTGGTAGCGATCAGCCATCTTATACTCCAGTTGTGCCACGTTGTCGCGATCAATCCAAAACGTCGGCTTCTCAATCTGCTCAAGCTCCTCAAGCTCGGCCATAGCCTGCTGCTCACGCTGCTTAAACTGCTTGATAGTACCAGGATCACGCGCTCGCTCCTTCAACCGGCGAAATTGCACTACCTTATCCTTCACATTAGCAATCCGCCGCTCGACCTGTTCATACTCATGCATCGCGTTGCCCGTCGCCGAGGCATTTTGGCGCAGGTAGGCATCGTAGTTACCCCGGTAGCTCAGGGCCGTGCCGTCTTTTATCTCAACGATCCGGTCCATCTCTGCAAGCACATCTCGGTCGTGGGTAATGACGAGCATCGCTTGCCTTGCGCCCTTGAGCCAGTCGACAAACTGCTTCTTGGCGACATAATCCATATGGTTCGTTGGCTCATCGATCAGTGCAAGGTCGGCCTGAGCGTGCATAATCTTCACCACCTCCACTAGGCGCTTCTGCCCACCACTCAAACTCGCCATATGTCGCTCACTATAGCCTGCCATTTGGAAGTTCTTTAGCTCCTCCGCCACTAGCTCCTTGATCTGGTAGAAGCCCTTTTGGCCAAAGCGCTCTAGCGCCGCTGTATATGCCTCGATTTTGCCCATGTCATCACCCATCGTCTCGGGGTAGGTTGTGATGATATGGCGCAGGCGCGCATATTCCGGCAGACCGCGCAAGATATATTCGAGCACTGTAATATCGCTGCTGTCGTGGTGCTCTTGGGCCGTCGCTACCACCACACTGCCACGTTTGAAAATAATCGAGCCACTATAGTCATCATCTACTCCTGTTAGCATACCAAACAGCGTCGACTTGCCAACACCGTTGCGCCCCACTAGACCCACTTTTTCGCCATCATTCACACTAAACTTCACGTCTGTCATCAGCGTCTTCGCTCCAAACGACTTCTCAGTAATGGCAATATCGGCAATCATAGGGGATATTATAGCATGGCGAATTATATCCTTTGCGGGCAGGGGAGTGAGTTGAGCACTCCGCATTATTATTCTGTTATTTTTACGACACTCTTTCCATACATTTAGCGGTATAATGGTCTGCAGACACGCTAGAAAATAACAGAAAGGATTATTTGTATTATGAAGGGCGAGCAACTCGCTTTTGTTAAAAGTGATGGCATTACGCTCGCAGATTGCGACAATGTTGTCACGTCCTACGGTTTGCAAACAGCGCTCTTTCCGCGCAATATCCCCTCGCGCGAGATAGCGCGACATTCGCCAGATGAGCTGCAATTTATGGCAACGAACGAAATGCTCGACGAGGCCAATATTCATTTTACGCAAGAAGAGCAAGTTGTACTATCTCAGTTCATTGGCCCAATTGCTGATGTTGACAAACTTATGGCAAGCGAACTTACCCAAGAATGTTTGCTCATCAAGTGAGAGCAGGGGACGCTGGGTGATATGATACAGCTTATCGAGGCAACCCTCGCGGCAGATAGCAAAACCCACACCGGTATTTTCTTAGCAGAGTAGCCCACCGATCTCTCATATATTCACAAGCAACTAGTAGCAAGCACTTCAGAGGCTACAATATCCATCGCATCTGCTACAATAGAAGAGACGTATGAGCAAATCCCATTCTACCAAGCCGCTAGTACCAGCTATTGTCAACCGCCGCGCGCGGTTTGATTATGAGCTGAGTGACGACATGGTGGTTGGTATGAACCTGACTGGCCTAGAGGTCCGCGCCGCCCGTGAGGGCCACGTGCAACTCAAGGGGGCATATGTAACGATTCGCAATAACGAGCTGTGGCTCAATAATGCCAGCTTCTCACTGCGTCACAACGAGCAGGGCCAACCAAATGCCCGAACGGTCAGCACCAGCGCCCGCAAACTCCTGGCAAAGCGGCGGCAGATCGAGCAACTCGCTGCTCGCAAGAAGGACGGCTATACCATCGTCCCCACGAAGCTCCTCACTAGTGGCCGCTATATCAAGCTCGTCATCGCCCTCGGTAAGGGCAAGAAACGCTACGACAAGCGCGAAACCATCAAACGCCGCGATGTGGAGCGAGAGCAGCGACGAGCGGTGCGGCAGTATCGCTAGCAGAATCTTAAGAGAGCCTAGGTTTCTTCGAGCTGCAGTACTTGGCTCATCATACACACTAGAAAAAACAAAACTCACCACATGATCATGTGATGAGTTTTTGATAGCAAGCATCATCTATTCTTCTTCGAGCGCATTATGGCTGGCAATGAGCGACTCATACAGCGCTACAACTTTCTTCGCCATCGTCACAGAATCAAACTGGCGCGCTACCCTCAGCGAACCACGAGACAATTGCTCGAGCTTATCGGGGTGAGTAAAGAGATCGTTGAAGACCTTAGCAAAGTCTTCGCCCTCAATCCCATCGGTCAAAATTGCATTTTTCTTGGTCAAGCCCTCAGTCATGCGCTCATCGCAGTAGACGATCGGCAGACCGCTTGACGCCGCCTCGAGGAAGGTCATTGGCTGGTTGTCGAAGTGATACGAGGCCAGCGAGAAGACATCGGCCTGCTTCAGCAGCGCGGCCACCGCCTCGCTTGGTTGCATCCCGGTAAAGATCACCCGCTCTGCCACGCCAAGCCGCTCGGCACAGGCGCGCAGCTCCTCCTCGTACGGGCCACCGCCGACTAGCACGAGCTTCACGTTCTCATCCGGGATATGCGGCAGAGCTTCGACAAGTGCCTGCTGGCGCTTCTCAGGGCTCAGGCGCGCTACTGAGATAATAAATTTATCGTTCGGGCCCTTTGCGATAGGCGAATCTGCCACCGAAGCATCGTGATAACGCTGAGTGTTGATACCATTCGGGAAGACATGACACGGCGTCGTTAGACCGCCGTCCTCCACCAGTATCTTGGCCAGGTGCTGCGATGGCGATATGCAAGCATCACACTGGTTGGCAAACGCCGCCGTGAGGCGCCACCCCTGACGAGACAGCATATCACGGATTGCACTCTTGCCCATACCATGGAGCTGCTCGCGCGAGGTGATTGGCAAGATCGGCTTCGTCCGGAAGACAACAGGGAAGGCGACCGAGAGCGCAATCACCCCAGCCGTTACCATAAACGGATAGTCGTCGATCAGCTCGCTATAGAGCGTATGGATCGTCGTAACATGGGGGATCCGCTGCCGCTTGGCTACGCTGTGGGCTAGCACACCCATATAGAATTGCATTTGGCTGTGGACGATGTCGAATTGGTAGTCGTCCAGCTTCTTGGCTAGGCCAGGGTAGATGACAGCTGTCTCGCGCTTGTCGAAGACATAGTTCTTCGACGATGGTAGGCGAATGACATGGTCATCGTGGTCGTCATAGCCTTCGCACTTGGGCGCAACAATGTACACCTCATGGCCCAGCGCCTCAAGCGCCTGCCTCAAGTTAACCGTGGACGTCGCCACGCCATGGACTGATGGCAAATAGTCATCAATAAAGATTCCGATTTTCATAGTTATTATTATAGCATACTTCTCTGTTATTTGCGGCCAAGCTCGAGAATCTTACCGAAGTAAGCTGGGTTGCCAGCTACTACATTGTGTGCGCTATCGCCAATTTCTACCACGCGCAAATCAGCCTTAGGATAGAGCTCGCTGACTGATTGCATCAGGTTTGCTGCGTCACCTTTGCGATTCATCCGGCTCAGCTCTGGCGAAACCAGCGTGACTGGCGTATCTTCAGGCAATGAACCAACTGCAGAGAGTAAATCGAGATTGAAGCCTGTGGTCTGTGCCATCGCCGAGATATCTTTTAGCTGCACCGCCAGAGGTGGTCGAGCAATCTCCGGTGCGTCTTTGACATGATCCCAGGCTTCACGAGCAGCAACATCGTATGAATTCTTGATATAGCGCTGCATATTGACAGCTTCAATACCCTGAACTACAGCAATGCCTAGCTTGCCAAGTGACCAGCAACTACTTGGTGGATCCTCAAGAACAAGCTCAGTAATCTTCTGACGTTCTGTAAGCGCAGCTGGCATTGCCGCACCCAGGCGTGCTCCATACGAGTTACCAAGTACAACAACTTCATCGCTATCCACTGCCACTCTATCGACAACCGGTGCCACCTCTTCGGCCAACGCCGCAAAGCTGCCTTCCTTCGCTATTCTGTGTGCGATTGGCTCGCGCAAAGCACTCGTTGGCGTGGTAACAATATTAGGCATCTTGCCATCTTTGTCCCGCAGTGTATGGGCAATTTCTGCCATTTCTTGCTGCGCTCCTCTGTATGCGCGTTACCACCCCAGCTCATACCATATATAACAGTCAAGCCGCTTGACGCCTCGCCCATCTGCGTCAGGACAAGCGCGCCCTTGCCAAGATTATTAGGCAGCTCACGTTGCTTCAGCGTCTCAAGTAGTCTAGTACGCCCCCCTCAGGTTGGTTGGAGGTTCATCATCCCGTCTTCTTGGCGGATAAGCTTGCCGCCATGATATGTGTTGTGCGTGATCGGCAAATCCTGCCCAGCGTAGTTTGGCTTTCTCATAGAGATTATACACTCCTTTGTATTAGTTTTACTACACTATGTAGAATACGTCAAGTAGAGTACCATAATATATTAGTGAGCGACATCTGGGTAGCTCTCAACTGCTTCGAACTGTAGTAAATGGCCAGCTTGCGGGACACATATGAAGTCCGCTTCGGGCAGAAGCTCATGCATAATACCAAGCGTCTTCGATGTGATAATATTGTCCTTGCCGCCAACGATGACGGTTATATTGCGCTGACATTCTTGTGGTATGTGATGTACATAGGGGCTTTGATTATAAAGAAGTGTAGTAAGGACCGCCGAGTCTCTGAGTGTTAGAGAGTTCTTTTTGTAGGTTTCGGATTCGCGCAGCCACTGCCGAGCATCACGGCGCTGCGTCTTGAGGCCAGCCGCTACCCGTATATATTGAGCAACTTTAAGGTTGTAGGCGTCCCAGCCCACTTTTTCTGGCACTTTGCTAGACAGCTTTTGTAAAATATCTGCCAGTTTCGTCGTATCCGGGGTAGGGCAGGCTAAGATAATCTTCGTCTGGGGCGAGATGATGCCAGTACTCATTGCATAATACACTACAGAGGCTGAAAAAGACGTGCCAATCACTACATCTGGTATGCGGCCAATCTGCGCCACAACATGTGCAAACCACTGGCCGAGATCTTGATAGTCCTGAAGCTCGGGCTGCACCGAACCACCGTGCCCAGGCAGATCAACAGCATAGACCGCATAGCCAAAGCCCACATATCGTTCAGCCAGCGGCATCATATCGATCTTGCCGCCTGTTACTCCATGGAAGATAAGTACGGCTTTGTCCGCCGCAATATTGCATTCGTACCAGCACACCCCCTGAGCTGTCTTTTCTTGGCAACCAAGCGTCTGGCGCAGCTCTTGCAATGTTAGGATAGTTTGATGCTTCATAACGACCCCTTATTATAGGTTATTCCTCAGCTTGGTACAACTATCTGCTATACTATATACTACTATGCGTACAAATCATCTCTCTGTTGCTATTGTCTTGGACGATAAGTTCCCCTCAGCCAGCGGCGTGAGCCGGTCAATCCAAACCCAGATCGAGGAGCTTACCCAGCTTGGCCACCATGTCACCCTCATTGCCCCCCGGACTGATCTTGAGGCACCAGAGCATGCCACAGTTGTGCCTGTTGCTTCGTTTCGGTTTCCTGGATTGCCACTTCATACGCGCATTATCTATGCCTCTCGCCAGGTAGCACAAGCAATCAGTCAAGAGCATCATTTTGACATCATCCACAGCCAAACCGACACTGGCGCACTACTGCTTGCAGCCAAAATAGCCCAAGCTCAGCGCATCCCGCACATCCATACCTTTCACACCAACATGGCTGGCTCACACACAATGCCAGTGCCCACATTCTTTGCAAGCCTTGGGTTTCGGCTCTGTGCACTGCTGACTGCCCGGATTCATCAGCGCCATTTACACAGCCAGCACGCAGCCGCCCCACAGCTTACTAGCGAGAGCCGGATTGGCCGATTTGATTGGCATACTCAGGCAATCATCGCTCGCGCCGTCGATGCTTCTACTACGCCATCGCACTATATGTCTGCCTATATTCGCGCTGCCGCACATGGCGTAGACCTGCCTGGCGCAATTATACCAACAGGATATAACCGCACGTTTGAGGCCTATGCACAGGCTACCCAACGCCAACGCCAAGATGATGGCAAAATTCGCTTTATCACCATTAGCCGCCTTGTCAAAGAAAAGCGCCTCGATGTTATCATCCAAGCCTTCCAGCAAGCAGCCATCCCACAGAGCGAGCTCTATATTGTTGGTGATGGGGCAGAATCCAAAAGACTAGCTCGACTTGCGCAAGGCTCTCCCAATATCATATTTACTGGCCATGTTGGTGGCCGCAAGGCGATCGTCCAGCTCTTGCGCGACGCTGATGTATTTGTGCTTGCCTCGTATCGTTTTGATAATCAGCCGATTGTTATCCCTGAGTCTCTCGTCGTTGGCGTTCCTATTCTCTACTGCGATGACCGGCTCGACGTTGGTCTTAATCAGGGCAATAGCCTCCTCGTCCAGCCCGACACTGCCAGCCTCGCAGCAGGCATGCAGCTGATTGCTGAGCCAGCTTATCATCAGCAACTCGTTGATGGCACAAAGAGCGTTTTGACCGAGCTATCACCCCAGGCTACTGCCACTGCTTATGCGCAGCTATATCAGCAGGTAATTGAGCAATACCACAAAAGATAACTCACTCGCCACATAGCCATATCATCTGCTATACTACCCCCATGACTAGCTTATACTCCTGGAACGTCAACGGTATTCGTGCGGTGATAAACAAGGGCGAATTTGCCCGCTTTATGGCGGCGCACACCCCCGATATCCTGTGCCTGCAAGAGACGAAGGCGCAGCGCCAGCAGGTAGAGCTCGACCTGCTGGGCTACCACGAGCACTTTTATAGCGCGGCCAAGAAGGGCTATAGCGGCACGGCGATTTTTAGCAAAACTGCGCCGCTGCAGTGGCGTGATGGCCTGCCAGCTGAGTTGGTGGAGCAGTTCCAGCTCGCGGCAGATAGCTATGGCAGCCCAAACGATGAAGGCCGCGTCATCACAGCGGAGTTTACTGGCTTTTGGCTGGTGACCTGCTACACGCCCAATAGCAAAGGGGACTTAAGCCGGCTTGCCCTGCGCGCCAAGGCCTGGGACCCGTGCATGCTGGCCTACCTACAGGGGCTGGAGGCTGGCCAGTACGGCCCAGCCAAACCCGTACTCTATTGCGGGGATATGAACGTCGCCCACCAGCCAATAGACCTTGCCAACCCACGCGCCAACCGGGGCAAGCATGGCTTTACGGACGAAGAGCGCGCTGGCTTCCAGCATTACCTAGATGCCGGCTTTGTGGACACCTTCCGCGCTGCCCACCCTGGCCAAACCGATACCTACACCTGGTGGACACATTGGGGCAACGCCCGGGCCCGCAACGTGGGCTGGCGGATCGACTACTGGCTGGCATCGGCGGCAATCGCCCCGCGCATCACCAGCGCCCACATCCACGCCAGCCAAATGGGCAGCGACCACTGCCCAGTCAGCATTACACTGGATGAGCCAATAGTGTAAGACTAGGGGGCGCGATAAGCACGCAAACCTTGACACACCCCTCATATATTGATATATATATTAGCTTCTCGCAATCCGACGAGAGGCGAGTCTGAACAGGAGGGGAGGCGATTCTCCATGCTTGACGGATGAACAACCAGCAGAGGGTGCGCAAGCACACGTTTGTGCACCCTCTGCACCCCAACCTCCTATCTCCTTCTTACCCAACCTAGTCGTTAGCACTACTCTTACTAGAGTATGGAGAGCTCCTAGGTTGGGCTTTTTCTTTTTCACGTTTTTCACACGCTCCAGGCCGCGCCAGTATCTCGACATTGTGACATTGTATATTAAAGATCGCGGTGCACTAGTAGCAAGATATCACTTCAGCAGCAATGCATAGCAAGCACCACCTCCTTCGCGGTATAATAGCTCTATGCTGAGTATTTTCTCTCTGTACTATCCCCACCCGTCAGAGCGAGGTGACTGCGCATGAACATCCCCTGCTGGCAGCAGCAAACGCCGGCCAAACCGCTCTACCCAGACATCGCCTGGAATAAACCGCAGCAGCGGACGCAAGCGGGCAAGCTGGGCATTATTGGCGGTAATCGGCTGAGCTTCCGCGCCATCGAGCATAGCTATACTACTGCGCTCGCTACAGGGGTAGGGCAGGCACGCGTGGTACTGCCAGACGCCCTGCGCGGCACTATTCCTGCTAGTGTGACGGATACGATTTTTGCCGCAAGCAACAGTAGCGGCAGCCTGGGCAACGAAGCCTGGCCAGAGCTGCAAGCCCTCACTGGCTGGGCCGACGCACTCCTCCTCATCGGCGACGCAGGCCGCAACAGTCAGACCGCCATCGTCTATGAAAAGCTCGTGAGCCACACCACCACACCACTCATCATCAGCCGTGATGCGGTCGACCTGCTTATGCCAAGCGCCCCACAGCTTGCCAGCCAGCCAAACATCCTCATCATCGCATCATTCTCGCAAGTCCAAAAGCTACTGCGCACGCTGTACTATCCCAAGATCCTCACCTTCCGCATGCCGCTCCTTCAGCTGGTCGAGACGCTGCACAAATTTACCATCACCTATCCACTCACCCTCGCCACCTTCCACGCCGATACTATCCTCATCGCTCAGCACGGCACCGTCACGTCAACACCATGGTCGCAGCCAATGGCACTCTGGCAGGGCACGGTGCCAACACGCATTGCCGCCTATACTATGTGGAACCCAGCGATGCCTCTCCAGGCAGCAACGGCCAGCTTGCTAGATGGGAAGGAATAGGTATTAGGTATCGACTCCGGAACTTTTGTTATAGCTATTTGCAATTCTCTTCTTTATCCCTTCGACGAGTGAAGGGAAGTATATAAGTCGCTTTAGCCCTAAAACTCGGACAACATTTCTATGATCTGCTTTTTCCTTGAATGACAAACGACAGACACATTCAAGCACGATGAATATACCGATGAGACTATCCAAAGCAATGGTATTTTATATCCTACCAAGGCAATAGAGGCAGGGAAGGGTGAGAAAAGGGATTTGTACGCAATATACAGTGTCATTATTATGCTGTTCGTTTTTTGTGTTCAGATCATACGAAGCACAAATCATGAACAAATGTTTGCGTCATGCTCGTTTATTACCTCTGTTATTATGCTGGACAAAAAAGTAGCACAAGCATAAAACACCGCCAAATACTATACCGAAAGCCTCTTGTTGCATGGTGTTCTATGCTTGCACGAATGCCAGCATTATATATCTTATTTATAGAACATAAATAGCACTATTCTACTGGAAATCAAGTACTCATACCATGTTTTGCGGTAATATTTAGCTTATCGGTAATGGCAGATCGCCTATTTTCTCTTGCACTATAGAGCAAAAAGTAGGTGAGTAGTATATTTGTTCGCCCTAGTTTGTGCGCTCCGTCAACCATGATACATGAGTAATGAGCGTGTTCAGTACATCCTCATACTGCTCTCTTTGTTTTGTGTATCGCTTACGCAGCCACATCACTTGCCTTATTCAGCAAATAGAAGCCACACAGTCTCAGCCTGGATAAAGGTCTATGTCACATGGTGGGTAATCTAATCTCGCTCGTCTATCTGACTAAGGGTACAGGATAGAATCGGGTGGTATAGATGGAATATCTTGAGGTTGAATACCGTTATCCTTAGCTAACTATGCCTGCAGAAGCTAACTACGGCCTATATTAAGCCTCTATCGAGTAGGGGTGTAAATGGTCTAGCTACTCGTGCCACCATCCAGGATCCACAATGTAAAATACATATTTACACTGCTCTTGCAGCCTAGGAGTGGGCTGAGAGGAAGGACAGTCAGAGAAGTTTAATCTTCTCATCGGAGTAACTCACTTTACAATCACGCAGATGAGACCAATCAAAAAGAAAAGAGGGCACACAGCTTATATCGGATCAATGATTTACTTTCAAAAACCAAGCAAATAAAAAATCACCCGTCCATGCAAAACGGGTGATTTTTGGGTTATCCGCAAACGGTTATTTATTTGCGGTGGCGGCTTACGTAGTAAGCGGCACCTGCAGCAGTGAGGCTACCAATACCAGCCAGCGGCAGGAGGGTACCGCCCAAGCCGGTGTGTGGCAACTCAGCTACTGGAGGAGTTTGCTCACACTTCGACATGTCGGTGGTGTAGTCATTGCTTACTTCGTTGCGGCGAACTTCGACGATCTTCTTGTCAGAGATGCGGCAAACCTTGACCTTGTCACAGTCAGCAACATTCTTTGAGTGCTTCTTCTCGTCGAATTCTTTTTCCTTGATGGTGACAATAGCACCAGTCTTCAGCTCACAGACCTTCATCTTGTCGCAGTCTTTGACGTTCTTTGAGTGCTTAGTAGCGTCAAATTCGCTTTCCTTGATGGTGATGATGGTGCTGCTGCTCAGCTCACACACCTGGATGCTTGGCTGAGGTGTTACCTTGATAACAACCTGGCAGTCCTGGCTGGTCTTCTCAACGTTGGTGCTACCACCTTCGTTGCCAACTACAGTCATCTTAACGGTGTATGTGCCTTCTTTGGCGTAAGTGTGGCGAACGGTTGTGCCGCCGGTGGCAGTCTTGCCGTCACCAAAGTCGTACTTGTAAGTAGCAACCTTTGCACCTTCCTTAGCAGTTGCCTTGGCGGTGAATTGGTATTCGTTGCGCGAAACCTGAGTAGCTTGCAATGCGTCGCAGGTCAGGCTTGGCTTAGCTGGTGGGGGAGTTGGGGTGCCCCAGGTAGGGTTACCACAGTCCTTGATAACACCAGCGATAAACTTACCGTTGTTGTCGAACCATGCGTAGATGTTGAAGGTTGTCTTACCCAAGATGAAGCTGTCGCCCGTTGGGTATTGGTAGTAGGTGTGACCACCTGCAGTGCGCTGACCTTCAGCCTTCTTTTGGTTGGTGCCAGCCTTGGCCTGCAGGGTGCGAGCACCAGTAGCAACAACCCGGCCACCAACAGTGATGTTGCCGTTGGCGTCAACCGTACCTTCTTGCATGTTGGCACCGTTAACCATTTGCTCGGTAATACCGAACTGGGTGTAGAGCTGGCGGATCTCTGTACGTTTTGTGTAGGTGCTGCGCAGGGTCTGCACATCCTTTGTGCCGCACTCCACAACATTAAAGTTACTACAACCTGCTGAGATCGCTGCCGATGCTGGCTGCGCTACCCACAGGCTACCGATTGCTGCGCCGGCGACAACACCGAGTGCAACAAACGATTTTGCTAGTTTGTTCATTTGTTTTCCTCCTCGTCATTATTAGACGTTATGTGTTGAGATTATCATGTCCTTTATTTTTTGTCAACATTACTTTTTCATATATTGTGCTTATGCTTAAAACGATATTTTTTCACTTCTGTTCTATCATAAAATACACAATACTGCCACTGTTATATAGCAGTTGTAAGCAAGCGATGTTCGATGGTGTCGTACTTGCAAACATACAGCGTACGCTCGGTACTTTCTCCTGTTGCGAGGGCATGTAATTTTCTCGGCTTTTTGACCATTATTTTCTCGAGCCTGTTTGTCGCTAGTTGTCTAGTCATTTAGGATAGGCGAGGAGGAGTATCGAATGAAGAGAGTGGCTGACTCAGGTATGTCTCCATAGGAGCCCTGCACGAGAGGCTAGCCAAGTACAGCGCAATCTGCTATACTGACAGAAGTTGCAGGATAGGGCTGCAATTGATCTCACACACGCCGCGGTGGTGGAATTGGTAGACACGTCAGACTCAAAATCTGATGTCCACTCGGACGTGCCGGTTCAAGTCCGGCCCGCGGTACCAGTGTTTATTCAGCTGTTTTCCGAAAAATAAGCCGTAAGCGTCGGCTTATTTTTTTTATTGGTAACTCTTGCTGTCTGTTTATGCCTGTCTCGAGAGTGTGGCACGGGCAAGCAATCTCTTATCCAAGATGGACCTTGAAACGCAAGCGATATATTGGTATATCAAAGCTAATATTGTATACTGGAAGTAGTTATGCAGCCACAAGATCCGTCACGCACAACATCACGAGGGAACTCATCATCGCAGAGCCGCGATGCACGGCTTAGTGAGGTGCGTGGGCAAATCGATGCACTGTACAATACGTCAAGCAGCAGCGGCAGCACAAACCGCCCAACCATGCAGCCCATCATTGGCAGTACACCGACTCGCCAGCCTGCGCCCAACACGAGCGCCAAGGCGGCCACCTTCTCAGTGCCAAACCTCGCCAGCAAACCAGCCAGCCATGCACCAGTGGTGCGGCACGCGATGGGTGGCGTTCAGCACAGCCAGACAGCTTATCGCCCAGGCGCGCAAGCATGGCGCCAGAGCCAAGCAGCTGCCACATCAAGTGCCCACTCAGCGCCCACAACTCGTGAGCGCGACATCTCATCTATCACACCGCACAGCCGGTCACAGGCGCACTACATTGGTACATCAGCCCAGGCGTCGCAATCACCACAGCCCGCACCAGCTCGCACTGCCTCTACTTCTTCAGCGCAGACCCAGCAGTCCTCATCTCAAAACAACCATACCGAGCAGCCAGCAGCGAGCGCACATCAGCCACAGCAACCAGACAGCCAGCGCCCTGCTGGTGCACCGCGCCAGCCCACCGCCAACCAAAAGGCTGCTTGGCAGCAATACCACAGCGCTTGGCAAAACTACTATCAGCAGTATTATGAGCGCTACTACTTAGGCCAAGTCAAGAAGGCCGAGGAACGCCTGGCCGAGCAAGTCAAAGCTCACGACGCCGATGCGCCTAACGCCACCGCAGCCACCACTGATGAGCCAGAAGAGCTCACCCAAAGCCAAGCCATAGGCGACCTGCGCTCGCGCTTACTGAGCTCAATCCGCAACGGTGCAAACAAAGTCCGCCGCAGCCGCCACTTCATCCCCGCCGTGGCTGGTATTTCCGTTATGGTGTTATTCTTAGCATTGCAGTACAATCGAGTCTTTTTCTCATACGTTGCGGCCTACACCTCACCGGGCGACCTCGATGCTCAGAGCTACATCATTAGCCCGTACGACTCGACCAACGTTGGCCCAGATCCCAAGCTTATCATTCCTAAGATCGCGGTAGACGTACCCATCGTGTGGGATGCCAACGCCGCTAGCCAAGCCTCACTCAATGCCGCTATGGATAAGGGTGTCGTGTGGTTCAACATCCCTGGTGCCAATGCGAAGCCTGGTGAAGTAGGGAACTTCGTCGTCTCAGGCCACTCGAGCAACGACTGGCTCGATAATGGTAAGTATAAGTTCATCTTCGCGCGGCTCGAGCAAATGCAAAAGGGTGACAATATCTATGTCAATTACAACGGCAAGCGCTACACCTATACTGTCACTGGCTCGCAAGTCGTCAAACCGACCGATGTGCACGCGCTGCAAACCAACGCTACCAAGCCAACTATGACGCTCATCACTTGTGTGCCACTTGGTACCGACCTCAACCGCCTACTCGTCACAGCCGAGCAAGTCAGCCCTGACCCATCCTCCGCCAAAAAAGAAGCATCTCAAACCACTACCAACAGTGGCAGTAACAGCAAGAGTGCCATGCCAGGCAACTCACCAACCTTCGTCCAACGGGTCGGCAACCTGTTTTCAGGGCGGTAAGTTAACTTTATAAACCAGTGTGGCATCTACGCTTGAAAGTGCGATATTTCTCACTGGTTACTCTGGTAGTTCGTATAGCAGTATAAAGACGAAGGAAAGTGTGCTATCGCGAAGAGATATGCGAATATGAGAGCGCATTGCCGAACCACATAGTGTCATAGCAACAAGAAAAGTACGTAGAAATAACAACGATTACTGGCTAACAGACCTGCTAGCGACCTCTGTTATCTTGGTGAATATCTCGTGAATCTTGCGGCTATTGCTTCTTGGAGCTTTCCTCGACACTTGACGGAACGATCCTATATTGATATATATATTAACTTTTGCTCGAAGTTTGGTTACAAGGGCAATAGTTGCCCTTTGCTTCGAGCTCACTTCTTGAGAGAGGAGGTGAGAAGGATGCCTGTAATTGTACTGTCAATCTTGATGGTTGTAGCTATGGCTGTAACCATTTATGGTTCAGCATTCCTCAGTCTAAGGGTAACACTCTTTGGACTAGGAATTACAGTTGCCTTTTCGTTGACGATCAGTATGTACGTAAACAGCTATATTGTAGCTATTTGCGTCATCCCAGTCACGGCGATAATCTCCATGTTTGGATGGGAGTGTAGTAGCTTCCTGCAAGATCTGGAGACGAGGGGCTCCTAGCCCATCAACATAGCTCACTAAACTCGTGTCTCAATCTGATCGCAGTGCATTCTATTGCACTCTCGGGTTGAGCGATTAATCCGGGTTCAGTTTGAGTATGGTTGGTGGGCTATGTTTTTTGGTTTTGTTAATTATTCTATGGATTGCACTACTCGACAACGACAAGTTTATCGCTAGTGTTATCGAGGGCTGTGGTAACGCTTAGTTGTCGTTCACAATCTTCGTCTGGCGCAGCGCCACGCTATCCTTCGTCTTGACGAAGCTATAGAGGTAGCGCTGGTTTTGTGAGAGGACAACAGGGAGATCGAGCGCCGAGGTAGTGATGCGCTGCTGGTTGGCACCATCAAAGTCGTAGAGGTGTACACCACCGTGCGTGAATGTAAAGTGGTAGCCATCAATCCAGTTGATGTCGCGCGTTAGTGGCTGGGGGAGCTTGATGGTGGAAGATTTGAGCAGCTCGAGGTCGTACGTCATCAAGTTCGCATCATTATACACACAGGCGAAGCGGTGCCCACCGCGCGAGAAATCGACATGGCTAATGCCACCAGGCATACTGAGGCTAGCGACGGACTTGAGGCTGCTTGCTGTACGTGAATCACTCGCGGCATGCGAGGTACTGCTGAGAATCTCAGCCGTCTCACCATAGGCGATAACGTAGTATACTTTGTCGTAATATTTCTCGATGCGGAAGTGGAGTGGTGCCACGCCATCATCGGCATAGCTGCGGACAGTGCGAGGCTTGGTGGTGCCAATAGTGAGGTAGCCAGCGGTGCGCTGCTTGGTGGTGTGGTCGAGTTTGGTGGTATAGGTGACGGTAGTGTCGCTGTAGAGCGCAAACTCAGCCACGTTACTAACGAGTGGGCCGGTGATGGTCGTGTCGCCGAGGCTTGCTTGGCGCAGGTCTCCCTCATCAGTGAGGACGAAGAGCTTGCGGCTGTCACCCTGCGAGAATTTAGCAGCAGCAACATCCACACCAAGCTGCCGCGTGACATTCTCGAGCTTGTGGCTACCCTGCGTGTCGAGAACGAGCCACTCGGTCTTGTCACCATTGTAGGTGTGTTTGATTGTCACATAGCGGTTGTCCTTATCCCACGAGTCGAGAGTGAAGGTTTGGTGTTCGGTATTGTCTGGCGCAGTGTAGTGCGCACTGTCGAGTGTGATATTCGTCGTCTGTGGGTTGTCGCCACTGAGATCGGCCAGAGTAACGGTGGGCTTGTGCGCAGACGGAGTGAAGACGAGGTAGCGATTATTACCTGAAGCAATGGCGCTTGACGCACCACTAGCAGTTGCGACATTCTTATGACTCGGATTACTGGAGATAAGCCGGGCGTAGTCGAGCCATAGCACACTGCCGGGCTTCACATCCACCGTCTTGTGCCAGTCGCGGTAGCCCTCACGCTGGATAGTGACGTTGCGTTGACCAGCCGAGAGGGTAAGCTTACTAGGCGTCTCGTTGCTGAGGCGGGTTTGGTCTACCGTCACTTGGGCACCATCAGGGTGAGTATCAAACTGCACCAGGCCGCCCTGCACAACCTTACCACTCGACCAATTCAGCCGGTACCCCTGTATTGCATAGGCAAAAATCACGACGGTGAAGATAACAGTCAGCACCATCATGCTATAAATCAATGTCAGATGGACGCGTTGGCGTCGCTTTCGTTGTTGCGTATCCATGACAACATTATACCATGGCTGAAGAGAAGTAGGATGTGCTGCGCGTTGAGAGAAGATAGGCTCGGCCGCGCGTCAAGCTCGTGTATTTCGTCCCGAGGATTTTATACAAAACAGCTCCCACCTCTTGCAAAATCTCTTATGCTTAGAGTATTATACGATCAAAGAGGGAACAAGGGGGATATACTATTATGCGTCATACGACGGCCACATATGGTGAGCACATGCCTAAGCGGGCAGCTAGGAAAGCTGCCGTTCGCCAAGATATACAGAGGTCAAAGCAGCATCGCACGAGCAAATCAGAGCGGCAACCTGTACTATACGGGCCTGAGCTAAAGATCATTCATACCCCGCGCGCTCGCTCTACAGCAGTCAAGGCGGCTCAGAAGCATATCTCAGAAATCATCCCGGCAACCAAGGTGGTACAGACAGCTCAAGCGGCCATAGCGACGCCGCAATCATCTACAAAGAACCAGTCACGGGTAGCTAGGGGAGTCGCTCAAACCACTCCACCGCACCCCGCGCACCAGCTGGCCACACTCCATGCAGCCACGCCGCAAAAAACAACGGCACCACATCGCACTACAACACCAACTGCGCACATCACCAAACATCATCGGCCAGTGGCGGTGCAGCCTATCGCATCATCTCAGCCCAGCACGCCGCGCCAGCTACGGAAGCGACAACCCGTGACGATCTCGCCACTCTCGGTTCAGCCAACAATACCCTCATCGTCCCATGCGCAAACCCCACACCGCACTGCTCAGCAGACGTCCACCCAGCCTGGCGCGCCACGCAGTATGGATTTTGTATTCGTACCATCAGAGATAGAACCACCCAGTGCCGCTAAACGCCATAACACGCCACCATCGTCACAACTAGCACGTGTGCTTGCCACCGAGCAAGTCGAGCAGACGCAAACCCAGGCCACGCAGCCAGTTATACCAATTGGCCTACCCACACTCAATCTCGCCGAGCTTGCCGCCCAACCACTGGTAGCACAGCCTTCTGGGATGCCTCAAGGTGAGGTGTGGTGGCCACCAGCTGAGCCAGAGCTCACCACTACGGAGAATATCCCCGTTGGCACACTGCCGCGTAGCGTTCTTCCACAGCAGAGTAAGAAGTCTGTAGCCACGCCCAGACCCAAACATCGCAAGCTCTTCACTAGTAACCGCCGCACCAACGAACCTACCACCAGCGTCGCACCACCACCGGCTCGGCAGCCAGCGGCGCGCCACTGGGGTCGGCATCTCAGCGTTGCTGGGGCGATGGTGGCACTGCTTGCCTTTGGCGGCTATCTGACATACCACAACATGCCTGCCATTGCCACACGCATGGCCGCTGCTCAGGCTGGCATTAATGCATCGTTCCCGTCGTATCAGCCGAGTGGCTATAGCTTGGCGGGCGGTATATCGCAGCAGCAGGGGAGTGTCTTAATGAAGTTCGCCGCCAACGCTGGCCCAGGCACCTTTACTCTCACGCAAAGCCGGTCAGATTGGGATTCCAGCGCTGTCCTAGCCAACTACGTTTTGCCCAGCTTTGGCCGCAACTTCGCCACCACCACCAGCCGTGGCCTCACTATCTATAGCACCCACAATGCCGCCGCATGGGTTAATGGCGGCATCCTCTACACTATCAAGGGCAACGCACCCCTGTCGAGCGAACAGGTAGCGCGGATTGCAGCGAGCATGTGAATCTCTTGCGAGTCTGCATTTCTCCCATCACTTCATCCGATGGAGTATGGAAACAGATTGCAAATAATCTGTTTTCAGCCCTGGCAGCAAGAGGTCGATGCCTGGGAGACATCGACCCTTATAGCGTTCCGGAGGAGGGAGCGATGGGAGAAGCGCAGGCTATGGCCAAAATCATGCCATTCTGAGATTGTCGCAGTTCATCTGCTATACTTATCCATATGAGTAACGAAACATCATCTGATACACCATCTTCGCATGCCACTACCATTCGCACCCGCTTTGCACCAAGCCCCACGGGGTATATCCATGTGGGTAATGTGCGCGCAGCGCTCTTTCCGTGGCTGCTCACGCGCCAGCAGGGTGGGAAATTCGTCTTGCGCATTGAGGATACCGACCGCGCTCGCTTTGTACCTGGGGCGGAGGATCTGATTCTCGATACACTCGACTGGCTTGGGCTAGACTGGGACGAAGGCCCACGCGTTGGCGGTGAGGCTGGGCCATACCATCAGTCGGAGCGCCTCGCCATCTACCACCGCTGGGCACAAAAGCTCATCGACAAAGGCCTGGCCTATGCCGACCCCTACACCCCAGAGGAAGTCCAAGGCTTTCGCGAGGAAGCCCGGGCTGCCAAGAAGGCCTTTTTATACCGCGACTATCGCCCCACCAATCCACCAGAGTGGGATGGTACCCAGCCACTGCGCTTCAAGGTAGCCGAGCCCCAGCGCTACACCTGGCACGACCCCGTGATGGGTGAGCTCTCTGCTGGGCCAGAAGCGCTCGATGACTTCATCCTCATCAAGGCCGATGGCTACCCCACATACAACTTCGCTCACATTGTCGACGACGCCGAGATGGGTATTACCCACGTCATCCGCGGACTAGAATATATTTCCAGCATTCCACGCTACCTCAGCCTATACGATGCGTTGGAGCTTGAGCCACCAGTACTAGCCTGCCTGCCACACATCATGGCACCGGATGGCAAGAAAAAGCTTGGCAAGCGCGATGGTGCCAAGAGCGTCACCGACTACCGCACCGATGGTATTTTGCCCGAGGCAATGCTCAACTTCCTCGCCTCGCTGGGCTGGAATGATGGCACCGAGCAAGAGATCTTTAGCAAGGAGGAACTGATCGAGAAATTCAGCCTCGAGCGCGTCCAGCGCAGTGGTGCCCGCTTCGACGAAAAGCGCCTCCTGTGGATGAATGGCCAATGGATCCGCCGCCTATCGCTCGATGACCTCTACGGGCGGGTTAAGCACTACTGGCCAGCCAGTGCCGCCACTGCCAGCGAAGCATACAAAAAGCAGGTGCTCACCCTGGCGCAAGACCGCCTTAAGACCTTGGCCGAGCTGCCAATGCTAAGCCGCTACTTCTTCGAAGAGCCCACCATCAACGAAGAGCTCATTACCACCAACAAGCCTCTGCGCAAACTAACAGGCGAGCAGCGTCGAGAGCTCCTCACCACAGCCCACGCCGCTCTGACTCAGCAGCACACATGGACGCCAAGTGCTATCCAAGACACCCTCAACCAGCTCCTCGAGACCACTGGCCACAAGCCTGGCGTGCTCTTTAGCCTCATTCGCATCGCCACCACCTGGGCGCCCTTTAGCCCCCAGCTAAATGACACGCTGGCGCTGCTTGGCAAGGAGCGGACGCTGGCGCGAATTGAGCAGTATCTTGGGCGATAACGCGCTCCGCATCGCACAAAAAACCGGCTCTCCCAGCCGGTTTTTGCTTGAACAAATAATTGCGTCATGAGCAAAAAATAATAGCAATAACAGGGGTAAGGGAGCTGCCCGCGAATACACGATGGTACTCAAGCGGGCAGCCCCGGTGGATAGAAGGGCCATGCCTATGCTATTCCATAGGCCGGCGTGAGGCTTGAGATATCAAGCCTTTTTTGGTTCCTTGCTGAGGCCAGGAGCTGGACTACTGTCATCCTGCATCGCTTGAGACAGCGACCCCCATGCGCGGACTTCATCCTCAGTCTCATTAAGGATAAAGGGGAGAGAGGACACTCTCGAAGCGCGGTCAGCTTCAGCAGCCACCAGGGCTTCTCGCTCCTCACGAGAGCGGCGTAGCGCTTCCTCGGTCGCTTTGCGCTCGGCTTCAATACGCCACCGCTCTTTAGCGGCAGCGTAAGCAGCCTTAAGGCGGTCAATCTCGTCTTGTATATAGCCATACAAGACATCGAAGGCGCGGCGTCGATACTCCTCAGGTGAGGGGAGTTTGGCGCTATACTCTCTACCAATGAACTCTATGAGCTCTGGGTTGCGACGAACAACGCAAGTGACGGACTCACCATGGATACTAACTACCCCAGTATTGATCCTGCCAACAGATACCCCAGCCCCAGCCTCCAAACTCTTACGAGCATTCTGAGAGAGGCCAGATTGAAGTAGCCATCGTATACACCGGACAACTGGGTAGTTGAAATCTATGATTTGAATCTCGTTCTCGAATTGCTGGTGCCTCGTCCTGTATCGTCGCCAGTTGCTGATCATAGAGCGGATATAGTGCCCAGTCATAAGAACAGCCGGAACAACAAGAAGTATCAACCCTGATAGCGACCACGATGATGCGCATCCACTGATACCAGCAGCCAGTGCTGTTGCTGTGGTTTTGCGAGCGTCTAAAAGCGCTGCAATTCGTAGTTGGTCAACATACTCATGCCAATCAACTTCACCGTCACTCCATGCCCAATGAAGAGCGAATAAGCGTCTCTCCTGGTCGCTCACACCTTCCACCCATGAGGCTTTATCAGTGTGACGACTGTAGTCACCGCAACCAGTCCACTCTCCGTCTACATAGAATCTACCGCAATGAATCTCAAGGAACATATTCTCTTCCCCTTTCTATCTGTAGAGAGAATATGAAAGAAATTATATATATCTGTCAAGGCCCTATTGCTGCGCTATTTACAACGATACAGAGGTGGCAGCTCACTGTCGCCTTAAAATATCATGCTACTTGCTGGTATGGTAGCAGCCCGGCTGCGATGGGCGCTTTGCTATTCTCGCCAAGTGGTATTCACGCTACAGGGAGATTGCCGCGCAGCTATTTTACTGGAGGTATGTCGCCTGATAGGACTGATTGCGGTGACTTTACCCGAGACTTTGTATCATGATAACCAGGAAAGTGAGTGTAAAGGACGTTACCAATACCGAGGCCACCATTCATAGCAGCTTGCGTTATTGCTTCTATTACCTGAGATGGCGGGCAAAGCACCTCTTTTCGCACTCGTCCCACCCGCAAATCTTCGCTGCTCGATTGTTGCAGCGATTGAGGCGATTGGCCTCCGTTAGCCCGTCGTGATGGCGATGTAGCGTCGCTGTCTTCACCATTATATGTACTACCTGCCAAAGGGCCATCGTGTTGTCGTGTCATATTTCCTCACCCAAATTATCCGTTAATGGTTATTCATTGTAGGCTATTTTTGCGGATTTGCCAAGGGGTTTGTTGGGTAATTGATCGTATTGTGCTTCTTGTGGCGAAACTGTTAATGCCTCCTCGTTACTTCACTTTAGGCGGTATGCAAAGGCTCACTCTCCGAATCTGAATGTCAAAACCTTTCTTCTTCACGTTCAGCTCGCACCGCCTCCTATACTTCATCCGATGGAGTATGAAAATCCGCTGCAATAACGGATTGACAGCCCTGGCGTCAAGAAGTCGATGCCAGGGAGATATCGACACTTATAGCGATCTATCGGTGGGAGCGATAGGGCAATGGAGCGTGAGGAATGATACAGGTTTTGGGATGTAGGTATTCCGGAGGTGCACCAACTACACATCAAGACAAAAATCCCCAGCTCATCGCTATCCGCTCATGGTATAATGGCCATAAGATGAGTTCACCACAGAATACACCACCGGCAGCTTTTGGCGGCCGGGCGCAGCGTCGGCGTTTGCGACGGCATGGGCGGCACTTTATGGGGTTGCGGCACTTTGTGGGGCAACACCGCATGCCCGTGATGGTGATTGGTGGGGCATTGGTGGTATTTGCTGGAGCAATGGCATCGTTTTCTCTGCTCAATAAGCCTCGCCAGACCAAACCCGCCCCCGTTGTGGCAACGCAGAAAGCCCCAGAGGTGTATTATTCGCCTCTGACTGGCCTCAAGGTAGCCGACCAAGCGGCCACCACCAAGCCCGTTACTGCAGTGATGCTCGAGAATAGCCCCAGTGCTCGCCCTCAGTCAGGCATCAAGCAGGCTGAGGTGGTGTACGAGGCAATTGCCGAGGCAGGTATCACTCGCTTTCTTGCGCTGTACCAGCAAAACAAACCAACGATGATTGGCCCAGTGCGCAGCCTGCGACCATACTACATCGACTGGCTCGCACCATACCAGCCTAGTGTAGCCCATGTGGGGGGTAGCTCGCACGCTTTGCAGGAGATCCGCAATGGCACCTACCGCGATATCGACCAGTTCTTTCATGAGCGCAGCTATTGGCGCGCCACCGACCGCCGTGCCCCGCACAATGTCTACACCAGTGCCGAGCGGCTGGATGACCTCAATAGCAGCAAAGGCTACAAGCAGTCTGTTGTCAAGACCGCACTTGCCCGGGCCGATGGCAAGCCAGCCAACCCTGCCACCGCCACTGTGGCCATCATCAACTTTGGCAAATCCGCCCGCTACAACACGCGCTATCAATACGATGCTAGCACCAACACCTACCAGCGTAGCATTGGTGGCGAGGCCAGTTTGGACCGTGAGGAAGGGCAGATTGCGCCCAGCGTTGTGGTAGTACTAACCGTCCAGCAGACCACCGTGCAAGAGGATGGCACGCGCGAGAATATTATCACCACTAGCCAAGGCAAAGCAACCATCTTCCAAAACGGCAGCGTAGTAGAGGGAATATGGCGCAAGGCCGACCGTACCAGCCCCCTCGAGCTACTCGATGCCAATGGCAAGGCAATCGCTCTCACTCGCGGCCAGACATGGATTGCAGCAGTACCTGGCGGCGCAGGGAGCGTGTCGTGGCAGCAATAGGCCCAGCTCGGCCATTGCCACCCCATCGTCCACCCACCCTTATTAAGCAGTATTGGCCGCGCTATAGCCGCCGTGCTATTGGTGCGAGTATCCTCATGCAGTGCACTATTGCCGGGCTCGTGGCGAGCACGCTGTGGATGATTGGCCTAAGCCCTAGCCAGCTGCAGTTTTGGCTGGTTATTATGGTTGTAGTGCTGGCGAGCATCCCACTCAATATTTTCTTGCTCATGCAGCTGCTCACCCCGCTCAAAGACCTCACACACGCCCTCAGCCACGTAGCGGGCGAGCCTAGTACTATTACGCCGCCCAACCCCAATGCGGCACACTTCGAGCGCGACGGCTTCAAGCCGCTGCTGCAATACATCTACCAAACGGCCGCACTAGCTGGCCAAAACCCGCCGAGCCAGGCTCAAGCACTAGCTGCCCAGATCGAGGCCGCGCTCGATCAGACGAGTGCTGGCATTGCCATCCTCACTGGCCAGGGGCAGGTACGCTACCACAACCGCCACACCCCACTGCGCCAGAGCCATGACGGTGCGGCCGAGCTCGAGCTGTTATTCGAGCCAGGCGATGGTCTGACGGAGTGGCTCGCACACTGCCGCCGCAGCGCTGTCCATGCCGAGAAGACCTGGCTGCGCATTGCAAACAAGCTGGTGGGTGAGCCTGGGAGGCGCATCTTCGACATTACGGCCAATTATGAGAAGGGGAGCAGTGCTGAGGTTATACTGGTGCTGCACGATCGCACCACCCTCTACCAGCCCGAGGATGATGACCTCGATTTCATCGCCTTTGCCGCTCACGAGCTGCGCGGGCCCATCACCGTTATTCGTGGCTATCTGGATGTCCTCACTGAGGAGGTTGGCCCAGCGCTGGCTGGCGACCAACAAGAGCTACTAGGACGGCTCGTTGTCTCGGCCAATCGCCTCAGTGGCTACGTCAACAACATCCTCAATGCCAGCAAGTTCGACCGCCGCCATCTCCGCGTTCACCTAGCAGAAGAGTCAGTGGCTAGCATCTACAATATCATCCGCGACGACATGCAGCTGCGCGCCACCACCCAAGGTCGCCAGCTCACGGTGGATATCCCCACCACACTGCCCACCATTGCGGCCGATCGCTCTAGCCTGTCTGAGGTGCTGAGCAATATCATTGATAACGCGCTCAAATATAGCAACGAAGGCGGGCTCGTAACCGTCTCGGCCGTGCAAGACGGTGCATTCGTCGCCATCAAGGTGCAAGACCACGGCATCGGCATCCCCGCCAATGTCATGGGCAATCTCTTTCACAAGTTCTACCGCTCGCACCGCAGCCGCGAGACCGTAGCTGGCACGGGTATTGGGCTCTACATTAGCAAGGCGATCGTCGAGTCACACGGTGGGCAGATTGGCGTGATAAGCCGCGAAGGGGAGGGCTCTACCTTCACGATCACCATCCCCACCTACGCCAGCGTAGCAGACAAAATCACTGATGGCAGCAACAGTCAGCTCATCACCAGCGGCGGCGGCTGGATAAAAAACCACACAATGTATAAGGGATAACAGAGGTAGTAGGAGAGAAATTATGGCAATTCAAACAATTCTCGTCATCGAAGACGATCGCTTCATTGGCGAAATGTACGTGCGCAGCCTGCGCAAAGCAGGCTACACAGTAGACTGGCTCATCGACGGAGCAGACGGCCTCGTGGCAGCACGCAACAACCACTACGACCTCATCCTGCTCGACATCATGCTCCCCGAGAAGCGCGGCAACGAGATCCTCCAGGCACTGCGCGCCGAGCCGCAGCATATCGCTGGCACAAAGATCGTCATCATGACCAACTTCGACCAAGACGAATCCACCCGCCTCGCCCTCCAGACCAGTGTAGACGGCTATCTCATCAAAGCCGAGATAACCCCACGGCGATTGCTGGAGATTATTGCGGGGATGGGGGAGGTTATAGGATCTTAAAAAATCAACTAACCTACTGCTAAAAATTCTATTTTATTGCGTTTAGCATTCTTTCTATAAAGGGGTTGATTGTAGTAATTTGGTTCTTCATCGATGATATGCATGTCATGATTGCCCAAATATTTTTTTCTTCATCTGTAGCTGTTTTCGCTATCAATTTTCCATACTCCCATAACAGGGTTCCAGCCTCTCTCTTTGATGGATCATCATTTTCTATCGGCAGCTTTCCGTATACTTCGACAAATTTATAGATTGACTCCTTTATAACTTTTATAGCCTTCTGCTTGTTATTGATATTCTCATAAACGACATCAATAAAATGGTCTATAACTGTTTCGGTTATCTCTTGGTATCTTTCTGGAGCTAGTTGTACAGACGCACATTTACGCGCCAGCATAATGAAGCTAAACCCGATAAATTGAATTAGTACAGTCATGTGAGTCTCATCTGAAAATTCATATTCTTTTCTAAGGTTTTCAGCGGATACACCCGAGGCATATATTACTGCAGCAGAATACTCTTTGATTGTTTCTTTGTATGTATTCTTCTTTTGTCGCTTAAAAATCATTATTAACTCCTCCTAGTTTTCTTTTTTGATTTCTTACGACAGCATTATCCTGCTGTGGAATTATTTTTATCATATTTGTAATTTTGCATCCAAAAATCAGCATAGCGTAGCATTCCTTCTGTCTGCCAGGCCATTGGCGAACGCGTATCGTTGAAGTTATTGTGAAAATTATTGTGTATCTTCTCAATACATTCCTTTTTGATATAGTTGTCAGTCTTTGTATATGGCGAGCAAGAGACTGCCTCGTGTATAGATAAAGTTATACACATCAATAGCATTTTACCTCCGTTATTTCTTTCTTGCATTGGCATATATATTCTTGTCTCATTTGGTATATATGGTGCGTTCTCATCACGCTTTGTTACATGCCACTTCAAAACATCATCAAAAGAAGGGTGGACAAAACGTGAGGTTACTGTATAGAGGTCACTGTATATCTCAAGTGCTTTACCAGTTGTATCGAGATCCTTTGCTATCATTTTAAAACTCTTTGTTGGGTGCCAAGATTTGGGGTAGCCGCTTGGTATATCTTTGATATTTAATCCATACGGCTCTAGACGCTGGTTTAGGCGATCACATTCTGTTCTATATTGAGCCTTATTTATGCTAGCTTCTTTTTTACTACTTTTAAGGTTACGTAACTCTGGCATTGTATTAGCGACTACAAACTGCTTTACTATGTCATCATGATCATGATGTTTAACAATATACCGAAGAGAGATAGTTGCCTCATAGTACGATCTAAGTATTACAAGAAAAGCAAGTGTGTCATCATTGCCAACTAATGTATTGCATGATCGATACAACTTCTTACACTTTACAAATAAACCAAGAATAATACCATAGAGCAAGTCGCTACTAGGCTGCATGTCTTTTATTAGGTCATCGAAAAGCTGATAGACAATTTGATTAACATACTCTAAATTATTAGAATTTTTTTCGACAAGTGGTAAATTTAATCCATCAATATTCAATTTTTGTTCCATGTCTATATGTTACAACAAAATATGGGTAAGCCTCATATTCTCCATACAAATAAAAATACTACCCCTTGGTGTAGTATCAATCAAGCTATACTGGCGACCTCACCGGGAATCGAACCCGGATTGCCAGGATGAAAACCTGGTGTCCTAACCGTTAGACGATGAGGCCGTGCAAGTGCACATCATAGCAGTGCTGTGTGCCATTATACGAAAAACTCGCTGGTTTGTCCACCATAATACCGCTCTATTGCCGCGCGAGCCGAGAATCATGCTCTGGCTGCGGCGATATCTGCTATACTAATGACACGATATTGCGTTATACAACAAAGTTATTATGGATATTTCGCCCGTTCCGACATCTGTGCTGGGGGAGCACCCGCCACAACGCCCTGCCAAACGGCGGCATAGCACACTCATGCTATGGGTGATGCTTGCGGCGGCCATCACTGTGGTGCTCTCGGCCATTGCTGCGGTAGTAACCCTTCTCTCCTCGCCGCAGCGCATGCAAGCAGCGGCAGTGTCGGCCACGCCATCGCGCACCGATGTGTTTCTGGCCAATGGCTATGGAGCAGGTCAGCGCGCAGTGCGGTTTGCGGCGGGGCAGGGTGGCTTGAACTTCTTGGGTAGCACAGCCGACCACTCGCGGCTTGCCATCGCGGGGCAGGGCGCGCAAGATGCCGCACCAGTGCTCCGGATTTGGGATACTGGGCGTAAGCAGGCAGTGGCTACTTGGCCAGCCAGCACCTGCAGCAGTGTGACGCCGCGTGGGGTGGTATATTGCGCCAGCCAACAGCGGGGACGCTCGGTCATTACGGCGGTAGAGCTTACTACCGCCAAGGTTCTCTATACTACCCCTGTAGCTACCCAGCCTACTACGCTTACATATTACGGTACAGATAGCCAACAGCAAGACATTATTGGCGAGAGCGCTACTGCCACCTTCTACGCCGCCGTAGGGAATCTGCGCCCCATCACCAGTGGCGATTTTCAGAACCCCAACGCTACCTGCACTATAGCGGGTGGCAACAAACTCCTCTGCCGCCGCAATACCGAGAAAGACCACGGCGCTAAGCCATCCCACAAGTCGCCCAGTAAGCGTGCTACCTCACGTACCACCACCGGTGTCGTCATTACGAATGAGCGCCAGGTGAGCACCGAGACTCAATCGACCACCGTTATCACCGTGTACGATATCACGAGCGGCACGCGCGAAGTGCAGCGCACAGCTAGCTCCAGCAACGTCACCTTGGCAAGCGATGGCTGGCTGGAGGGCAGTGCTGGCAGTAACACCGTCCAATCAAGCGGGCAAGAGACCTTCGAGAGCTATGGCATTGATGGCAATCCACGCGGCCGCAGCACTGTCAATAGCGCGTACAAGCTCAGCCCAGCCGTCAGTTCCTTCACCAACCCTGCTGGCACTACTGCGCCAACCTACCCCCGAGAGGCTCTCACCACAGATATGCCGCGCGTTGTTGTGGATGGGCAGGGCAGGGAGTTCCTGCGCATTGCCAGCCAAAACACCCAAAACTTCGCCCTCAGCCAGGCCACCTACAGCCGCACCAGCGGTGGCACGCTCACCCTGGCTGACGGCGGTAATATCGTCTCCGCCAGCCTGGATGGCTCACTCCTCCTCACCAGTAATCTCCACTCCGCCGGCATTCAAGCCAGCGGCAGCAAAGGCCTCAAGATCGTCAAAGTTGCCGATGGCAGCACCATCCTCACCATCAAAGCCACCGACATGCGCAGCCTCACTATTCGTAGCAATCTCATCGCTAGCACTGGCAAGGACGGCGCACTTGTGGTGTATGTGCCGGGAAATACAAAATAGCCCACGTACCATGGGCTATTTCTCTAAGAGGATGCTTAGGCACTACGGCTTGACGCGGAGCGCCACCTTTCCAGTTGTTTTACCTTGCTCGAGAGCTTCAAGCAGGTGAGCTGCCTCTGTTATATCGGCAACCTCTGTCAGATCGACGCGAACCTTACCATCGGCAACAGCGTTAAGCGACCACGTAAGCGATTTTGTCCCCTCCGCTGGATGGACTGCCAGCCAGGCACCAACATTGAAGCCGGCTGTTGTTTTGTTCTGCAGCCAATGTTGTGTCGAGTTTATCGCCACATCGGGAGCCTGCGACGCATTACCAACCCGAATCAGCCGTCCACCACTGCGCAACACACGAAAGGCATCTTCTGTTGCTTTGCCGCCAACTGGGTCGATCACAATGTCGTACGTATCACCTGGAATAGACGACAGATCCGAGCGTAGATAGCTATTGTCATAGCCTAGCTCAGCGGCACTCGCTTGCTTGGCTTCCGTCCCAACAACGGCGTCGATACGCCCTGCACCAAGCACCCGAGCGACCTGTCCAAACTGCGAGCCAAGCCCACCGACTCCAGCATGAATCAATACGCGCTCACCCGGCGCAAATCGTGCAACAGTTGTCAATGCGAGATGTGCAGTTACGGTGTTGATTGGCACAACCGCTGCGAGATCGGGACGAAGACCATTAGGAATCGGCGCTACTAACTCAGCTGGCGTACACACGACCTCGGCAAAGCCACCTGTGTTTGGGAGAATAGCAGCGACAGCTTGGCCAACCTCACATCCAGTCACACTTTCGCCAAGTTCATGGATCGTACCCGACACCTCTAGACCAGGAATACGTCCCAGCCGAGACGGCATAAACCCTGTCGTCCAAAGAGCATCAATTAAACCAACACCCGCGTATTGGACGTCAATACTCACTTCTCCTGGTCCCGGCACTGGAGCTGGTGCTTCGCTGTAGTCCAACCCGTCAAAGCGGTCATGACGATTGATGATAAGTGCTTTCATACGTTTACTCCTTTCAGATTATTTGATGACCGTCTAATTACGACTAACATCAAAGTATTTTTTGTGCAAGGTGATATTTGTCTATTTTGGCATGTATTACACGCGCAGTGCTATAGCGAGCAAAACATCCCAGCAAATTTCGTGAGGACAAAAAGGGAGAATAATAAATAACCCGCTAATTGCAAGCGGGTTATTCGGAGTAGCAGGGTAGGGTTCTACCGACTTGCTGCGTGGTTAAGCACATAGGCACTGAGACAGGCCAGGCCAATGCTAAGCATAACGATAGCAGTGTGCGGGTCGATGCTGTGCGAGATACTCAATACCACTACGATAACGCTGAGCACCAGGCAGGCTGCGATGAGCAGGATGTCGAGCATTTGCTTGGGCGTCTTTTTGCGGGCGGTCGATACCGTCACTTTCGTCTTAGTGGTGGTTGTTGCTGGCGCGGCTGCTTTGGCCGCTGCTTTGGTTGATTTTTTTGCCATATGGCCTCCTTTGTTTTCTGGCACTATTGTAGCACATTGTAGAGAAAAATGGGCGAATAAATTACTACTAGGATCATAAGAAGTGACTGATAGCGAGCACGGCTATCTCGTCTAACACTCCATTGCCATCGCCCAGGCAATCCGCTATAATACACACAAAGCATAAGGGGGATAACCAATGGGGGTGCAACAAATCAGCCGGTTTTGGCACCGGCGCTTGTGCGAGGCAAGCATGCTCTATGCCGTCATCATCGTGGCGCTGTGGGCATGGCGGCACTTTGGCGGGGTGGATCAATACAACCTCGTGCTTGGCATGCCACTCATTGCCGTTGTCTTGGCCGGTATAACAGGGGTTGTAGCAGCGGTGCTTCACATCTGGCCACCGCAGCAACGGCTTGGGCAGGCGAGTCTGGTAGTGTATCTCTGCGCCGTTGCCACAACGGGCGCGCTCATTATTGGCACTGGCGGGCTAAGCTCACCCTTTATTGCAGCGTGGCTCTTGGTGGCAGTCTTTGCGATGTTTTTTGGCTGGGTGGGGCTAGCGCTAGTCTTGCTACTAGTCAATGCCTATCTCAGTTGGGGGGTGCTGGCGGGGCATATTACAAGCACGATGATCCCCAGCGCTATGCTGACGGGCGAGCTACCCATCTTGGTAGGGTGCTTGCTCTGGGGGCCGGATGATCGCGCTGCCGAGGCCCGCACCACCTCATACCGCGAGCTTGCCGCCACACTCAGCCGGGTAGCAGGCAAGTCGGACATCGTGCTCAATGCAATTGGCGATGGCGTGATGGCGCTGGACGCAGATGGGATGATTGAACTTATCAATCCAGCAGCCCAACGTCTTGTGGGTTGGGGTGACGAAGATGCTCTGGGCCTCAGCTACCAATCCGTCCTCAAGCTTATCGACGCCAAGAATGACCCCATTACCAATGATACCGACCCCATCGCTGCCGTCCTGGCGGACAACCAGCCCCTCACCACCGACCGCCTACGCCTCGTGACGAGCTCTGGCAAGACACCGATCATCTCACTCGTCATTTCGCCCGTCAGCAGCGAGCCAGGTAGTGGAGTCATCGTCGTCTTTCGTGACGTGACAAAGGAAAAGGCCGAGGAACGCCAAAAAGCCGAGTTCATTAGCACCGCCAGCCACGAGATGCGTACCCCTGTAGCGTCAATCGAGGGCTACCTTGGCCTCACCCTTAACCCCGCCACCGCCACCATCGACCAGCGCGCTCGCGACTTCATTACCAAAGCCCACCGCTCGGCTGAGCACCTCGGCCGGCTCTTCCAAGACCTGCTAGATGTAAGCAAAGCCGACGATGGCCGCTTGCAGAGCAATCCTGAAGCGATCGACCTCATCCCCTTTGTCAGCGACATTGTAGAGGGGCTGCGCCACAAAGCTGAGGACAAAAAGCTCCAGCTTATCTTCAAGCCACGCCCTGGTGCAACTGGCGGTGAGCATAGCGCTACCTTTACGAGCCGGACGCTTAGCCCTGCCTTTTATGTCTATGTCGACCCAGACCAACTGCGTGAGGTGCTCGATAATCTGGTGGAGAATGCTATCAAGTACACTCCCAGCGGGCATATAACAGTGGATGTGACTGGTGGTAGTGGGCGCGTGACAATCGCCATTGCCGATACTGGCATTGGCATACCAGTAGAAGATCAGTCACACCTCTTCCAAAAGTTCTATCGAGTAGATAATTCGGACACGCGTGAGATTGGCGGCACTGGCCTAGGGCTCTATCTTAGTCGCCGCCTTACAGAGGTGATGGGTGGCCGCTTGTGGGTGGAGAGTGCTTACCGGCAGGGAAGTACCTTCTTCCTTGAGCTCCCGCGCTTGAGCGAGCACGATGCTCAAACCGCCCTCGCTGCCAAAGCCAAGACAGCAGCACAAGTAGCCGAGGCAACCCCGCCTCGCCCAGTGCCAACTTTTGCCACAGCCACACTCCAGGGCCAAGGCTTTTTGCCGCAACCAAGCCTAGCTACTCGCGCCCAGCACCCAACCCAAAAGAACAGCCGCTCAGCCACGCCACCCACGGCAAAAAACGTGCAATCTACCGCTGCTACCGCTGCCCAAACTACTCCTTCCGCCTCATTAAGCACCACACCGCAACCTACGCCCAGTACATCGCCCACGGCGCACATTATCGCCACCAGCCAACCCAAGCGCAGCCCCACTCGCGTCCGTGATGTCCTCACCACGCCGCGCTCTGCTGCGCCACCACGGGCAGTGCGGTAAATCTCACGCCTATCTCGAAATAATTATAGAGGCCGATATTTTCCACAATACTGGCCTCTTTTATATTAAAACCTGCTACTAGTACCCCTCCTGTAGCAAAAAGCGAGAAGGGGAGTGAACCCTACCAAATACTGGGAGGTAAAGCTCTCGTCCATCACACGCTTATGGCTGAGCCTTCTTGCGTGAAGATCTGTGCGCTCGCTCATTGAGCAGATATAGCGTGATAGAGCTAAGAGCCGTCGCTTCAGTGCCACGCGCTACCCACTGCATGGCTGTTTCCTCCATCTGGCGCCCTTCAAGCGCATCGATGTTTGAGAACCCCTTGGCAGCAGCAATCTTCTCATCCGTCGTCATAACATGCTCAGCGACTGGGTTGAGCAGGTTACCCACCGGCTCCATATTGCCACTGTCATGATAGAGACTAATACCTGTTGCAGCTGTCAGCGTGGCGCCAATGGTGGCCAGCATCCCTAGTGCCCGCGCTGCTTTCTCACGCCGTGAGGATCGCTCGGGCGATTGCAATTTTTCTGCAAAACGCGTGACCCAGCTTGGCTTCTCACTTTTGTGCCGTGCTCGGTGCTTATATGAAGCTCCGGCATGTCGCATTTGTGATGTTGTTGTCATAGTTCATCTTCCTCTGTTAGAGACAATATAATACCACGGCATGGATTTATAGTCAATAGTTACACATCTACGCCCAAAACCTCCAAACCTCTCATACTTATAGCTACGCTCACAGTATCCATGCCGAAGATATACACAGAGCGCTCCCGCTTCCTGCATCGCTGGCCTTCAGATACGTTCTTCCAATCTCTCTATGCAAATCCAATTGTGCGCCCACACCACCACTGAGGCGGCTCTTTCTATCAATTCCTCTCAAAAAAACCACAAGCACTATGGTATTTTCGCTGACAATTGCGTACAATAGAGGGTGATATGACAAAGGTTAAGATTCTGCTTGTCGAAGACGACAAAAGCCTGCGCGAAATATACGGAGTACGCCTGTTGGCCGAGGGGTATGACATCGTGTCGGCCGGCGATGGGGAAGAAGCACTCGCCATGGCTATCAAAGAACGTCCACAGCTCATCATCAGCGATGTGATGATGCCCAAGATTAGTGGCTTCGACATGCTCGATATCTTGCGCAGCACCACCGAGACGCGTGGCATCAAGGTGATTATCATGACAGCACTCTCGAGCCAAGACCAGCGCATGCGCGGCGAGGCACTGGGAGCAGACCGCTACCTCGTCAAATCGCAGGTTGGCATTGAAGATGTAGTGCGTGCTGTGCACGACGTCCTTGGCGATACAGGGGTGAGCCACCGGCCAGCAGCACATACCACTCCTGAACCTCAGCCAAGCACACCAGCCAACCCAGTGCCACTAGCCAGTCAGCCCCAGCCTACCACACTGCCACAACCCACAGCGCCATTCTCTACACCACGGCCGGCCAGCCTGGGTGAGCGAGTGATCCACCCGCTACAGTCTTCTATGCCGAGGCCAGATTATGCCAGCCTGATAGATGACGAACTCGATGCCGCCAATGGTACTTCACAGCCCACAGCGCCGCAGCCGCCAGCCGAGCCCACTACGCCACAGCCATTCACCTTGCCGCCAGCCGAAGAAACACCAGAGGCTGAGATCATCAGGCATCACGATGAACACCCAGCCCCTGCTAATACCGCACCAAGCCCAGAAGAAGCTCCACATCTGGACACACTGCCAGCCAGCGATGCTCCCGCTACGCAGCCACTTATTAACGATATTATTGCGCCGCACAGCACAGCGCCATCAGGTATTCCAGATGTGCACCACCACATTGTGGCGAGCCAGCCTGCTCACTACACCCACACTCCAGCCGACGACGAAGCCGAGCTAGCCGAAGCTCTCCGCACAAGCACGCAGCAGGCCGATGATGAGGCAGACACCGATGCAGCTGCCTACCAGCCAAGCCAAAACCAGCTCGTGACGGACGCCGTAGCCAACCTCACCGAGCAGATGGATACCATTCCTACTCCAGCTCCGGTCGAACCACTAGCGCCAGCCACCACAGCATACGACGCACCAGTGCCAAACCATCCAGCACCAGCAGCCTCAGCGCAGCCACCAGCTACTCACCACGAGGATCACGAGGATTCACCAGCTCATCCTGCTCCTGATAGTGCAGCCATTGCGCCGCACAGCCCACAGGCCATTACTGCAGACCCGTCTGATGCACTAGCCGCGGCGTTACTTCAGGGCAGTGCAGCCGCTCATCCGTCGGTCTCCCCAGTCGATCATCCACTCTACGATGCCATCCGCCCAGCTCCCGTCGCTGCAGCGCATTCTGCTCCAACACAGGCCACCACTGTAGCACCTCAGCCATCAGCCATTCATCATGCAGCATCAGTGCCTCAGCCAGCAGCCGTGCCTTCGCGCCCAGCGCCGGCCATACAGCACAGCCACGATAACCTCAGTTTCGAAGAGACTGAGCGGGCAGCACCATCGGCCGGGTCGCACTAAAAAGCGTATCCATATCGCTCTATACGTGTTATACTAGGTAATCATCATTGCATGGAGCCTGTTATGCCCGATCGATCACCATTCGACTACCCATTCCATGAACAACCTACCGATGACCCTGTCACTGACCCTGCTGCGCAGTGCGGCGACCCGCTACAGGCCGATAGCCGCCAGCATCCATCGCTTGAGTACCCACTTGATGTGCCAGAGGTCAAACATAGCCTGCTCTTCACTTGCATTCGTGCTATTGGCAAGGCTGCTCTCCGCGGCACACGGGGCATTGTCTCAGTGCTTACTCAGCCGTGGTCGCATCATACCCATCAGCATTAGCCGAGAGAGTCAGCGGCACAGAGCCGAGCCTTCGGCCAGCACGTCCTGGGTGATATAATAGAGGCATGTCGACTACTCGCCTCAACAAACATATTGCGCTCGTGCTGGGCCTGTCGCGCCGCCAAGCGGATGACCTGATCGCCGCTGGAGATGTCGTGGTTGATGGCGAGGTAGCCGTGCTCGGTGCCCGCCTCCAGCCAGGCAGCCTGGTAGCAGTCAAGGGCGCGCCACTGCCCAAGCAGGTTACTTATCGCACTATTATGCTCAACAAGCCAGTAGGCTACGTCTGTTCGCGCAAACAACAGGGGTCACAGCCCACTATTTATAGCCTTTTACCAACAGAGTTGCACGCTCTTAAGCCCGTTGGCCGGCTCGATGCCGATAGCTCGGGTTTACTTTTGCTCAGCAACAACGGCGACTTTGCCTACCGCATGACCCACCCGCAGTTTGCCAAGGTCAAAGAATACCACGTCCGGCTCGACTACCCGCTTGAACCTCTCCACCAGCAGATGATCAGCGACTACGGCATCCAGCTTGCCGATGGCACCAGTCGGCTCATCCTCACGCGTCTTCGACCCGATAGCCGCACCGAGTGGCACATTAGCATGAGTGAGGGCCGCAACCGCCAGATCCGCCGCACCTTCGCCGCTCTGGGATACACCGTCACGCGCTTGCACCGCACGCACTTTGGTAGCTATAGCCTAGGCAAATTACCGCGAGGCAAGTGGGAAGACGTCGCTGCGCAATAGAGCAGCACCTTCTTGCACTCTCAGCAAAAAATAATATACAATAGCAATATATGTGTATGCCTATTCTTAAAGACCCAACCCCACGGTACAGGCTCCGTTATGTGACGGATGACACCGTCACCTGGCTGCTTAGTCCACTCCACGAGCGCACGCTCTGTTTCGACCCCAAGGATGATCACTTCTGGAGCGAGACACCCACCCCGCCGCGCATGATACCTTTTGGTGATCACGCCCGCTATGGTCTCGACCTTTACGCCTTAGCTATCGAGATTATCATTATCGCTGCCTGTGTTGGCGCGTGGTGGCTGGTCTGGCGGCCATGGCACAAGAAAAAAGACAAAGATGCTCAAGACGCTCCAGAGAAAAAGCGGCCTCTCCCGCTGTGGCTCTATGTTGTGAGCTTAGCTATTCTCATCATTGGCATTGCATTTTTGCTCACCGTTATTATCTTTACCGTGCGTCGCTATATCATTCTCAATAGCTAACCTCTACTCATCGTGGCCCCATCCGCCAGAGGACGCCAGCCGCGCCAAGTGCCTGGATGATAGTGGGGTTTTTGTCAAAGGGCTGCTCTGGGCGGTTGATGCGTGCCCGGATCGTCTCGATCTGCTGCACAGCCGATAAGTCACGGCACGGTGGTATATTATGCTGACGCAGGAACCGTGCTTGTAATGTGTACGCCTTAAGCTCAGAAGAGAACAGTGCATATGGTGGCTCACCCCAGGGTGTACAAGGAGCGGTAATGGCGTCATTAGCGTGACTTAACTCATGGAGGAGTGCACCGGCTGTGATGATGCGCGCTCTCTCGCTATCATCATGGAGAGGTAGTCTGGTCTGATTCATCACAATATTCGGCCGAGCATGCATGGGAGTGCGCCCAACCCGCCCCATATCAACAATGCATGCAGCATACGTGCCACGTATTCTGATTAGTGCCGCCTGGGCCGACATGTGTGGTGCGGCAAGAATTCGGCTTGGCGCATAGTACCACTTGGCCGCGCCAAGCCGCCACGGGGCATCATGCGCTACGCCAGCCTGCTGCCGCTGCAGCGGCATAGGGTCGGTCATATCCGTCCAGACATCGCGCGTCTCTGGCGCAATTGCAAGAGGAATGATGTCGCGCCGATGCCAACCATCAAGCGATTGCACCTGGTGATCACGCTGGAAGAGGCGCGGCTCTGCACCATCATGGTCATCGAGTTCTCGCTGCGTGGCATCTGTGCGGACATCGGCAACCGTCAGCATCGCCGCCCGCTGCTGAAGCGCTGCTGCCGAGACGCCCAGCGCACCCAGGCTGTCAATCAGCTGCGGCTGACCTAAGCTCTCATCCAAATATTCTATCGACTGGCGCAATAGGGTAGCATAGGCTGGCTGTGGTATCTCATTGGTCATTACACACTTCCTTATATTTCAGTCTTTATCAATGAGAGTGAGCCCGTTGCCGCACTCGTTCTTTTATTGTACAAGAGGGGAGAGGGCGCTGCAAATCCGCTCGCGCGCTTTCATGATATAATGAGAGCATTATGGCTACCAAACTTCCTACCGTTGCAATCATCGGGCGTGCCAATGCAGGCAAGAGCTCGCTGTTTAATCGTATGATGCGCTCGCAGCAGGCTATCGTGGCGCGCGAGGCCGGCACGACGCGCGATCGGGTGGTGGGTAAGGCAGCCTACCATGGGCATGAGTTTTGGCTCGTCGACACCGCTGGCCTTAAGCCAGCCGAAGACGAGTTTGAGGCAAGTATCCAAGAGCAGATCACCGATGCATCCGACGCAGCCGATGTCATTCTCGTCGTGGTGGATAGCACCGAATACCCCAGTGACGAAGACCGGCGTGTCGCCAAGACCGCCCTCAAGAGTCGCAAACCCGTCATTCTCATTGCCAACAAAACCGACCTGCGGGGCAGCTTGCCCACCAGTGAATTCCTCCGCCTTGGCATCAAGAGTATCATTCGCACCAGTGCCGAGCACAACAGTGGCATTAGCGATGCGCTGGATGAGATCTGCCAGCACATCCCAGAGAAGCGCCAAGCCGAGCCGAGCGATGTACTCAAGATCGCTTTGATCGGCCGGCCCAATGTCGGCAAATCCAGCCTCTTCAATACCTTAGCGGGCAAGCAGCAAGCCATCGTGGCCGGGGTGGCGGGCACCACGCGCGATGTCAATCGCATCCGCTTGCGCTACCAGGGGCAAACCATCGAGCTGATCGACACCGCTGGTATTCGCCGCCAAGGCAAGCAAGAGGTGGGCATCGAGAAGTTCAGCGTCTTGCGCACCCTGGCTGCCATCGAGGAGGCCGATATTTGCTTCCTCCTGATGGACGTGAATGAGCTCAACACCGCTCTCGACCAACGGCTTGCTGGCATCATTGCCGAGGCAGGCAAGGGCATGGCCATCGTCGTGAGCAAATGGGACGCTGTGGAGGGCAAAGATGCCTACACGCGCGATGCACTCGCCCCGCAGATCTCCGCCCAGTTCGACTTCACACCGTGGGCACCACTCATCTTCACCAGTGCCGTTACGGGCCAGAATGTGACAAAATTATTCGACCTCGCTCTTGGCATCGCTGCTCATCGCCAGCAAAAGACCACCACGCGCACCCTCAACGACCTCCTGCAGCGCTCTGTGCAGAAGCACCCACCAGCTGGCCTCAAGAATACCCACCCCAAGCTGCGCTACATCGTCCAGACAGACACCAACCCACCGTGGTTTGTCATCTACGGCAGCAACCTCAAGTTCGTCCACTGGAGCTACAAGCGCTACCTCGAGCGGCGCATCCGCGACACCTACGACTACACCGGCACCCCCATCAAACTCTCCTTCCGCGACGAGAAGCAACTCAAAGCCAACCGCGAGCGCGTTAAGCGTGGTCTCGAACCTGTTACCAAAGCATATAAGCAGCGCAAGAACGCCGAAGGACAAAGTACGTAAGGCACGGGCAAGAGCCATTTGTAGGTGCTTTCTGACGCTTGATACACTTGCTTTATCAGAGAATAGTCTTTCGCTCGTTCAGTAGTTTTATACCTTAACACTGTGTCGGCGACTATAGGCAAGTCACTCGAGAAGATACACTTCTCTTTTTAGGGTTTGATGTGTATAGAGCTATCGGGGCTTTCACAATTTATCGCACAGACTCGAGCTGTTTTCTCGTTTATGACTACTACGATTTCGATTATGATTTTCCACACGAGAAGTTCGCTGCCACTACAGGCAGGGCACAAGAATTCCACGTCTACTCAGCTGGCTGCTACGAATGAAGCACCTTAAAAATGGCATTAACATGTCGATCACAATTGGTGCAAGATAGGCAAAAGTGGTATTATTATCCTTAATATGACTTTGCTACATTTTTCATCCTACCCCCGCCCTCTCAAAGCCGTCATCATTATCATCGGCTGCTTCGTCTTCTGGCACTACGGCATCGTCTACGGCCTGCTTGGCATGCGGCCAGAGCATCACATTACGAATATCTTTCGGCAACGGGTGAAGCCAGTTGTGACCGATAATGCGACGATTGTCTACGACACTGGCTATGTTCGACAGCTATCGATTCAGAAGGATTACGATGGAGCAGTAGTGGGGCGAATTAATGACACACAGAAACGGAAGGAGATAACGTCGCAGATAATACATAAAAACTGTTCTGAACAAGGAAACTGTACGCCATGGAGCCCTTTCTCCGCCATAAATAAAAACGTCCCTGACGGCACCAAAGAAGCCTTCAAAGGGGATATCATGAGTACCGCCTTCTTGTATGGCCCTGGCTGGCCAATTCATTTGCCGACACCGGCTCGCTTCGAGGCTTCGCCCTTGATCGACCAAGCAATCTCTGCGCCGCGTGCACAGTGCATGTTTAATGGCTGGACAGATTACTTTTGTCTTGATGTAGAAGGTGGGGCTTTTGTGTATCGATATCGGTACTGAGAACGGGTGTCCAGTTTGTTGGATTGAATATTGCCCAGGTGTAATTAATATTAATCACCCTACCCAAACATCATCAGCTGCGCCACCAGCCCATCGCGGGTGATGCTGCTGGCGTGGGTGCCAATGCAGACCAGCTTGGGCGCTTCGCTAGGTTGGCCAGTGGTGATCTGGATCTGCTCGGGCGTAGCCTCGATGTGCCGGCGCGCACCATGCTCATCGATAAAGCACCCCTTGAGCCGACGTAGCCCATACGTTGCAAAGAGCTCGAGCCACAGCGTCTCAAAGGCTGCCTCGGTAGCAGTGAGCTGCGACATATCGATGACGCTATAGGTCGGGTTATCTGGCACGGCAAGCTCGCCATCATAGGTGTCGAAGAAGGTGAGTAGACTCGACGACGTTGTGATCTTACTGAGGTCAAAATACCCATGCGGCGCAGACAGCACCCGCGCGTAGGGCAGGGCGCGGCGCTTGGCATCATAAATGGTGCGATCATCGCCGCGCAGGAGATCTTCTTTGGTAATAAGGACTGTATCGGCGGCTTGCAGCTCCACCTCGTGGGCTGGCTCAATACCGTGCAAAATCTCGTGCGCCGTGATGGCATAATAGCTCTGCAGCAGCTCGTATTTGTCGAAGATTCGGGCATTGATGAGCTTCTCTACCAAGTTCATCGTCCGTGCTACCCCTGTTGCCTCGATAAAAACCGGGGCAGGGGACGACTGGCAAAAATCCAGCAGCATGCGCGTCAAGGCATGCTTAGACGAGCAGCACACGCAGTCGCCCGCCAGCGTCGTCACAAGCTCCGCCAGGCCTTCTAGCCGGTAGCCATCGACATTCTCGTTGGCATATTCATTCTCAATCACGCGCGAGCCAGCAAACTCCGGCTGACGCAAAAGATACTCCAGCACGCTTGTCTTGCCCGCCCCGAGCGAGCCATTAATGAGGTAGAGCGGCACCAGGCCAGGCTGGGTGCGCTGCTCATCAAAGGCGGCATTAAGGCTAAATTCAAGATCATTATCGCGCTGGGCCATGAGTTTAGTATAGCATGGCTCAGTATCCATCCATGTTATACTAATACGTATGAAATTAGTCCTCGCTCTCGGCAACCCTGGCCCGCGCTATGCCGCCACCCGGCACAACGCTGGCTTCATCATCCTCGACGCTTATGCAGCAGAGCAGGGAGTGCAATTTACCCCAAAGAGCCGATTTAATGCTGAGCTGGCCGAGTCTTCACACGGCGGCGAGAAGGTCATCCTCGCCAAGCCGACCACATTTTATAACGAAACAGGGGTCGCAGCGCGGGCAATTATGGATTTTTATAAATTATCACTCGACGATGTGCTCGTTATTCACGATGATGTGGCCCTCGATTTTGGCAAAATTCGCGTTAGGCGAGGCGGCGAGAGCGCAGGCAATAATGGGCTTAAGTCGCTCCACCAGCATATTGGGCAGAACTTTTGGCACATTCGCCTTGGCACAGACAATAAAATGCGGCAGATCGGCGATGTTGACTTCGTCTTGAGTAATTTTACCTCAGATGAGCGAGCCATTTTACAACAGTGGACGGCTGAGCAGTCAGCCTCTCTCATTGCGCAATTCCTTGCGGGAGACATAGCAGCGACGAGTGTGACGTACCAGCCGTCAGTATAGTACATTATTTCGAGTAGTAAGTTTGTGGCTTTTGTTTAGAGCAATATCTAGTGCTTCACAATCTTCTTCACCCCACGCTTGAGGCGCTGCTCGGCGTGGTGGACAGTGTTTGCGGTTGCGGTCTGGAGGTTAATGGCGCGAGCCTCGAGGATGCTGCTGCCGACTGCTAAGCTAATAAAAACAAGGCCCAGCCCACCGGTCGCCCATTCAGGCAGTTCCACCTGGAAGAGCTTGGCGATCATCATCACACCCAGCGCCATAATGGCCCAGTGCGCACCATTCTCAAGATACTTATATTTACCCAGTGCACCAGTCCGTAGTAGATAGACCGTAAGCGAACGCACCCAGATGGCACCCGCCCCAAGGCCCGCTACAATCAAGACAATACTACTGGTGATAGCAAATGCTCCAATCACCCCATCAAAGCTAAAGCTCGCGTCCAGCACCTCCAAGTACATCAGGCTAGCAAAGGCCGCCCAGCCTGTTTTTGCCTTGAGAGACTGCGCCGTGTCGTCATGAAAGAACGAGCCAAAGAGTTCCAGTCCAATATGCAGCAAGATTCCTAAGATAGATGAGATCAGCACCACCGACTCATACTGCCGCTCCACCGTGAAGTACAGCACCGCTGCCACCGCCAGCATCACACACACTTTGAGGTTCTCAAAACGCCCCGCTTTGGCTAGCCATGGCTCAACGTGCCGCATCCAGTGTACCCGCTTGTTGTAGTCCATAAAGTAACTTAGGCCAATCATGATCAAAAACGCCCCACCAAAGGCATCGATCATCGGCGATGCAGCGTGGAGGATGTGCCCATACTCCACTGGCTTATGCAGTGCAAGGTCGACCACTGCCATAAAATCGTGCCCGCTCGCCACCATTACAATAACGATCGGCAACACAAACCGCACCACAAACACTGCAATAAAGATCCCCACCGTGAGGAAGATCTTTTGCCACAGCGGGCTCAGGCTCGCTAAGACGCGGCTATTAATGACGGCATTATCGAAGCTAAAGGTCACCTCTAGTAGTACCAGGATGGTAAACAGCCACAAGCCGCTCACCCCCAAATGGCCAAAAATCGCCCCGCCCAGCAGCACTGTCAGCAGCGCCGAAAACCAAAAAATACGAAAAGGGTGATGAGAATGCCAGAGATGTTTCATAGTGGTTTAGTATAGCACATGCATCAATGTATCAGGAAGGTTGCACCATGTCTGCGGCGAATGTCACAGCTCGCCACAGTGGTTGCTGCTTATCCATCGCAGCAAGCGGCCCCATCATCTCACTCACGTTCCCAAGATATGTCAGACGCGGCTTGTATGTCGCTGTCTCTTTCTTATCAGCAATAATACCATAGCTCTTCAGGGTATCTGTATCAGCCACAACTGTATTACTTGCCTGCGTCACGCCAACGATCTTCACTTCAGCGCCTGTTGCTGTCTCGACTTGCGCTACGACAATGCCACCAGACATACCAGGCAAGACAGAATCCTCGCGCGCAGGATCATACGGTTCGTTCTCATCCACTGCCTTCTCTATTCCTGCCACCACAGTTATTTTGCCCTCAGGGCCATCTTGCGCTACCGGGAGGAGGACGTTGAGGCGTGGCTGATTAGCTGGCCAGCGTGTGACCTGCGCCGGGTTGTTATTATTGCTATTGATAGGGAAGCCAAGCGCATACATTGGCTGGCCTTGTTGTATAATTGCCTTTGTTTCATCGGGAGTAGCAAATTGCAGTGCAGGAGCAGGCGTATAATTCTGGTGACGCAATGTTAATGCTGCAACATCTGGCACTGTTGGCCTATGTGGCCCGTCTGCTTTGCCAGTGTAGCAACCACTCTGGACGGCATAGCGATGGCCATTGGTCGTTTCTACCGCAATATTACCTCTCTGGCGCTCAGACGACACAACATGCCCAGCCGTCAACACCGCAGACCAACCACCCGGCGTTTCAACAATAAACCCACTTCCACCATAGTCTCCACCAGAGTCTGTCGCTTCACTGCCATAGACATTAATCTTAACGACCGAAGGCTGCACCGCCTGCAACACTTCTTGCTTATGCCGCTCCAGGGCTGCATGATCACCAAGCGCCTCAGCAATCGCGACTGAGGGGCGGCGTGCAATCTCTGTCGGCTGTCCCAGATGCGGCTGCGACATTGAATCATCCAGTGTCGTACAGGCTGGCAATGGCTCCTTCGCCTGAAGTGCCTCGAGTCGAGCACCTACGAACGACCACGTCCCCGCAAGCGTAGCGCCAAGCATCGCACACGATGCTCGCCAACCAATTGCTCGCCACAATCGCTGACGCCGCTCTGCCCGCTCGTGTTGTTGCCGCTCCATCCGCGTCTCTAGCCGAGAATGCGAGCCAGAACTACGTTCTCGAACTGCCATTCCTGTCATGGTTTGGCCATTATAGCGCTTTGCGGAGGTAAATACAAATTTATACAGTGGATGACAGGGGAGCAACAGGGAATATATATACCATCGTATATATTGTAATATTTGTCATGTAACGCAAAATGTACTACTATGGCCAAAAAGAATCACGAATTACTACCCCCAGAAAAACAACCATCACCAGACAAACCGCAGCCGCCTCGCCGCCCAAAGCGCAAGGAGGTAATTGCCGGTCTTGCAATTATAACTCTTCCAACGCTATACTGTGCCTACAATAGCCTCCCAGACTTCTACCCAGGCAACGACCCACTACCAGCCTGTAGTGACACTGAGCTAGACGACAACGTCGACCTTGGCCATGATAAGCCAGCTGTCGGCCATACGCGCACACTGAGCAACCTTCCGTTCAGCTCTCAAGATGAAGCGTGGGAGCATGCCTTCCGTGATAGTGGCATCGATATAAATGGCTATTCTGAAGGTGCACCAGCTCTTACTACCACTAAGGTGAGAATATCAGGAGGGGAGACAGATGTGCTCTACTCTGGTGTTATAACCTACTCTGCAAATGACCGTGATCAGGGCCATCCCATCGTTCTCACCGTTGTCAATACAGAGGATCTCGAGAATCTCACCCCGGATAATACTGGCATCATTACAATAGGTTCCAACGAATCAGAATTTCACCCCAATGGTGGCTGCACCATGCCGATGCCTGGCCCTTATGATACCTCTCACAAGCATATTGTCGCTCTGACTCTTGCTGAAAAGAATGAGAACCACGCCTATCGCCGAACAAGCCGCCAGATGTCGCTCGAGGTGAAGAATGGCATCATTACGACAATTGCTCAAGACAACCTCCTCGAGCAGCCACTCACTGTCGTCAATTATGGTAGCCAAAGTAACGAACGCAAGATTGGCAAACCAATCGTTGCGTCTGGTTTTGTTGTTGGATACAACGATGCTACTCATACCAAGACACTACTCGTCTCGTCAGAAGACGGTTTTAATGATCGCACAGGGCAGGGCTCGCCACTCTTTGTGCAAACTAGCTCAGACGACCCATATAAATTCCAGCTAGCTGGCCTCGTCGTAGAGGGTAGTATCGCTAGTCCAACACCAGAGTATCTTAAGAAGGTTTATAATGTCGATGTGAGCTATGACGATATTGATGGGCGTCATCTCAAGCTCATTACTGTCACCAACCCAGCAATCACTACAGACCTTGTTACTAACCCAGATGTCACAGAAAAAGCCGCTCAAGACGAAGCACAGCAGAGCACAACCTCAAACACACGTAAGAGCAATCTGTATGCATCCGATAAGCCACGCCCATACTGGAAAGAGCCAGAAAACCAGGCTCATAGCATCCCCAAGTACTATGTTGATCCAAACGCTACTTCAGACAAGCAACCAGCACGTAGCAACACAGCTCAGCTCTAATGCTCACTAGCGTATAACGGCATTTTCTTGCATATCTCTCACTTGAATAAATAATCAGTTCACTACGCAATAACAGAGAAAAACATGGTGAAAAGTATTGTTCGGCCATATATTTCGTGCGTGCTGAGCTATATAAGGATGCCTGATGGAAGCGTGTGTCAATCGCACGGAGTTTCTACCTGTAACCCCTACTGTCTATGCTATATACCCTCTTGCACACATCACAAGCCACAATGCTGCTACAGCAACTATATTTCTCAATACTAGTTTTTTCTCATTCTATTATTCTGTCGAGAGCCAAAAGTCATCAATACAAAGGTGATTTGTGTCGTTCCAGAGAGTATAGCAACGCGAGAGAAGGGCTACTTACCAAATCTTCTGCATACGAGAGTCTTACGGTCTCTACAGTAATAACTCTTGACCCTCTAGACGAGCCAAAACTGTTAGGATCGTGGCGACTACCAGAGATAATAGCTATCTTTGCCTTGGTAGCACATGTCACAAACCAGAGCAATTCACAGCACCTTCGCACACCAAAGTAAATCAGCTTAGAATAACTAATGCGTGACTAGCTCACTATCAACTCACCCCAACAAAAAAGCGCTCATAGTAAGGGTGGGCATCACTATGAGCGCTTGGTTTGCCCTTCGTCCCACCCAATCAGGGTATACGTGATCTACTCACACATACGAGATCCGCTGGACAAAGGGGTTAGTAAGCACACAACCCTGTCTAACGGTGCTGCAGTGGAGGGTAGATAACTACAGCACAGATTGTGTGCAACCTAACACGTTACCTTCGTGAAAACACTGGGGTAACTATGTTAAAATAGGGGGTATAAGGTACTTGAACGAGCTTGCGCTCAATCAATCACTTATGATACTAGCACTCGCTTGACAAAATGTCAACACTTTTCAGCACAAATCATGCAACAGATCAATCACACCACACCACAAGCCCACCAATACCTCAATCCACTCTGCCATATTGCCAAGCCACCGCAGCAGATTCACTATCTCGGTACACTACCCGAGGAACGCCGCCCGAGCGTGGCGATCGTTGGGTCGCGCCGGCCCACGCGCTATGGCCGGGAAGTGACGGAGCAATTTGCCCGCGAGCTAACTCGCCAAGGGGTGATCATCATCAGTGGGCTCGCCCTTGGGATTGACAGCATTGCGCATCAGGCCTGCGTGGCGGTGGGCGGCACGACGATCGCTGTGCTGGGCAATGGCCTGCCGCGGATCTATCCAGCCAATCATACTGCGCTTGCGGGCGACATCGTGGCCAAGGGTGGGGCAGTGGTGTCGGAGCACTTGGCGGGTGATGGCTACCGCTTTGGCAGCTGGAGCTTCCTCGAGCGCAATCGCCTCGTGGCTGGCTTGGCCGATGTCGTCGTCATCACCGAGGCGGCCGAGCGCAGTGGTACACTCAACACTGCTGCCCACGCGCTCGAGCAAGGCAAGGACGTCTTTGCGGTGCCAGGCAACATCACCAGCCCACTCTCGCAGGGCTGCAATAACCTCCTCAAGCAAGGTGCCCTGCCCGCCACCAGCCCAGCCGATATCCTTGCTGTCATGACCATCACATCACCCCAGCGTCAGCAGAGCGAGAATACCACCCTGCCACTGGGTAGCACACCGCTCGAGGCTGCCATCATCAAGCTGCTACGCCAAGGCCTGCGCGATGGCGAAGAAATGCAGCGCCGCCTAGGCAGCACACCCATCAGCGAGTTTACCATTGCACTGACAATGCTGGAGATCAATGGCGTTATCCGCTCACTTGGTGCCAACCAGTGGACATTGGCTTAGTATTATGGTACAGTACCATATACTATGGTGACAGCAGAGCAAAACCCAAGACAACGCAAGCGCGAATATCACGTGAGAGATATCTTTACTGTGCCAAATGCCATCTCGGTTGCTGGGCTAGGGTTAGTAGTCGGTGGTGCTAAGAAATTTGACACTGCAACAAAGGAGAACGACAAAGCTGGCCAGGTCATTGGCGCACTCATGATACTTGGTGGTCGTATATGCGACTTAGCAGATGGTCCAGCGGCGCGATTCTTTGGCCAAGAAAGTGACTTTGGTGCAGAGGTTGACGCTGTATGCGACAAAGCAGCTATGGGTATTATTACTACACTGCTCGCTAAGCACAACATCATGCCCAAGCCGGTTTTAGCAACAATTGTCACCAAGAATGCTATCAATGCTGGCGCGACCGTCTATCATGGTCTCACAAATGACGAAGCCTTTCGTACGCCAAAATCAGGCAAACTTAGCATGGCGGCAGATAATGTCACAGTTGCCGCCTATTTTCTTAAGGCTCTTGCCCCTGAGGGTAGCAAGCTTGAGCATTATGCTCATGTGGCAGAACTAGGGTCGTTTGCTACGGGTGCCATCCTTGGCGGCGTCGCTGCCGAACGTTATGTTGCTGGTAATTACGCCGAGGCCAAAGACTACAGCAAATCTACCAAATCCACCCCAGCAGCAAACACCCCACCACGGCAACCTCGCACCCGTATGCGTCGCAAACGCCGTGTGCGTGGGTAATGCGATTGATGATTCGTGCAGCATTCTTTATTGGTAGCCAGACTTCTTATATATTTTCCGCAGTATCAGCAATACCCCTGCCTATAAGCCGGGGAGGGGGAGAGGGTATGTGTAGCAATTATCATTCGAGTTCTAACTCTCATACCTATAGCTACCCCCACAATAACCCACCAAGTCGAACATATTCCGACCAGAATATAACAGCAGAGATTTCCCGTCTATTTTAGTCGCTAACCTCCATATATTTTCTTGTGCAGTGAGTTGCCCAGAGAGTTGATAGTGAAGTGTTGCGGCTCAAGATGCACCCCATTTGCATTCCACTCTACTTTGCGGTATCATAGGCGCTTGATTAGATAGGTTAATAGCAAGCATATAACTATAACAAGCGAGTAGATAATCAATGAGCAAACACACACAACTAGTCATCGTCGAGAGCCCAGCCAAGGCCAAGACAATCGAGCGCTACCTGGGCGGGGAATATCAGGTGCTCTCGAGCGTAGGGCACATTCGCGCCATCCCCAAGAAGACCAAGGATGGACAGCCGCCGATCGACATCAAAAACGACTTCAAGACCGTCTACGAGATCGATCCAGACAAGAAGAAGGTCATCACCGAGCTCAAGAAGGCCGTGAAGGCAGTTGGAGCAGACAATGTGTGGCTCGCAACCGATGAAGACCGCGAAGGGGAGGCGATTGCCTGGCACCTGTGCGAAGTGCTTGGCCTAGACCCGCAGCGCACCAAGCGCATTACCTTCCACGAGATTACCAAGCCCGCCATCGAGGCGGCCATCAAGCAACCTCGCACCGTAGATATGCAGCTCGTGGAGGCTCAGCAGGCACGGCAGATCCTCGACCGTATCGTGGGCTTCGAGCTGAGCCCTGTGGTGTGGCGCAAGGTGCCGGGTGGCAAATCGGCCGGCCGTGTACAAAGCCCAGCGGTCCGTCTGCTTGTGGAGCGCGAGCGCGAGATTCGCGACTTTGCCAGTAGTGCACAGTTCCGCGTAACGGCGCATTTTGTCGTAGATGGTGAGGAGCTCAAGGCCGAGCTCAAGCAGCGCTTCGATAGCGAGCAAGCTGCCCACGACTTTTTGGCGGGCCTGAGCGGCGCTCGCTTCACCGTCAGCAATATCACCAAGACGCCCAGCACGCGCAACCCCGCTGCGCCATTTACCACCAGCACCCTCCAGCAAGAGGCCAATAGCAAGCTCGGCATGGGCAGTCGCGCTACCATGGCGAGTGCTCAGAAACTCTACCAAGAGGGGCTCATCACCTATATGCGTACCGATAGTGTCAATCTCAGCCGTCAGGCCATTGCCGCAAGCCGTACATACATTACTCAGCACTTTGGTGCCGACTATTCACACAATCGCACCTTCACCACGAAGTCAGCTGGTGCCCAAGAGGCTCACGAAGCCATCCGCCCGACCGACATTGCCCGCGAATCCGTCGCTGGCAGTAGCTACGACCAAAAACTCTACGACCTCATCCGCCGGCGCACCCTAGCCAGCCAAATGGCCGCTGCGAAGCTAGAGAACACCACCATTACCATCAGCATCGACAGCACACAGCTGAGGCTAGAGAAAACACTCATCTTTGAGGCAAAGGGTCAGACAGTGCTGTTTGATGGCTTTTTGCGCGTCTATGGCGGTAAGGATTCGACCATCCTGCCATCAGTCAGCCAGCACACCGCCCTCGAGCTTACACAGGCCGAGGCGCGGCAGGTCTTTGCCCACCCACCAGCGCGCTATACCGAGGGGACGCTCGTCAAGAAGCTTGAAGAGCTTGGCATTGGTCGGCCCAGCACGTACGCTACCATCATGAATACCATCCAAACCCGTGGCTATGCCGAGCGGGGCGAGAGTGAAGGTGAACCACGCGATGTCATCGTCCTGGAGCGTACGGGCGAGGCACCAAGCGATAATACTCCTGTCGTCACTCGTCGCATCGTCCAAGAAAAAACTGGTGCTACCCGTGGCAAGTTACTGCCCACTCCAGCGGGCGAGCTAATCGCTGGCTTCTTGACGAACCATTTCGACCCCATTATTGACTATGGCTTTACCGCCCGCGTCGAGACCGACTTCGACGACATCGCTGCCAGCAAGCTTGCGCGCAATGCCATGTTGCGCCAATTTTACGAGCCCTTCCACGAGCTCATCGAAAAATCCGGCGACATCGACCGCAGCACCGTCGGCGCGCACCGCGAGGTTGGCACCCACCCCAAGACTGGCAAACCAATCTTCGCCCGCTTTGGGCGCTTTGGACCGATGCTGCAGCTGGGCAGTAGCGAGGATAAGACAACTAAGCCGCAGTTTGCGCCACTCCCCAAGGGTGAGCGCATCGAGACCGTCACGCTCGAGCAAGCCCTCAAGGCCTTCGAACTACCGCGCACTGTTGGCACCACCGAGGATGGTCAGACCATCAAGGCAAACGTCGGGCGCTTTGGGCCGTACATTCAGGTAGGCAAGCTCTACGTCAGCCTCAAGGAGCACGACCCGCGCGACATTACCGAAGCCGAGGCTCGCGTGCTCTACGCTGCCAAACTCAAGGCTGAGGCAGAGAAGCACATCGCCGATTTTGGCACCATCAAGATCCTCAAGGGGCGCTGGGGGCCATATGTAACTGACGGCAAGACGAACGCGCGCGTGCCCAAAGATACTGATCCAACAACTCTGGATGAGGCGCAAGCCCGCGAAATCTTGGCCGCCGCACCACCCAAACGCGGCCGGCGCAAGGCCACAACTCGCACCACCACCACGCGCAAGAAGCGCACCGCCTAGCCCGGCGACCTCTCATATACCAGCGGCTCCTCTGTACCGGCCGCTGGTTTTTCTATGCCAGCCCGCATTGCTGCGAGCCCGTCAACTGCCCCGTCATGCTTGCCACATCACTTGCAAATGAAAAGCCTCAAAAAATTGTTTACCATAAGCGTAAAGTGTGTGCTATAATAGTTCTATGATGAAACGATTGACTTATATCACCTATTATTCTATAATCAAATGTAAGAAGTGCGAGTGGGCATTCGCAAACAACTGAGAAGGAAATGGAGAACCGAATCATGAACCAAACAACCAAACAACCAACCGAAATTTTTGCCGCGTCGATCGCTACCATCCTTGATGCAGTCGGCGAAGAACACGACCGCGAGCGCGAGATCATCGTGCGCCGCTTTGGCCTCAAAGAGCGCCGTGAGACGCTCGAGCAGATCGGCGAGCTGCTCGGTATTACGCGCGAGCGCGTCCGCCAGCTCGAGAAAGCCATCGTGGTGCGCCTCAAACTTGCCGCCGAAGCAGGCGAGCTAGAGGGTCTACACGACGCCGAGCGTCTCATCATCCGCGACCTCTCCGAGAATGGTCGCGTTGGACGCGTCTCAGACATCACACAGCGCCTGTTAGATGTCGAGACACCCACAGTGCAGCAGCGTGCCCACATTGCCTTCATCGGCGAAGTCTCAGCCCGCCTCACCCCCATCAACGAGACCGACAAATACCACCAAGGCCTGGCCATTGCCGAATACGGCGATGAGAAGGCAGTGCGAAGCCGTGTGGATGAGATCGTTGCCGCCATCAAACAGCATGGTGCACCTATCAGCCTCGAAGCGCTGCATGACCAACTCACCTACGAGAACCCTAACCAAGTGCGCGGCCTCGCCAGCCTCTCTACCCAGTTGGCCCACCTCAAAGATATGTGGGGCCTGAGCAAGTGGCCAACCGTTAATCCCAAGAATATCCGCGACAAGATCTACGTCGTCCTATTAGACGAAGGCAAACCGCTGCACTTTAGCGAGATTGCTCAGCGCATCAAGGAAAGCACTTTCAAGCGCCGCAACGTCACCAAGCAAGCCATCCACAACGAGCTCATCAAAGACAAGCGCTTCATCCTCATCGGCCGTGGCATTTATGCGCTCGACATCTGGGGCTATAGCCAAGGCACCGTGGCTGATATCATCGCTGGCATCTTGCGTGACGAGGGTGGCCCATTGCACCGCGACGAGATCGTCAAGCGCGTCCTCAAGAGCCGCCAGGTCAAGGAGACCACCATCCTCCTCAACCTCCAAAGCAAACCGCTCTTCAAGCGCGTCGCCAAGGCCACCTACGCCCTCGAACCACCCAAGGAGCAAGCAGAGGCGGTCGCAGCAGCGTAAGAATTGCAAGCTGCTCTTAATAAGATTGTATGTGAGTGATATAATGCTCACATACAATTTTTTAGGAGGGGATTAAAATGAGCAAAAAGAAGGAAAAGAAGGTATCATCACACCACCCTAAGCTAATTGGTATGTCCATTATCATAGCAACACTTACTATACTTACTTTACCATTGCTAATTAGCCTATATACGAACAACGCTGCAGAGCTCAAACAAAAGCAAGCTAGCCAAGCACATTGTCTTAACGCTGCATATGCAAACTATGACACGGCATGGAAGGCAGCAGACAAAGACGGTGATGGCAAGATTTCGTACAAAGACGGAGCTTCCGACATTATTACATCGTACTTTGATAGTGTGTTAACTTGCTATCGGACACACAAGACACCCGAAAGCAACGCATTGATTGCCGATTATACGAAGAGACGTCAAGAAGAAACTGATAAATATACTACTTGGCTCGCATCAGTGCAAAATCAAGAAACAATCCAGCCACAAAATGAGAATAATCGCAGCATGGTGTGTATAAGCAATTCGGCTGGATCATCAACCTATACATACTGCCAATAATCTGTATAACAGTAGGGAAGTAGCTTCCCCTCCCGCCCCGAACACTACATATACTCAGCTATAACAGAGGTAATTTGCCGCGTGGACAACTATCGTGTACACATGATGGCTGCGGATATTCGCGTGTGATTTTGCACTCATAGGCTTATGTATCGACCGTTTGTATGCAAGATAATTCCATCGCAGCTACAATTTGCTCATATATACCTCTTGCATCTATTCCTTTTGCAGAGAGCATCTCAAGTACACAGCAAAAGCAAACAAAAAGGGCAGGGCAAGGCAGGGGAGTCTGCCACCCTTTCGCCAAAAAATCCCCGGCAACCGCCCTACCCCTGTTTCTGCCTCATTTCACTAACACCTACCACTGATAAGCTCATATTCGAGAGCTGTGTTCTCGTGACATACCTCACCTGAGCTGTAGCTCTCTGCTCACCGTCAGGCCATCTCTCTGCCTATATCTCTTAGGCCAGTCAGAGAGTCATACTTGTCCTGGCAGCAGCACACAGCATATAGGTTTCGGCTTAGATGAAAGCTATTAAGCTAGCAATCAATAACAACCTAAAGCCGCAAGAAATATACCCAGAAAGCTCACAATCTTACCGCGCTGATTAACTATACTACACAATATAGCAAGCAACCATGCACAGCAAAAGTAGCAGCTAGCAGCAAAGCATAAGCATAAGCATAAGCATAAGCATAAACATCAGCACCCATAGACGAGGGAATGATGAGTCGCCATGCATCGCAATCCACGCGTGCACAATAATTCACATCCACGCAGCAGTGGGGTAGATGTAAAAGATGTATCATTAATCATCTTTAGGAGTGTAATATAACTTCGCACAATAATCCTTTTACGATGCATATATAGATCTGACCCCAGATACGGCCCGAATTGAGCTGGGTTTGGCGATTTATGGGCTTTATGAGCATAAGACGCATATATCCGGTATTTAGATCTTCGATTATTGATCGATCTTGCTTCTTGTTCAGCAGGTTCACTTAAGATATCTGCGCCATCCAATGGGGAGAGTAAGGATAGAGCCGTGGACTTATACGTCCTGCAAAGGGAAAAGTACACGCTTGTTCTATTGGAGGGAACACACTGCGCATATGTTCATGCGTACGCAAAGCTACGTATGTTTATGTTTGTTCGCGTGTGAATGTATTTGCGCGCAGTGTTTGTGACTGTATGCGCATTGGCTTGATATCGAACAAATAAGCTGACTGCAAAACCTGAGCACATACATGCTCCGGTCTCGTGCTTGCCTGGTATCATGCTGGTGTCGGTACAAGTCTCTCAGTCTATTAGCTATAGTTGCTTTGTTTGACATTTTGTTTGCTTGGTATTTTTGCTATGTTTTCTACCCTGCTTGGGTTGACCGAGATTAAAAAACTATACAATATCATGATTTGACTTTTTCGCAAAAAATATCTCCCCTACTCTTTTTTGCATTTTTTGGTTTTTATAGTATAGATATAGTGTTTGCACTTTTCGTGCTTTGTTACATAAAATGTTGTAAATTTGTTCTTGTTTTACAGAGTAACTCCCCTACTCTTTGCTGGATGTGCTGTAGTCAGCTATGAAACCGATGCGTTATAGCCTCAGTAATTTCTTAATTTCTCTTACGCCACTCCATTCTCAGAAAGGTTTATAGCTTAATACCTCTCGTGAATGTCAGGATGCCGAACTCTTACGTTAAAACTAATCATCCTCTGAGCGTTACTCATGACAATCGATTTTCGCCCCATCAATGATGAATGGAGGATCTACGGAGAAAAAAGCGGATATCTCAATATCCACACTATTTACAAGGCTAGCACTTTTGCTATCAACAGTTCCTTACCGATACGCCGCTCGGCCACTGACGCGGACATCGAGATATTTGGGAGTGATGTGGTGCTGCGCTAGGTAGCGAATGGCTCGGGCGGCGTCCTCGCTCTGCAGGCCAGCCGAGCGATCGACCGAGAACTTAACAGGATACTCTACCCCTGTAAACCAGACATAGATTTGACGCGTCGTGCCAGCAGGCAGCGTAATCTTTTGGACGGTAAGCTGGTGGCGGCGGACGGCGCCGACGACTTTGCCGATGAAGCCGAGAAATTGGTTGCTCGCGACGACTTGGTTATTACGCGTATCGATACCACTGTCGTCCACCACTTCGATGCTTGGCCGCGGCCCATAGGCACGGCGGAAGGCGTGACCCTCGGTATCAACAAAGAGTTGCTGGCGATTAACCGTCCAGACCACTGCCGCTTGGCGCATAGCGAGAGTGATAGTGCTGCGCCCCAAGCCAGCTTGCTGCGTAGCTGGGAGCACTGCGGCCACCTCGGGGCAATCATGCGTCTGGAGATAGGCTGCCAGCCGACTAGTATTGAGCGCAAAGCGAAAGCGTTCTAGCGGATGGGTAGTGAGATAGTCGTTAATCTTGGCTTGGTAGAGCTGATGGTTGCTGGTGAGATTACCTGCAATAACTGGTGTCGCAATGACGTTATCAAGCGCAAACCACACTGCAGCCAGCAGCCCCACTACCACTCCAAGCGACAATGCCACATGGCGGCGCATCCGGCGCAAATCATGTGCATGCATACGTGGCGACCGCAGCTGCGCCTTAGACTCGCCCGCACTTGGGACACGGCTCACCAAGCTACCGGTCAGCGTACGGTTACGCCGGTAGGTGTAGGCGGTGCGCTGGAGCTGCTCTTCCCTCTTGTTTTTGGCAGCTCGGCGGCGCGCTGGTGGTGGTGTTTGTTTTGTGCGAAAGCCCATGATGCTACAGGCCATTATACCGTAGATGACTAGTTGTTGGCAAAAGCATCTAGGTATTAAACGATGTCTTCTTGGTACTATCCCCTGCCCTTCAGCACTAGGTAACTACCCGATTAACACCTTCCCTGCAATATAATTTGACATTTCTTGCTCCCCACTCCATACTGGGAGCACTACAGTTAAGCGGAGAAATCGACATATGAAGACAGTCCATGCAACAAAAGAAGGAGCAACAATAGAGCTCACAAGAGACGAGATTCGTCTGATCGCAGCACTCGGCACCGAAGTGTTTCATGGGGCCTTTCGACAAGAGTGTGAAGACCTCTGGAATACTGTCGCTATGCCAATCTCTTTCAAGCGGTCTGGCGAGATACTACACCAATTTTATGACACTCTCATTACAATCAGCGAGCTACCTCCCTCTAAAGAGCGGCAGGAAATCGATGCACACTATCGGCCATTTGAGTTTGGGAGTTAATAGCTTTTACCAGTGAGAGCGAGGCTTGTCTTATCTTGGCGCAGTGTTTTTAATGAAAATAATGTAGCATGAATTAACATGCTACATTATTTACTAGTACTTTATGATGAGACCTTAGATACACTCTTACTCTTCCCCTTTCTATAAGAAGAGTCGGGTCACTTTTATCCTTTTCTAGTACGCTGAGCCACCTTCACCACCATTTGCGCTACATCGCGGGCGGCGTGGGGGCGTGCATAGGTATGGAGGCGCTGAGCGAGCTGCTGGCGCTGCGCAGGGTCGCGCACGAGGGTAAGAATGGCCTGGCTAAGGGCATCGCTCTGCTCTAAGGCGTCGTCTTGCAAAACCAGAGCAGCCTTGGCTTCAGCATAGATGGCGGCATTTTTGCGTTGGTCGCCCAGGTGATGAGCCGGTACCAAGATAGCCGCCTGCGCTAGGCCAGCGAGCTCTTGCGTGAAGGTGGCACTAGCGCGTGATACTACGACATCGGCTGCACCGAGCAATTGCGCCATATGCTCGAAAACGAAGGGTACGCAGTGAAAATCGGGGTGCTGCGGCGCTTTGGTTTGGGCAGCATCGTAATTGCCTTTGCCCGCCACCAGATAAACCTGCATGCCAGCAGCCAGCAGGTCATCAGCAGCGCGCAGCACCGCGTGATTGATAATAGCCGAGCCAAGACCACCACCGGTGGCAACAACTAATGGCTTATGTGGATCAAGCGAGAAGGTCTGCCGTGCCTGCTGCCGCTGAGCCACAGTGAGCGGACGAAAATCAGCGCCAATCGGCACCCCCACATAGCGGCTACGCGATGCTGGATAGCGATAATGCTTGAGGGGCCAGCCCGTAGCAATCGCTGCTGCCCAGCGTGCCATCACACGGTTGGTCAGGCCAGGGCGAGCATCGGAGTCGTGGATGACCACTGGTACATGCAGGCAGCGCGCCGCAATGCCAACCGGCAAGCACACAAACCCCCCCTTGGCAAAGATCACATCTGGCCGCCAGCGCAGCACTAGCCAGAGGCTCTGACATACACCAGCCAGGATCTTAAAGATATCACATACATTAGCTAGGACAATACTCGGCATAAGCAACTGGCGCACCACGCTGAGGTGCTGATAGCGCCGGAACTTGCCCGCAGCGATTGTCCGCACCCGCACTGGCACTGCAGCATGCTGCATGAGCCCGCGCGATTGGCTAGCAAAGGCCTTATCGCAGACGAAGGTCACCTGCACATCGGGCTGGAGGGCTGCGATTTCATTAATGACGGCGACGACCGGCGTAACGTGCCCGCCCGATCCACCGCCGACTGCCAGTAGCTTCATGAGAGGTCTCCTTTTCGTTGATTGGTTGGTAAGCTGCCTGGCGTGATAATTGGAAGGCCAGGCCAAGCGCACCAGCAATAAATACCATACTGGTGCCACCAAAGCTCAGCAATGGCAGCGTAATACCCGTCAGCGGGAAGACTCCAATCATCGACGCTACATTTAGCATAACATGTGCACCCAGCCAGCCAAAGACTCCAGCTACCACCAGGCACATTGTCGTATCAGGCAAGCGCTCGGCAATCTTCAGTAGGCGTAGCAGTAGTGCTGCAAATAGCGCCAGCACAACCACCGCCCCCACAAAGCCAAACGTTTCACCAATGATAGCAAAGACTGAATCGTTAATCGCCTCAGGGAGGTAGCCCGTCGCTTGGATACTGTTACCAATGCCCAGGCCAAATAGCCCGCCTGTACCCAGCGCAATCTTGGCATTCTTGATGTGGTAGTCATCATCATTGCTACTAGTGGCATGATCATCCCCCTGGAAGAAGGTCGCCACCCGCTCCATGCGGTGCGGTGCGATGACGATGAGCAGCAGCACCAGTGCCACACAACCCGCCGCCAGGTAACCCAGCCAGCGCCAGCTCATGCCACTCATCACTACCATGCATGCTACCATGGCAGTAAGTGCCAGACCCGTGCCCATATCCTTTTGCAAAAATATCACGAAAAAGAGCGCTGCGCACATCATAATTACCATGGGGATGATCGTCTGGTGGAGGTCGTTTATCACCCCCTGACGCATTCGTGTGCCAAGGAAGAGTGCCATATAGATAAGCATGCCAAACTTCAGCATCTCGGCTGGCTGGAAGCTCCCTAGTGGCCCCAGCGAGAACCAGCGGCACGCCCCAAGGCTACACTGAGCAATCGCCGAGACATGTAGCATATTGCCAAGAACAAACAGCAGTGCACACAGCACAAAACCGCTCGCTAGCAGCGTACCCGCCTTCTGGCGCAGCCATGCAAAGGGTACGAGCGACAACCCCACAAAAGCGCTAATTGACAGGAGCAAGCTCACCGTCTGCTTAATGGCAAAGTAGCCATCGGTGTAGTAGTTGGTGTTGTGCGCAGAGTTGAGCACATTGGCACGCTGCGGGCCAATGGCATACATCACTACCAAACCCAGCAGCATGAGCAACCCCACCCAGAGGATGATCTGATAGTCCGGCCGGTGCAAACGTGGTACAGCAGCGGATGAAGCAGTGGCAGCATTGCGCGTGGTGCGTTGCTCGCGGCGCACTGGCTGAACCGACCGATCCGAGGCCGATCGGTGTACAGCACGGGTGCGACGGCGAGCAGGCGACACCTTAGATATGCCCCCCACCCAGCGCCATCATCAGGCCAATAAAACCTGTCACGCAAGAGATTACCCAGAAACGCATCGTCACCTTTACCTCCGGCCAACCGACTGCTTGGAAGTGCTGGTGAATTGGTGCCGAGATAAACACCTTGCGGTGGAAGAACTTCTTGCTGAGGATTTGAATAAGGCTCGAGCCCGCCTCTACCACAAACAGCACACCAATGACCGGCAGCAAAAACAGCGTATTCGTCAGCATCGCCACGACGCCCAGGCTCGTCCCAAAGGCAAAGCTCCCCACGTCGCCCATAAAGAACCGTGCTGGATAGATATTAAACCACAGGTAGCTCAGCAGCACTCCCACTACGGTGAAGCAAAAGCCCGCCAGTTGCAAATGCCCCTGTAGCAAAGCAATCACCCCGAAGATGCAATAGCTTACCGCCAGCAGTCCACCAGCCAGACCATCCAGGCCATCGCTAATGTTCACCGCGTTGCCAGTTGCCACTACTGCAAAGATAAAGAGCGGGACGATCCACGGGCCGAGCTGCCAGTCGCCAAGGTATGGCACATGCACTGTTGTATAGCCCAGCTTAACGTAGAAGAACCAGGCCAGTACCGCCGCCATCACCGCAATCATCGAGAACTTCAGCCAGGCGCGCAGACCCGCCGAGCCCGAGCCATCACTATTGATATTGATCACATCGTCCAGCAGCCCCACTGCCCCACCACCAAGCAATGCCGCCAGTGGGAGCCAGGTCTGGGCTCGGTCGAGATTAAACCCCAGCGTCACCACAGCAATGGCCACAATGCCAACCATCCCTGCCATAGTGGGGATATCGCGCGTGAATTTATCGGCATGCAGCTTAGTAAAGACCGTCAATTCCTCGCCCGTTGTGCTCGCGGCCCGCTGTTTTTTCCAGAACTTATAGCGGTAGGCAAAGTAGGTGTAGAGCGGCGTGAGGGCCATCGCTAGCAAAAAAGCCGCAACGCTGAGGAGAAATGTCGCGTTGAGCTCGCGAACGAGTGTGGTGAGGTTCATTATGGTGTGTGTCCTTTCGGCTCGAGCTTCATGTAGTCGAGCAACCAATTAGATATATCCGTGAAAATCGGGTGAGCGTCTTGACCCCCCTGCATATTCAGCCCTTTGCCCGAAACCTCCACCATAATAACATACGCTGGCGTTTTGCCAACCTCCCCACCAAAACCGAGGTAGGTGCCAATAGTTTGGTTAGAAATATACTTACCATCCTTGATGGTTTGCGATGTACCCGTCTTGCCGCCAATGTAGAACCCCGCACGGTCACCACCCGCATAAAAGGCCTGGCGCGCTTGGTGCACCATTTCGCGCACAGTGGTAGATGACTGTGGCTTGATGACATGAGCATACGAAGCTTTGCGCGCAGCCTTGGCAAAGGTACCATTGTCGTCAATCGTCCCCGCAATGACGGTGGGGCTATAGTACGTCCCACCATTAATAATCGCACTAAAGCCAGCCGAGACCTGTAGCATCGTCGCATCCATCCCCTGGCCAAAGGACATATTAGAGTAGCGCACTGCATTGCCCTGCTGCTGGGTGGGCGATACGATATTACCCTTAGCCTCACCAGCCAGTTCCACTCCCGTCAGCTGCCCAAGACGAAAGCGCTTATGGAAGTAGTCATACATCGTGTCGCGCGCCTGGCGCGTGATGTAGCTGCCATTGCCCAAGCGCTGTGCAACGGTGACCATACCAGTGTTGAGCGACCAATTAAGGGCGTGCTGCATGGTAATGTTGCCCGTCTGGCCCTTGCTGGCATTGCCGATAGTGATGTCGTCTACCTTGATGCTATCGGTATTATTGTACGTCGTTTGCGGCGTGATAACCCCTTTGTCGATGCCCGTTGCTACTGTGAATGTCTTGATATCAGAGCCCGGTTCGTATGGCGTGGTGATGGTGTTGTTGTTGAGCGCGGCGACGCTTTTGATCGTCTTCAGGTTGGACGGGTCGTAGGTGGGGAGGTTGGCCATGGCTAAGACTTGGCCATTCTGTGGGTTCATCACGACGGCACTAACATCGGTCGCGCCACTGCGCTTGGCTCCATCGACGAGCGCTTGCTCGACCCTCGTCTGGATGTTGCGATCGATCGTCAGCACCATGTTGGTCCCATTCTTGGCGGGCTGGTTGATATTCGTCCGGCCAATGGTTAGCGGTACTGAGCGGATATCTGTCACTGTCTTAAGCACCCCATCCGTGCCGCGCAGTTTATCATCATTGGCCTGTTCGAAGCCGTACTTCCCCTTACCCTCGGCATCGACAAAGCCCAGCACCTGGCTGGCCAATTGCCCTTCTGGGTAGACGCGCTGGCTCATCGCATCAAAGCCCACCCCAGCGAGATTCTCCTTCTTGATAAGTTCAGCCTGCTTACGGCTCACTTTGGTGGCAAGCACCTGGTAACGGCTTGGCTTACGCGTGATGTATTGGCGAAAATTCTCACGCACATTACCACCAGCGACCCGGTTGAGGACCGTCACAATCTTGTCTACGTCTGTCACAGCCATCGGGTCGGCCCACACGGTATAGACCGTCTCATTCATGACAAGTTTGGCGGGAGTAGTACCATCCATGGTGTATATCTCACCGCGCTGGGCGCGCAGACGAAATTGCTTGACTTGCTCGCTATCAGCCTGCGACACATAGTAGTCATGCTGCAGCAATTGCACATACCCCAGGCGCAGCACAAACACCACAAGTAGCCCGCCGAGCACAGCGGCGAGCGCCTGAGCGCGTGGCGTAGCAAGATGGCGCTGCAGCATGGGCTACTCGCTGGCGTACGCTGTAGTGGCTGGTGTTGTCATCGTCTTGGCCACACTACTACCCTGCACTTCCTTAAGGGCAGTCAGACGGGCGTTGTCGACCTCCAGGTCCTTCTTTTGCTCGCTGAGGGCAGAGATCTTGTCGTCGATCTTGCTGGCCTCGTAGCCATAGCTGACCGTATGCGTTGCCTGCGCCAGATATATCAAGCCAAGGATGGTGATAAGGAGGGCAATCAGCACTGTGTGGGTGATTGGCCCAAGTTTGATAGCCGAAGCAAAAGCAACGGTGTTGCGGTTGCGCTTCCAGGTGCTCTGGCGTCGACTATTAAATTGCATTGTCCGTGTGTAGGTTGTCATTGTGGTGGTGTTTGTGTTGTTTAGTGTTGGTATGGGGTCGTTTTTAGGTCTAGGTGGGGCGGATAGCGCGCCGCCCCAGCGCGAGGTCTTAGGCCAAGGGTTATTTGCCGTGGCGGACCAATACGGTTGTCGTGATTGATTGATTTTGTACGGGGATACGAACTGGCATGTCCCTACTCCTTTTTTTGTTTTTTATATTTTTGCGGCGGCTCGCAGCTTGGCGCTGCGGGCACGCGGATTGTAAGCATCGTCATGGCTGCCCGCGATTGGCTTCTTGGTGAGGATGCGTAGCTCGGCCTCGTAGCCTGCCTGGCGCTGCTCTGCAAAGAAGCGCTTGACGAGCCGATCCTCGAGGCTATGGAAGCTGATCACTCCCACTCGTCCACCAGTGCGCAGCAAGGCTGGCACCAGCTGGAGCGTCTGCTCTACCTGCGTCAATTCGTCATTGACGGCAATGCGGACTGCCTGAAAGGTACGCGTGGCTGGATGGGTCTTGCCCCGCTTGCCACGGGTAGCGTGCTCGATGACGCTAGCGAGTTCTCCAGTACTCGACAGTGGCCGGGCCGCGCAAATAGCTGCAGCATAGCGCCGTGCCTTTGCCGGCGATTCTTCGCCGTAGCGGGCGATTAGTCGAGCGAGCTCTGCCTCTGCCATGTGGTTGACAATCTGCTCGGCAGTCATCGCCTGGCGTTGATCCATCCGCATATCAAGCGGGCCAGTGTGTGTAAAGGAAAACCCTCGGTCAGCTCGATCGAGCTGTGGTGACGACACCCCCAAATCCAGCAGCAGCAAATCAAACTGCTCGCCCTCGCGAACCAACTGCTGTGCTGCCTGCAAAAAATCACAATGCATCAGCCGTGCGCCCTGCCCTGCCAAGCTACCAAGCTGCGACAAAGCATACTGGTCGCGATCGACCAAACACGCCGTGGTATACGTCTGGGTCTGCTCGAGAATCGCTGTGGCATGGCCGCCATACCCCGCCGTCAGGTCGAGATAGCGCTCACCTGGACGTGGCTGGAGCTGGGCCAACACTGCCTCCAGCAATACCGGAACATGAAGTGGTGGATGTGCTTTGATACTCATACGTTTCTTATGGTAGCATAGTGAGCCATAATATTCTTGCCTGGTGGCACGCTATTATCATACTCATATCTACAATGCAACAGCATACGGCTTCTCGCTTTGGTGGATCGGCCTGCTGCTGAGGGAGTGTGAGAATCTGTTGTTGTCCCAACAGATTCTCAGCCCAACGCAAGAGGTCGATACTCGGGGAGTGTCGACCCTTACAGAGTTCCCGAATGCAGTAGGCGATACATCAAAGCAATGTACGCTATTGTTTCTACAAAGATACGCCCCGCTCAGGCTACTGCGAGATAGTCCGATGCGGGTTCGAGATCACCCACCTGGTAGCGAAACCTGTTTGTTTTCGCATAAAATGTGTTTGTTTTTGTTGACGATCTTTGTTTGTACCAGGCCGAGAGAGCCCGTCAAAGATCGTTTGAGAGACTTATGTGTATAATTGCCGCAGCAATTATGTGAGGTGGAGTTTTTTGGGAGGTGTTTGTGAGGAAGGTGCGCCCGACAGGGTTTTGCGTGGGTCGGGTGCCCACATGGCTCACTACCAGATGGTCGATCTCGAGGATATCAGTTACACGTACTTGTTAAAGAGCGTCACAAAAACAGCCTTGCTACTCGGCCTGCTCTGGTGCCATCAGGCGCCAATACTGGCCAGCGCGCACCGCTACAACCTCGCGCGATATCCCAGCATAATCCAGCAGATGCTGCTCTACTGTTACCCTGCCCTGCTTCTGGTCCAGAGTGGCAGCAGTCTTGCCGCGCCGGAACTTGACGTTGAGGTCGGCGACATGTTCATCCAGGATGCTACCTGTCAGTGCTGGCTCTACCTGGCTATCCCACACATCCTGCGCATACAGGTGGAGGTAGCTGCCAAAGCCACGCGTCAGGACCACGCCGCTGGCGAACTCCGCCCGAAGCTCCGTCGGTATGGTGAGCCGACGCTTGTCATCCAGCTTGCGTTCGAAGTAATCCATGGGGTGTGGCGATCCTTACAGATGAATTATTTTGTTTTTGTGCAGTGGTGTTTGTTTTTCTCGTGGTTACCCACTTTCTTCCACTACTCCCACTATACTACCCACTCTCACCCACACGCAACCCCTTTTACCCACGGCGTTCCCCGCCGCGCTGACGCTTATCCACAAATCTGTGGAAAAGCTCAACCAGTATCAGGGGTCAGTTGCTTTCCACAGCATCTATGGTGTTGATAAGAATAAGCGATATTGTTGAGTGTTTTGATCTGATCTAAGCGCGCCTATAGTGGGCGTATCTTACTATTTCACACGCACAAAATTAGAAAATACGCTGATTTTATGGCATTATAAGCAAAATAGCTTGACGCAGCTCTCATATATTGATATATATATTAGCTTTTTAGCTCAGAGGTTCGTCTCAAAGAGCAAAAAGCAGCTCTTTGGCCTCTGCTGATCTCAGGAGATCATCATGACGATGAAGAAGTACAAGGTCGAGGTTGACACAACCATTGGCGGGTCTTACCCGCTAAAACAGACCTTCAAGAGTCCAGATTATGCTGCCACCTTTTTACAAGGAGCAGCAACACGTGGGGATTTTCTACCCACAACCCTGAGCTCCTACATCAATGCAAAGCTCATAGTATCATTTAGATGCTATGAGAACAGAGGCTAAATAGCCCACCAACACAACCCGCCATATCGCCACCACGCCTGATTGAGTACTCTATATGAGTATTCTCGGGCCTGGAAGCCCGATTTGGTCGTGACAGTTGGTGGGCTGTGTTTTTTGCCAAGAAAAAACCGGCTGATATGGAGCCAGTTTTCATTATTTCTCCCCTACCCCTGATGCTCGAGGAGCCAGTTGTTGGCTGCTACCCAGGTCTCGAGCGTGCCAGTGTCGAGGTAGTGACCCTTGGTGGGGACGACGGCCATGTGGCCACCAGCAGCGAGGTAGTCGTTGAAGGGATCAGTGATATAGTATTCGCCCGCGACGTCATCGCGGTCGGCGTGGGCGGCAATGCGCTGCAGGAGGTCGTGGCTGAGGACGTATTTGCTGACATTGATCATCTCGCTTGGTGCCTTACCTGGCGCTGGCTTCTCTATCACGCCGCGCAGACGGCCATCATCGGCAACATCCAGCACGCCGTAGTGGCTGAGCTGGTCGGGTGGCATGTGCACGCCCAGGATAGCCGAGCGGTCCTCCCCTGCTGCCTCAATGAGGCGCGCCACCTCTGATGTGCCATCGGCGTTATACACACAGTCATCGCCCATCAGCACGACCACTGGCTCACCTGGGTCGAGCTGCGGCACCACGAGGCTGACCGGGATGGCTGTACCATACTTACCATAGCTCGATTGCACCATGTAGTGTAGGTTGACCTTCGGTGGAGCGATGAGGGGCAAGAGATCTGCCTTACCATTGCGTCGCAGATAATTATTGAGATCGACGTTAGAGCGGTAGAAGTCGCGAATCTGCGTACTCTGCTCGCTCACCACGAAGTAGATATCGCGAATGCCCGCCGCGATGCAGTCTTGCACGGCGTAGTCTACTACCGGGCGGTTACCCAGCGGCAGCATGCATTTTTCGATCGTCTTGGTGACGGGCAGGCGCCGTGTCCCCCAGCCTGCTACGGGGATGATTGCTTTGGTGCATTGCATACTCGATGTCTCCTTGTATGATATTAGTTGCTTGAGCTAACGTATGACAAATGGGCCATTCTCCAGCGAGCCAATTGATAGGGCGCGGCGTAAGCTGGCCCGTGTGGTCGATCTGCACGCAGCGGATAGGCGGGTCTGGCTCGGGCGCAAAGGCAACGGCAACGGGCTTATCGTCGATCAGATAGATTATTTGGCCGGGGTTTGCAGCAGCAGCACGGCGCAGCCACTGGGCTTTATCTTGCAAGGTAGTAATGATCACCTGCCCACCCTGCTGAGCCACGAGCGCACGCACTGCTGGACACAGACGGGCTTTACAGTGCGGGGTGATGGGATCACCATAGGTCAGTATCTGCACCGTGCCATAGTGACTCAGCGCGCGCAGCATCGATGCGACGCCTGGGTATTGGAGGTGACCATCGGCAAGCGCCGTCTGCTCGAGCTGCTCTATAACAGACGCCGCATCCAGGCCCAGCGCCGCAAGCTGCGCCGCCAAGACGTAGGTCGGGGCGGTAGGATTCGTCCTTGGCCGGAGCATGTAGCGAGGCTGCGCCGCCAAAAACTCCTTGGCAGTCACCTGCGCTGGGTAGAGCTGTGCTAGTGTTTCCGCTACTTCGCGCAGCCACTGCGTGGTGTTGATGATCGTCCGGTCAAGGTCGACGTAGATATGGCAATGACCCGTCATATACTCCATGATCTTTACAGTATAGCTAGTCCTTGGTGTTTATGCAAAGTATATCCGCATCAGCTGGCGCGCCACAACATCGGGGTCGTGCCGGATGAAGCTGCGCGTGCTAGCTAATGGATCGCTAGCCTGGGCACCATCCCACACGTCTTGTGCGAGGACTGGTGCGGCGCGGTAGCGATAGTGCTGGCGATGCATCTCGTCCATATCGTACTCGACCATCAGCTCGCCATCGTGAGCGTACTTGTCCATCAGCTCAGGGCTGGGACGCGTGTTGTTGAAGACGACATAGTCGAGGAACTGACTACCCGCTAAGCGCTCGATTTCACTCGCGAAGTCACTCACCGAGAAGCCGTCCGTCGGACCAGGTTTGGTGACGAGGTTGCAGACAAAGACGCAGCGTGCCTTGGTGGCAGCAAGCGCCTCTTGGATCTCGCGAATGACCAAGACAGGTGCCAAGCTGCCATAGAGGTTACCGGGAGCCACGACGACCATATCTGCCGCGTGAATCGCCGCGACCGCGGCGGGGTTAGCCTGAGCTTCTGGCTCGAGCCAAATCTTGGGCCGACGCGCCAGCGCCTGCTGTGAGATGAGATATTCACCCTTGATAGGCTGACCATCCTCGCCCTCTGCGCAGAGCGTCACATTACTGAGTGTAGCGGGCACAACGCACCCATCGATATTAAGCACCTGGCTGGCTAGTGCCACCGCCTCGGCAAAGCTACCGGTCATTTTCTCAAGTGCCGTAAGGAAGAGATTGCCAAAGGCATGCCCCTTAAAACTCCCCTCATCGAAGCGATAATTAAAGAGATCGCGCACCTTAGGGCTATTACTCAGCGCCACGAGGCACTGCCGCACATCGCCTGGCGGCAAAACACCAAGCTCATCGCGCAGTTGGCCCGTCGAGCCACCATCATCTGCCATATTGACGAGTGCCGTGACCTGCGAGGCATACTGCCTGAGGCCCGTCAGGAGCGTAAAGCTCCCCGTCCCGCCGCCGATGACGACGACGCGTGCTCCACCATTGCTCTGTGCCATGTGTTATTCCTCCCGATTATTATGACTACGTGAACGACTGCGTGATGCAACAGCTGGCCGGCGCGGCGGTGTAATCACCCCACTCGAACGTGCCGCTGACCCTGGCGTAGATGGTGGCATTTGGGGCGTTTGGGGTGGCGTTGGCGGCGTGGGTTTGGGTGGCACTGCTGGCGTAGAGCGCGCAGAGCGCGGCGATGACGATGTAGCTTGCGCCTGCGCGGTAGCTGGCTTAGCACTCGGCTTCTTGCGCGCTGGTACAGACGGCAATGGCTCGATGGGCCGCTCTGCCTGTTTCTTCTGCTGCTGCAATACGCGAGCAAACCACACTGCACTCGGGCGTGGTGTCCGCTTATACGTCTTGTAGTCGACCGCAAAGAGGCCAAAGCGCGGCCAAAACCCTTTATCCCACTCAAAGTTATCGAGGAAGCTCCAGTGCATATAGCCTAGCAGCTCTACCCCATTACCAAGGGCACGCTGCATAGCAAGGATAGCCTGCGTGAGCCATTGCTTGCGGAACTGGTCGCGCTCGTCGGCTACGCCGTTCTCCGTCACGAGCAAAGGCAGCTTATAGCGGCTCCAGAGACGCTCCAGTGCAAGCTCGAGATGATCGGGCTGCATTGTCCAGCCGAGATCATTTGGCGTCGTCTCGGGATTGTGTATGCGATAGCCATAGATGCGATTACTAAAGTAATAATTAACGGCAATGTAATCACTCTGCCGCACCACCTTGCGCAGGAAATAATCGTCCTGGAAGAACTGCACCACCCGCGCTGTCGCTCGGCTGAGCCAGGCGTCGTCGCCCGGGTAGGTGTAGGCCGAATTCTTGGCCACCGCCACCTTGAAGCGCCGACTCTTGGCGTGGAGGACTTTAGCTACTTGGTTGTGCGCGTAGGCAAGGTTGCTCAGCACGCGGTAGGTTTGCCACTTGCTGCGGACGTTGGGTGGCCAAGTGCCATTGTAGTAGCTCTCTGTCACGTAGACGCAGGGCTCATTGACGGTAATGACATAGCGCACCGTGGCACCTATCTCATCCATCAGCTTATCAACAAAGCGCACGAAGTACTTCACATTATCGCGCTTCGCAAAGCCCCCACGGGCAGCAAACCACACTGGCAGCGTGAAGTGAAACAACGTCACGACTGGCTCTAGCCCAGCATCGGCCAGGGCAGCCAAGTACGCCTTGTAGTATTTGATCGCTTCGGCATTCCATGCCCCCTCCTCCGGCTCGATGCGCGACCACTCCACACTAAAGCGCCACGAGGTGAGGCCCATCTTCTTGGCCAGAGCGAAGTCTTGGGTGTAGAGCTCGGCGTGGTTGGCGGCTTTGCCCGAGATATAATTGTTTGGATCTTTGGCGACACTAGCAATGTGCGGCCAGTTGGGCAAGTCGCCATATTGATATTGGCTCTGAGCAGCGAGGGTCTTGGCCTGAGCTTTCTCCCACTCCGACCACTGGTTGTGCATACCACCCTCGACCTGATGCGCGCTCGTGGCAGCGCCCCAGAGGAAATGTTTTGGAAATTGCACCGTAGATTGTTGCTTAGCCATAATGCTTATTGTACCATCAGCCGAGGATTAAGAAAAATAGAATTATTGGGTGGATGCATCGTCTCTCTTTCTTTGCGCACGCTCCACCTCCTCACGCTTCATCTGATGGAGTGTAAAAACAGATTGCAATAATCTGTTTTCAGCCCAGCGCAAGAGGTCGATATCCAGTGAATATCGACCCTTATAGCGTTCCTGAGGAGGGAGTGTGGGGAGGTGGAGCGTGAGAATACGTGAGAGTCTTGAGATCAACACCCTATGACGAAATACAGAGCTCTCCCGCTTGCTTGGTCGCTGGCCTCCAGATATTTGATACTAGCTAGACACAGAGAATATCTCTTCCCTACTCTGGCAACTGCTCATTCTCGCGCAAGATCTTCTTGCCGCGCATTTCGTATTTGACGCCGGTCAGGTCGCTCGTGACATAGTCGTCGTTAAGGAGATTAACAAAAACGGCCGCATCCTTAGCATCCATGATAATGATACTCCCTGCCGCATCGTCCGTCATCAGGCCCAGGCCCATTTCGTCGGCGTGGTCGATGAGTTGGTCTTGTGTCACTTGGACGGGATCGAGCTTTTGCAGTTTGGTCACCAGCGCTGGTGTGTCGCGCACCAGGCGGTCGAGCGTGAGCCCCTCAGGCAAGGTAAGTTTGAACTGCTGAGTGATGGCAGCGATCTTCTCCTCCGCCACAGCGTGCTTCTTGGCATCGTAGCCAAAGAGCCGGACGAATTTGCTCTCGCTAAAGGCAAAAATATCGTTGCCAACGATCAACACCTGATTATCCGGCGTGATGCGTAGGCCAGCATCAGCCACAAATGGCTGGAACGACCCACCACTGTACATCCAGGCGGTTGCCCCCTTGAGTACCTGCGACTGGGGCAGCAGCTTGGCTACGAAGAATGGCTCACCATTTGTGCCCATCCGGAAGCGCGCAATGATGCCCTTAACCTTCTTAAATTCATGGTCGCCTTCGTTGAAGGTCTCAAGATCTGCCTCGCTGTAGGTGATCTGCTCGATAACTTCCTGAGCATGCACTACCCGGTCGAGCGTGGTGCGCTCAAGGACATTCTCCTCCGCCTTGGCCGCCTCGAAGTCCCGCACCATCAGGCCAGTCGCTGCACCCGTCTGCACCACCGTGATCATATCGTAGAGGAAGAGCACTTTGAGCTGTGCCTTGAGCTCAGCTGCATAGTTGGTGGCATATACCGTATAACCTTTGGTAAAGAGAAAGAGATCCACCTCCAGCTGGTCTTTGTCGCGGTCGGCTTGATTGGCCCAGAGGAAGATGTCGGTAGCGTCAGTAGACGTGTCAGCAGTAGGCTGTGTGGTAATATCTGTTGGCTGAGCCTCGGCATGGGCGGCCACGTCTGCATCACTCTGCGGCGTAGCAGCTAGCTCTGGTGGCATTACTGGGGTGGTATCGGTAGTGGGGGTTTGTGTGTTTGGTTCGTTATGCATGGTTTCTAGTGTACTATATTTGGGGTGTAAAGCCTATTGCTCAGTAGCGTGCTTTTCACCGACATCGGGATGCTGACTGAGCCAATTGTAGAGCGTGAAGCGGCTGGGGACAAAACCATGAATCTGCTCAAATTGATCGGCATAGCCTACAATCTCTCTACTCGCGGGAGGTTCATCGCCGAGAAGTGCTTGAACGTCTCTTATATGTCCTTTTATACTCTCTTTCATCTTTTGCTCAATCTTAGGATTCACCCGCCACTGGGGTGCAACTCGCCATTGCGGCGTGAGCATTTGCCTGTACTCAGGGTTAGCATAACAATGCAAAGTTATATCAGTCTCTGTTATCTTAGCAGTAATCTCAGATAGTTTTATTATACGATCACTACGTTCATAACAACGATATATAGCACCCCTTAAGACTGACATCTGGTGTGTGTCGTTCAAAGCGTACGCATGCTGATCAAGTTGCCAACAAAGCGCCTTGAGTAAACTAAAATCATCCTCATTAAAATCTTCGAGTGATTCACCTTCAAGCCTTGTATATAACAAACTATCACCCAATCGGATAGCATCCTCGAAACGATCTTCTATTGAATTACGTGCTAGTGTATCAAATTCCACGTCCTTCGGTGGCGTAAACCATTCACTGTCATCATAGCGCTGCTCACGATCTTTCGCTTCTAGTTGTCCTCCTTTCTCACTCGAAGCCGATTCGTTACTATGTTGTAGCGGATTATTATTATCAAAGTCAGGCGTTTTTTCTACTGATCGGTGTGCGGTCACACCAAGATTCGGTATTAGCAGACCAAACTCTGTTTTATGCCACTTTTCTCCAGACTGTACCTGTTTGTCGCTGTGTTCTTGCCGTACTTTCTCGCTCATATATCAGCTCCATCACGTTGTTATATTCTGTATGGAATACAATGATACACTCTTTTGTTGCTAGCGTCAAAATACTCTGTTATTCCTCTTTCCAGCAATCTAGCACTCTTCAAAGCCTAGATCTTATCTTCACCTCCCCATGAAGTTCCCGTCTTACTGCACCGCATCCTCACCAAAATGCTTTTGCAGCCGCATTTTTATCGAGCCTTCGTGCCGGCCGAGAGTGCGGCTGAGCTGGCCGATGCTAACGCCTTGGACGAAGGCCTGCTTGAGCGTCTCATCGTCAACCTTTGTCCATGGTTTGTAGGCATTGGGGTGGGTCTGGCGCATTGTGGCGATCTTGGCCGCCCAGCTAGTGCTGCTAGTTTTACTCGTCGGCTTCTTCTGCGGCGTCGCAGCACGCTGAGCAGCCTGTTCGCGCAGATGTGCAAAGCGCTCGGCATCTTGGGCAGCCCGGGTGCGCAGCTGCGTATCAATGATATACGCTTCGTCACTCATGGTAAGTGCCATGCGGTTGATACCGGTGAGATATATAGCATCGAGACTCTTAACGCGGCTCAGTGCTACATAGCCCATACCCGGAACAAAGGCTTTGCGCAGGTCGATGCGTGCACTATCGAGCGTCATCCCCTGGCTTTTGTGCACAGTAATCGCCCAGGCCAGGCGCAGTGGCAGCTGCGAGATACTGGCTCGCTTGCGCGTACCATCACGCAGTTCCCAGGTATCGGGCTGCATCGTCACCACATGGCCATTACGAAACTCCACCACGGGGTAGTCTGTGCCTGGCTCGAAGTCTGCTACCAAGCCAATACTCCCATTGGCAAAGCGCCGCGCTTGGTCGTTCTTGATGGCCATCACCAGCGCACCCCGCTTGAGCACTAGCACTTCTGGCGCAAGAATGCTCCGCTGCAGCGTGTCAACATAATTTTTCCCACCAGTGCTGCTGCGTTGGTACAATACTTCGTCGCCAGGCAGCTCAGCGAGGCGAGCTTGGTTGATCCGATCAACATCGATATTGACGGTATGAAGCTCGGTTAGGTCGCTCTCGTGAGGTGGCTCTACCTCTGTGCGGGCCAGTAATTGCTCGGCATGGCGTCGGCGCAGATCACCAGCTCGCATAGCCGTTAGGATGTCGAGCAGAGCGTCACCCTCCTGCTGGCGGTATTGCTGGTCGAGGTACAGAATGGCTGGGTCGAGCTGACGCCAGGCTTGCGACTGCACCACAAAGCTCCCCTGCCGCCCACCATCGCGATTAATTGGCGGTAGCTGAAAGAAATCCCCACTCATCACTACCTGCAGCCCACCAAAAGGCTGATTCGGCACTTCGCGCACCCGACGGCACACTTCGTCGATCATATCCAGGCGGTAGTCGTGCAGCATACTAATCTCATCGATGATAAGTACATCTGTCTTGGCAATAATATCGCGCCGCGTCTTCGACAGGTGATCAAAAAAAATGTTCGGCAAGCTATCGTGGATGCCAATCCCTGCCCATGCGTGAATCGTGCTGCCGCCCAGGTGCGTCGCCGCAAGCCCCGTCGTGGCAGTAACGGACACATACTTGCCATCCGCCTTACACTGGCGAATGAACTGCCCCAACACATGCGTCTTGCCCGTCCCCGCTGGGCCAGTCAGCAGCGCACTCTGGCTGCTGAGCAAAATCTCCTGTGCAAGTGTCTGATCCATAGATTCTAGTATACAAGGTTGTGGGGTGAGAGGCAAAAGAGGGTTATTTGGTCAAGCCAAACATCTGCATAACACGCCTACCAAGCAATGCAAGTCGACTCTTCGGCTTCATAGCAACCTCTTGTGCTGCAACAAACTTTTCTAACTCCATCATGATTTGCTCTGCATCTTTGCTCGATGGGTCAATCTCGGCAACTGTAGGATACGATGATCCGGCTTCAGCAGGATCACTATGTGTCAGCTCAACAAACCGTATACTATCACCTGCCACCAGCGCTCCCATTGCATAGTTGTCATCCCAGGCAAAATCTGCAAATGTTGGATCTGGAGCCTTCTCTCCATCAGCAACAACCGATGCCTTAATAAGCATCATATATCCATCGGCTACTGGCTCTTTGCCAATCGTCCCCTGGTATTCTCCATAGGTAGGAAGCGCAACGACTGAACTATATATACCTTTAGAGTCATAGGCTACATAATCATGTGGCGTGTAGCAATGCGGGGTAATTGTTACCGGTTGGCATATTTCTGTTCGTGGGAAAATCTCGGTATCAAAGTGTACGCCCGTCACAACTCTTAGTTGGTCCATCCATGCGATATCATGATCTACGTATTCTTCTACTATATCTGGATGATCTAAAGCCGATGTAAGTCTATGCGCAAGCTCTGCTCTATATTTTTTCTCTTTTTCGTCCAACGGATTTTTGTCAATCCCCCGATATCGCTTCATCATTGACGACTGTTCGCTTGGACGCATATATCCCTACCTCTTACTCTATTTGATTTGTTTAATGTAACATAGAGTACTCTCCCTTTCTGAGTTTGTCAATGATAAATGACATATTATTGCTGTTTTAGCAAAGGGCGCATCACTGAATATTTAAACCATGCAAAACGAGTATGATTGGTTTTGCAATTACCTGTCTTTCTTCTACCGATCCCACACAAACCCCTCACCAAAGTGCCCCCAGCAGGCGGTTGGTTCGTAGATAGGCTGGGCGAGCTGGAGCGTGGTGATGATGCCATGCGGGCTGAGGTCGTAGCCTGTGATAGACTGCTCTACACCATCGATGATGGCAGTCGCCTCGACGGGTTGGTCGTGGCCAATTGCATACGCCAGGCGTACCAGCACCTCCTGTGCGTGGTGCTGTCGCAGATAATCCACTGCAATGCGCCGCGCCATGTACGCCGCCGAGCGGTCCACCTTGGTGGCATCCTTACCACTAAAGGCCCCACCACCAATCGGCACACGTGGCCCATAATTGTCGACGATGAGCTTGCGTCCCGTCAGGCCAGCATCAGCCGCAAAGCCACCAATCTGCCAGTCCCCTGCTGGGTTACAGTGCAGCACTGGTGCATCATATTGCTTATCCTTAAAAAATGTGTTCACATACGTCTGCTGCTCAAGCCACTCCTTGACTGCCTCTGTTAATTCGTCTTTTGGTGCGTGTTGGAAGCTTGCAACAATTGCCGTTATCTGCCCACCACGTAGTGTTACTTGCGTTTTGCCATCGTAGGGCCAACGTTGATACAAAAATTGGTTCAATCGCCGCGCCAGCACTGTTTCGAGTGGGAGCAGCTCAGGCGTTTCGTTGCAAGCATAGCCGATCATCACACCTTGGTCACCTGCCCCGCCATCATCCACACCGCGAGCAATCTCTGGGCTCTGCTGAGCAATATGCTCAATTATCTCTACCTCATTCCCCGCCAAACGCTGCACAATCGGTGCCACTGCCACCGTCGCCTGCGACGTCACTTCGCCTGTCACAAACACCGTGCCATGGCCGCCGCACACTTCCACTGCCACGCGCGCCTGTGGGTCGCAGGCTAGATAGACATCAAGGATGGCGTCGCTCATTTGGTCGCACAGCTTGTCGGGGTGGCCTGGGCTTACACTCTCGGCGGTGCGGAATTGTGCTGATGCTATAGTAGTTGCTGTCATAAAAACTCCCTTCTCTTATCCTGCACTGCCAGGCGAGAAAGGAGCTGCTCTCTTACGCGTCTCATATCTTCCCTGCGCACAGGCTGGAATTAGCACCTTACTCGCTTCCCGAGCAGGTTGCTGGCGAGTCATCGGGCCAGTCCCTCGTCGCACTCTGGATATTAGTGATATTGGTAATAGTATAACATATATTTATGCTAGGAATATCTACCTCGTTGATGTAGCACAACGCGACGAGAAAGATACAGCTAACTCAACATGAGAGGAAGAACGCATTGTTCAGCCGCTTGGCTACAAGCTTGAGCCTGGTACATAGAGCTGCATTCTTATATAAGCCGCCACGCAGCAACATCCTCTGCACCTAAAAACCGGTCATTACAACCGGTTTCTCGCTGTTCATTCTCCTCCAAGCCGCTCCCCGGCTCGTGCTCGGTTAGCCCATTGGTCGGCCAGCTTATTTTGCTCATGGCCGTTGTGGCCGCGCACCCAGATAAGCTTCGGCTGCACGGTGGTATAAAGCGCATAGGCTTCTTGCACGAGCTCGAGATTCTTGATGGGCCCGCTGCTCTTGCGCCAACCCTTGGCTGCCCAGCCAGGTGCCCACTTAGTGAGGACATTAACCCAAAATTCGCTATCGGTATGGATCTCACATTCCTCAGCCCCAGCCAACTGCATGGCTGCGATGAGGGCCATCCCCTCCATGCGGATGTTCGTTGTGTTGCCTGGCTCGCTGCCCAGCGCCACGGGCTTGCCCTGCTCGATGACGGCATAGCCGCCCGGGCCAGGGTTGGGGCTGGCGCTGCCATCGGTGTAGAAGATGCGCGGAGTGGCTGCCATGCTAGTTACCACGATCCACGCGCTGGAACTCCATCCAGTCTGATGGTCGATACCACTTGGTTTCATTATCATAGCGCTCGTCAAACTTCGCCTGGTGCCGCGCCAAGAAGTAATGCCTGCCACCATCGTGCTCGGCTTCATAGCGGATATACATTTGGTCTGGATAATTCTTGGGTGCGCCGCTGTAGAGCATCACATCCACTGCGCTGCCCGGGTTAAGTGTGTGCGACTCGTTGCGCATGTTCCCCAGATACTCCCAGCTTACAACCCTCACCTGCCGGTCAGAATCATTCTTGATGCGTGCCCACACGTCAATTTTCGACGCGCTCTCATTCCGCACATCAACACGCTCGACGCGCACTACCGGAAAATTACTCATCTGCTTGTCTCCTTGTTTATGGGGTTATCGAGGTAATTATACCATATGGTGCGCAGGGTGCTCGTTAAATACAGTATTGTGCAAGTTTTGTATATTATTACCTCTGTTAGCATCAAGAGTTTCGTCTCACCCACACTATATATAGCGTGCCCATATCTAGTGTCTAGGGTCATGTGGAAAAGTCGTGGAGATTTTTTACTGGCACTAGACCACTGTTGGGTAGTCATTTTTCGCTTTCATACTGCTCTATAACTGTCCAACCCACTATGTCTTTCACCCCGGGTCAGGCTAGGAAGGGGAAAAAACAAGGTAGCACCCTTCACGCAAAGTAAACATCTCATAAGCCTCGCAACACGTATCTACATATCAAGATGCCGCTATCTTACCAGGCAGCCACGCAGCACACGGGACTGTATATCCTGCAATAATACCTATACCCCTACTATCTATATACTATTAGCCTATTTATAATCTGTTCTCATAAACATCTTTTTTGCCATGATGAGCCATACGTTGCTACAATAGTGGTATATAATTGCTATACGAATTATCTGGTAAGGTTATTATGAAACTCCAGCGCCTACTCGCCATTCTATCGCTCCTCTGCGAGCGAGACAAAGCCACTACTCAGGAGTTAGCCGATCGTTTTGAGGTGTCGAAGCGTACTATTTTGCGCGATATCGAGACGCTGAACCAGGCGGGTATTCCTATTATCACTCGGGCTGGCCGCGATGGTGAAATCGCCCTCATGCCACACTACATGCTTGATCGGCGCATTCTCTCCACTACCGACAAGCAGCACTTGGCAAGCGCACTGACAGGCCTCCAAAGCATTGCCCGTCAGCCATCGATCACCACTTTGCACGTCAAACTTCTCCCCGAAGATGACCAGTCTGCGATGCCGATGTATGCTATCAACTTTAGACCCTGGGCGGCGGGACACCCAGTTCAGCACAAGATTGAGCAATTGCAGCAGGCGATCGAGGAGCAACACTGCATGCAGATGCACTACATTGGCTATGATGGCCAAACGGAGCGAGTAATCGAGCCACATCAGCTGGTGTTTCGGCAAGCGAGTTGGTATGTGTGGGCGTTTTGCCAGCTGCGCCAGGATTTTCGGCTCTTCAAGTTGCGGCGCATCATTCGCCTCTCACCGCGAGAGGAGAGCTTCTCACCCAGGCCTTATCCAGACGCCTCCACTAATAACGATTACTCGAGCAGCGTTGTCTTCTCGCGCCAACCAATCGCTGGCTACACGCGCGTAGAACTCCGCTATGCTGCGCACGATGCGCTGGCGGTAGCAGAGGTGCTTGACGGATCATTTCTCGATGTCGACCATTTTCGCGTTACCTTTTATACGCCACAGCTCGCAATCGCCTGCGAAGCAATCTGCCACCTCCCGCCCAGTGTCATCATCGATGAGCCAGCGCAGCTCCGCGCGATGGTGGCGCAGCACCGAAGCGCAGGGTGATATCAGAAAAACACAAAACATCAATCAATACTGACACACTGCTGTCATCATTTGTGGCGTATACTTGAGAGACAATACACTAATCGGTATATCGCAAGGAGGTACCTCATGATCGATCATTTCGGCATTATAGTTAAAGATATTGAAGCAAGCAAGGCCTTTTATGCGGCGGTATTGGCACCACTGGGGTATACCAAGACAATTGACGAATCATATGGCGTGGGCTTTAGTAATCCAGACCAGACGCAACACACCGGGATATTTTGGCTTGGGCAAGGCGAGCCATCATCACCACTGCACTTTGCCTTTGCTGCACCATCGCGAGCAGCAGTTGATGCATTCTATGCAGCCGGCCTAGCAGCAGGGGCACAGGACAATGGTGCACCAGGCGTGCGGGCGATCTATCATCCAGACTATTATGGTGCCTTCCTCATCGACCCAAACGGGCACAATATTGAGGCAGTGTGTCACGCTACTGCATAGGGGTAGCCCTACCTTATTGGTGGGTGATGGGGTATCTATGCGGAGGTCATTTTCTCAATCAATAGTAGCTAAGCGCAGCACCGCGAGGAGCGATGCTTCGGCCACCGCCAAAAGCAAAGAAGCCCGCATAAACGACCGAGCTTCTTATATTTCTATAGGCTTGTAATATAGTGTACCTATACCTCTTGCGAAGCATGAGCTTATGGCAGGAGTATTGCTACGTTACCACGCTTACTGTGCTTGTTCATGGTTCTTTGCAGTGTCTTCGTGTCGAAGGTCATATCTGCATCGGCCTGCTTGTCAAGGAGCAGGTACTGGGCCATTGCCATAGCAGCGAGCTTAGCAATACACCGTGCGCGCACTACCTCTGAGCTGTGCCGCTCGTTGGCTACACCTCTCTCTGTAGCATCATCCGGCCGAAAAAGTGCGAGGACATTTACCACTCCATCATCTTCGCCTTCGCCCATCCAGCCACGCATCTCACCCGTTATGCCAGGTAGCGCTGCCGTTGTAAACCCATAGTCTGATACGATGCCTCGATCAAGAAAATCCTTGTGGCTCCCCTGCGTCGTATGGACGGTATCCACCACCAGTTGCTGCTTACGCCCCTCACCTTCTAGACGCATGTCAGTTGCCAGGCTAACTGGTGTAGTATGTACGCCGTCGTAGCGCTTGATCGATGGTGGAATAACAGAATCAGTATGAATCTGTACGTGTTTCGGTATTGAACTTTTTTCAAATAATTTCATAATGCTCCTTATCATATATGATATACTGATAATTTGCAAGTTATATTACCTCTGTTTTTATCAATACCCTATAGGCCACCCTCTATATGGGTTCATAGATGGATTTAATAGGACTATACCCAAGCAAGATACAGCTAATATCTAGCTACAACTATTACTCAAAGCTATGCGCTATAACCTACTACCTATGTAGGCTAAGGGGTATGTGTTGCACAAGAAGTAGACAGACAGTACACGTTCTTACATTAAGACCACTTCTGCCTGTGCGAGCCCTTTTTCTACTACTTCACTCGAAAATAATAGGGTACGTTACAACAGCTAGCTTTCATCCAGCTCTCAGCAATCGATACAGCGCACGTATCGGCCATTCATAGCTTGATGGAAGTATAGCAAGCGGAAGATGAGTAAAATCGAGCCTATAGCTCTCACCGCTGATAGCGCTGCACAAACTGGCGCAGGATCTTGACTGGTTCGGTGACGGTTTGCTGGCGGACATTGGCAATGAGAGTATCGGCTTCGTCCGGAGCACAGTAGCCAGCGTGACGATAGATATCGATACGCAGAGCAAGGCTCTCCGGGTCGAGCTCGGGATGAAACTGTGTGGCATACACGTTGCGCCCTACTCGCAGCATCTGCACGCACCTGCGCGAGCGTGCTAAGACAGTACAGGCAGCTGGTGGCTCAAGCACCCCTTCTTTGTGCCCAACGAAGCCGTCGAAGGTAGTGGGCAAGTCAGCGAGAAGTGGGTCATCCCCAGCCGCTGGCGTGAGGGTGATCGGCACGGCACCAATCGCCTCACCATACGCAAAGCTCGGCGTACCACCCAGCGCCGACACCAGCGCGCCAACCCCCAGGCAGGCACCAAGAAATGGCACATCATGGGCAATAATCTCGCGCAGCAGTGGCATCATCGCGGCTTCGAACTCGCGCTGCTCGGCTGATTTCTCCTCTGGCCGGTAGGCAAAGTTGGCCGGGCCACCACCCATCAGCACGCCACTATAAGCAGCAAGCGACTGCGCGGGGCGCTGCCCTGCCTCGATGCGCACTCGCTCAAGATCGGTTGGCGCAAGGCCACCAAAGTGTAAGAATGCCTGATATTCATTATCCGACGCCTCGTCCTCGGGGCGCGACTGCAGTAGTACAAATGGTTTCGTCATACTCCTTAGTGTAGCATGGCATGGCGGTAGCTAATACCCCCTGCAGACACGTGCTATGGGGCATGGGGTATTACTGTGCGGTATCACCTGGATAGACATAATCCTTGAAGAAATCTGCGTCAAAGTCACTATCGACCCACAGCTCCAGCCAGCCAAGGAAGTCCTGGCGCTCGCAGCACGGGCCAGCCCCTACGTCACAGAAGTTCCACACTTCGCCAGCCCATTTGCCAGAGGTGATAAGCTGGTAAGTATCGCCACAGCCTTGGTCGAGGAGCAGCACACCTTCATTACCCAGCCGCTCCTCAAATGCTTTATTCGTGAGCAATGCCTCATCCTCTTCTTCCTCCCAGAGCCAGTAGTCGTCGATCGTCACACTGCGCGAGAGGTCCTTCACCTCGGTATCAGCTAGTCGTTTGAGGCCATAGATAGAGATGCCACTGGGCTGCCGAATATCTTGACAGCCATCGCCCACCTGCTGGAGGAAGAGTCGATAGGCCTCGGGCAGGTGCGTGTTGCAGGCAGTTTCGAAGGCAGTGATGTCTGCTTCGCTCAGCGTTGGGCCCATCACGACACCCTTTTCGGCTAGCTTGGCTTTGAGGCGCACGATGATGGCGGGATAGTCGGCAGGGTTATGGATGGGCATAATTTCTCCTTATATTTTTTCTCATCGTACCATGTATAGTGCCTCCTCGCAAATGTGTGCTCACACCAAAAGAGCTGCTCCAATATGCAGAGCAGCTCTCGTAGCTATCAAGAGATGAAGGTTTTATTGATCCATCCTACCCTTTACGTAGCCCTTAGTCTCGTGAGCTTTGTTTTCGAGGTCGTTTGCCTTGTCCTTTACGGTGTCGACAGCATCTTCTGCAGCGTCTTTGGCCTTCTCAGCTACTTCTTCGGCTTTGTCTTTTGCGTCACTGGCTGCTGCTTTAGTTTTGGCTTTGATGTCATCAGGTAGTCCCATGTGAGGTCCTCCATGGTTAGTGTTGATATAATTCTATTATAGCAATGCTGAGCGATAATAGCGAGCTACTCCATGAGCCGGAAGATAAGAGGTACTGTATATCAAGTCTAGCTACTTGCTTACCGTGTCGCTTGGACCGATCAGGTATTCTTCCGCATCATGGATAAGGAAGAGGCTCACGTCGTCGCGCGTTTTGCCAGCCTTATGGAAGGGCGTGCTGATAACGTGGATGAGGATAATCATATACACCAAGACAAAGCTAATCAACCCCACCACCGTCAGACTAGCGACAAATGGGTCGATGTTGGTAATGAGCAGGAGGCCAAGCAACGCCACCACAATAGAGCGCGCCAAGATAGATGCCGAGGGGATAAAGCGGATCCGTTGGATGTAATCTACCCGGTGGCGATGGCGGAGCAGCACCGTCTGCTGCTGCTTAAGCTTGACGATGAAGTTAGGTGGCACATTACCCTGCTCCATCGTGGCAAAATACGGCGTTAAGCCCCGAATATCCTGCCGAGCATCGTAGGCCGAATGGCGCACATCGCTCGAAAACCCTTGGGCTACAGCATGGAGCTGGTGCCGAAAGCCATCGATATCAAACACCGGATAGCTCTGATGAATCGCCGCGGCATCATCATACATATCCTCTAGCAGCGCTGCAAACTCCGCTGGGATTCGCTCCGACTCTTTGTAGTCTGCGATCGTAGCCGAGAGCAAAAAACCAATCACAAAGGTCACGCTGGATATGACACTATTGTGCAGCGAGCTCTGCTCAATCGGCTCCCACCCCAGGCGGTGCAGGACGAACTTCACGCTCACTACCACTGTCGCCACTGCCAGCGCTTGCCAAAAAATCCGCAGGAGCTTACCCTGCTGCTTAATCTGTTTTATCTGCTTGATAGGTCGATCCATAATTTTTCTATTATACCGTATCTGGCGAGGAGAACAATTGTCTTGCCTAGCAATGTGGCTCAACCTGATGCGGCAATTTATTATTCATTATGTGAGATAAAACCAAGCACGCTCCATGCTGACTTATGCTATACCCACACCCCTACTGCCCTCATAGGTCACCCCTATGACGCGGCGCAAGCTCCTCCACCGAGGCAACATCGCGCAGCCACGGGAAGTGCCGCAGTAGCACCGCTGATTGCACAAGCTCCTGCCAGGAGATCGCTCGAGTGGTTATCCGCTCGCCCACATCGCAGCGCGGTGGCATGTGGCGCACGGGTTGCTGGGCCAACACAAGGTGGATAAACCACTCCATCTTCGGCTCGGGCTGCACCACCTCCAGCAGCTGCCAGTCGGCAAACTCCCAGCCTGTCTCCTCGCGCAGTTCGCGCTGGGCTGCTGCAATGATGGTTGTATCCTCGGGGTCGACCCGCCCCGCCGGTAGGTGGCCATGCCGCACAATGCCGCCTGGCTGCTCCTCGTCATTCACCAGTACGTTGCCCGCATCATCCACTGCAATGACGAGCACCGTATCGGGCCGGCGCACCATCTCGAAGGTTGCTACTGAGCCATCATACAGCCGCTGCGGCCACTGGTAGACGCGAAATATCTCGCCCGCAAAGACACACCTCGCCTCGGGCGGAATCATCCGAGCATGGGGTGGAATGGTACGTTGTGTCATGATGGTATTGTAGCATTGTTCGCGCCTCCACGCATTTCTCACTGCACATCATCTTCCAAAAGATTCGCTCCCGCACCCCATATCTGCTACAATAATCCTCATGCATAATGATATCGAAACAATCCTCTTTACCAACGATGACATTGCGCGTGCTGTGGCACGCCTGGGCCAGCAGCTGAGTAAGGAATATGCCGATAAAAACCCGCTGGTGGTGGGGATTCTGCGCGGGGCAGCACCCTTTATGATCGACCTAGTGCGAGCGATGGATTGTATGCTGGAAATCGACTTCATGGACGTTTCGAGCTATGGCGATGAACTTACCTCGACTGGTAATGTGCGCATCCTCAAGGACCTCGACACAGACGTGGCTGGCCGGCATGTGCTGCTGGTGGAAGACATTGTAGATACGGGCCACACTGCCCAGGCGCTGTTTGAACTCTTTGCCGGGCGCCACACCGCCAGTACTAAGCTCTGCACCCTGCTAGATAAGCCCGAGCGCCGTACGGTGGATGTGCAGGCAGATTACATTGGCATCCCCACCCCCAATGAATTCGTGGTGGGCTACGGCCTCGACTACCGCCAGCACTACCGCAACCTGCCGTATATTGGTGTGCTAAAGCCGGCGGTGTATCAGTAAGAGTGCTCTTCGTTATATTGAGCGGCCACTACGGTCGATGCCTGTCGTGTCGACCTTGCCCTGCCAATCTTCAGGTATAAGAAGTTGTGCATCAGGATGCTGCACGGTCGGTGGTAGATCAGCTAGCTGCTTTGCGTCAACCACAAGCGCATACTTCATTCCAAGCATTGCTGTGCGAACGATAGCGTCGGTCGTTGCGACAGATACCTCTGCCTGTTGGAAGCGCTCTGCCTGCAAGTCGTAAGAAGCGCCATAAGCATCTTGCTCGGCCTTGTCTGGATTGTAGCGCCCAAACGCAAAACCAAGTGTATAAGCAAAATCCTCTGGTAATACCAGGTATGAGTCCTTAGATTCAAAGCCAATCTCAGCCCGCAAATCCTTATGATGCGGCTGATTCCCTACCCCGATATCTGCCACATAGACATCACCCGCACTTCGGTGTAGACCATACCACACACCAAGGCGTGCCTTATCCGCATCATCGTTTGCTCGCAAATTGCGCAGATGTATCTGCACGTTGGGTTCTTCAGGTGATGGGTGTGCTGATGTTTGGAACTTCTCTGTCATGGAGATAGATTATATCACAATATGATAATCTATAGGAACATGACATCAAAAAATGGCGCGTTCTGCAAACGCGCCATGGATGCTTATGTCTCGGTGACGATACACCACGTGATGCACGTCACTTACTACGCACGAGCAAGACATAAGACTGACTCCACAGACACCACATGTGGTGCTCACTTAGTATATATCAAGCAAGCTGATCAATCAACCAGTCAGTATGGCTCTCGTGAATGAATTCACCTTTTGCAATGCGGAGCCGCGCCAATGGGAGATTGTGCAGCACCCGACCAAGATACACTGGCCTCATATACGTCACAAAAACAAGATGAGTGATGAAATGTACCATGCGTAATCCATAGTTAGTTTGCGGCTCAACCGTGTCGATCACAAGTGCATGCTGGTACCCGTGCTCACGCGCCTGCTGTTGCATATAGCGCTGCATCTGACGCGCCGTTGCCGCCTTGATCGTCTTGTTGCCCACAACGATACGCACATCCCTCATGGCACTGCACCAGTGTATCGAGCAGCAGCCGACGCAGCAGCACCTGCCGCATATGGATACGTGCTGCTTTATTACGCATTCGCGTCTCTTTTTTGTCACGCTCCATTACAACATACGTGATAGAGTGATCATCCCGAGCTGGTAGGCTTTTCGTAATATACTGCTCAATATGTTCTTTGACGTACCAATCGACAAGAAATGACTGAGGTTTGTATCGTCGCAAAACATGGCCGTTTACTCGCCGGATCAGATTCTTCATTCGTTTGAGTGCTTTCTCGTCGTCAATCATCAGCGCTGCCATGACGAAGTACGGCTTATGGCAACCCAAGTCCAACGTACCAGATTCGTGGATATAGATTGTTTTCATCTCGTATAGTCCCTGTCGGTGTTATTCTTTTGTATAATAATACACATCTGCCGCGTGAGCAAATATCTCACGTATATACCATTTGATATTCTATGCGGTATTGAGACGGGCTACTAGACGGTGTATACAAATCTCAAACCCCACACGATTTCTGTGTGAGGTTTGCTGTTGCTCGTATGCGTTTGCTATTACTTACGGCGGAGTAGTCGCTTTCGCATCAACCACATTCCAACACTACCCAGGGTGGCTGCACCAAGAACAACGAGGAGGATGCTCTGGCCAGTGTCGGCAAGGAGTGACGTGTGCTGGCCACGCGGTTTGTTGGCCTGATTGGCTGTAGGTGACGACTCTGCTTCGTACACCGCAATTGGGTCGCTAATAGTGCCGTTGGCAGCGCCATCTTCGTCACCAAAGCCACCGTCGGTTACATCATAGGTTATCGTCGTGTATTTACCGTCTGCTGTTGTACCAAAGTTCATCCGGTTAGTGATATCCTCGGTAATAGTACCATTAACAACCTTCGCAACAGTCACACGGCTCGTGTCGTCATAGCGGCGGCTCAGTGTGAGCGCAACGTGCGTGGTATACCCGACCTTGGGCGGCTGGTGGTCGCAGGTGATGGTGAAGCTAGCGACGTCATGCAGCGTGCGGCCGCGATAATGGCTCGGAGCAGCTGCCGCCTTTGCGGTGGCGATGTGATAACACTGATCCCCAGCAGTTGATACCGTCACAGTACCGCCATGCGGCTGGGCAACTGCAGCAGCGTTTGTTGGCTTTTTGGGTGTCGGTGTAGTGACAATTGCGGCTAGGCGCGCCTGGAGAGCGGCTTTTTTGGCAGGGTCTCGCACAGCATCGACCAGTGCTTTGGCAGCGTCGATTGCAGCACTAGTCTTGCTCTGCTCAGCTTGAGCTACGGCAGCATCAGCAGCAGCGATCCGCTGCTCATCTGGGTTTGTGTGGTCAACTGTATAGATTGCACCGCCATACGCTACTGCAGCGACTAGTGTACCATCCGCTGAGCTCACAACCGACGCCCAGTTTGGTGTGCCAGCAGACGTTTGTGCCACCCAGCTAGCACCACCATCGCTGGAGGTAAAGATGTAGCCACCACCACCTGCGGTTGCGGTTAGTTTACTTCCATCATTAGAGATGGTAGCAGATGTCCAGTTGTGCCGACCATCGGCAGCTCGCTCCGTCCAGGTGACACCACCGTCGGTTGAGACGAAGAGATTACCGCCCGCCGTTGTGGCAACAAGCTTAGTGCCGTCGGCGGAGCTCGCGATGGATGTCCAAGCGCGTGTGCCCGCCGCTGGACGCTCCGTCCAAGTGACACCCGCATTGGTTGAGGTGTAGACCGCACCATTCTCGACAAGAGCAACGAGTTTATTCCCATCAGCCGAGCTGGCGACTGCCTGCCATTTGCGACTACCCGAGCTTGGCTGCATTGTCCAGGTAGTACCCGAGTCAGAAGATGTGTAGATTGTTTTGTCTTTTGCGACGGCGACAAGCTTAGTACCGTCAGCCGAGCTGGCGATGGATGTCCAGTTTGGCGCACCTTCGACTGCATGTTTCGTCCATGTTACGCCACCATCGCTTGAGGTAACGATGTAGCCACCCCAGTCATACAACGCAGCGAGTCTGGTGCCGTCAGCTGAGCTAGCGACACTTATCCAATTGCGCGCCTCAGAGCCCTGCTGTTCTGTCCAGGTAGCACCAGCATCGTGCGAGGTATACACCTTGCTCCCCTTGGCGACGGCGACCATCGTCTTGCCATCGGCCGAACTAGCGATCGATGTCCAATTCTTTGCATCAGCCGTCGGGCGCTTGGTCCATTTCGCACCTGTTGCTGGGACTGGTGTCTCGGGCGGCTGCGTGCCCACACCCTTTTGGAAGACGCGCACGTAGTCGATCAGCATCGTCTGCATAGGAAATGAGTCGGATGGGTCGATAGGGCTGAGGTTCTTGCTTATCTCTACATAGTCATTGAGGATAAATTGCCAGCCACGGTGGAATGCGGCGTTGATATTCTCTTGGCTGGCGATCTTCGTGAGCGGCTCGGCATCCTTCTTGGGAGTAATGGTGCCATTATTGGTGGGGCTCACATGGTAGCGATATACTTTGATGGGCTGGTCATCTACAAAATATTTGACCGTTGTGCCATCGTACTCGACCGCCCAGGTGTGCCACTCATAGGCAAACGAGCCAGGCTGCGCACCAGCATAGTGCTCACCACTATGCGAGAATGATCGCGTCCGCCAGCCGGTCTTCCAGGTGGCGTCGACACCGTGGTGATAGCATGACATATGCGTCGTCGACCACGCGTAGTTAGGCGTGTATGAGTACCACTCGATGATATCGAGCTCACCATAGGGATCATTCGCACCAGGTGTATCGTCACAATTTTGTAGCGTGTTGCCGCTCACCATCCACAGCGATGGCCGTGTCCCACGCTTGCCGTTCCAATTAAACTTTGCTCGAATCTCCGCTCGAAATGGCTTAGTGCCATCAACTACTTTGTGTCGGTTCTTGACTCGCCCACTGAGGTAGCGTGTCATCTTGCCACTTGGGCATGGCTGTTCGCTTGCATTAGCATCGGTGAGTGGCTCACTCAGGCTACTCGCACAGTGGCGCTGAGTTGTGATTTGTAAATGGTCGTTGCCGACGATTTTGATATTGTTTGCGCTGTAGGCTAGGTGGGTGTTTTGCAAATTATCTTTGTTTTGCTGGAGTATATCCCACGCGTTTGACACCGCCGCGCCTTTAAATTCATCATTCCACACCATGCCCCATTGATTAGCTGTTGTCTTTCCGTTGGTTAAAATAACCAATGCTAGAATACTGCCCGTCATGAGTAGCAGCGTGATTATAGCTCGTTTTACCACCCGTTTCTCCCCTATTTTATGTATAAAACTCTGGTCATATTATAACGCTTATGCTTTTTAAATCAAGGTTTTTACATTGTAATGTTCTACTCTTACAGCGCCTCTCCTTCTCTATTTCGTGCAACGGAGGCAAATTAGCCCAAATGGTTGAAAGAATGCTTCGCATACGATTGGCATCATTGTAGCGTGGCAAAATCCTCAGCTTCAAGCAAGAAAAAGAGAAAGGCGGTAATCGCCCTTCTCTCTTCGCGTAAGGAAATCCTCAGCGGTTAGCTCTTGCGGCTCTTAACGAACCAGAAGCTTCCAGCGCCAAGACCACTAGCTGCGAGTGCAGCGACAAGCCATACACTGTCACCAGTATCGGCTAGTGTTGGTTCTTCATGCTTGGCAGGAGCAGCAGTCTCTGTCGCTGGTGTGGCAGCTGGTGCTGGTTCTGCGGCAGGTGCTGGTTCTGGTGCGGGAGCAGGCGTGGGAGTGGGAGCTGGCGATGGTGTCGGTGCAGGTGGTGTAACTGGCTTATCTTTGGCCGTTGCGGTGCGAATATTCCCACCGTTCAGTGCTGCAGCAAGCTTATCCCCAGTGGCAGACATTGCAATAGCCGTCCACGCATTTGGTCCAGTATTCTCACTCTCTGTCCAGGTGGCACCACCATCGTCTGAGGTGTAGATCGAGCCGTCGGTTACTGTTGCAGCGAGCTTGGTGCCGTCAGCTGAGCTGGCAACGGCTGTCCAGGCGCGGTCTGCAGTATCTTGCTCTTTCCAGGTCGCACCACTGTCTGTTGAGGTGTAAACACGACCACCATTCACGGTTGCAACAAGCTTTGCACCATCGGCTGAGCTGGCAATCGCCGACCATTTCTTCGTACCAGAACTAGTTTGCTCTTTCCAGGTTACACCACTGTCTGTTGAGGTGTAGATCGAGCCGTCGGTTACTGTTGCGGCGAGTTTAGTGCCGTCATCCGAACTTGCGATAGACGACCAGTTTTTTGCACCTGGGTTGGCTTGTTCCTTCCAGGTTGCACCAGAGTTTTCAGAGGTATACACCTTGCTATTGCGCCCAACGGCAGCAAGCTTTGCACCATCGGCTGAACTCGTAGCAGATACCCAGTCTCCAGCAGCTCCTGGGAGACCTCTTTGCTTCCAGGTGACACCTGCGTCATCTGAGGTGTACATATAGCCACCCCACTGGTAGAAGGCGGCAAGCTTGGTGCCGTCAGCTGAGCTGGCAACAGCTGTCCACTTCTGTGGACCAGCAAGCCCAGTTACCGTTTGCTCCTTCCACGTTACACCACTGTCGGCCGAAGTGTAGATACTCCCTGAATTCACTGCTGCGACGAGCTTGGTACCATCATTCGAGCTGGCGAGTGTCGACCAGTTCTTTGCGCCAGAACCAGTTTGCTCTTTCCAAGCTACGTCTTGGACAGCGTGTGTGGGCTGGCCAAACAATGCTACCACAGCGGCCACTGCCACCAGGCACCCAGCCTGAGACACGCGAGTCAGTGCTCTCCATTTATTATGTTTTGCTTGCCTGAGTTCCCTCATGCAATAACCCTCCTTTTTTGTTGTGAAACACAACACCTTAATATAACGTTCGCATTATAGCATTATTGTGCTTATGGTAACAAGGGGTGATTGAGTAATGATCAGTCATACATCCCGCTACATATCAAAATGAGGTGGTATTTATTGATATTATCGATGTTTTGTTGGGTGCAAATTCACCGCATTTATCTACTCTGTGGTGGACACAAAAGTAGCACTCATAGAGCAGCCTACAAGCACCACCAGCCACATCACAAGCGAGACAACGCCTACTGCTGAGCTAGCCAACAGCGAACTCCCACCAACGACCAGAAGTAGCATAACTTGCGAGAAACCATTAAACGTCCCATGCAGCACGGCAGCAAGCCACACGCTTCGGGTTCGCTCAACGACAAAACCAAGCACAAGCGACATCACCACACAAAATCCAATGAACAACACCGACCCCGGAAGCGCGTTCGCTGTGCCATAATTATACCCTAGGGCAATCAGCGGAATATGCCACAGCCCCCACAGCACGCCAATCGTCACATATTTCTTGCAAAATGGCCGTCCAGCAAATGCCTGCGCAAGGTAACCACGCCACATAATCTCTTCCGCCATCGCAAAGATCGCATTTACCGTTAGCCCAGCCATCAATGCACCAAAGATACCAAGTGGCAGCATGGCAAGCGGTGTTGGTGGCATATTCATCGCGCTAGTATCAACCGATGTGCCGATGAGCTTCTCAAGGTTGTGCACCAAGTGTCCATTAGTCGTTGCCAGGTGCCCAAAAGTATCTGGCCATAGCCAGCCAAGAACCGCAACGGAACTAATCATCAATACGGCCCAGGCCAAGAATAGTCCAGCGACCAATGCATACTTCTTCACGGTGATGTGCTTTAATGATAACAACGCACGGAATGGTATTGGTATGCCAAGCATCAATCGACTCAGTAAGAGCGTATACAGTGGTACCGGCATATACAAAACCGCGATGTACGCCAAGCGCAATGCTAGCGCTACCGGCGGCGCGCTACTGCTTGTCGCAGCTACAACTGCCCAGTAGCCGCCTCCGGCGAGTGCCGTCAAGAGAAAGAGGGTGATGAGTACTTTGTTGCGATGCTCTTTTTTAATGAGAGAGTGAATTAGATGTTTTTTCTGTCGTGTTACTCATATGTATACACCTAGCCTTTTGTGATTTTGTTCGTATGAGGTGATTATACCACCTTGAAGCTTTTTTCGCTATTTACTTATATAGATAATTGTCCACCATAACTAGATTAGCTCATTTGCTTTATTCTTCTACCGTCGTTACAATGGAGCTATTAAGATGAAAAGGTTCCGAACGGTTAATTGCCTAAGGACCCTTTTTCTATTTAGTGCCGGACAGCTAACTTACTGCCTCAAGCTATACAACCGCTACCTCCTCCCCCATCACCTGCACCTGCCACTGACGCTCGCGGGTGGCGGCAGTGGCGTCGCCGGGGTGGAGCAGGTTGATGACCTTGATGGCGTAGTCGCTGGCTACCATGGCATGCTCTGGCATGTGGCCGGTGCCGATGGCCTGGCCCACCACGCGCAGCACCGCCGTGGTGAGTTCATCCGGCGCCTGGCGCGCTAGCTTGTGCACCGCAAAGCCCGCTTGGCGCACATCGTGCATGCGGGCCGCTCCAGCCTGCCACTGGCGGTTGACGGCAAAACCGGCGGTAATGGCCGGGTTGTGCGGGTCATTGTAGCCCGCCGTATCCATAATGTGCGCTGCCAGCCGCAAGGCATAGCGGCACAGCGCCACCTGGCTAGCGCCCTCGTACAGAGCATCGAGCGCCGCCCGGCCCGCGCTGTCGTCGTTAATTGTGATTTTTAGCCGTGTTGGCATAAACTACCCACGAGGTGACTCAGACAGGCACCGCGTGGCATGACGAAAGCCGATCCGCCTATCGCCCTCTTTGATACCTTGGAGCAACAGCGTGACACAACCGTTGTTACCCCATAGAACATATGGAGCATATAGAGACTGCTCTGGTGCTTTGCAGTATGTTCCATAGACCTGATAGCTCGGCGGCTGCGACTCTCCTTCGATGATCCGACTCAGCTCGGCAGTCAGGGCTTCTGCGATGGTTTGGCTGTCGTAACCATACCGCTTATAGAGATTCGGGTCTTTATCTAACGGAGACCGATCCTGCCCTTCTGTAGCTACTGCATCAAGACTTTTCGCATGCATCTGATCGGAGTTTTGCTCAGGCTTACGCAGCGAAGGAACCGGAATCCCTCCAACTGAGAAAAGGCCAGGAATAGACACGGACAGTTCTACGCCTCTCCTTTTGCTCTCTTCGGATGACTGTTGACCGCTCCGACCTATGAGCGCAGTCGCCACCTGCGAGAGCGCCTGCTCGACCGACGGCTCAGGCTCTTTTATATCGACCCAATCTAGCTTGTGGATTTTTTGGTAGCTCATCCCTCGAAATCGAGGCTCTTGCCTACCAGCAATAACACTTGCCGTACAGGGGATGCCATCAGGGCTATAAAAAACCGCTGTACCTTTTGGAACTGTATTAAATTTTGGCCACGCATCATGGGATAGACTCCTGCGGACATGTAAGCCATATATCATTCGCCCCATATCGTGTGTTGTATCAATTTGCTGCCGCAACGGGTTATTCTCGATGCTATCATCTTCTGTCGCTCGCCGAAAGGCTTGCTCCCACAGCTTGCGGCTGAGATTATACGGCGTTACAACAACACGTGGGTCATCCTCACGCTCTTTGAGTTTTTCATACCGATGAGCCAGGCGCAAAAGTCCTCTTGCGGCACTCGTGCCAAGCGGCGCGCAGCTTTTTAGCCCCATCTCGTGATACGGTTGGCCCGTCGCATAGCTAATGATGCGAGACGTCGATCGCAGCGCCTGAAAGAAAGACTCGCCAAATTCACGATATTCTTCCTTGTCGAATATCTCACTCTTCGCCTTCTCGACGAACGAGACTTCACCGCGCCGGTCTTGAAGTAACCCCTCTTGGAGCTTCTCTGTCGCCTCGAAAGACACGCCTTCTTTTGGGACGATAAGTCCTGTATATTCACCTGTTAGTGAGTATGTATACGGTTCCCAGCCATTCGGGATAGATTTCTCTCCGTTCATTGGTCGCTCCTTCTGTGTATAGTTCAATTACCGTTTTGTGTTTATTATATTGTGATATTATCGTTTCGGCAAGGGTGCTCGGATCTTAATCTCGGAGCTGTGGAGTGCCTCTTGCGATATATATTTTTGACGCATTGGGTTGCTGTGATGAGTGATGATATTTCAAAAACTTAGGCAGCGAGTTGTTGCCATTTCTTGTACGTCGCATACTGTTATACATCAGCATTCTGAAGGGGATATGGTAGAGGGTAATCAGCACTATAGTTATCATTGTCCAAGACTGTGATAATTTTGCCGTTTTCTACCACAGATCTCTATCCTTTTATTATAAATTTACTGAATCGCTTCTTGAATCGGTTGAAAGACCAGCTTGTTTTGTGAAGAATCAATATACATATACTTTTTCCCTATTCTGCCTTCAACAATTTCTTTTGCAATAACCACTCCATCATAATCCCGGATAACCGCATATCTATGATTGTCTACGACAAAGGCCCTTGTTGGCCTAATTGTTTCACTCATATAATACCCCGCTATATATGCCAACGAAAATACTATCATAGTTACAAAAAAGAGCCCGTTATATGCTTTGACAATCTTAAGCTTCTCAAAGCCACTCGGCTCAGAAGACTTACGCTCACTTTCGTCGAACGCTCTAAGGCTTTCCGTTAGCATTTTTTTGAATGGACGACGAAAGCGAAAATGGAATAGTATCCATAAAATACCTGCTATAGGCATAGTTAAAGCCACAAGCATCGATCGCATAAGATTTGCCTCTCCAGTGGAGACAAACGACCAAAATGACAGTATGGCAAAAACTATAACAAATTCAAATACCCTCTCATAAACAAACCTTCCCATTTCAGTCTTGATCTTCTTTGGTATGTCAATAAATAATCCAAGTAGAGGATTCAAACACACACCTAATGATATTAACACCATGAAGCTAACAATTAGGCTTGGTATTGTTACACGAGCTGCCTGCCAAGATATACCAAATGACCTCAGATAGCTTACCTCGAATATATAGGCTACGAAATATGTTGCTACAGTTAGAAGAAACGTCGTCCCTACTTTCTCGATGATCTCCCTATAATTCATAGTTTTATATCAAAAAGCAGTTAACTATTTTGAACTAACTCATTTGCAGCCACCCGCCGCTGCTCCGTCGTATCCCGCTCGCGCACGGTGACGGTGCCGTCCTCCAGCGTCTGGAAGTCGATGACTACGCAGTACGGGGTGCCGATTTCGTCTTGGCGGCGGTAGCGTTTGCCGATGTTGCCGTTGTCATCCCACATTACCCGGCCAGGGTTTGCTTTAGCGAGGCTCGCGTAGACTTCGCGGGCTTTTTCTACCAATTCTGGCTTATTTTTGAGTAGCGGTGAAACGGCAAATTTGACTGGCACCAAATACTCTGGCAACGCCAAGTACACCCGCTTTTCACCATTTTGCTCGTCCTCGCGGTAGCTACTGGCCAGCACTGCCATCAGCGCCCGCTCCACACCAAAGCTCGGCTCAATGACGTGCGGCACAAATTTTGTGTTCGTTCCCTTGATGGTATATTCCATGCTCTTGCCACTAGCGCGCTGGATGTTCATTAGGTCAAAATCGGTCCGGTAGGCAATGCCCATCAGCTCTTCGCGGCCGATCGGATAGTCGTATTCGATGTCGATCGTCTTTTTGCTGTAATGTGCTCGATCCTCTGCCGGCACATCGAGCTCGTGAATGTGCTCTTGTTTAAGGCCTAGTTCTGCCAAGAACGCATGCGTGCTGGCGAGCAGCTCATCAAACGCCTCTTGCCAATGCTCAGGGTCGACAAAATATTCAATCTCCATCTGCTCAAACTCCCGAGAGCGGAAGACGAAGTCGCGCGGTGCAATCTCATTACGAAAGGCCTTGCCCTGCTGAGCGATACCAAACGGTAAATTAGGATAAAAACTATCGACGACGTTTTTGAAATTAGTGAAGATGCCTTGAGCGGTTTCCGGACGGAGATAAGAGATACTGTCCTCACTCTCAGTCGCACCGACGTGTGTTTTGAACATCATATTAAACGTCCGCGACTTACTCAGCGGATTACCATCCGGGCTTTTGATGCCTTGTTCGGCAATCGCCGCGTCCATCTGCTCCATGGTCATGCCGTCTGCATCAACACCATTATCTTTGAGAATATGATCGGTGCGGTAGCGGCGGTGATTGACCGTGTCTTCGCACAGCGGATCGACGAACGTATCCACATGCCCACTCGCTTTCCACACCTTCTGATTCATCAAAATTGCTGCATCCACGCCGTACATGTCGTCACGCTCGTCGACGAATCTGCGCCACCACAGGTTCATAATATTGCGTTTGAGCGCCACGCCTAGCGGGCCATAATCCCATGTGCCACTCAGGCCGCCGTACACGTCCGACCCCTGATAAATAAAGCCGCGGCGCTTGCACAGGCTAATAATTGCTTCCATCGTTACATTACTCGTTGTGCTACTCACACGCGTCCTTTCTCCGCGTTGGCAACGCGGCAGCTTCATGATTGGTTCTTTGCTATTATTATAGCATTTCTTGAGGTGGGTACGTCCTTCATCGGGTGGATGATAAAGCAGCACAGTATACACACCAAACCGAAGATGTTCCGGCCAGAATATATACAGAGCTTATCCGTTTGCTTAGTCACTGACCTCCAGATATTTTCTTGTTCGGCATGTATACTGTACTGCAGCTACACCCCAGCATGCTGCCGTGCCACCAGCCAGCATTCGGGCAGAATGGTCAGCACGCCACCGACCTGTGCTACTACTGTGGGTGGGCGCGTGGCGAGCAGGCGGAGCAGCTTGATGTGCGCTGCAGTGATGTCGCCTTGATCGCTGAGGCGCAGGCCACGTTCTGACCCGTCATACATATACCGCCGCTCGGGCTGGAGGGGCTGGCCTACAACGTCGCGCAGCAGGTTAAGCTCGTAGCCCTGCAGCGCTGCATAGTGGATGGCTAGCCAGGCTTGAGTAAGCATGACGGGTACACTAGGCTGATTAAGCCCCTCATATACCAAGCGCAGTACCTCATACCACGCTGGCTCGTCCAGCATGCGGCTAGCTTGCGCCACCAGTTGGATGGCGGCATAGCCAGCTTGTAGACGATCATAATCGGCCACGATTGTCTGATAATACTTCGTCAGGCGAGCCTGTGTTAGCACGCCTAGCTCACTGCGCCCCTGGCGGATGACAACATCGCTGATCGCAAAGAGTTCAACCGCCCCAGCTAGTCGGCTCTTTTCGCGCCGGACACCCTTGGCGATCACTGCCCGCTGCCCTTCTGGCGTGAGCAATTGCAGTACACGGTCGGCCTCGCCATAGTTGGTGCGGCGCAGGACGATCGCTGTGGTGCGCTGCATACTCATGTCGCTACCTCGCTTGGGATGCACCTGCCTAGTACGTTCGTCACGTCGCTCGGGTGCATCGTTGTTTTGTCCAGCAAGGCAACGACACCGTAGGGTGCGAGATCGGCTAGCGTCATGTCGCTCGCATTATTACTACAGATGATAATGGGGATGCGCGCTGTATCGCTATACGATTGCAGCTCGTGGAGTAGTACCAGGCCATTGCCTCCTGGCATGAACATATCGAGGATGATCACTGCTGGGAGTGCCTCGTCGAGCGCTGCTATGCCAGTCAGCACATCGGCCGCATAGACGGGCACCATACCAGCCCGCCGCACTGCCGCAAGCTGCAGCTCAGCAAACCATTGATCATCGTCGATGACCAACACCCGCGGCGGCGATTGCGTCATAATAACCTCTGTTGATATACCGCCTGAAGATCGATGTAAAAGGTCGCACCATCGCGGTGCCGAACTGCTCCAATTTGCGCCTCCATCGCGCTGGCAAATTGCCCCGCAATGTAGAGCCCTAGGCCACTGCTGCCTGGCCGGCTGTGTAATGGCTGTGCGCTGACGCCAAGGCGTTGCTCCAATTGCTGCCAGAGCGATGGCGGAATGGCTGGGCCGTAATCGCGCACCGCTAGGCGGATTACCTGGCCGCCAGCTCGCCGGGAGAGTCGCACCACCACGGGCGCATCGCCTTCGCCACTGTAGTGAAGTGCGTTGTCGGCGAAGTTGCACAGGACGCGCCGCAGGAGGTCGCGGTTGCCAAGACCCACCACTGCCCGCCGCGGCACACGTACCGTCAGGCGACGCCCCTTGGCTGCGTAGAGTGGCTGGAGCTCGGCCACGACGTCGCGCGCCACCAGAGCCAAGTTGAGCGGCTCGATGCCAAATAACTCCTCGTGAAGACGGGTGGATTGCGTTAAGTCGGTAGTGAGGCGCAAGGCCCGCTCGCTGGTTAGTGTCATCCGCCGAGCTAACTCGGCCACCTCGACGGGCGACAGCCCACCAGCCTCCAAGCTTAGCGCCAATTGTCGTAGCAGCGCTAGTGGCGACTTGAGGTCGTGTGCCGCCGCAACAAAGAGCGACGCCTCCCCCCAGGAAGCGCCGCTCATCATAACCGCATTCCCCTCCGTGCTCATACCAGCTGCATTGTAGCACAGATCGTCGCAATGTTCTATATTTATTCGTTAAATTTAATGGTTTTTATCAGGGCTTCGTAGTCGTTATTAAATACGTCGGCATCTGTCCGCACCGTGAGTGTCCGGTCACGCATCTTGATCACTACTGCGGTGCCGCGGATATCTTTGCTAAAGTTCCCTTCTAGGCGCGTGCCCGTCAGGCCTTTGTCATTGCTCCAGGCGCTCGATTTCAGCTCACCTTTTTTGATCTGGTTGTCGTAGTCGTTTACTGCTTTGTCGTAGATCTTCTGCTCAATGCTAATCCGAATGGCAATCTTCTGCGTATCTGTCACTGGTGGCACGACGCGGGGGTTGAGATACGCCTCGTATGTCTTCCCACCACCCTCGCTCACATCAGTGGCTTGGTAGGCACTCCAGGTCTTGGGATAATCAAAAGTCAGGCGGCCATAGTCATCTGGTCCAACGAACTGCAACATGGGTTGCTTCTCGCGCTCGGCAAATTTCTTCTCATCTTCGTCTGCTTGCGTCTTCTTGGCCTCAGCTTGCGCTGCGGTAATCTTGCTATCGAGGTTGCTCTTGGCCTCAGTATAGTTAGTGTAGGCCCAGGCCGAAAACCCACCAAAGAGCACCACCAGCAGGGCCAGCCCAATAATGGCAAAGGTGCTGCCACTAAGAAAACTTCGTCGTTTGTAAGATTGCTTCGTCATATCTCTATTATACTTATGCCTGGGGCGATAGACAAGAGCGGGATGCTATTTGTGTTGTTCTGCTCGCACTTGATACAGCTTATGCGCGCCTTGCTCGCGCACTGGTGTCCAGCCAGGCACGGCAAAGGCGTAGGAGATAAACCACAGGTCTGTACCAAGGCGGGTGGCTTGCTGCTGCACATGGGCAGCCATCCGAGCGATGTCGCGCGAGTCGCCAAAGGTGTAGACCACTGTGGTGCCAGTTGGAAAGTTCGTGCGGTAGAGGTTACCACACACTACCATCGCTTTGGTATCACCGCGCAAACGCCAGCGCGAGAGCAAGACGAGGAGTGGGTTAAGTTCCACACCATAGGCTCGTGCCCCCTGCTGGCGGGCAATCTTTAAGACAACGCCATCGCCCGAGCCTATGTCCACCAAGCAATCCTCCGGTCCGAGGCTATAGAGCTGGGTCAGCGCCCGTTGCACATCTCGGCGGTGTGACGGCACATAGGGTGCCCCCGTCAGCGCTGTCACGCAAAACAGCAGGATAATGACGAGGAGTGCCCACCACATCATGAGGCAGCTGCATCCTCTGTGATAATAGTTACCTTATTTTTGATCTCTCTCAAGCGCTGGTCGATCTGCTCGGCAACGCGCGCGGCCTGCTGGTAGCGCTCTACCGCCGCCTCGAGCTCAAACTCATCACTGTCAAACCACGCCAAGATTTCTTCCAACTGCTCCATTTGCTCACGCAGTGAACGGTTGTCTGCGTTGCTCTGCTGGTCAGGCTGCTGGGGTGCTGATGGGCTTGCTGGTGTATTATTGGTGGTCTGACTATAATCCGGCGTGATTCCCTCTGCTGCGAGGGCCATCGCCAGCTGGTCATCATCACTGAGAGTGGTGCGCTTGGCCCGAGTGCTGGGTGTGGTGGATTTCGCCTGTTTCGTTGGTTGTTTTGCGTTCGACATGGGTTACCTCCGCTGTTATCATATCGCTATATCGCTCAATGGTGATTGTCTGGCCGATGGTGGCCTGGCCGCGCACCAGCGCGTAGCCACGCGCTAGGGTTGCTGCAGGGTTATACAGCCGGAGCCGGGCCTGCAGCGCTGCGCATTGCTGCTCGAGTACCTGCTGCCGCCTGGCTAGCTTCACTCGAGCCTCGGCCAGTTGATGCTGCACCGCTATTTGCTCATCATCTGCTGTGGCAATAATCGTTCGCTTCATTGCCTGTAACTGTTCGGTTAGCCGCGTTCGCACTGCCGTAGCATCGGGCGTGATGAGCTGAGCAGCGTTGGTTGGCGTCACAGCCCGAACGTCGGCAGCGAGGTCGGCCAATGTCTCATCGGTGTCGTGCCCTACCCCAACTACTGTTGGCACCTGGCTTGCGGCGATTGCCCGCACCAGTGCTTCATCGTTAAAGACTTGCAAATCATCGGCGCTGCCGCCACCACGTACAATCGCCAGCACTTGTGGCACGGTTGCACGGCGGTTGCAGCGCTCAATGGCGCGGATGATCCGGTCGGCCGCGCCAGCACCCTGGACTGGCACTGCATAGACATCGACCTGCATGCCGCCCCAGCGCTGGCCGATGATCGTCATAAAGTCGGCATAGCCTGCCGCCTGGGGACTGCTCACCACAGCAATGTGCTCGGGCCACTCGGGCACTGGCCGCTTGCGCTCTGGGGCAAAGAGTCCTTCTGCACTCAGGCGCTGGCGTAACAGCTCGAAGTTTTTCTTAATGCTCCCCTGCCCGACTGGCCTCACTTGCTGCACGGTCAGGCTAAATTTGCCGCGCGCCGTGAGCTTAGGCACGGCTTGCACTGCTACCTGCATGCCATCTTCTAGCGCCACCCGGAGCTGCCACACCATCATAAAGCAGCTCACGCTGCCTGTCTCGTCCTTGAGGTCAAAAAAGACAAACTTCCCCTGGCGCACTGCCATACTAGCCACCTCGCCCTCGACCGTTAGTACCGGAAATGCTCCCTCCAGCACCTGGCTCGCACAGGCGAGAAAATCGCTAACGCTCAGTGGTGGGAGGTTTGTCGCGTCCATAACGCATGATGGTTAGTTGATAAAATGCATAGCCAAACACCAGTGTGGTAACGATGGCAATCACGCGGTAGAGCATCGTCCCAGCGATGGCTTGGCCCTGGCTCACACCTGAAAGCGCCAAGATCCCCACCATGACCGCCTCATACGCACCAGCTCCACCAGGAGTAGCAACAACCACCGCCATGGTCGTGGCCACGCCATAGGCGATGAGAATTGATGCAGGATTGACCGATACCCCCAGCGATTGGAAGGTCATCCAGAAGGGCAAGATCTCCATAATCGTAAAGACAATACTCCAGACAAAGGGCTGCCACAGCAGCTTCTTGTCGCGCCGCAGCTCGAGGAAGTCAGTGTGGAGGTCGTCGCAGTAGCGCCGCACCGCAGCTTCGTCCATCACTGGCTTTGTGCGCCGCAGGATGCGTCGCGCGAAGCTGTTGATCGTCAGCGTGACCTGATGCGCCGCCTTGTGGAGCCGCCGCTGGCTCGTCAGTAAGTATACTCCTAGTAGCGTGATCATCGTCAGGCAAAATACCAGTCCCCCACTCATTAGGATGATCCAGCGGTTCACGCCGCTATCGATCGTCACTATTACCACCGCCACTGCAAGGAACAGCACCACTGCCACAAAGCCCATGACATAGCGCACCATTTGGGCCATTGTCGCACGCCCCGTCGAGACGCCGTATTTGCGTAAGCGCCAGTTAGCGTATGATATACCGCTCAGGCCACCACTGGGAAAAGCGTGGTTGACGAAGTTTAGCTCCAGCGACAAGCGCATCAGGGCAAAGGGGCTCACATCGCGCACGAAGCCCTTTTGCCGCAGATACGAGAAGATCATCTCGCCCGCTGCTAAATACCCCAACGCCGCCACTGGGAAGACGGCAATCAAGACCCATATATTGACCTGCTGCAGCAAATGCCACGCCTGGAGAAGCTCGTGCCGCGACAAGAATAGAATCAAGGCAATCAGCACAAACGTCATAATACTCAGCCAGGTGCGGAAGGACAGCTGTTTTATTTTTTTGATATATTTCTTCATAGCTACGGTATATTATACCACGAGGCAGCGAGGCGAACCTTTTCTAACGCTTTAATCAGACTGAGTACGAAAGCTTGTCGTACAAGCTCGAGAGTGGTCGGCTACCTATATCTAACATACCGTTCGTGCCGCCACCCCTCCATTCTCACTCACTTTTGCGCTATACTAGGCATATGTATATTGCAATTCTTGGCCGGCAGCCGGCCCTCGGCGTGGCGGAGCTGGAGTGTTTGTATGGCGGGGCGGCGGTGCGTTGGTTTGGCGGGCAAGCTGCTACTATTACCTCTGATATATTCGATTTTGAGCGCCTAGGTGGCAGCCAAAAGGCGGGCCGGGTGGTGTTAGAGCTGCGCGGTAACTGGCTGGCGGTGAGCCGGCAGATTGTCCGCCACTATAGCGCGCAGTGGCAGGACGCGTCGCACAAGATTACGCTGGGCATGAGTGCTTATGGCTTCTCTGTCAGTGCCCGCGAGGTGCAAAAGACTGGCCTTATTCTCAAGGCAAAGCTGCGTGCTTCTGGCACGAGCCTACGCCTCATCCCCAACGCCGCTCCAGCGCTCAATACCGCCACCAGCCACCACAACAAGCTTGGTCGCTCACCGCATCATATCGAATTGCTGGTGGTGCGAGCCCAGGATGGGCGCGTTATTGTGGCGGAGAGTGTTGGCGCGCAAAATATTTCTGCCCTGGCCGCACGCGACCAAGCTCGCCCCCGCACTGATGCCTTCGTCGGTATGCTGCCGCCTAAGCTTGCCCGCATGATGGTTAATATGGCTGGGCCACTGGTGCAGCCCTCACCTGCTACTAAGCACTCAGCGCCCCGCCCCGTGCTGCTCGACCCCTTTTGTGGTACCGGTACTGTCTTACAAGAGGCGCTCCTCCTAGGCTACGATGTGTGCGGCAGCGACCTGAACCCCAAGATGGTCAGCTATACCAGCGAGAACCTCGCCTGGCTGCAGCGCCGCTCTACTGCGGCTACTCCTGGCGCGGTACATAGCATTACTCAGGCAGATGCCACTACTCATCAGTGGGCAGACGCCCAGCAGCTCAGCGCCGTCGTCTGCGAGACATACCTTGGCCAGCCCTTCTCTGCCCCACCTGCTCCCGCTAAGCTCAGCGCTGTGCGTACCACGTGCAACCATATCATCAGTCACTTTCTCACTAATCTTCGTCCCCAGCTGCGCTCTGGCACACCACTGGTCATCGCGGTGCCCGCTTGGCGCGGCAGCAATGGGCAGTTTACTCACCTGCCACTCATCACCCAGCTAGAGCGACTGGGCTACCAGCGCCGCCTACTCCAGCACGTTCGCCCCGCCGACCTCTGTTATTACCGCGAGAACCAGGTAGTTGCGCGGGAGTTGTTGGTGGTGGAAGTAATGAAATAACCTTGTGTGGTAAAATCTCATTCTGGTCATCCAGCAGTGGGTGTATTTCCTTCTGCATGCTAACGGCTATAAAAAGCAAAGAACCTCAGCATGACATAGCTGAGGTTCTTCGTACCGCTCTGGTAGCATGGAATTATTGGCGGTTGTTTGCCTCCATGTCCATTCCATAAGCTTCAGTTCCTACGTGCAACCGTGCAACATCAAGATCATGAAGGTTAATGCCATGTAGAGACTGTACCACAGCATTCAAACGACGCACAGCACTTGCTGGTACGTTGCCGCCTCTAATGATACTCATTAACTCATTTGCTGCAGTATCCAATACCTCTGGAGCGTTGCGAAGCGTCTCTTCTGCACGCCAAAGGGCTCGTCTTTTCTCTTCCTCTTTAATTTCTTCTACTGTCTGAGGAGCCGGTGCTTCGTGAGTGCCTACCCCGCCATGAAGCGCTGCACGTATATCCCCTGGAGTTGGTGGCGCAGCTGGTGCTGTTGATTCATGAGTCTCAGCAATTTCTCTTAAGCTCTCTCGAAGCTCAGCTGCAGTGGGCGGAGGAGTGTCCTGTGGGGCATCGTCCTGCCCTGATGGTAAACCACTCACATCAACATATCGAAGCGCCTCAAGCTGCGCCAAACCTGCCTCAATCTCCGAGCTGCCGCTCGGTCCACTGCCCGAATACGGCCACTCACCTTGTGATCCAAATCCTCTTGACCCTTCATGTCGTCCTGCCATCATCACTCCTTTTCCGTATCAGCGTTATATCTTAATATACCTATTATACCACCATAGTGCCAACTATCCAATTCGTGCCTGGCTAATACTGTCGCCACAATCTGTACTACTACCTCTGTTATTATCCTCTTTCTTACAGCTTACGGCCTCGTTGATTCTTGTGCTTCCCTTGCCGCTTCTTCTTCTTCTCGCGTTGCAGCGGTTGGCATTCTCATGCAATCACCTCCCTGTGTCGAGACCACGAAAGCATGGTGGAGTCTTAACTGCTCCGCGTGGTGCAGTATTGGAGTGGATAGACTAGCACTATGCAGAGAGACGTTGCTATTATTCAATCCACACCGCTTGACTTCGCCCACGCCCTCACGTATAATCGTATAGATTGTTTATATTAGCTAAAGGAGTGATATGTCAAAAGTCAAAGCAGGTGGCTCAAGCAAGAACGTCCACAATAACGCTGGGGCGCGCCTTGGTGTCAAGCGCTTCGGTGGCCAGCAGGTCAACGCTGGTGAGGTCCTTGTTCGCCAGACAGGCGCTACGAAGATCGCCGGCCCTGGCACGTACATGAGCCGCAACTACACCATCCACGCCGCTCACAGTGGTGTTGTCAGCTTCAAGAAGGTCAAGAAGTCTACCTTCACTGGCAAGACCCAGCCACGCACCCAGGTGTGCGTCAGCGCAGCGTAAGTGTTTTATAGTGCACATGCAAAACCACCTCATAGCCGAGGTGGTTTTCTTGTTTTTGATAATAAGTCCAGCACGTTTGGTGTGTATTACCAATAAGTATCTATGCTTGTATTATTCAGCAATAACACGCTTTGTCCTAAAAGATAGCCGAACCAGCCCCTTATTGCTTTACGCGTCCAAGTACCCGCTCCACGAGGAGGCTATTATCCACAACAGTATCAAGGCGAGCAGCTTTTGCTAAGCCAGCCACCGACTGGTGATTACCTTCCCCATCAGTTCCGGTTCGGTCATACTTTTCGTCTTGAGCGAGCAGCACCTCTGTTTGTTGCTCTTGGCTGCTGGTAGTAGCATGAGTGGTATCAGCAACGGGCTGCAGCTTGCCATCCTCCATTGTCACGCCATAGGCTTTTTGCAGATATGCATTAGTGAAATCAATGTTTTGCTCCTGTAGCACCGCGAGTGGCACACATTTCTCGAGCTGGTGGATGTTGCTTCGGTTGACTGGCTTGGTCATCCGCACTAGCACCGTGCCATCCTTGTCGATAATCTCTCTATCAGTCCACCCTTCGTCGAGCTGGCCGCTGCTGCGCAGTACATTCCACTGGTGGCGTGGCACATCGTTGCGTTTGGGAATGCTGTGCGTATCGGGATGAGTTGCACGCTCTTTTGGCGTGCCATCCGTTGTAATTGGCTGCGTCAAGAGGTGCTCGGGCTGTCGTGGTGGGAGTGATGCCGAATATTTTTCCGTCATCTTTTTATGATACCATGAAATACTACTAAGGAGAAATCGCTCAGAAGCAAGGGCTCGCTGCACGCTTCATTCGACAGCCCTCTGGCCTCTGTTATTCTTGGCTCATGCCCAGGTGATACTTAATACGGGCCACTACGTCACCAATCATCACTTGCGACTTGACGAGGTAGTCATCCACTCCTAGCTGCTTAGCCCGCTCTTTGTCCTTGGGCTGACTCAGTGCTGTCAGCATGATAACGCGGACGTTGGTAGTGTCTGGGGTGTTACGCAAGATGTCGAGTACGTCGAAGCCGCTGATCTTAGGGATCATCACATCAAGCAAGATCAGATCAGGCCGAACATCGACCACCGCCGAGAGTGCATCTTCGCCATTGTGCACTTCGCTCACCGCAAAGCCCTCCAGCTCGAGCCGCGAGCGATACACTGCCAGCAGCGCGGTGTCGTCTTCTACTAAGAGAATTTTCTTTCGTCTGTCCATATGCCTTTATGGTAGCGTAGATACGAGGCAAATACAATACTTTTGGCGAACAATTGTTTGCCTTTTGTTGGATATATGTCTACTCTGCGAACTTTTGTAGTGCGCTATCGAGCTGTGGGTCACGGCCAGCGTTGCGATCATCGGTGCTCATTTTGACCTCAGTATCTGGCGCAATGCCGCCCTGTGAGATATTGCGGCCACTTGGGGTATACCAACGCGCCACGGTGATTTTGAGCTTACGGCCGTCGGGTAGGTCAAATAGCTTCTGCACGGTACCCTTACCAAAGGTCTTTTCGCCGAGTAATGTCGCTGCTTTGTGGTCGTGCAATGCCCCCGCTACGATCTCACTGGCACTGGCGCTATTGCCGTTGACGAGGACAGTCGTCTTCATCCCCTTGAGCAGTGCCTGGCCGCTGCTCTGCACGGTGTCACGCACGACATCGCCAGACTTCTCTACTACCACGACTTTGTTCTCAAGCCACAGGCTTGCGACCTCGCGAGCAGCCGTTACATAGCCGCCACCGTTGTCGCGTAGGTCGAGTACCACAGCCCGCACCCCCTGCTGGACGAACTGCTCTGCCGCTTGGCGCGCGAGTCGGCCAGTTTGGTCATCGAACCGGGTAATGGTGAGGATACCCACGCCATCGCGAATCTGGCTACGCACACTGGCGTCGCTCACCTTGGCCCGGACGATGGTATATTCCTCGGTCGATTCCTCACGCTGCATCACGAGCTTGACCGTCGTGCCAGCCTCGCCCCGCACTTTACTGGCCACTACCTCAGGGTTCTGCCCTTCCACCGATTGGCCATTAATACTGCGGAAGATATCGCCGGCCCGCAGGCCTGCTTTGGCTGCTGGTGAGTCATCGACGACGCGCACTACTGTTGGATGGTTGCCCCGTGATGCAATCTCCACGCCAATACCGCTCACTTCGCCATTGAGGCTGCGGTCAAACTGCTCAGTCTCTTGCTTGTCCATGTAGGTAGTGTAGGGGTCACCAGTGGCCGCAGCTAGGCCACGGTTAGCGCCATCGATCAGCTTCGTGTCGTCCAGTTTACCATCATATTCTGCTTTGAGTTTGCGATAGGTCTGCTGCACACTGCTCAGGTCAATGCTATCGGCCGACACCTTGAGGCCAAAGACTGGTGCAATTGCTGCATAGAGCTTGTCGGCGTACATCCCTGCCACAAAGCCAGCCCCCAGTAGCAGCACTGCCACGAGCAAAGCCGTTAGCTGCGAGATAGTCAGCTTTTTTGGTTCATCATAGTCATATTTCGAGCGGCTCGCGCTCGCCGTGTCACTCCGTACCATACTATGGTATTATACTACGCCAGGCGACGCGGCAAAAGAGTACGAAGATACCATCTACCCTCGTGCTCTATCGCTCTCTATTTCACCCTTCACGTTCAGTTATTTCTTTTATATCTATCTTCATATATTCTCCTTTTCTATCTCTATATATCTATACATCTCTTTCTCTATATTTCTCTATCTATTTCTATATCCATCTCTATATTTCTATCTATTTCTCTACTTATCTCTATTCATCTATCTCTATCTCTATCTTTATCTCTATTTACTTATTTTTATATCTCTTTATTTCTATCTTTATATTTCTTTATTTATCTACTTATCTTTCTCTATATTCATACTATTCTCTATCTTTACCTATATCTCCCTATACATCCATATATCCATATCGATTTCTCTCCTATTATATATAAATATATAAAAAGAAGAGAAAAAGAACCCACGCTAACAGAGAAAAAACAGGGTAACTATAGTACAAATCGATTTGTACTATATGTTGGGAGGGGGAGGGAGGGAAAATGAGAGGAGGATAGGGAGAGAAGGTAGCAGAACTAACAATAAACAAAAGAGTTTATGCTTTTGTTGGTAACGATAGCAGTGCTTCGAACCCCTTGCATTTTTGCCTCATCCTCGTATAATAGACAATTACCATTCTTTAATCAAAACGAGTGAGGTTATCTGATGTCTCTTGCTGTTGTCAGCGCAAAAGAAGCGCCTGTTTATTCATTACTATCCACTGCTGAGGGTGGCTCACAGCCACTTGCCGAGCCTGTCTCTCGAGCTCAGGTTGGGTATCTTGCGCTTGTGAGCGAATCTGCCACCCAATACAACAGCAATGAGGAGCTCGATGTGATGTGCATTATCGACCACGAACGCCACCAGCGTGAGCAAATCCTCCACGATGTCATTGACAGCCTCACACGCATTATTGCCGGGATGAGAAATAGCGCCCGCGGTGACCAGCCGCCCATCACCATCACACATAGCGAGATTACCTACTCGGTGCATTATTTCTATGAGCGCTGTCTAGACTGTCGCGATTGCGGCCACGGTTTTAATCAAGACCTCTTAGCGCAGGAACAGCACGGCTTTACCTACGGTGGTGAGAAGCCGCCCAGCACAAGCGAAGCAATCAGCAACGTCAAAGAACTCTTTGTTCTACTGGCTCATATGGCCCAGGCCGATACACGCGCCGCCTTTAGCAACAGCTACATCGCCCAGCTGCCCACTGATATTAAACCCCTCCGGGACTGCGAGAGCGATGATCCAATTGGCACAGAGTACAACCAGTATGGTTACCGAGTTAGCCCGCCCGAGACGGACAATACCACTTATATAGGCACTACCCAGACCGACATCCCACACCAGCCTACCCTATCTGCAGCATAGACCTCAAGAATCCCATTCACTAAAAAACGACCACCGCTACCTGGGTGGTCGTTTGTGCTATATATTCTTCTCCTACAAATAGATATACGTATCATACGTACTGGCGGGTACGGTCATTTCGCTATAGTGACCCCAGCCAGAGCCACCAGCGTTGAAGTAGTTGAACTGGCTAATGTGGACGGTGTTACTGCCAGCGTCGTACCCTTCAATGTAGACGATATGCCCATACTGCCCTGCTGAGATAACACCAAGAGCATTGGCTCGTGGAGTGCGGCCCGTCGAGAAACCAGCATTGCGAGCGGCATTTGGCCACATATTGGCGTTGCCCCAGTAGCGTGGTGCGTAACCAGTCTTTTGGTAGGTCTTCCAGGCGGCGTAGCTCACACACTGGCGGCAACCATAGCCCAGTGGATCTTCACCGCCACCAGTTGCACCACCGTGCGACATTGCATTAGCATCGACGGTACAGCCACCAGCCCACGGGTAGCCACCCATCGAACCATCTCCAGAGGTAATACCGAGCGAGCCACCACCGCCAGCGCTGCGGATGGCTGCTTGGATGGCATCCTGCTGCGCCTTCTGGACGCGGGCTTTCTCGCTCTCGCGGTCGGCGGTGAGCTTTTGGTAGTTTGCTTCTTCATTTTGGGTCCGGGCAAGGAGGTCAGCTTGCTCGCGCTCTTTGGCAGCGAGGGCTTCGCGGGCATTCTTTTGGTCGGCCAAGACACGCTCGACTTCCTTCTTTTGCTCTTCTAGCTGCTTTTTGAGCTTATTGACCCGAGTAATCGTCTCGCTCAGCGTGGTCTGAATACTATCGCGGCGATCTTGCTCCACCACATAGTCGCCAAGGCTCCGGCTGCTGGCCAGCATCTCCAGCGGGCTGATGGTGCGGTCGACATACATATCGGCCAGCGTGTCGCCTAGGGCGTCTTGGTTAGCCTTGATATCGCGCTTTGTCTGGGTAATCTTCTCTTGCAGTTGGTCGTGCTTCTTCTGACTGATGTCGATCTGCGCTTGGATCATTGCTTTCTGCTTCGACAAGACTTCGAGCTCATTTTGCAAGCTCTTTGCCTTCTCGTTCAGCTCCTTGGCCTGCGACTGATACTGCCCAATCTCTTTGTTGAGCGCATCAATCTGCTTTTGGTACTCTTCCTGCGACACAGCCGAGGCAGTCCCAGTGGTAACACCAAGGTAAGTGCTAACTGGCGTACTCAGCGCCATAATCACGGCAGCTGCCACAATAACCGACTTGGTAGCAAGCCCCTTGGTTTTTTTGGGTGCGGCCACAGCAGTGTGGGCACGCGAAACAGATGTGGTGGATTGTTTCATATTTCTTATGGTAACAAGCGGTGTGTGCTTTGTCAACACAGGGCCTCCTTTTGTATCAATGCTAAATCTTTAGGTAGCGGCGGGTGGCCACCAGCGATGAGACGACGCCGATGCACGCGCCCAGTGCCATCATTGCCAGGGCGATAAGCCACCAGTAGGATGCTGCCATATCAATCGTGGGCTGGAGAGCCACGCCCCACTTCTTGAGCGAATCGCCCGAGAGGAAGAGCGTAATGATACCCAGAGTAGTCGCAATCACTGCGGCAATTACTCCATACACCACTGCCTCCACAAGGAATGGCCCACGAATAAAGCCCCGGTCGGCACCAATCAGCTTCATCATCTCGATTTCATCGCGCCGGTTGAAGATCGCCATACGGATGGTGTTGAAGATAATCAAGAACGAGATAGCAATAAAGAGGACGCTGGCCGCTACTCCCGCCTTTTGCGACATCTGCGTCCACTCTGCGATGCGCGTCGTGCCGTTGCGCCGCTGGCTCATGAAGGTTGGCGTCTGGGTGGCGCTAATCAGTGGTTTGAGCGCAGAATTGGTATTGACGAAGTCTATCAGCTGCGATGTGTCGTTGTTGTCGTGCAGCGTGATGCGGATCGTTGCGGGCAGCAAGTTTGTCGCTTCGTTAAGAGCGTGCAATTTGGCCTCGTCGTCCTTGTTGGCCTTGGCAAACTGCTCCTTGGCTTCCTCAGTACTAATAAAGCGGACTGACTCGACGTTGCTGAGGCGGCGCAAGCTCACCAGCACTGGCTGAGCGCGCTCCTCCGAGACATCCGGGCGGAGGTAGATCGAGCGATCAATATCCTTGTTGATAGCCTGAGCCGTATCAGCCAGTGAACGCTGGGCGACAAAGGTCGTAAAGACGATCAGCAGCGTAATCGTCATCACAAGCGTGGCAGCAACGGTCAGCCACGCGTTGCGGCTAAAGTTATTAACGCCATAGCGGCACATCCGGACGAACGTCAGCCACTGGCGACGGCGGCGCTTTTGCTGCATCAGGGCGCGGGCGGTATCTTTGCGGCGGCTCATTGGCGGTAACTCCCTCTGGCTTGGTCGTGCGTGATCTTGCCATGCTCAATGGTGATGACGCGGCGCTTGAGCCGGTTAACGATCTCGACATTGTGGGTGGTCAGCAGCACGGTCGTGCCGTATTTATTAATCTTCTCGAGCAAACGAACGATATCCCAGCTGTGCTTAGGGTCAAGGTTACCAGTGGGCTCATCAGCGATAAGAATCTTGGGCTGGCGCACGACGGCACGGGCAATCGCCACCCGCTGGCGCTCACCACCACTGAGCTGGTGCGGAAATTGCTTCTCTTTACCCCGGAGGCCGACGAGATCGATCACCTTAGGTACTGTGTTCTTGATCTCGCGATTGCTCATACCTGCAATCTCCAGCGCAAAAGCGACATTCTCAAAAACGGTGCGCTGCGGCAATAACTTAAAATCCTGAAACACCACGCCAATCTTGCGGCGCAGCAGTGGAATATGCTTATCTTTCAAGGTGTCGTAGTCGATACCACCGACCACAATCTTACCCGTTGTGGGCTTCTCTTCGCGAGTAAGGAGCTTGAGCAGCGTGCTCTTGCCCGCCCCGCTCGTACCAATAATAACGACAAACTCATTGGGCTCAACATGTAAGCTTACCCGATCAAGTGCCGGCTTGGCGTCCTTATCATACCGTTTGGTTACTCTGTCTAACAATATCACTATACCAGTATAGCATATGGCCGCATCTGAAGACGAGATTGTTTACATGTTGCAACGCATCGGTACATTACACCACTGTTATGATTATGACGTAGTTAATTAGACACGACGTATCACACATTTCAAAGTACAGCCGCAGATAACTATCCTACAAAATAACAAAAATACAAAAACCAAGGTGAGTTGCCCCGCGAAAATAATAGTTATATTATCTTCGCGGGGCGTAGTGGTGGTTATTTTTGTCTCCCGGCGACCAAGACCAGCTTGATGTGCTCAGAGGTATAAAACTCTCTGATATAAGCAGAGAACCCTAACCATGCGAGACGCATAAGGATCTCCTTGCGCTCATCCTGAGACAGGTTAGCGGGCAGCATTCTCTCATCTGACGGATGCGCCTCAAGTGAAGCGATAACAGCCCGGAGAATGGCATTCACGCGGTCCATAATGGACTCCTCTCTGCACCTCTATGAGGTGCAACACGAGCCTAGCTCTTCACTAAGCTCTCTTTCTTATCACCATACAAAAAACAAAACAGAAGTATCCCGATACTTCTGTAACGAAAGCAAAGAACTCATACAACATGACGTGTTGATGGTAGCAAAAAAGAGAGCTTAGCAATCAAGCAGCATCTTGAGGCTATGCAACCACTACATTATAAGATACGTATCAACCTACAACCTATGCGGGAGGGATACTCTATTACTCTATTACTCTATTAGCTTATATGTCAACAGTGTGATGTACAAAAATGTTGTGATTTTATCATCTTATGAAGTCGTTTACTTGAGAATAGTGGTGATAATATGAGGGTTGATTTTTACTTCTCCCCCACCCCCATCGCCAAATATGCCTCGATAAAGCCGTCGATGCCGCCATCGAGGACAGCTTGGGCGTCGTGGGCTTCGTGTTTGGTGCGGGTATCTTTGACGAGGGTATAGGGGTGGAGTACATAGTTGCGGATCTGCGCACCCCAGCTGGCAGACTCACCGGTGCGGAGGTCAGCAAGGCTGGCGGCTTGCTGCTCGTGCTGGAGCTGAGCGAGGCGTGAGCGCAGGATGGTAAGAGCGGTCTCGCGGTTTTGGATCTGGCTGCGTTCGTTTTGGATGGCAACGACGATGCCGGTGGGTAGATGGGTAACGCGCACCGCCGAGTCGGTCGTATTAACGCCCTGCCCGCCCTTGCCACCACTGCGGTAGACGTCGATCCGGAGGTCTTTGTCCTCAAGCTGCACCTGCTCAGGCTCAGCGATCTCGGGCATCACCTCCACCAGGGCAAAGCTTGTCTGGCGCAAATGGTCGGCATTAAACGGGCTGAGCCGCACCAGGCGGTGCACGCCATGCTCGCTGCGCAGCTGGCCATAGGCATACGCACCATGGAGGCTGTATGTCGCACTCTTGATGCCAGCTTCTTCGCCCGTCGAGCGCTCGAGGAGCTCCGCTTGGAGGCTATGCTGCTCGGCAAAGCGCAGGTACATCCGCTCGAGCATCGCTGCCCAATCCTGCGCATCAGTGCCACCGGCCCCAGCACTGATCTTGATAATAGCCGGTTGGTCGTCGTGCTCGCCACTGTAGAGGAGGTCGCGGTGGCGCGCTTGGTAGTCGTGCTCGAGGGCGGCAAGCTGCTGCTCAAACTCTGGTATCATCGAATCGTCGCCAAGGTCCATCAGCTCTACAATGTCGCTCGCCTGAGCCTGCAGCACCTGCCACGGCTCTATCTGCCCTCGCAGTGCCGCTGCCTGGCGCGACACCTGCTGAGCGTGGGCTGGATTGGCCCAAATTTGCGAGTCGGCCAGCTGCGCCTCGAGCTGAGTGAGCTGAGTAGCTTTGTCCGTAATTTGCAAACGACGAATCGCATCGAGAATATCGGCGAGGAGCTGTGCGGCGCGCTTTTTGAGTGGTTGCATAGGTCTATTATACCGCACTCTTGGAGGGCTCGCTCTACTATGTGACGCAAAGTATTGGGCATCAATTTTACAGAGAGGTTCATCACTCTGAGAAGAGGAACAACAAAAGGAAAAGGCACAAGTGATCGATGAACCTTTATGGTCGAAGTGTGCACTATCGTAGGTATAGAGCAAAACCAAGAGGCCGCCATCGCACGGATAGTGACCTCTGTATACACAGCGATTTATCGCCTCGCAGCCCCCTACTGCGGTTGGACTGGTGTCGTGGGCTGGGCTGGTGCAGCTGGTGCTTGGGGTGTGAGGAGCTTGGTGGTCATTTCATCAATGTGGTCAAGCCGGCGCACGAGGTATGGGTGGTCGCTCAAGGTCTGAGCAAAGCGGTTCATTGGGCGGTTAGCGGTGTAGCGCTGCCACTGGCGAGCAGTTTCGTTCATGCCCTCCGCCACGTCAGGGCCAATGTGCACCTTGACAAGCGCATTCTTGACGAGCTCTGGATCTTCGGTATAGGTAAGCGCCAAGCGATCGGCCGTATACTCGGTGCGGCGCTGCCAAAAGCCCGCTAGCCAGCCAGACACTGATGAGACAAACGGCAGTGCCAAGAACGGCTGCAGATACAGCATAGCTATGGTGTGCTTGTACTTAATGTGCCCCATCTCGTGGATAACGATTGCCTTAAGTTCATCAGGCGTGAGATAGCGAATCGAACCCGAATGCAGCACAATACAGTATGGATTCATAAAGCCAAAGGCATAGGCATTGATGACCGGATTCTGCGTAACGAAGATCTCTACCCGTGGCAAACCGAGGTCAGCCGCTGTGACGTTGGCCCAGTCGCGCAGCCAAGCATAATCGCTATACTCCACCTGCATAGCATTACCCAACATCTTCTGCCGCTCCATCCGGATGAAAAACATCCCGATAAGGAGAATAATACCAAAGAGAAGAGCGCCGCTAAATAGATCCATGATCAAATGAAGCCACAGCGGAAGTGTATCAGTCTCTACATAGGTAGGCTTATCTCTTCCGTAATTTATCAATGTTGTGACAATAAAGTAGAGTGACGTCATAAAAAAGAAGCCAATAAAGGTGGCTGCCAGCACAGTGTTGTCACTGGGCATAGTGGCGCGGGCCACGGCAAGCTGCCCCTTACTATACTGCGGCGCAGCTGCGGGCTGCGGTGAGTTGGTGTGCGGTTGTTGATCCATTGGATTATCGATTCCTTATCTTGTATTGCTTATACAATTGTTTGTAACCTATTATAGTATATTCTGTTCAATCGCAAAATAGCCCTTTTCTCCATGAGTTCTTTCTCTTCTCTTCATTCAAGTGGAGATTGCTCATTATAGCGAGCAATTCTCACACAAAAAGTGAACATACTGGAGCGATATTTGCCCTTATACCGATTTGGCTATGGAAAGCGCAAGGATAAAGCAGCTTATGCTTGACTGCCCTGCACCGCTGCAATAAATTGCTCACCACGGTCGGCATAGCTACGGTATTGGTCAAAGCTCGCGGCAGCGGGGCTTAGGATGACGACATCACCAGGCTTAGCTTGCTGCTTAGCGGTATCCACGACCTCTGTCATAGGCACACTACCAAGCGTTATGATAGGTGCAGCAACATCATAGTTTTGTAATACCGCTGCAATCGCCGAAGCATTTGCTCCCATAGTAATGACAGCACGGACAGACTCACCCTGATCATACACCTCTTGTGCGAGTGGCTCGTAATCACCACCTTTGTCTGCCCCACCAACAATGAGAACTTTAGGATCCGCAAAGGCACGCAGCGCTGCAATGGCACTGCCCGGTGTGGTAGCAATACTGTCGTCATAATACCGTACCTCATCCTGCTCTGCCACGAAGGCCAAGCGATGCGGCAAGCCAGCAAAGCTCGCCAGCCCCTCCGCCAGGCGCTGCGGCACAGCCTGTGGGTCGAAGGCCAGCACTGCGCTCAGCGCGGCACAAGCATTCTCAATATTGTGCGCACCGGGCAGCTGCAGGCGATCCGTTGCGCAAAGCCGCCGCTCACCCTGCCAAAAGGCATCATCTTTCACATACACCATGCCATCGTCTGGCGTGCCATAGCGATACGCCGGTGGTGGCGTACCCAGGCTGCCACGCGCAACGTCCGTGTCGAGCGACTCAGCAATCTGCGCGGCATATGGATTGCTTGGATGATAAATACACACATCGCCTGGCCGCTGGTGCCGCCGAATATTAGCCTTAGCATCGACATACTCGGCAAAATTAACGTGTTTGTCGAGATGATCGGGCTCAATCATCAGCACCACCGCGATCTGCGGTGAGCGCTCGGCATCCCACAGCTGAAAACTACTCAGCTCATATACTACCACATCATCAGGGCTAATCTGCCCCAGCTGCGCCAAGGCTGGCTGGCCAATATTGCCCACCACATGGACGGTGCGCCCAAGGGCTTGCAGCATAGCAGCGATGAGGCTCACCGTTGTACCCTTGCCCTTTGTACCTGTCACGCCAATGATCGGCGCAGGGCAGCGTGCGAAGAACTCATTCGTAGCCGACCACACTGTGCCGTCCGTCTCGATCCGCCACGGTGCCAATCCAGGGGTGCGCATGACGATATCGGCATCACCCAGCTGAGCAAAGACATCTGGGCCTGTCAATACATCCACCACCCCAGGCGGCACATCAGCAATGCGCCGCTCATCGGCTATCACAATCTCCGCCGCAGGCCACACCTGCCGCGCATAATCATATGTTGCACGACCCTCAACGTCGTACCCAGCAATCGCAACTTTCATACCGTTATTATAGCATACATAGCCTATCTCATGTGGATCCATCAGAGGTGAGAATAAGGGTTATTGTTATTAATCCGCTCAAACCACAAAAATCTACTAGCCCAAGCTGCTCTTCCTTATTACTTTGTTAAATAAGCAAAGTGTGGTCTTGTGTGATATGTCCCGATCCTCCTCAGGGTTGAAGCCATATCGCTCAACGTCCATCTGAGCTTCGGTGCTCATAAGCTCACCTAACGGAACGTAAGACAAATGCAACTAACCTAATCGTTCGTACTCTGACGAGGAGTCACTTGAGCACGACGCAGGTATGCATTGTCACTGTGATTCAAAAGTCAAGTATTTCGGAATGCTACTTGGACGACCTAAGGTCGCCCTCTTGGAAATCATCAACCTTATCGAATAGTGCCATCAAACTTTCGCGCGTAGGCATACCCATGACATCCTCCATCCATTGCCATTCTTTTTCAGAAGGTGCATACGGGCCTGCGGTGAGCTCATTCATGGCTGTCAATAAATCTGAGCATTCCCGTTTTGTGAGGACAATCGTGACAAGGTCGTTGTAACCTTTTCGTTCGTCCCCAGGACGGTAACTTTTACTGTTGGTTGGATTGACGTCACTCATACATTGTTCTCCTATGCTATTACTTCAATAATACGACAAAATTCAATGAATGCAAGTATCTCTCCTTGCCTTCACTAAAAAATAGTAAAAATAATTTGATCAAATTATATAAGCAGATAGGCCAAGCATCGCCACAAAAACTTCGACTCTTATGGCACAAAGGGGGCAACTATACTAAGCTGAGGTGCTTCTACCTCTGTGTAAACAGCCCTTCCAGCTGCTCACCTAGCCGCACGATGTCGCTGCGCTCGCCGCTGCTCACACCAGCGAGTGCCCAGGTGTTGGCAGCGATGAATTCACGTGCTACAGCGTTCATTTGCTCGAGGGTTGTGCCTTTGATCTCTTGTGGCACCTTGGCATAGTCCTTCACATAGCCATCCCAGAAGAAGCGGCCAGTGTAGAATCCACTAATTTGTGCTACTGTTTGCGCCCCCATTTGGTAGCGCCCCAGGCCATAGGATTTGGCTGCCTCCAGCTCGGCCTCGGTAATTTCACCACGCAGCACCGCTTGGAGCTCACTGACAATCAAAGCAAAGAGCCGCTCTGCCTTGTCGCACTCTACCTCACCACCAAAGTCCCAGCTGCTCTCATACTTGCCCACCGAGCCATCACTAAACATCCCATAGGCCATGCCCTGCTTGCGCGCCTTGCCAAAGATGCGCGAGTGCATAGTGCCAGTGAGAATATGGTTGAGGCAATCGAGTGCAGCGTCTTCTTTATCGCTAAGCTCGCGCGGGATCTCCATCGACCAACCAAAGGTGAGGTTGCTGGCCTCTTTGCGGCGGATGAGGGTAGGCTTACCACTGTGAAGTTCGTCGTGCGGCACCGCAAAGCGCTCACCACGCGGCAGTTGCCAGCTCTCGAGCATACGCTTGATTTGCGCCTTGCGCCCCGCCATTTTGCCAGCAATGACAAAACGAAGGTTATCGCTGGTGTGGGTACGTCGGTAGTGCTCCTGGATATCGCTCAACTGCACCCGTGCAATGGTACGTACTCGCTGGTGGTAGGTGTAGATGTCATTCCCCAGTAGCTGCTGGATCTTGGGCCATAGTACTCGATTGTGGTTGTTAAGATAGCCGACAAGCTCGCTGCGCACATTGCCCTTCTCGGCTTCAAGCTCCATCTGGTTGAACTTTGGCTGGGTGATAGCCACCTGCTGCAACTGCAAAATACGCTCCCACTCAAAATCCGCACAGTCCGCCACATACACCATAGACAAATCACTCGTCCAGGCATTGTGGTAGGCACCGTTTTTAATAAACTCTGCCTCGTACTCATGCTCGCTCGCAAACTGAGCATTAGCACCAAAGGCCATATGCTCCATAATGTGCGCTGTCTCGTAGATGTCCTTGCTCGCAACATAGCGGTTGCCCGCCCGAAATTGGAACTGGAAGCTCATCACGGTTGCGCCAGGCACGTCGATGAGAAGGCCACGAGCACCATTCTTTAGCCTGACCTCTGTTACTGTGTGTTGCATCTAGCGGTTCTTTTTGCGATTCTGCCGCTGGGCTTTCTTTTTCTTGCGGGCGGCGTTACGTTTGCGGTTGACGTCGGCAGTGGTTGGTGCCGCTTTTGTTTTGGTAAAGTCCTGATCGCGATTCGCTTCCCCACTCGTGATTTCATTCACACCGCGCTCCACCGAGGTTTCGGCCAGGCGAGTGAGCTCGGTGTCGTGCTCGTTGTCGGTTGCCTCCCGAGTGATGGCATCTGTCTTGCGTACTTGGTAGATTGCATGGAGGACCTCCGCCCGGAGATTAGCCTGCAGGCTGTCGAACAGCTTTTGCGATTCGGCGCGGTACTCCACCAGCGGGTCGCGTTGGCCCACGCTGCGCCAGTGAATCCCCTCGCGCAGGTGCTGCATATTCTCTAGGTGCTGCATCCACAGTGTGTCGAGCACCTGCAAGTACACCTCGCGCTCGATGCCACGCAGTAGCTCGCTACCCAGCTCGTCTTCTTTGTCTTGATACAATTTTTTCGCCGCATCGAGTGCCATCTTGGTCCGGACGCGGTCGCGCTTCTCGGCACCGATTTTCTTAATCTCGTCTTTGTCCAGTGGGAAGATCGCGCCAAACTCCTCAACAAACTTTGGGTTTTGCTTGGCTGGTACCTCTGTGAGGCTCTCTACTGCAGTGCGCAGCAGGCGCTGAATTTCTGGCTTGATGTTGTCGCCATCGAGGATCTTGCGCCGCACAGTGTAGACCACTTTGCGGTGGCGGTTGATGACGTTGTCGTACTGAACAACATTCTTGCGCGCATCGAAGTTAAAGCCCTCAACCCGCTTTTGCGCCGCCTCAAGTGTCTTACTGACTGCTTTGTTTTGAATAGCCATGTCTTCTTCTACTCCAAGGCGCTCCATCAGGCCAGCAATACGCTCACCCTGGAAGATCCGCATCAGATCGTCTTCGGTCGAGACATAGAATTGGGTGTCACCCGGGTCACCCTGGCGGCCACCACGGCCACGCAGCTGGTTGTCGATCCGGCGCGACTCATGCCGCTCGCTGCCGATCACCACCAGACCGCCAAGCTCCTTCACGCCCGGCCCAAGCTTGATGTCTGTGCCACGCCCCGCGATGTTTGTCGCTAGCGTCACGGCACCCTTCTCACCAGCGTGTGCTACAATCTCGGCCTCACGCTCATTATTCTTAGCATTGAGGATCTCATATGTAATGCCTGCTTTGTCGAGCCACTGGGCGATCAGCTCATTCTTAGCGATCGAGCCCGACCCCACCAGCACCGGCCGGCCTTGCTCATGGTACTTCTTGATGGCAGCCGCCACAGCTTTGAGCTTAGCCTTCTCGGTTTTGTAGATAAGATCTTGGTGATCTTTGCGGGTAATTGGCTTATTGGGCGGCACTACCACCACATCCAGGCTATAGATCTGCTGGAACTCCTCTGCCTCAGTAAAGGCCGTACCGGTCATACCACTGAGCTTCTTATACAGGCGGAAGAAATTCTGGAAGGAAATAGTCGCCAGCGTCATACTCTCTTGCTGGACGGGTACGCCTTCTTTCGCTTCGATCGCCTGGTGGAGGCCTTCGTTGTAGCGGTTGCCAATCTTGAGACGGCCAGTGTGTTCATCGACAATGATTACCTCGCCATCATTGGTCACTACGTAGTTTTTGTCACGATGGAAGAGTGTCTGGGCGCGCAGCGCTTGGTTGATGTGGTAAACGCTGCGGACATACTCAGGGGTGTACAAATTTTTTATACCAAGGAGTTTTTGCACCTTATCGATGCCGCTATCCGTCAGCGCTACACTGGTGTGCTTCTCATCGAGACGGTAGTCCTCCGGCACAAGCTTGGCAGCAATCTTGGCAAATTGGTAGTAGCTATCAGGGTTCTCAGCCGCGGGCGCACTAATAATGAGTGGGGTACGCGCTTCGTCGATCAAGATGGAATCCACCTCGTCTACAATGGCAAAGTTGAGCTCGCGCTGGCGCACCAGGCTAATCTCATTGACCATATTGTCGCGTAGATAATCGAAGCCAAACTCGTTATTCGTCCCATAGGTAATGTCTGCCTCGTAGGCTTCGCGCCGTGTACAGGGGCGGAGCTTTTGCATACGTGGGTCAGTATGGTTCTCGTTGGTATACGCACCATCGTAGAGGAAGGACGCTTCGTTAATGATCACACCAGTACTAATGCCCAGAGCGCTATAGATCTGCCCCATCCAGCCAGCGTCACGCTGCGCCAAGTAGTCGTTGACGGTCACGATATGCACACCCTTGCCCTCGAGCGCATTGAGGTATGCTGCCAGAGTGGACATCAGAGTCTTACCTTCACCAGTCTTGAGTTCAGCCACGTTGCCTTCGTGCAGCACCATCGAGCCAATCAGCTGCACATCATAGTGCCGCTCGCCAATCACCCGGTCGGCCATCTCGCGCACCACCGCAAAGGCATCAGGCAGGATAGTATCAAGCGTCGTACCTTTCTTGTGTAGGCGCTGCTTAAGGACCCCTGTTTGCTTGGCTAATTCCTCATCCGAGAGTGCCTTGTATTTAGGCCCGAGCTTGTTGATTTCGTCTACCTTCTTTTGTAGACGCTTCAAGATCCGCTTCTGCGGATCGCCAAAAATCTTCGTCAGTGCTTTTTGCTGTGTTGTTGCCATGGTGTCAAACTTCCCTCGCTTTCCTCTCTAAGCGGCCATTCAATTCAAAAAACTCCCCTCATTATACCGGGTTTGCGGCCGTTTGGGAAGGGTGGCCCGCACAAAGTATGAGCAAGAGGCCGATGCCCAACCGATATCAGCCTCTTAACTCTTGCATACCTATCGCCTACTCCGTAGGGTGATCCTGCTCGCGCTCGAAGCTGCGCTTGAAGCGAGCGAGAAGGCCACGGCGACCAAGGTGCGGCAGCTGGTTTTGCTTATATTTGCGCAGCTGGCCAGCCAGTTTGCGCTCGACGATGTCGGTAGCAGCCAGGACGTTAAGTGTGGAGTCTTTGGCCTTGATGGTTTGGTCTGGCACGGTAATGACCACCTCTACCTCATACTTATTGCCATGCTCGCCATTAATCTCCTCGATGCGTACCATAGCGCTCACGGTCTTGCGAGCGTGGCGCGACACCATGCGGTCGAGCGCACCGATCTTCTTGCGGATGTATTTTTTGGTTGGCTCGTCTGGCGAGTATTTGCCAATACCGGTAATGTCGATGTTTGCGATCATGCTGACCCCTTTCGTGTTAGCAACTTGTGCCTATAGTATAGCATGGTTGAGGAGAAAACAGGGGTTGTTGTGGGCAAATTATCAGCGCAGGTAGAGACGTTTGGCTAGCGAGCTTAGCTGATAGGCCGCCTCTTTTCGCAGCTTTTTAATCTAGTCGAGCAAGGCTTCAGTCTCTTTGCTCTTAGGTGGTGTCTCTGTGCGGCAGTGCGCCCCTTCGATGAGATTTCTGACATCATGCAACTCCTGTGCATCAGTCTCTGCACGCTCCAGATCTTGCTTGCCGTCTTTATCTACCGGCTGGAAAAACGTGTATGGCTCACTATCGATCTGGCCTGTCTGGCTGCTATGGATGATACGCTCAATTCGCCACTGGCCATCATGACCAGCCTCTGGGCGACCGGCCTTCGAACGATACACCACCCAATCATTACCATCAGGTGTCATAATGGCGACAGACGGGTCCAAAACGACCGACATTGCATCAAGCACAACCCCAAACACCGCTATATGTTCGTCATCAGGACCTATCAAGAATATAGTGCGCTCAACCGCATTATATTCACCAGTATCTGAGCTCGTCCGGACTCGGCGCTCCTGCAAAGCACCTGGCCTATGTTTGGCATACTCAAAAGGTTCGTCGGTGAGTACACGGCTCATCCTAGCCTGTAGCTCATATGCAATCCCTGATAGGTCTTGTCGTTCTCCGCTTCCTGGATCTCTTGCTGGCTGACGTTCGTTCATTCTTGCTCCTTTGTTGCACAATTCCCATCCTATAGTGCAGTATATTGTGGGTAATGTCAAATGGCTGTGAGCTTAATTTCACAGCTCCACTCCTTAGCACCAGTCCCCCTTCTTTCTACTTTATTCAAATAGAGTAACGGATCGATTGTTATAATCGACTTCAGCTCTAGCGCTGGGGGGAGACGCGAAAAGAAACAAAGCGCTTTAATCTCAAGCCGTTCGCTTCGGATGCCACCAGCCCCCTACTTGCGGTGCGCCGCACCAATTGCTTCGCTAATAGAGACATAGTCGTCTCGGTCGAGCAGCTCCACCAAGCCTTCGTTGATGTCGCCCACGACCTGTGGCCCTTCAAACATCAGCGCTGTCACCAGCGCCACCAGGCTCGCGCCGGCCCGGATCTTTTCGTACGCATCCTCCGCCGTAAAGACACCGCCCACACCAATGATGACAAAGCGGTCACCATACAGTGCATACGTCTTGTGGATAAGCCGCGTGGTAATGGCCTGAGCTGGCCGGCCACTAAGGCTACCGGGAGTATCGTCGGGCAAGACACTTGGGTCAGTGAGCTTGCTGCGATCTTTGACGAGGTTACCGATCGTCAGGCCCGCGACATTATGCTTATCGATAATGGAGAGTAGTTTGGCAAACTGCGTCCACGTCTTATCTGTTGGCATTTTGATAAAGACGGGGCGCGAGAGCTTCAGTTCATCCACCGCAGTGAGGAGTTTCTTAAGGCGAGCGGGCGTCGTGAAGGGTTCGCCGCCATAAGCATTAGGACAGGAGATGTTAATCTCGTACAGTGGTGCGCAACCAGCTTCTTCAAGCTGGCGAAGACTGTCGCAGTAGTCGGCAATTGCTTGCTTGGGGCGGACTTGCTTAGGGCTGTTCGTTTTGGCTACGGATACGCTGAGCGGAAAGTCGCGCCAGACCCGTGGTGAGTAGCTGCGGATCTGCTCGATCGCCTTGGCCACGCCGCGATTCGCCAACCCAACATTCACGACGATCGACTGCTCACTAGCCAAGCGACGAAACCACGGCTTGGGGTTACCCTCACAAGGCATGGCCGTTACCGAACCGCCAATCTCAAAGCCGCAACCAATTTTCTTTGCCACAGGGGGCAGATCAAAATCTTTATCCAGCCCAGCAGACAGACCGATGGGATTAACAAAGTTGAGGCCAAGAATAGTCTGCTCGAGGCGAGGATTCTTATAGCGCCAGCCGCTAAGGAGCTGCTCACCCCGAATAGCATGCAGTGCCCGCGCCGTCCAGAGCATCGACTGGTGCGCTGCATCGGGCTGCCGCCGAAAAAGAAGCGGCTTGGCAACTTTGGCATAGCCTTTACGGCTCATTTTTCTGATTGTGCGCCCCATCTAAAGTACCTCCCTGTTGTTCAGATATGGCTGCAGCACCGTTGGCACGCGGAGCTGGCCATCCGTTGTTTGATAATTCTCAATAATCGCTACAAGTGCGCGAGCCAAGCTCACTGCGGTACCATTGAGGGTGTGTACTACCTGGAGCGAGCCATCGGCTCGGCGGACGCGGATGCCGAGGTTGCGTGCCTGGAAGTCAGTGCAGTTGCTGCAGCTAGTAAGCTCGCGGTAGGCACCATCAACAGGCGACCAGTACTCGATGTCGTACTTCTTGGCAGCTGGCGCACCAAGATCCCCCGCTGCGATATTTACCACGTGGTATGGCACGCCCAGGCTTTGCCAAATCTCCTCCTCCAGCGCGAGGATTTTCTCATGCATCTGAGCCGATTGCTCGGGCAGGCAGTAGATATACATTTCGAGTTTGTTGAATTGATGCACCCGGAAGAGCCCGCGGCTAAACTTCCCGGCAGCGCCAGCCTCTTTGCGGTAGCAGGGGCTGTAGCCAGCGTAGAGGAGCGGCAAGTCTTTCTCATGCAAGATCTCATCGGCATGGAAGCCCGTCAGTGGTGCCTCGGCTGTGCCGATCAGCATGGTGTCTTCGCCCTCAATAAAGTACTCGTTACTCTCTTTATCGCTCTTGGGTGCAAAGCCCGAACCACGCGCTACGCGGCCATTCACCACGTGCGGCACCGTCATAGGGCGGAAGCCTTTGCTCACGAGGAAATTGAGGGCGTATTGGTAAATGGCATTCTCGAGCAGCATGAGGTCGCCCAGCACATAGTAAAACTTCGTGCCAGCCACCTTAGCACCGCGCTCAAAGTCGAGCCAGCCCCGGCTCGTAGCAAAGTCGAGGTGGTCTTTAGCCGACTCACGTCGCTCACCCCACTGCTTAATCTCTACACTGTCTGTCTCGCCGCCCAGTGGGACGTCTGGCAGGGTGATATTTGGCACTGCCTCGAGCTGCGCAAAAAAGTTATTCTCGATGGTGCGCAGCTCCTCTTCCAGCGTTGCAAGCTCGGCTTTGAGTGCCTTGCCTGTAGCGATGAGTTCTTGGCTTGGCTTGCCACCCTTCATCTGAGCGGCAGTCTCGTTGCGCGTGGTACGCACAGCATCCACCCGCTGCTGAAGCTCCCGGCGCTGATCGTCGCACGCGAGAAGCGCTGCGATGGACACCTCATAGCCCTTATGGCGCGCTGCTGCCTGCACCTCGTCGGCATGCGCGCGAATATAACGAATATCTAACATAACTATATTATATCAGATACCACGCCAAGCGTAATGGCAATTTGTTCGTGTTTGAATCCTCTATACTACCACGAACTTTTGAGATAATTCGTATTTTAAGATCCAGCTAAGCACAGGTACATAAAACCCGCCTTACCTATCCAGCAAAGCGGGTTTTGGCTCTTCGTATCGACGCAGTTTACTCTGTACGCAGCGCTTCGATTGGGTCAAGCTTAGCAGCCTTACGGCTTGGCAGCCAGCCAGCAATGATCGCCACCAGCATCAGGCCAACCACTACCGCAGCAGCATGCTCTGGCACAAAGACAAGGAGTTTGTGATCACCAAAGCGGAGCTTCTCCGAGATAACTGGGTTGAGCGCCACACCAGCGCCCCACGCGCCTAGCACACCCAGCGCACCGCCCAGCAGGCCGACCCAGGCAGCCTCGTAGCGGAACAAGCGGCCAATATCGCGCCGGCTAGCGCCCAGCGCCTTCATCAGGCCAATTTGCTGCGTCCGCTCTAGCACCGAGATGTACTGCGTGTTGACGATGCCAAAAATACTCACAATCAGCGCCAGCGCACCAAAGCCCAGCACAATCCCCTGCAAGATATCAATAAAGCGAAAGAGTGTCTGCTGCAGATCTTTGGCAGTAGCTACAGCGTAACCATCCTGCTCGAGAGATTTCTTGGCGGCTTCGGCATCCTGCTTGGCAACTGCAGTGGCAGACATGTACTTTTGGTATTGGCTCGTGCCCTTGGTACTATAGTCGCTCAGCTCGCGAGCTACCTTAGCATTAATACCAATGCCACGCATTGCTTGGGTTTGATCGGCCGATTTACGCGTCACAGCCGCAATGGTAAAGGTCTTGTGCAATTCCTTGCCATTAATCAGCTCATTCACCCCAGCCTGCCCCTTCTCAGCAAAGACCTGGCCAAGCGTTGCTTCGTCGATCTTCTGTGGCATTTGCACTACTGTGACGGTCAGTTGTTTGCCCACCATTTGGGCAGGCGATTGCCCTAGTGTCTCGGCATAGCTCTCGGGGATGACGGCTTCGCCAGCCGCGAGCTCAATACCCTTGCCCAGCTGCTTACCCGCCACCACTTCGGCCGCGAGCGCACCATCAAAGACGCTCACATCACTGCTGTATTTCTTGTCCTTCTTAGTTGCAAAGCTCACGTATTTGGGCTGGAGCTGATAGACTGGCCTCACCTTCTCGAGGTCGGTGCGGGCCGCCAGCTTGTCGATGTCTTTTTGGGTTAGGGCTTTATAATCATTACCATAGCGGTTGATACTATCAGGATTATACTCACGCAGGTCAGCCTGCTGGCCCGATTGTGCCCCGATGAGTCGCTTGTCTTTGACGACAAACACCGCCTTGGCATCAATATTACTGCTAATCAGCCGATCAATATACTGGCGTGCACCCTCGCCCGCCATCAAGCTCGCCATAATGGCGAAGCCGCCCACCGCGATAGCGATACTGGTAAGCAGGGTACGCATCTTGGCGCGGCGCAGGTTGCGGCCAGCGCGGCGAATGATATCAGTCGTCTTCATGGTTAGTCTGCCCTCCTTGGTGTTGGCTTGGTGGTTGTGGATTTAGCTTTTGTGGTGGTGCTCGTGGCTTTTTTCGTTGTTTTCTTGGGCCGCGAGGCAGGTGCTGTGGCTTTGGCTGGGCGACGAGTTGGCGCCTTTTTAGCCTTGGGAGAAGCTGTCGCCTTATCATCCATAGCGCTGTCGTGATCAATCACCCCATCTTTGATGCGAATAATATGCTGGCAGCGCTGCGCGAGATCCTCGTCGTGTGTAACGATGATGAGCGTGGCACCATGCTCCTTGGCGTAACGAAAGAGCAGGTCTTCCACCACTGCAGAAGTTGCTGAGTCGAGATTGCCCGTTGGCTCGTCGGCAAAGAGAATCTGCGGCTCGGCAGCAATTGCTCGAGCGATCGCCAAGCGCTGCTTTTGCCCACCACTAAGGTCCTTAGCCCGCGCTTTGATCTTGTCCTCTAGACCAACTGCCTCGAGCGCCGCCACGATACGCCGCTTGCGCTTACTGCGCGGCACACCTGCGGTCTCGAGCGACAGACTCACATTGTCATAGCAACTCTCGCCGCCCTCCACAAAGAAACTCTGGAAAATGAAACCCATCGTCCGCGCTCGAAAGCGGTCGGTCGCCTTGGGTTTGAGTCGTAAGATATCCTCACCGTTGATGATCACCTCACCCTGCTGCGGCTTATCCAGGCCAGAGATGGCATGCATCAGCGTGGACTTGCCCGAGCCCGACTTGCCTAGCACTGCCACGCTCGACCCCTCCTCGATTGCAAGACTTACGTCCTTGAGGGCGGTGAAGGTATTTTTCTTCTTGCCGTAGACTTTTGTAATGTTTTTTATTTCGATCATTGCGCCTCCATAAGCTGCTAATGTTAATAGCAATTATACCGCAATCACTCAGCGAGAGCAAACGAAGTGAACAACATTGCAATGTTTTTTCTAGCGCTTCAGAAGCAAAATTATAACAAGACTGAATCTAGAAACCTTGCATATATGAACTAATACTCCCCCCTACTTCATCTGGGTGGAGTACAAAAACGCGTCGCCATAAAAACACCGCTATACTCATTCAAACGAAACGCCAAACGATCTTGAGCATGATCTCTAGAAGGCCGATGTCTTCAAAAAAGATTCACTCCCCTGCTCAATAGGACGTGAGGTAAGCCTGAAAACAAGCATGGAGAAATTACACTGGCGCCAACACACCCACCGCAAGCAGGATGATAAGTAATGTACTCAGCGCCAAGCGATAGCCGACAAACTTATCAAATGAATTGCTCGAAACAAAGCGCAGTAGCCACGAGATTGCCACATATCCCACCACAAAGGATATAATAATCCCCAGTATCATCTGCGGCCAACCAATCAAGCGGCCAATCTGGTGTGATTGTGTGATGGCTTCCAACCCACCTGCTGCCATCAATGCCGGAATCCCCAGGAAGAAGCTCATCCGTGTGGCAGTCGTGCGGTCGATATCGCGGAACAATCCCGAGGCAATCGTCGCCCCCGAACGCGACACTCCCGGGATGAGTGACAAGCACTGCATCAGGCCCATTGCCATAGCATCGCGCCAGGTAAGGTTGCGCTCATGGCGTGTCTCACGTCCCCGGCGGTCGGCCAAAAACAGTACAATACTCCAAATCATCAGCCCAGCCGCTACAAACCACAGGCCACGCAGTACCGTCTCGATCGTATCCTTAAGAAGCAAGCCAACCACTGCAATCGGCAGCGAACCAATGATGACATACCACCCCATTCGGTAGTGAAACGTCCGCGCCCGCGGGTTCACCACGCCAGCACACCACGCCGAGGCAATGCGCCAAATGTCCTGCCAGAAATAAACAATCGCCGCAGCAATCGCCCCAATCTGCACCACCGCCGTAAAGGCGACAAGCCCAGGGTCACTCACCGAGTAGCCTAGCAACTTCTCTGTCAGCATCAAGTGGCCCGTACTCGAGATGGGCAAAAACTCAGTAATCCCCTCGACAATGCCAAGAATAATAATATGAAGCCAATCCATAATGTGTTTTCCTTATGTCTTGTACCAAGTATACCAAGTTCGCCACAAAGCACCAAGCCGGAAATGAAAAATGGTGAGTGCGCCAGTTTGTATCTAAAATCCACGCACGATTGTTGACAGTGAGATTTTAGGACTCGAGCTGGCAAAAATTTGACACAGGGTTCATATATTGATATATATATATTAACTTTTTGCTCAAAGTCTGTCTTGGAGCAAAAAGTCGCTCCTGGCTTTGAGCTCACCTTACGGAAGGAGGTGAGAAAGATGAAACCAGAGATGTGGTCTTTGATTATTATAATCGGAGCAATAGTGTGCTGCTCTATTTTGCTAGCTGCTAGCAGAGTCATGGAAGAACACAGGTGGCATAAAGCACTCAGATGCTATATGTTTCTGAGTCTTGCTGTGACAATTGTCTCAGGCGTCATTCTATGGTGCCATGAGAGCATTGACATACTGCAGCCACTTGAGATGACTCTCATTACGACAGTCATAGTCGGAGGCCTCTGTAGCTTCCACCTTATGTGGACACTCTGGGATATCAGAAGATGGCGCAAGAAGCGTCACAGTCAGGGCAAATAGCCCATCAACATAGCTCACTAAACCATGTCTCAATCTGATCGTAGTGCATGTCTTGCGCTCTCGGGTTGAGATATATCCGGGTTCAGTTTGAGCATGGTTGGTGGGCTATGTTTGTGGCCGATCTATTTTCGTTCTTACACTCAGAAGCGACCACTATGAGAGAGTGGCCGCTTGTTTGTTGTTGCAAAAGAAGGGTTGAGATATACCTGCGCGCTGGGGCGAGTGGGCTCTACCACCCACCACCACCACCGCCGCCTCCGCCGCCGCCAGAGAAGCCACCACCAGTCGAACCGCCACTCGACGACGAGAAGTCACTCGAGCCAACAGAGGTAGAGCTCGACAAGCTACTCATACTCGAGACAAACATCGCTGCATTGAAGGCACCGTGGCCAGCATACCAATCGGGCTGCGTGCCTACTTCCTCATAGTACTGCCCCAGCTGCTGGCTCCACTGCTTCTCTTGGCCAAAGAGCACAGCATAGGGCAAGACCCGCTCGTAGAGTTTGACAAGCTGAGCGTGGTCACCAATATCAACCTTCTCAGCAGTCTCAGGGCTCTGCAGCAGGCGTAGACGGTCGGCCTCGGCGTAGCGGATATACATCTTGAGCCCCAGCAGGTAGCGGCGCAGCGCCAGCCCTTTGTCCGACAGCGGCTTAGCAAAGCCCAGCTTACCAATGATAATCACAATAAAGACCCCTGGGAAGAAGAGGAATTGCAGCCCGCTGAGGAACGGCACAAACATCGTGGCTGTACACAGCACCAGCACTAAGACACCTAGCACACCCGCAAAGATGCGGAAGCCCCGTGTGCCCTTCCGGCTTGTGTCGCGCAGCTCGTATGTGTGGTCGATAAGATTATCGAGCTTCTTGGCATTATCCCTCAGGCGGAAGGCATAGGAGGTATTGTTGCGTAGCGTCTTGAGGTTGATGCGCTCGCCCACTGCAGGCAGGTGACCAAAGATATCGCCCAGGATCTCTTGTTCCTCAGGATGAAGACTGCTGACATCCTTAACAACTTCAAGCTCGTACTGTGCCCGCGAGAAGAACGTCTTGGGCTTGACCTCGATCAAACGAATGTAGTGCCGCACCGCCCAGTCGATCATCTGCGCTGCCATAGCTGAGCCCTTCACCATCCGGAATGGCCGCACGATCTCCGCCGCTGTTGTCACACTTGTGTTGGGAGGTGGCAAGTATTCTGGCACGATCGTCCCCAGCTCCTTGCTCCGGCCAATCGCCCGCCGATACAGATAATACATCAAGCTTGAGAGAAGCCCTAATACCAACATACTAGCAAAGAATATCTGCGCTAAGAATACTGCTAATCGTTCCTCAAACCGCTCCTGCGCGGTCTTTTGGTACGCCGCAAAAGTACCCTGCGGGAAGCCTAGCGCCAACGTCACGCCATTGTTTGGCTCAAGCGAGCTCACCGTTGCTGTCATGATTTTATCACCCGTTGTATTGACGGTGCAGGCAGTCGTGCTACCCTGCTGGCCTGTGTAGCAGCGTGGCTCGGGCAATTTGGCTGCGGCAAGCTCTGGACTCAGGGTGAGGTTGATGGTGGCGCTGCGAATCGGCACACGCCACTCCGTACCTACCACATCCCAATAGAATTCATCTCGCCCAACATTCGCATAATATCGCGTCACGTCGCGTTGGGTATACGTGATGACGTATGTCTTGCTACCCGAGACATATGTGTCTTTGTTGCCAATGCGTAGGGCATTACCCGACCTACTATATTCATAGTCCTTACCCTGCTCGTCTTGGACAGACTGAATAGCAAAGCTTGTACTGTGCCCATTATATTGTGTGACGAACTCCGGTGCGAGGCCATGGTTCTGCGCTGGTGGAAAGTTCGCTGTAATAGTGAGCTTTGTCTTGAGGGTGGAGCGCTTCTCGCTATCGCGCCCGAGCTCCATGTCGGCCGTGTAGCTGGTGATAGTGAAGTTGTCTTTACTACTACTCGATGATGAATAGGCTCGTACCGATGTGTCGGCCTGCATTGGCACTGCCCCGAGCGCGGTGCCCAGCAGCACCAAGCAGACACCAATTGCAGATATAACGCGTGTCGTTCTCATACATCGATTGTGCGCCATGCAGCACAGAATGTCAAACGCGAGCATCGCTCAAAAATCGCCGATCCGTTTGACAACATCTGAATCTCTCAGCTTACCACAGCCTGTCATGTTCTCTTGATTGAGCACAGCTCAGACTACTCACCAAATCGCTCTCGTACACCATCAAATATCCCCGCTCATCACTTCCGTCTACCTCTGTTAATCTCTGTTCAAGCTATACCGCTTATGCTGTGATATGGCAAATGGTTATGCTATACTCACAGGCAATACCCAACGGCTAATCGGCGAGGTGAGGAGTATAGCAGAAGTGAGACGATATTGGACGCATTTTCGGTTTGCAGGTGTGGCAGCAGTGGTAGTGCTAGGAGTTAGCTTTATGCAGCTACGTCAGGTGGCAATGGCCGAGCCCGCTACTAATTCTGGCTCCAATTCATCCACCAAAAAAGATAATAAGCCCGACATCTGCGATCCTAATACGATGCGCTTTAAGACTACAGCGCTGAGTTCCCCGACCGACAAAGCCCGCGCCGCTAAGGCCCTCGCCAACCTTCGCAGCCTCATGCAGCCCATCCGCAACGCTGGCGATGGCAGCACCATCACCGCTGCCAAGCAGTACGGCACGGACTACACCGGCGAGATAAAGGGCTCATTCCAGCTCAAGAACAGTGGTAGCTATGCCACTGGCAACCCCACACCTCTCTCCGTTACTTCGCCATCATCTGTGCCAGGTAACTACCGTGGCAAGGTATCGGGCAAGGCACCTACCGGTGGGAGCCGCGTTGTCAAAGCCTTCCGCGCTACTGATGCCGAATACGAGCAAGGCAAGGTCACCCCTGCTCAAGTGCAGGGCGATGGCAGCTGGACGCTCGACCTCTCGCCGGTCGATGGCAGCATTGGTGGCGAGTGGCGCTTCCGTCTCTATGATGCCAGTAGCGGCCAACCTCTCGGCGAGAGCTGGCCACGCGTCAATGAGTACCAAAATGTCGAGATCCAATCATACGTCATCACCGACCAAACCTACCTCGTTGCCAAGCAAGCCGCCAACACCAACCGCACCTTTAGCTTTCCGGGTACCGAGAAGGGCCACAAGATGCTGCGCCTGGTGGATACGCGCAGCAACAAAATCCTCGCTGAGTACTTCCAGCCACAGCTGGCGGGGCTGATCCGCTCGTACGAGTTCTCACCTGGCCAGGATGGCTACGGCACTCATCGCGTGCACTATTCATTTATGTACGATCAGTCGCTGGCGCTGCTTGTGGCGGTTGGTGCGGGCGACAAAGCAATGGCAGACCAGCTCGTCAATGGCTTCAAAACCATCCAGATCAAATCCGGCCGGTCGCGTGGTGCCTTCCCTTCCAGCGCTCATCAACTCGACCCCAGTAACCAGCAGGCGCGCTATTATACTGGCGGAGTAGCCTTCGTTCTCTATGCGCTCATCCGCTACCAAGAGAAGTTTGGCGATATCAATGGTGTCAGCAGCATGGTGCGCTCTGCCCTGGCCTGGGTCAAGACTAAGAAAAGCACATCCGGCCCCGGTGCTGGCCTCTACCGCGGTGGCACAAATATCAATGACGATGACAACAACAAGCAGTTTGAGATCGCCTGGCACTCCACTGAGCACAATACCGACCTCTGGCATGTGTACGAGCGAGCCTCGCAAGTCTACGGCGACGCCAGCTACCGCCAAGAGGCCGACAGCCTGGCCAAAGTCATTATGGAGAAACTGTGGAATAAAGCCGAGAATCGCTTCGACCAAGGACTTGACGACCATGCCAAAGCGCTGGACACCTCCAGCTGGGGCTCTATTTTCCTCAACGCAATCGGCGAGTACGACAAAGCCAAAGTCTCGCTAGCCTACACGCGCAACTTTACCATGAGCCGCGCAGGGTCTCAGGGCTACACCCCATACCTAACTGGCACCTACACCCCCACCGTCTGGTTTGAAGGGACATTCGGCGTCACCCAGGCCTACAACGTCGCAGGCAACAAAGACGAAGTTGCTGCTAGCGCCCAGCGAACGTACCCATCTCAGGGAGCTAATGGTGCTTGGCCTTACGTTACCAATGTCGACGAAGCGAACCAAATGACGAATGCTTACTCTGTAGCCTCTACTGCATGGTACTTGCTGGCTACTGCTTACCCCGATGCCATTTGGTCAGAATGCCGCACCGACAAAAAGCCCGACGAGAAGAAGCAGCCGCCAATGGTGCGCCACATCGGCAAGGTCACCCTAGACAAGTTCCTCGCTGGCGAAGACAAACCACTGTGGGTCTTCATCCTTATCTCGCTGCTTGCTCTCTTGGTCGGCATTGCCGCACTCATTCTCTACCTCATCCGGCGTCATTATGCCAAGAATGCTGCCGCTACGCAGCTGGGTAGCAAAGATAATAACACTCCTCCAGGTGGGCCACCAAGCCCGAGTGGTGGTAGCGGTACGCCTCCGCCAAGCGGCTCAGCCAGCGGCCTGGGCGGCCTCGCGATGAGTGCTCCACCGCGCACTACTCCGCCGCCACTCCGCTCTAGTGCATCACCCAGCCGCGGTACCTCCATCGCTGTCCAGAGTGGCACCTCGCACCATGTATCACCACGACCCGCACCAAGTAGCCCACCACCACGGTCACCCAGCGTATCGGGCTAGCTCACTGCAAGAAACCACCAGTAAGCACTGGTGGTTTTGTTTGTGTAAAAGGCTTCTGTTATTTATACCGCGCTGCAGCCTCTATCTCTTCGGAGTTCTGCAGATGAGCGTTTAGCGTTTTTTGGAGGATCATCTTTACGCCGAGGCACAAAATCATAAGCATAGCAAATGAGCTTGTACTCTTGCTGGGAAGGGAGTAACTCTACGCCGCTATCTTCATTGCTTCCGCTGGTGGGTCAACCAGCTGCTCTACCACCTCATACTCACCAGAAAATTCGTGGTACACTGTAGAGAATTGCTTTGTCTCAGCACCAAGCCAGGCTTTATTATCCTCTACAATAACATCTATTTCCCTTACTGGCGCTGGTGAAGCATATACCACGCCGGCCGTGTCACTTCGAGCCACTGCCATAGTGTGCGCGATCGAAGCCGCAACTGGCTCATAATAGTCACTGCCAGACCCTTGAAAGCATGAGTGAAGCACTACGCGGCACAGTCCCTGGCTATCCGGCTTCATCAGGGCAAAGAGTTGCGCAAATGTTGGATCAGAGGCAATATCAATTGTCGATATGCCCGGCATGTCCATCGCCTCATCAAGCGACCAGTCGGCACCCACAAGGGCACTGTCATTGCCCTGCTCTGGATCCATTCCCATCTTTATTACACCTGGCGAGCCATGCCCTGCCAGAATAACAGTCGAAGGCTGGATGCCACGCTCTTGCAAAAATGCAACGTAGTATGGTATATCATACTCCACAAAGCCAACCTCGAAGTGTAGTGTTGCGGATGTATCACGATCACCATGTTGTCGATTGATATTGGAGAGTGCACCATTATGATCATCCAGCGGCGTATTGCCCAGCACAACAGTCACTGGCCTGTTTTGTAGTGTCTCAAGCGTCTGGGGATCTTTATCAATCACATGCTTCATCAAGTCTATCTGCTTTGAATCAAGGTCCCCAAGCATACTAATGCCAGTGTGCTCATACACATCCATCAGTGTACGAACACCACAGCGCTCTATAAGTCGCACTGTCTTGATGAGGTCTCGTTTGTGATTCTTGTAGTAGCCCTCGAGCTTGAACTTCTCACTCACTGAGTGGTAACGATTATGGAGGCCTGTTGCCATTCGCAGCGGCAGCGTTGGGCTTTCATTATAGCCTCGCCACGCCTGCTCTAGTATATCCGTCGCAAAAAGCGCCTGGCTCTCGTAAAGCTCATCCTGGCTGTAGCGTTTCGTTGGGTACAGCCGGTCTGTTAGCTCATGCAGCCAGCATGCCCGCATACCATGCAGTCTGTCCTTGGGTATGATTTCTTCTGCAGCTGGCGAATGGAGCGTCTTGACGACTGATGAGTTATTCGCCATGATAGTATAGAGATTGAGCAAGTCAACTGCATGTTCATGATCATCCGACTTCTCGATACGAGCCGCCTGCCATAAGGTATGCATAGCGCGCTCGTCATCATGCTGACTATCTTTCCACAAATGCATGATCGTTTCGCGCGGCAAATAGCGACAGGCAAAGCGAAGCGTCTCGGTTGCTGCAGCACTATAGGCCTGATCCGTTAGCTTATCTTCGTCCGTTTTTTTATGACGATAGGTCTCTGCAATGAAGAATATTTTCAGTGCTGATTCTATCTCACCAGGATTATCCAGCTCATGTTGCTTCGCAAACTCCGCCGCCAACGACTGCCGCGCTGTTTCTTCTTTAATCCAGTAGCGCCATGCAGCATTCACGTTACCGCCAGCATGGTCCTTCATCCTGTTAACCCCAGCTAGCTGGTGCACTGCTTGCATCAAATCACTTGGTTCTGTTGTCTGCTCAAAGCGTTTCGCATCATGCATGGCAGCATCGCGTGCGCGCGGGTCATTCTCGTATTGTGGCATTGTCTTTCCTCTTTTTGGTGTCATTATTATGTAGGGTCTCGTCTTATATGTCAAGGGTATACTACCGAGACATCAAGTTCACATCAATCCTAGCAATTGCTCTACTCATGGCCAGATTCTCTTCTCGCTCTTTATCTATTAGGGTATAGGCTGCAAAGTCACCCTAATCCAGCTTCACCCCTGGGTACACCGCCCGGGTGGTTTCGTCGATGTCGCTTTTGAGCTGTGGGAATGGCACACCTTCGCGCGCCGTGACGCCTTCAAAAATCCAGAAGACGCGCTCGCTAAAGCCCCAGCCACAGGCTGGCGGCATGCCGTATTCCAGCATTTCCACGTAGTCGATATCCAGCATCATAGCCTCCTCGTCGCCAGCGTCGCGCATCTGCTGCTGCTCCACAAAGCGGTTCAGCTGGTCGATCGGGTCGTTCAGCTCACTAAAGCCATTGCCAAGTTCGCTGCCGGCAATCACCGGCTGGAAACGCTCCACCGTCTGCGGGTTATCTGGGTTGGTTTTGGATAGCGGGCTAATAAACTTCGGCGTATTAACCAGCCAGACGGGCCCAGCCACCGTCTTGCGGATGTTCTTCCACAGTTTATCGATGCCGCGTGGGATGGAATCGGTCTTTTCTACCTCCAGACCATGTTCTTTCAACGTGGCAGCTACCTCGTCGATCGTGGTATTATACACATCAATCCCGTAGTGCTTGTTGATCACCTCAGCATAGTCCCACACCTGCCACTGGCCACTCATATCGACCTCAAACTCGCCCAGGCGAAACTGCAGGGTACCAAACGTCCGCTCCAGCACATACTTATACATGTCTTCCATAAAGCGCATGCCTCGCTGCCAGTCCCAATAGGCGGCGTACCACTCCATGGCGATATGCTCGGGCAGGTGCTCATCAGAATAATTCTCGTTGCGAAAGCGCGGGCCAATATCGTACACCTTCTCAAACCCGGCCCCCAGCAGGCGCTTGAGCGGCAGCTCGTGACTAATCCGTAGATAGAACTGCTGGTCATCCAGCGCATCCATGTGAGTGACGAAGGGGTTGGCATCCGCTCCACCAGTGGTGTGCTCTAACACCGGTACGTTGACTTCAGTAAAGCCATGCTGGTTGAGGTAATCACGCGTCGCCTGCCAAAACACGCTGCGACGGTAAAAGCGCTGGCGCACCGCTGGGTTGACATTCATATCCACATAGCGGCGGCGAAAACGCTCTTCCTTATTCTCGAGCTTTTCTGGCATTGGCCGCAGAGCTTTGGCGAGCAGCCGCAGCTCGCGCACGCCCACCGAAATCTCACCCGTCTTCGTCCGCAGCACCGTGCCAGTTGCCTCGACAAAGTCGCCCGTGTCGAGTAGTTTGAGCTGTTTCATGCTGAGAATACCGCGCGGAGCGTCGAGCTCAGCCATTGTGTCGCGCTGCAGATAGAGCTGCACTGCGCCGCTCGCGTCTTGCAGCTTGATGAAGGCCAATTTGCCAAAACTGCGAATGGACACCACGCGCCCAGCCACCGTCACCTCCTGGCCAGCCAGTTCGTCGTACTGCGTGACCACTGTCGCACAGTCGTATGTGCGCTCAGTGTGTGCTGGGTAAGGGTCGATACCTAGCTCGCGCAGAGCTGCTAATTTTCGTAATCGTTCGTCTCGGTAGTCTTGTAATGTCGCCATAATTGCTTGCTATTATAGCGGAGAATGGGATGGTTGTCGACTAGGACGGCAGCCTAATCGCTCCGCTCTACCAAGTTCTTAGAGAAGTGCGGCACTCAGCAGCTAATCTCTCTCCTATTTTGATTGCGAAGAAGTAGTCTGTGGTGCGCATGCAATTGCTGCTTCACCAGGGCCAGATGCAGTCATCGAGGCCTGTGTGTCCGTGCCAGTATACCCAATATCGGGTGATGTCGTCATATTCCAGCCACCCTTGCCAGTCTTGCTTGGGCCAGTTGCAATGGCAATTGGTACCTGGTGCGCCCCTCTCTTTGCATTCGATGAATACACCAGTGTCGCTTGCGTCCGTTCTTGTTCGCCCGTCGAGAATTTTACCATAGTGAGTCGTGTTGTGCTGCCATCAGGGTTTGTGATGGTTGTTTGTGGGTTCTCTGCTGTCACAGTTATTTCTTGACGGGTTTTATCGCGACAATGAGTTTTGTCAGTGGCTGGATCGGTCACAAAGGGACTCTCTGTATACTTCGCCAGCTCACCAGAAGTTGGCCGCGCTGCAGCAACCGAGGTTTTTTCGCCAGGTTGGTAGTGCTGGTAGCCAATATAGCCCCCACCAATCAGCGCTACCGCAGCTGCAGCGAGCGCGGTGATTCGCCGCACTGCCGGGTGTTTATTATGCTCATATTTTAACCTCTTATCTGTATCCCCTTTGCTGGGGCGATGTGCGTGTCGTGCTGTATATCGAGTCATCGTCGGTCTCCTTGGGCTGTTATGGTTGATTGTCTATCATAGCATAACATCGACAATAACGCAATGATAGTGAATTGCTTATGGTTTGGTATGGTTATTCTGTATTCCCAGCAAATCAAGATTTTTCATATATTTAGCCTTTAGTATCAATACTAAAAGATTATTAACTATCGAAGGGCTGGATACATGCACCGTGCGTATAACTACATCCCTACTCTGCTGCTTTAATACTCACAGCAAAAGCCGAGCAGTTCATGCTGCTCGGCCTATTATTTTGAGATATACTTATTGCACCTGCTGAATAGTGTAGGTGATCTCGCCCTTGGGGGTGGTGATCGTCACCTGCTCACCTGCACGGTGGCCCAGCAAGGCTTGGCCAAGAGGCGATTCGTCGCTAATCTTGTTCTCCAGCGGATCAGCCTCAACTGGGCCTACCACAGTATAGGTCTTTTCTAACCCAGCGTCCGAAGCGAGGGAGACGGTGCTACCGAGGTGGATAGCACCAGTACTTGGGGCAGTAATCTGCTCGGCATTAAGCAAGATCTCCTCGATTTCGGCAATGCGCGTCTCTACCACGCCTTGCTCTTCGCGAGCGCTGTCGTACTCGGCGTTTTCACTCAGGTCGCCGTAGTCGCGAGCCTCAGCAATCTTCTCGGCAATCTCGCCGCGACGGCCCTTCAGCTCCTCCAGCTCTGCCTCGAGCTCTTGGCGGCCAGTATCAGTAATCTGGTAGGTTTTTTTCATTATCTTCATACTCCTTTCTTGCAAAGTCGGTGAGGCATGCCAGGGGCATGGCTATACCTTGCGACAAGCTCCGCAATGGTTACCCAGTGTAGCAAGCAATTGGCTTGTCGTCAAGCGCTGCTGCTTGCCCGTCCGGCGATCTACGACCTCCCACTCCTCTGTCTCAAGCAGTCGGTCGCTCACCGTGACGCGGGTTGGCATGCCGAGTAGCTCTGCATCGGCAAATTTTTCCCCGGGACGAGCGGCGCGGTCGTCGTATAGCACTGTAATGCCAGCGTGCTGTAGTGTATCATAAAGCTTATCTGCCGCCGCTACCGATTCCTTGCCAATCTGCACCAAGTGTACGCGGGCTGGAGCTATTTCCTCAGGCCACACTAGGCCTTTGTCGTCAGCGAGTTTCTCCACAATCACACCCATCACGCGGGTAATACCAATACCGTAGCTGCCCATGTAGGCGTGATGCTGGCGGCCATCCTCGCCGGTAAAAACAAGGCCCATCTCCTCTGATTTTTGGGTACCAAAGTTGAAGATATTGCCCACCTCGGCCGTGCGACGTTTTTGGTAGACTTCGCCAGTCTCAGGCGAAATATCACCTTTTTTCGCAAGTTTAATCTCGACGAACTCGCTTGGTCGCGGTATATCACGGCCCCAGTTAGCGTTATAGGCATGCTGACCAGTTTTATTGGCACCAGTTTCAAAGTTCACCATATCTTCACATGAATCATCGACAAACAGCCGCACATTCTCTGGTAGATTATATAGCCCAGCAAAGCCTAGCTTCGCCCCTGTTGTTGCCTCAATCTGTTCACCATCCGCCAAGCGCAGCCACGATACGTCCGCCACCGCCTTAAGCTTATCTTCGTTAATTTCATAGTCACTCCGTACTACCGCCAGCAACATACCATCTGGCGAATCATACAACATCGACTTAGTGCTAGCTGTGCGCGGAATGTCCAGCGCTTTCGTCAGCGCTTCCGCACCGATGATATTTTCGTCATCTAACATGCCTAATGGTTTCATGACAGCACCAGCATCCGGGTTCGGCGTTGCACGCACCGGTGCAACTTCGGCGTTATAGGCAACATTCGTACTTGGCACGATGAAAATATCGTCCTCACCCGCCTCACAAATCGTCTGGAATTCGTGGCTAAACTTGGTAAAAGCTCCGCCGCTGGCAAACGTCACGTAGGTGTCATCCCCCAGGCCAAAACGGTTGTAGCAGCGCTTATAGGCCTCGATAACCTCTTGGTAGTAGGCGTCCAAATCTTCCTTACTGGCGTGGATGCTATACATGTCCTTCATGATAAACTCACGCCCGCGCATGATGCCGCTCTTGGCGCGCAGCTCGTTGCGGAGTTTGTTCTGGAATTGGTAGACGCTGATAGGCAGGTCTTTGTAACTCTTAAGGTAGCTGCGCAGCAGTTCGATAATCGGCTCCTCGTGCGTCCAGCCAAAACCGACCTCAGTGCCATCCTGCAGGTGCGACTTGAACCACACATCCACCAGCTCATCGCTCCAGCGGCCAGTCTCCTGCCAGAGCTCCTGGCGCTGCAGGGTACTCATCAGCAGTTCTTGGCTGCTGATGCGGTTCATTTCTTCGCGGACGATTTGCTTGATATTCTCGAGCACGGCCAGGCCCAGCGGCGTATAGGAATAGACGCCGGCCATCGTCTTGTGCACGTAGCCAGCGCGAATCAGCAGCTGGGCATTGTGCGCCACCTCATCGGCGGGGGCTTGTTTGCGGGTACGGGTGAAGGTGTGTGATAATCGCATAATCTCTCTTATAGTAACACAGGATTGGCAAAAGCGGCATGAGACAGCTAGGTTGAATGCTCATAATTTCATCTCAAAAACCATCGCTGGCGCAGAAGCTCACCAAACCGAAAATGTTCCGGCCAGATAGAATGGTGGTGCTTTTCCGTATATTTGGTTGCTGGCCTCCAGATATTTTCTTGTTCGATGAGCTCCTGCGCCAGTAGAGAGATACCAAGAAAGAGGGGTTCTAGGATTGATACGGGGGAAAAGATATCGACACAAAATAAGATTTCTGAGTTAAGCTCGCTAGTCGGCTCATTCTCCCTACCCCACCATAAAGACAAACATCGCCAAAAATGCAATCGCATTCTTGACCATATGAATGAGAATGCCGGGCCATATTGTGCCAGTCGTATGACGCAGCGCCACCAGCACGACGCTGAGCATCGCCACATCAATGCCAACGTTGAGCTGGCCATGTACATAACCAAAGAGTCCACTCACCACCACCGTAATAAGCCACAGTGGCATGTGCGCGGCATGGAGCTTGCTATACAAATAACCACGAAACACCAGCTCCTCGGCCACTGGTGCTACCACCACCAACATCGCAAAGGCGAGCAAGCGCTCTGTGCCATAGAGCTGCTGGTAGCCGAGGTTCTGTGCCTGAGTCGCATCAAAGCCGGGCAGCCACTGCTTGGCCGCCGCCAGCGCAATCATCGACAGCACAATGTAGATAATGAAGCCCACCAGCGCCCAGCCAAAGTCGCGCCACTGCAGCGCGCGCCGCCACCCAAGCTGCCGCCAGGTGATGCGAAAGCTCGCTGGTGCCTTGGGCCGTGCGCGCTGCACTAGCCACGGCAGGCCAATCAGCAGCGCCAACGCCACCACATAGACCGCCGTTTGCATCATGATGAGCGGCAAGACCGGCACCGACTCTTGGCCATGAAACAGGAGATAGAGCACTGTGCTGCAGAGCAGCCCCGCCCCCATAAAGCTCAGCCAGACCCACAGTGGCCAACCGAGCCACGAGGCAACGCGCAGCAGGCGCTGGCGTGGCGTGAGCGGCGTTTTGGGCTGGGAGGGGTGAGCGGCTTTGGGGCGGAGAGCAACACGTATCATGAAGTGAGCTCCTTACGTATTACCATTACGTGATTGAGCAACCCTATCTCCCCGCGCTGCAATCCTCCACAATAACGCTCTGCCCTGCTACACTGCATAGCCTGCATCAGTGCACCAACTTCCCAATGTCAGCAATCGTCACCAGCACAACCAAGCCAAGCAAACACAAGAAGCCAGCCGCTTGGATATTCTCTTCCATCTGCTTGCTGAGTGGCTTGCGCAGCAGGTGGAAGATCGCCATCACCGTCCAGCGGCCACCATCGAGCGCCGGAATGGGCAAGATATTCATCACTGCCAGCGATAACGCAATGATCGCCGTCAGCAGCAGCACATGCACCACGCCAGCCTGCCCCGCTGCTGGGAAGATAATGGCAAAGATCCCCACCGGGCCAGCCACGGCATTGCCCACCTGTGATAAGTTTTGCTTGGCCTGCTGGCTCGTCGCGCTGTCGCTGCTAAACTGCTGCACCAGACTGGTGGCGAGATTTACCACCATATCACCCAGGCCTTGGAGCGTCACTCTAGTAAGCTGCGCTGTTGTCACCACACCCACAATCGGTGCCGACCAGGTGGCACGGATTGTATCTTGCTGCTTGGTGAGCTCTGCCCCCAAATAGCCTTTGCGGTCAGGGTTATCGCTGCGCAGCGCCACCATGGCAGTGGCTTGCTTATCACCGCGGGAGTACACCACAGGCACAGTTTCGCCCTTGTGCTGGCTGGCAAAGTGTGCGAGGTCGGACGTGCTGCGCACCGTTTGCCCAGCCAGTTGGCTAATTGCATCACCCTGGCGGAGACCTGCCTTGGCGGCGGGCAAGCCAGGAGTAAGTGTGCCCAGCTGCACTGGGTGGTTGCTCACCACTGCGTCGCTTGGTAGGTAAAATTGGTTGTCGATCATCTTAGGCAAGCCCACCCAGGCGAGGCCAGTGAGGAGCACCACTGCAGTTAACCAGTTGACGGTCACGCCAGCCAGCAAGATCTTGGTCTTTTGCCAAAAGGTCGCTGCGCCATAATCACCAGGCTGATCAGCCGCATCGTGCTCGCCCTGCAATTTAACAAAGCCACCCAGCGGCAGCCAGTTGAGCGAGAAGCGGACATTCTCGCCCAGAATACTTTTTTTGATCACTTTGCTATAGGCCTGCGGTGGAAAGCCAATGCCAAATTCCTCCACCACCACACCATTGCGCCGCGCCACAATGCCATGGCCCAGCTCGTGCGTTGCCACCAGTAGCGTCAGTGCGATTACCCCAATAATAATACCAATGACTATTTCCATATTCCTCCTTCGTTATCCTCCAAAGCGTCGCTGTCGCCGGGCATACTCGGCCAGCAAAGCATCGACGTCGGCGTGTGTCATATCTGGCCATGGCTTATCCAAGAACAGCAGCTCGCTATAGGCGCTGCGCCACAACATGAAGTTGCTCAGCCGCTGCTCACCACTGGTGCGAACAATCAAATCACACGGTGGCACATCTGGTGTATACAAAAATTGCTCAAAGATCTGTGCTGTTACCTTCTTGTGAACCGAGAGCGTTTTGCGCAAGCGATTGACCGCGTCGATAATCTCCTGCTGCCCACCATAATTAAATGACAGCACCATCGTACCCTGCCGCAAATCCTTAGTGGCAGCCTCAGCAGCATCGATCGCCTTCTTGACCCGCCGGCTTAGGCGCAGGCGCGTCCCTGCCACGCGGATGCGCACCTCATGCTCGATGAAGATCGGCAGATCGCGCTCTAACATCGTTACCAGCAGATTCATTAAGTGCTTGACCTCTGGGCCACTACGATGCCAGTTCTCGGTGCTAAAGATATAGGCGCTGACATAGGGCACACCACGCTCGATGGTGGTAAGGGCAATATCGCGCAGTTTCTCGTAGCCAGCACTGTGCCCCTCTTGGGCTGAGAGGCCACGCTGCTTGGCCCAGCGCCGATTGCCATCAACAATATAGCCAACATGCTGCGGCAAGTGCATGGTAGCACTCATGCCTGGCTCCATGATGGGCGGTTGGTTGCGTACGTCAGCAGAGAGCGCATCATTAAATCGTCAAGATATCCTTCTCTTTAGCAGCGAAGGCGGCTTCTATCGTAGTTTGATGCTGTGCCATGAGGCGATCGATCTCCTTCTCCACCGCCTTCACGTCATCTTCACTCAGCTCTTTGGCTTCTTTGCGGCGCTTGGCATCCTTCAGGGCGTCTTGGCGCACCCCGCGCAGGGCAATGCGTGCTTCTTCTACCTTCTCGCTGGCTTGCTTAACCAGTTGCTTGCGGCGCTCCTCCGTCAGTGGTGGCACTGGCACACGGACGACGTGACCATCGTCGCTGGGGTTGAGGCCAAGCGCTTGATCGGCTCGGATGGCGCTGGCAATCTTTTGCAAATTAGCTGGGTCAAATGGCGTGATCTGCAGCAGCGTTGCCTCCGGTGCCGTCACGTTAGCCACTTGGTTGAGCGGCATACTGGTGCCATACGCCTCGACCATAATGCCATCAAGCATACTCGCGTGAGCCCGGCCGGTGCGGATCTTCCCCAGGCGCTCCTCTAGGTGCTCTAGCACATGGTTCATCTTTTCTTCGTAGGGGGTGGTATCAAACATCGCGATCTCCTTCTTGGTTTTCCTTTATTGTACCATTATTTACTATGGCATGAGGAGAGTTTGCATAAAAATGGCTGGCATTGTTGCTCGCGCTTACTCGATGAGATCCTATTTGGGTGAAGTGTGTCTCGGTCATTACTCATCTCGGCCTTAATCCATAATCCTAGAATCGGTACAGTACCCTCACGGCATACTCACTACACCGAAAATGTTCCGGCCAGATGATGCGGGGAGCTTGCCCGTTCGCGTATTTGCTGGCCTCCATATATTCTCTTGTGTAGCGAGCATACCGTGAGGGTGCACAAAAAAGCGAGCGACACATCCCGTGCCACTCGCTACACAAAAGCTTGCTCTCTCGTGACTACTCTGTCACGCCCAGCTCAATCCGCTTGAATTGGCTGACGCGGACATTCTCACCGCGCAGTGCCACCTGCTCTTTGATGAGCTGGCCAACTGTCTTGCTGTCGTCGAGCACAAAGGCTTGCTCGGCCAAGACCTGCTCGGCGAAGTGCTTCTTGAGCTGCCCTTCGACGATTTGGTCACGCATTGCCTCAGGCTTGCTTGCCAAAGCATCGCTGGTGAGAAACTCCTGCTTCTTGGCGTCGTACACCTCAGCTGGGATATCGTCCATTGTAGCATAGCGTGGGTTCATCGCAGCAACTTGCATGGCAATCTGGTGCGCAAACTCCTTAAACTCAGGCAGGCGGGCCACAAAATCTGTCTCGCAGTTAACCTCGACCACCACACCGATCCGACCACTGTGGACATAGCTCTCGATCAACCCTTCGCGGGTCTCGCGGTCACCCTTTTTCTCCGCCTTGGTCAGGCCCTTTTTGCGCAAAGCATTGAGTGCTGAGTCGAAGTCACCTTCGGCCTCCACCAGCGCCTTCTTAGCATCGGTCAGGCCAATGCCAGTTAGCTCTTTGAGCTTCTTGATGTCATCAATCGTCACAGCCATGGTTAGTTCTCCTCCTTCGTTGCCTTGCCCTCGTTGACTGCTGCACTGAAGTAGTCGAGCATCAGCTGCAGGCTCTTGATCGCATCATCGTTAGCGGGGATAGGATAATCAACCAGGTCGGGGTTGGCGTTAGTGTCAACAATACCGATCACTGGCACACCCAGCGTCTTCGCCTCGCGCAAAGCGTTGTTGTCGGCCAAGATATCGAGCACTAGCACCAGGCCAGGCTTGCCATTGAGGTCTTTAATACCGCCGTATTTGAAGTTGAGGCTGTCGATCTCTTCTTGGTAGCGCTGGACTTCTAGCTTGTTGTAGCGCTTCTCAAGGTCGCCACTAGCCATGCGGCGCTCCAAGTCCTTGAGCTTCTTGATCTGCGCAGTGGTAGTCGTCACATTGGTGAGCATCCCACCGACCCAGCGGTTGGTCACATACGGCTGACCGACCGCCTCGGCAGCTTGGCGCGTGATGTCTTTAGCCTGCTTCTTGGTACCGACGAAGAGGACTTGCTTGCCGCTTGCCACTGTCTTGCTAATGATAGGCAGCGCCACATTCAGCGCCTCAACCGTCTTCGCGAGGTCGATGATGTGACTATCTTGCCGCTTGCTATGAATATATGGTGCCATCTTCGGATGCCACCGGCTGGTCTTGTGCCCAAAATGAGCACCGGCTTCAAACAAAGCCTTGATATCTGCCTGCACGGCCATATCGCATTACTCCTTTTTGCCTTGCCCCACACGGTATGGAGTGGTGTGGAGCTGTGTCGTTATGGTTAGTTACGAGAGAATTATAGCATATGATGGCTGAATATCAAAGGGGTGGTAACTCACAGCCCTTCTCTCGGATGGTATATGTATGCAATTGGCCATTAAAGCTAAGTTGTAGACTTATGTGCGATCCTCCGATGCAGATTGCGCTCGCTGGTGTTTACGCAATGTCGTCAGTAGCAGATAGAGTGAGTTGCAGTCGTGCAGTGTTGCGTGTGCGGGGGTGATCATACGCTCACCACGCGAGGCGTCGTCTTGTGCTTGATCAAACACCCGCACCCCTGTCGCATCATAGTCAATCACCCAGCGCTCGGCAATCACCACTCGCCCAGCATCCTGCTGAAGCCACGGCTCAACGGCATGCTGGATATGGCTGAGATAATTTACCGCTACTTTTTCGTTGTCAAGCGGCTCAAACGATAAATTCTTCAGCTGCTCAATTGGTGGTGTGGTCTTCTTCATAGCGTGCTCCTTTCTCGTCTTCTATCATACAGTTATATGGTCGTGCGGATAACGACGGGTCTTACCATTGCGAGTGAGCGCAAGATGGGTATACATGGGTATATTATCTATATCATCATTTATTTTATTAACGTCTTCTTGTTTGGCAGCAAGTGTCCATAGCTTAAACTGTCCATTAGCATACTTCTCCATATTAGCATGCTTCTCCATAATGGTAACTGGTCCGTCCAGCCCACTAACGACATTAAGCTCAGGGAATGCTTCAGAAATTGCCGGGGCTATGCCGCGCCGTGGCTGGGGTGTGTCATCAATAGCAGCAAACTCACTCCCCTCCTCATGTACTAATGGATGACACGAAAAGAGAATGAAATTCTCTGGCTGGAGCGTCTTTACCATAGTAGATATACCAGTATTCTCCGCCCAACTATCTGCATCAGCGGGGATATGATCTGTAGCCGATAGTGCGAACTGCTCTTCCTCGCCATGCCCTGCCAATACTATCTGCTGGATATACCCATCAAGACCAACACGCTGTAACATCCCCGTTAATCGTACTAAACCACTCGCATCATCAACCTCCGCAGCAATGACATCATCAGACTCTATATAGCGCATCTGCTCAAAGGCGTTGTTGTGGTCGCCTGTCGTCCCTTTGATCATCACAGTTATGCCGTTACCAGACTCGGAATAGCCCTTGGCAAGGAGATTGTGTGTCCCTTCTAGTACACGGGGGCTCCAGCCCGAAAAATGCACCACACCAGTTGTTTCATACAGCTGTCGAGCCTTATCCTGACCAATGGCACGCACTGCATCGAGATATCGCTTGAATATGTCCATTGGCTTGTCTTCATACCGAACACCGTCTATGACGTCATCAATATATTCTTGAATTGCGTGCTGGGGCATATGTGGCAGACGATCACAGCAGAAATCCTTTAGAATCGCCAACACTTTGCTTTCTTGGTCGTCTGGCAGCCGCCCGGCAATGCCATCAATATAGTCTAGCGTCAGAGCATCCAGCTTGTCTTCCTCCCCTTGGTCAATATACTCTCGGATATACCCAGGGCAAGCTGGATCATTCTCTGCACACTTCACCCAATGTTGCGGCTCAAATCCCCGTGCTGCCAGTGTTGCGCCAACATCATATCGCATGCGACGTAGATCATTATCTGATACACCATTTGCCGCATGATCGGTTGCAGCAAAGTGAAATGCCTCAGCCAAGACAGCCTCGTCAAACTCATCATATAGCTCTGAGGGGACATCATCGACCAACCGCTCGGTATGTTGATACGATGCGAACAATTGGAGCTTCTCACTTGGATCTTCTGTCTGGCGCAGCAACTCAAGCCGCTGATCGAGGAACTTCTTGACGCCAGTATGTATCTCTGGCATATAGCGATAATTTTGCTCGATGATCATTTTGTCAGTCTGCATCAGTTTCTGTGTAATCGCTTGCTGGGTAGCATCAGGCTTGAGCGAGCCCATTCGTGCATCAATGAGTGTGCGTCGCACAGCTTGCTGCTGGGCGATCACCCGCTCGAGCTTGGTGCGCTGCGTATCATGTTTTGCATTATTGTGCTGCTCTTGGAGCCGCGCAATTCGCTGCTCGATCTCCGTTATTCGTAGCGTTATGTCATCGCCATCACGTAGCCGAGCAATCTCTTCAGCTGACAGTATTGCTGCAATAGCATCGTACCCTGCAGCGTATGTCTCGTTTGCACGCGCATCAAAGTACTGCATATCTGGCTCAACACGGTTCGAGTCATCATACCAATGCCAGTGCGATCGCACATCGGTGATCGTCTTTTGCATTGCAGGACTAAGCCCAGTCATATCTACCATCTCGAGTTGTGGTGTTAGTTCTTGTACTACTGAAGTATCACGAAAGGCCGCAGTAACATCTCGCCTGGAATCAGCAAGGGGTTTCTCACGCTCGCGGGAGAGTTCTTCAGGAGGCTGCACTTCAGCATGAGGCACAGCTCTATCAGACTCCAACACATTGCCCTCATACACTTGACCTATTTCAGCACTGCTATCACTAGGCAACCTTTCTCTATGAGAAGATGCTACCGTATTTGGTAAGTCTATATATCGCTGATGATATTTCATTCAAAATAGTCCTAAATTGTCTATAGTATACCATATCTCTTCTACAGAGAATGTTCTTTGACAACCCCCCACCCTCTCTGCTACAATGTAGCGGTTATGAAAAGCAGTATTCACCCACAAACCTACCGCCCTGTCGTATTTAGCGATGATCAGGCGGGCTTTGCGTTTTTGACGCAGTCGACGGTCGCGACCGACGACACTATCACCTGGGAGGATGGCAACGAGTATCCGCTCGTCAAGATCCATATCTCCAGCAAGTCTCACCCATTCTTCACCGGCGAGGAGAAGATTATCGACACCGAGGGCCGGGTCGACCGTTTCGAGGCACGCCGCAAAGCTGCCGAGGCACGCCGCGCCGCTCTGGCCAACAAAGCCAAAAAGCAAAACGCCAAAAAGGCCGCTAAAGCCGCTCAGGCCAGTGCTGGCAAAGACGATTTCGCCAAGGCTGCGTAGTAGTAATCTACTACAGGCATTTAGCGCACAGCACCTTCTCTCTAGAAGGTGCTTTTTATCTCACCCTCCCTCTGCCATCACTAAATAACAAACAAAGACCAGCCACTCTAGATCCTCCACACATCAAGCGCCTATTCATTCGCCTGCAGGGATATTACGATGAAATAGTGAAAATAGGCAGCTCGCACGTAATCAATGACGACGCTTCTTCACAGGACGCTGACGCAACAAGTATAGATCACTAGAGGTAAGTCCTAGGTTTTCCCCATAATTTACTAATTCATCAAATCCTCCAATAGCTCTTAGGGGCCTATCATAATCACTCCCAAATATACTGCTACCACCCAAAGCACAAGCACCAACTTTTTGCACAGACTCATGAACATTTCTTCGGCCAATTTCCTGCTTCTGCTCCTCCGTCCAGCCATAAACATCAAGAGTTTTGTTTGCTCTTGCAAAAACAAGCTGTATCACCTCTCCTACGGTCGGCTCCAAACCTAACTGCTCCAAACATTGCGAGTAATAATTCATAAACATTGCTTGGATAGCATCATTCTGCTCACAAGAAAAAGGCTTTCCATCACGAGACAATTCGATAGCTTCTTGCAAATACGCTTGGTCTGCCTCGCCTATCGTTGCACCCAAGGCTTGCACATGTCTTGCCGTACGACGAATATAGCTCTCTGCTTGCTGGGGTTTCCTGGGCTCACTCTGGGTTGTCATATCTACAAGTGGTTGGCTCAGCGCTTGGTCTGGCAACATAATTCCAGCAATTTTATCTGGCTGCACATGGCTCACCCTTATCTCGTCCAAAAAGCCGCCATAGTCGCCCGTTGGGCGTTTATGCCCTGTATCAATTGCAAGGCTAATCCCATTCCGCAGTGTGTAAATATAAAACGAATTAGCTGGTCTATCAGCCAACCACGCTGCTACGGGCGCAGTAGACAAACAGACGCAATGATTTTGCTGGTTATCAGCAGGCTCTAAGCCGTACTGGAGGATCGATTCGAGCCCGGCAAAGTCATAGCCGCGCAGGGCATGCCATGATATCTCGTGAGTACGTATTATCTCTTGAGATGGTTTTTGCTGTAGCTGCTCACGTCTATTGCTAATTTTTTCTGTCATATCGCTAAAGTTCCGCTTGAGTTGACTCAATATACTAGCTAATGTACTCTCTCTCTCTTGATTTGTCAATGTATTATGAAATGTTCTTCTCTATAGGCAAGTTTCTAAAACTGATGGGAGATCAGAAGCCAAAAGTAATACACTTAAGTGGTCTGGCGGCCACTTCTCGTGGTATAATCACTACTATATGCCCAAAATTTCTCTCGATATCGCCACCCTGACGGCTGAGCGTGCTGCGCTAGAGCAGTTTCTTGCCCAGCCTGATGCGTATAGTGCACCCGATTTTACCGCCAAGAATAAGCGCTTTGCGGAGCTTGAGACCATCATTGCTACCGCTACCAAGCGTGCTACCGTGGAGCAGCAGCTGGCTGAGGCGCGTCAGCTCACTCAGGGCAACGATGAGCTCGCCGAGCTCGCTAAGCTCGAGATTCCCGAAGACGAAGCCACCATTGCCCAGCTAGACGACGAGCTCTTCGTCCTCCTCACCCCCAAAGACCCTAATGACGAGAAGAATATCATCATGGAGATCCGGGCTGGCGCTGGCGGCGACGAAGCCTCGCTTTTTGCGGCCGAGCTCTACCGCATGTATCTGCGCTGGTGCGAGGCGCATGGTTACCGCACTGAGCTGCTGAGCGAGTCCGCCAATGACTCTGGTGGGTACAAAGAAGTCATCTTCAAGATTTCGGGCGATGCACCCTACGCCAAACTCAAGTTTGAGGGTGGTGTGCACCGCGTCCAGCGCGTGCCCGTTACCGAGAGCCAGGGACGCATCCACACCAGCACCGCCACAGTAGCAGTCTTGCCCGAAGCGGAAGAGACAGACATTACCATCAATCCCAATGACCTCCGCATCGATATCTACCGCTCGAGTGGCCACGGCGGGCAGAGCGTCAATACAACCGACTCAGCCGTGCGCATCACCCACCTCCCGACTGGTATGATCGTCACCAACCAAGACGAAAAATCGCAGATCAAAAACCGCGAGAAGGCTATGAGTGTCCTACGCTCCCGCCTCCTCCAGCGCAAGATTGATGAAGAAAACGCCAAGCTCACTGCCGAACGCCGCGCTCTGGTGGGCACTGGCGACCGCAGCGAGAAGATCCGCACCTACAACTTTCCCCAAGATCGGATCACCGACCACCGCATCCGCTACAGCCGCAGCAACATCCCCGCTGCCCTCGGTGGCGATATCGACGACATCATCGAGCGTCTCCAAAGCTACGAACGCGAGCTAAAGGCACAAGGCAAGGATATTATTAGCTTGAGCTTGGGCGAACCTGATTTTGCAGTACCTGACTTTGTAAAGAAAGCAGCCATTGAGGCTATTGAGCAGAATTATAACAAATATTCTCCAGTGGACGGTTATTTGGAACTGAAAGAGGCCATCTGTGAGAAATTCAAGAAGGATAATGGGCTAACCTATACACCCTCCCAGGTAATTGTCTCCACAGGGGCTAAGCAGTGCTTGTCCAATGTAGCCCTGGTGATGCTCAACCCTGGCGATGAGGTAATCCTTCCCACTCCCTATTGGGTAAGCTATTCCGATATTACTAAGATTGCAGGAGGGGTGCCAGTGGAACTACCTACTTCGCTAGAAACGAATTTTAAGATTACTCCAGAACAGTTAGAAAAAGCCATTACCCCACGTACTAAAATGATATGGTTAAGCAATCCTGGTAACCCCAGTGGTATGATCTACTCCAAAGAGGATTTGGAAGCACTGGCAGAGGTCTTGAGAAGGCATCCCAATATCTTCTTCCTCGCCGATGAAATGTATGAGCACATTAACTATACAGGTATGCCAACTTCCATGGCCTCTATAGAAGGAATGTATGAACGTACAATCACTGTCAATGGGCTATCTAAGGCTTTTGCGATGCCAGGTTGGCGTATGGGCTATATGGGTGCTCCCGAA
>ERZ773043.6-NODE-6-length-160015-cov-9.348443_pt1 | contig 160015 bp, 151 predicted proteins | sample MGYA00580636_ERZ773043 | MGnify/ENA primary metagenome ERZ773043 (study PRJEB29015, sample SAMEA2737992) | human oral metagenome | biome: human oral; feature: human-associated habitat; material: dental | place: China | collected 2065 ...
GATAGCAACAATGCCGACATACTCCTTCAAGCATTCTTCACTTCAGATACGCCCAGCTATAATCAAATCTCTTTGATCGACGAGCTGACACCACGATGCTCCAGAACATTCGATGTTCTCGTGAGCCTTCGCGGCGTACCAGACGATCGGCAAGTTGGGTACGTTGATGTTGCGCTTCGCTCCGTATCTTCTGATACCGACTATGACACGTCGTTACTCAAAGAGTTTGTTGAGCAACATTATAAAGCAATGGCCACGTTCACGGATCCAATTGCCGACAACGTCGTGGATGCGTTTACGACGCTTATGTCGCGAGCTGGCGTGAAGTTTTCCGATATTAGCCAAATCGACTCGAAGTTGCGTGAGCATCTGATTGAGAATGGGTGCTATGAAGTTAACCGTCGTAATCTGGAGTTCGTGTCGGGTGACAATCAGGAAGCCCTAGATGTGCTTTCTTGGAATCGGCCTTCTGTCTACGCCTACCTTCTGCAATTGCTCGAAGCATATTTCGCCATCCTCGCTGAGGATAAGAGCGGCAAGTTGTCGGCATTGGTTGGCTCAGATGACACAGCCAAGGTCGTCGCTGACGTCGTGAAGCTTGATGTCGCAGGGAATAAGAGAGTGGAAGACTCGGCTACAGATGATGCGAAGTTAGGCGAAGGCCGAGAATTCCCGCTACTTGTTAAACTACTGGCGTCATCGGGGGGAGACTGGTCTATCGATCTGGATGGTCTACCGTCCAGCTGTTGGCCGATATTGGCGACCCACGACCGCCTCGCCGTGACGACTTCGAATCTGTGGCAGTACGTTAGGGAGTGCGATGTTGATGATGCACTAATTGAGTTGCTGGAGCGGCACTCTTCGATCAAGAATCAGGGTGATACTTTGAGTAACGATGAGTATATCGAACTCGCTACCGCGATTCTTAACCTAAAGGAAGAGCAGATCTCTGCAAAGCAGCGCGTGGCGTTGGTCGCGTCGATAGATCACGTCGACCCGATTCCAGCGTCCCACATTAAAGTGAAAGAAGGCAAACTGGTTGGGCACCTGATTAAGGCTGGTTTGATCGATGATAATTCGGATGCCTATAGGCTGGTGTTGAACCTTGAATGGTCAAGTCGCGAGTTTGCGATCGCTTCCTCCCAGCGGTTTGCTGACTATATGGACACCAGCCTTGTTGGTAATGATATGCTCGCAATAGTTAAGAGCCAGCTAGTTCCGGCCAAGGTTAAGCAGAACATCATCGACAACATTTCATCATACTGCTCCGGAATGGATCTCGAAAACCTGACGTCACTCGCTAAGTCTATTGCGACTCAGCAGGAGTTGCGAACTGATAGTGCAGCACTGACGTGGATGATCGGTCGTGAGGTCAAATCTGATGTCATCGTGCTACTGGTGGCTAGGGAGTTGGATAGTCTGTCGGATTCGGACATTCGTGACATCGTAACGGCATTGGGGATGCCCTATAACGATCTTCTTATCAAAGGGACACCGCAAGTCTATATTGATATCATTGCTGGGATAGACAGACTGTTAGAACACCTTAAAACTGTAGGCGAAGTAAGCACATATAAGAAAGATGACGAAAAACATCGGTACACTGTCTATCGTCACAGATGACCGAAACTATGAGCGGTGTATTTTGGGTTCGAGGTAGCGAGTTCGTTGCGACGCAGTTGTAGCTGCTGGTCGGGGCCTACGCGGTAGCCTTTGTCCGCTGCCGCTTGGCCTGCTGGATGTACTTGCCTACTGTGCTCAGCGCCACGTCATACTTCTTGGCGACCTCCTTGTAGGTCATCCCGTAGTCGAGGTGATCGGCCACCAGCTTCTCGACGCCTCGCCGCCCGAACCGCACCAGGAGGCTGCGCTGCTTGAGGTCTGTCCGCTGCTCGGTCTGCCTGCCCCCAGCCAGCGCAGCCTCTAGCGTGCGCCTAGCCGCCACCAGTGTGTAGCCGTATCTGGAGTACGCCTGCAAGATCTCCGCCATGTTGGGCTTACTCGAACCCTCGGTAGCAGGTGTGCTGCCGGGAATTTTACTTTATACGATACGACCACTACTGTAGAGTTATGCAAAGCTATTGCATATTTTGGTCTCGTTGTATACTATAAACTCAAATTATATAACACAGGTTACTACACAATGTCTACATTTGAATACCCTACTCAGCAACCTCACACTCCAGAGCAAGCTTCTTTTGAACCAACCCCCCCCCAGAAGCAATAGAGCGTGAAAAAACGCAAATAGATGCGGTCTCTGGTATTGGGTCTACGGCGTGCAATTTATGCGAACACCCTGAGGCAAATATACAGCCAGAGGCTTTAGATACTAGCGAAACACCAGTTGATGCATTGGACAGGGCTGACCAAACAGCTATTGATCACGAAGCTGTTGACTCACCGACAAAAGTCGGCGGGATTGCATGGGCTGCTCGACAACTGGCAAAGAAACTGCGAAAACCCGACACTACAGACACTCTCCAGTATTTTATCACTAGCAAATCTGCATCTGACGGTAGCATCATCGAAGTTCCGCTTCCAACTGATTTGTATAAGGAAGTCCAAAGCAAAAGGAAATTCTTCCAAAAACGAGCTGAATATTTGCGCGCTCAAATCGCTTCACATGAGAAGCTACTTGATTATTTGAATGACTATACTCACGCTAATATAGACACTGGTGAAATGGCGGATAAGCGTGGGGCTATGATTAATCTGCAATTTGAAATTATGGGCACTATTAGAGGGCTTGAAGCCAAACTTGTCGAAGTACAATACGGAGGATCGTTGTACGTCGTTGACTCTTCAATAGTAGGCTAGTGTTCGCAAGCTTAGTCTATACGACAGAGCGCACGGATGAGATCATTTTGATACTATCCTACAGGGTTTCTCTACGTTAATATACACCCCAAATCATCGTCTTTCGCCAGTGTTCTATGCTATACTAAACATATGCAGCCATCGCAATTCGATCAGTCATCAGCTTCAGATGCAGCCGACCCATCGCGCATCGCTCGTGCTGATACGCAGGCCGCAGATGAGCCCAATCCACCGCTCGAGATTCGCCGTGGGCCGAGTGAGGCCAATAGCAATTCGTCGCAGGTTTCGCCCTTCCCCGATCCCACCGAGCCACTTCTCATCTGGCAAGAGCGCGAGGTAAATGACACCACTCGCCCCCGTGGCTGGTATGTTATTTTTGGTGTGGTTGTGGTGGTACTCTTCGCAATTTCGATCTTTTTGTTTAAGTCCTACACCTTTGCGCTGCTTATCCCCATCATGGCGGTGGCGTTGATCGTCTCGCTGCAGCGGCCAGCCGCTTTGCTAAACTACAGCGCCAGCCACGCCGAGGTGGTGGTAGGCCAGCGCGCCTACTCGTACGATACCTTCCGCTCCTTTAGCGTCACTGCCAAACCCACGCAGAATTGGATTACGCTTATCCCGCGCAAGCGCTTCGCCATGCCCATCGTCATGTACTTCCCTGAGGACGTGGGCGAACAGCTGGTTGATCTCATCGCCTCTCACCTCCCAATGAGCGAGCGCAAGCCCGACTTACTTGAGCGGCTAATTATTTACCTGCGGCTGCAGTAGTAGTTTTGGCCGCGGTGTCTTGCCCTCAGCGTACCTCTGTGCTACAATAATAAGCGATCTGGTATCATCCAGTGCACCTTATAGTTTGGTCTGGGCAACATTTGTTTCCCAGGTATGCACTCGTAGCTCAGCTGGATAGAGCGTTGGCTTGCGGAGCCAAAGGTCGTGCGTTCGAATCGCGCCGAGTGTACCACGATAGCCTTACCCAAACCTAGGACATGAGTACTGTGCCCTGGGTTGTTTGTTGAGGATGCGAAGCGCTCACCATCACTGGTGAGCGCTTCGTCGTTGCAGACGGTGTTGGTGATGGGGCAGTCCACCTGGTTGTCCCAGTTTTCTTGCGGGTTGTCTTGCAACAAGGTCGCACGGTGGTGGTGTGCGACGTTGTGCATCAGGCGGCGCATTTCGCTAATATATGGTATAATGGATGCACTATGCATGAACAATTTCCTCCACAACCAAGCCAGCTCGACCCTACTGGCGAAGTCACCCCCCCAAACACCTAACCGTGCACGTGCTATTGGGGCACTAGCTTCACGAGTAACAGAACTAATTACAGAGGCTCGCGAACGCCGATCGGCACGAAAATTAGAGAAATATAAGCAGATGGTTGGGGCACAACAACGCGTTAATGTAATCGGCCCAGTCGCTGACCATGTTTCATATGGCTTGCCGAATAGCAGCTCCTACCTATTTGTCAACATCCCATTGGCATATCCGACAACGCCAGAGCTGCTCGAGGACCAGCGTAGGCTTATTGCAGAGACGAAGGAACCCGGATATTATGACCGTATTGACACAATGTTCGCAGCGAAAGCCGATTCCTTGCAACCTAATTCTAGCGAACACCGCGCAACCAGTTAGTATTAACCCCACCCATCTCATTCTAGCTGCAAACGAGCGTCTCTACGCACCATGGAGAGACGCTCGTTTGGTACTATAGAAAGCATAAGTAGCTACTACATAAGTGCCGTCGTCGCTGCAATCAAGCCAAAGATAACCCCAGGCAAGTTAGCTGCAGCCAGCGGCAGGTCGCGCTTCTCTTTACATAGGCCATAGATCACCCACAACGTACAGTTCACTGCCGCGACTGCTGGCTGAAGAAAGTCACCTTTGTGCCCATTCATATTACCCACGATTTGTGGAATGTATGACACGTACATCATCACTGACATTGCTGTTGCAACCCATCCAAGGGTTTGCATATGCTTTTCTTTCATACTTGGGTGCTCTTTAATTGCATTCCTTTGTTTTTGCCTTGTGTATTATACCATATATGGGTTTATCTCCCCCTCAAACAGGCCTGCAACTTCTTGACTACTATCGCAGAGCCCTTTCTACCTAATCTCGTTATAGAAAGCTCCTCTGCGCTTTCTGCTGGCCATTTAGAGCGTTTGCGGTAAGCAGGCCTTCTCATATCTGTATATGGATGTTAGCTGCGCTCTAAGCTATGAAACAAACTACCCAACACCATACCTTTATAGTAATACATTTGTGAGATAACTTGGTTCTCAACATAGTTTTGCCATCAAAAAAGCCGAGCAATCCTGCTCGGCTTTTTATGTACGCTACCAGACTTGGCTGATGGGGAGGAACCTAGTCTATGCGGCGCTTTTCGAGTTTGAGCGTGCCAATTGCGGCGCTGTCCGCAGCACTTGGCTTAACGCCTGTGAGGCGAAGCTTCTTGAGGCTGCTAAATGTTGCCAGTTGGCTGCCGTTGGCTAGCGTGGTCTTGCGGCTGTAGTCGTAGAGCGAGAGTGACTCTAGGCTACCCTTGCTGGCTGCGACGTCGGCAATGTCCAGCACGAAGCCATCTTTGCCCGAGAGAGCAACTCGCTTGAGCTGTGCAAGCTTAGCAAGCGGCTTGGTTGAGACAATTGGGTTGCCCGAGACCATCACAAGCTTGAGGTTTGCCAGGCCGGCGATCGGATCAAGCGACTCAATCTGGTTAGAATACGCTGTCAGCGAAGTCAACTTCGTTAGTTTGGCTAGTGGTGCAAGGCTCTTCACCTTGTTGCCATCAATTGCTAGCCAGTCGAGATTTGTCGCTGCCTCAAGTCCAGTTAGGTCGGCCGCTTTGCGGTCGTCCGCTGCATCATCTGGCAGGATGAGCGACAAGCCAGTCAATTTTTGCATCTCACCTGTTGTTACGTCCTGTGAAGCACTCCGATGTGCGCCAAGGGTCTCAGACAGACGCTTATTGATTGCCTCCTTGAGGCGAGCGTCTGGGACCGACACAGCGCTATTGTCGCGCTTTGTGTCGGCCTCAGCGGTTTGGGCTGCATGAGCAGTGTCAGCTTTACTGGCGCTGCCCATGCCCGGCGCTTTTGGGTCTGATTGCCCCTTGGTAGTTGTGCCATTGGCGTTATTTTGTTGTGGAGTACTACTACTCTTGCTATTGACGTTTGGCTCACCACCAGTCATGTTGGCGTTGACCAGTGCACCGCGGTTCACCTTGGTGCCAGCCTTCACGGTTGCGCCGCTCGGGTCGATTGCCTTCGCCACGTCGGCAGGCAACTCCTTACCACTGTTAGCAGCGGGGCTTCCGGCCTTGATGGTGTAGTTACTCTTGTTGTAGTCGTTGTTGTTCGCAGCTTCGTTGGTGAAGAATGGGTTGGCGCTGCGTGAGCCAGTTTGGTCGAGCGAGTTGCGCTCTAGGCCATCAATCGCCTTGCTGACCCGGCCATCCTTAGCGATGTCTGATATCTTACTAAAGAGAACATCGATCGGTGCGTCCGTCTGAGCCAAGTCCCAGGTAAAGACGGTCTTGTCGACATTGGTATCGTTGCGGTAGTAGACGTTGTAGTCGAGGCCAGCAAACATCTCGTTTGTACCAACCTTTGGCCCGCCAATGTTGGCACCACCCTTGGTGCGGACACCGTATGCCCAGTATGGGCTATCGCCATCCTTGGCGGTTGCGGCACGTGACGAGATGATGTTGTTGTACATCTCTGTACCCGTCGTGTCCCAGCTGAGGCCTTTGGCCTGCGACCAGCTCTCCGGTGCAGTACAGGTGCTACCTTGGTAGGCATTACAACCCTTGCTACGGGTATCCTCACGGATGCGGATTGGGTAGGCGGTACGTGAGATAGAGTTGTTGTAGATCTTCGTCTTACTACTACCCGACACTAAGATACCAGAACCTGAACCCTCAATAATGTTCGAGGCGATGATACCAGTGTGTGATACCTCGTAGAAGATCGCCATCTGCACGTTAGTAAAGTAGTTATTGACGATATTAGTGTTAATACATCCTTCGTCACACCAGAAGCCTGGCAGCTGGTGACGCTTGGCCACAGCAATGTCGGAGTTGGTCGAGCCAGACTTCGAGTAGTCCACCACATTATTGCGGAAGGTGAAGTTTTCGGCGTGAGTCACCTTCACATCGGCCATACCGCACCATGAAGTACAGTAGCTACCATTGGTTTCGAAGCCAGCGGCGTTGTTGTTGCTAAAGGTATTGTTTTCAAATACGGCATTCTCGATGCGGTTTGCACCAGCACCATTACCCCCATTATCGAGGAATTGGCTGTTCTTCACCACGGTGCCAGAGGCTTTATCGAGGAACAACCCGGAGCTAGAGTTCTGCGCCACGATCACATCTTGCACCAGCGAGTTCTTCCCGTTGATGGAGATGGCGATTGGCCCAGCCTTGTCGTCTAGCTGAGGGTCTTTAAAACCCCAGGTTTGGTTTGGCGCATATTGCGAAATGTTAATACCCTGTAGCTTGAAGTTCTCGCCTGTTGTGGTAAAGGCGCGAGTGCGCTGCGAGATCTCCGTTGTCCCAGCCGTAGGGTCTGAGCCTAGATAGTAGCTCACAGTGTCTTGCTTACCTGGGTTGAAGTGGCCACCATTACGCGTTGTCTGCGTGGCATCTTCTACGTAGAACTTGCCTGGGCCGACCTCAGCCTTGCTCCCAACCTGTGTCAGAGCCTTATCGTCAATAAAGACCTGCTCTGGGTAGGCAGCCATGCCTTCAACTTCTGGCTTGACGTTAGTGGTACAAACGTGGCAAAAGTTCTGGAAGTTGCCAGTGGCCTTCCACATATTACCTTCGCGCGACCAGTTAGTCACGACATCACTACCCTTCAGCCACACCTCGGCGTTCGGTGCTGCCTGCATAGTGACATTCTTCTTCGTCACAAAGAAGTGTGGCTCGCGGTAGATACCACTCTTTGCCACCACTGTTCCGCCGTCGCCGATCTTCGTGACGGCGCGACCAAAGCTCTTGTACGGTGCCGACTCGCTTCCGTTGCCCTTGTTGTCATCCCCGTTGGGTGACACCCAGGCTACGTTAGCATTCGGCACAGCGTAATTTGCCTTGATATAGTTATAGTTTTTATTCAGACCGGCTGCGTTCACCGAATTGAGGCCATAAAAAAGCCCGCCTATAGCGAGCCCACTCACAGCCACAACCGATGCGATACGCATGACGATCCCACGTTTTTGACGTCTAATCTTCACTGCTCTTTCCTCCCCTTGTCGGTTGGCGTTAGATTTACGTTACAAAAACTATTCTATCATAATGGCCGCGCTGGTCAATTAACCATAACCCGCATATCCGCACTATCCGAGTGTCTGAATCTCATTCAATGCCCATACTTCGCCTCTCTCGTGAGTCTTGCTGTTGTATCGTACATACATAGCTCATACCACAGATAACACCCTTGACACATATGATGCTTCGCATGCATAGTATGCACCCCTTATTTCACCATGTTCTGCACAAATAAAAATATCATTGTAATATCTACAATGATTTGTTTCTCTCCCGTTCTGACGTGTTTTATGTTAAAATTATAGATTACTAAGCAGTCTCAGCATTCATATGGTCTTTCATGTGTCTATCGAGCTATCAGTGCTACTGCGTGGTTGCTTCTTCTGTCGCTTCTCGTCACTATTTGCACGAGACGAAGCCCAGCATATGGCGATATCTCAAAAACAATCCTGGCGGAGGAGGGGAGATTCGAACTCCCGCTGCAGGTCTCCCCACACTAACGATTTAGCAAACCGTCCCCTTCAGCCACTTGGGTACTCCTCCAGCGTGTCGGATTGTGCACCAACGTGCACTGGCTATTGTAGCATAGGTCAGGCGATTGCGCTAGACATTTGTGAGATACAATTTTATCCCTACTTCGCCGCAGTGTCGTTAGTCATATATTTCCAGCACTCCCCTTCCCTCCCCTTTATCAAGCAATATAAATAAGTAGACTGCCAAGCACGTCTCACTAACATACCAATTCCTCATGTTGAGCTTCAAGATATCGTCATAACAGCAAGCTTTCAAGACGTCACTGGCAAAAGAGATGAAGGAAGCGAGTCACCACAGTATCACAAGCTGAGAAATTTCACCGCTTTCCTCTCGACAAAAAAAACGCCATATCGTATAATTACAAGATAAAAGGAGCTAGGTTTATTATGCTAAAAAAATGTCTACTATCTATCAGTGCTCTTGCCCTCATCGGGGGTGGGATAATTGCTGCTGCACCGCCCAGCGCTGCAATTGGTGGCGTGTCAGACGGTGCGAGCCGCTCACGGGGCAAAGACCAGCCAGCCGACCTCTTTGGTGATGCCGGTATCTTCACACGGGTAAGCAACATCATGCTGTTTCTCGTTGGTGCTATCGCGGTCATTATGATCATCTTCGGTGGTATTCGCTATGTTGTCTCTGGTGGTAATTCATCACAGGTACAAGGTGCAAAGAATACTATCATGTACGCTCTTGTCGGTGTTGTGGTGGCGCTACTAGCCTATGCGGCGGTGAACTTTGTCATCAACACTATCATCCCTGGTGGTAACATCAACACTACTACCAATAGCAGCAACACTGGTGCTTCGACTACCTAGCCAATAATACTTGGCTCTCTTCTCACACAAACATATGCGCACACTTCGCGGTGTGCGCTTTTTCATTACCTCTGGTGAGTATGTGCAAGACAGAAGTGCACCAAGCGGCACCCCTCACGTCGCGATGCGTCGTTATTATAATAAAAACCTGCCAGCCCAGAGCTCGCAGATAAATACGATCAAAAACATGGCGGAGAGAGAGGGATTCGAACCCTCGAAGCCTTGCGGCTTACCGCTTTTCGAGAGCGGCCAGTTCAACCACTCCTGCACCTCTCCACGTGGTCTGCTCTCATTATAACAGATGTGATGCCGAACGAAAATATCGCGCAGCAGATGTCCTTGAGCTCTTGCCCCACCTTCGCGTATACTAAAGTCATGCAGGATTCTATTTTTACCAAGATTATCAAAGGTGAAATACCAAGCCATACGGTGTATGAAGACGAGCACACAATAGCCTTCCTCGATATCAACCCGCTAAGCGATGGCCACGTGCTGGTCGTACCGAAGCAGCAGATTGATTCGCTGTGGGCGCTCCCAACTGAAGTATATCAACACCTCTGGGAGGTAGCACAGCGGATTGCCCACGCAATGGAGACAGAGCTCAAGCCTGAGCGAGTCGGCGTGGTAGTGGAAGGCTTTGATGTGCCGCACGCTCACATTCATCTTGTGCCGCTATATGACCGCGAGGTGCTACAGCTCCATCATGGCTACCCGACTAATACCAGCGACACTCACCTGTCTACCACCGCCCAGCGCCTTGCTGCAGCAGTACCCAGCAGTGGTGGAGACGCCAGCGCGTGATCACCATCATTGCCATTGGCAAGCGGCACGAGCCCTGGCTGGTTGATGGTATTGCACGCTACGAGCAACGCATGACTCGCGGCTGGCAGCTGCAGTGGAAGCTCCTCCCTGCCAGCCCGCACAGTGGCGATGCAGCGCGGCGTGAGGAATCGCAGCAGATTCTACGGGCGCTTTCGCCCCAAGCATATGTTGTACTATTGGATGAGCGCGGCACAATGCTCGACTCGCCTACCCTCTCACGCAGCCTGCATCAGCCAATGGCGCAAGGCAAATCACTCGTACTTATCATTGGTGGAGCATATGGTGTGACAGAGGCAGTGATGGAGCGCGCCAACCTGGTGTGGTCGCTGTCTCACCTGGTGTTTCCGCATCAGTTGGTGCGGCTCATCTTGGCCGAGCAACTCTACCGGGCGCAGCAGATTGCCGCCGGACATCCATATCACCATCAATAACTAACCAACAATCGGCAAGAACTGATTATCAAAGGCGTGACGCGTTCCCCGCTGCTTATGCGCCAGATATCTATATTCATCATCGCGCGGTGACACGCCTGGCGTGTGGTGTTGCCCGTGATGCGCCGCCTTATGCCCAAGCGACGTATGATGCGGATGGACGTGTGGATCGGTTATTAGCTTATCGGGCTCTGCCGAGTCTTGTAATCCACGGCTTCGCAGCACGGCAGGCTCGAGCGTAAGAAGCGCAGTGGTCATCTTATCAAATTGCCCATCGTGCAAGAACACCCCCAGTGCAGTCGCTATGCTAAAGACCGCCACAGCCGCCTGCGCGAGAATGGTTTTGTATGAAGTAGTGTGGTGTGTATGTTTCATTTGTGTGTTTTCTGGATGTGTGATTTTCATTAGTTCTATTTTTGTTCATATTCATGGTAGCAGGATGTTTCTTTTCTGTCAAGTATGTTTTGTGTCAATGTCGAGATATTCTCTTTTTTGCATGAGCTCTCTTCCCTACTATTTCGCTTGATGAGATGTGGAAGCTGCTTGCCATAGCATATTTACGCTTATATAAATCTATGTGGCGAACACTCTAGTCCATCTCGCTCGCCACAAGACCTCAGCAAAAACGGGTGCGAATAGCTGTGTGATGGGATAGGATTTTTTAGCTTCAGGCTATTATAGCTCGTTATCACAATAACCTCTTTTTCTTTCTATACTTGCGCCTCCCTTTATTGCCAAGTACTCTATGTGTCATTTAGAGCGCAAGCGATTAGGCCAGCATTCTTCATTATCTCTACTCATCAAAAAGCTACCATCTCATATTGATGGTAGCTTTCTCTATCAGTGAACCCTCAAATTTTCAGTACTACAGTACTACTATTCTATCACCTGCAATTCCTTCACCAGCCGCTCGATCAACGCCTGCCTGCTTGACAGCTGCTGGCGCGATTCTTCCACTAAATAAGCGGGTGCTTGGCTGGTGTAACGTTCGTTTGCTAGGCGTGCCTCCAGCTTGGCGGCGTCATTGCGTGCTGCAACTAAACGCTTCTCGAGGTTCGTCTGGTGCTCATAGAGTGTCTTGTCGCTTACGTCGAGCCAGGCATCGCGACCACTGGCGGCCAGGCGTAACCCTCGTGCTACATCAATATGTTCCACCGCCGCTAGGCCAGCCAAACGCCGCACCAGCTCGGTATTATCCGCTACGAGCGCGTCATCCATATAGAGCAGTGTGTAGCGCTCATTGCCTGGTAATTCACTCGTTACGTAGCGCGCTTCAGTCACGAGTCGCTTGAGCCGGCCAAACTCAGCCGCTTGCAGCTCATTGTATTTCTCAGCCTGCGGATATTGCGCTGCCGCCAAGAGATCGTTATGCCAGCTCAGGCTTTGCCAAATCGTCTCCGTCACAAACGGTGCAAATGGGTGAGCCAAGCGCAGGCACGTATCGAGCACCCACACCAGCATATCAGCGTGCTGCTCCACCTTAGCTGCCTCGATATACCAATCGGCTACATCATCCCACACTGTGTGGTAAAGTGTCTCTGCCGCCTCGGCAAAACGATACTGCGCTAGCTGCTGCTCCATCACTTCCCCTGCCTTGCTCAGCTGACGGATAATCCAATGGTCAGCCATCGATTGTGGCGTCGGTACGTGCACGGGCTGCGTATCCCCCACCTGCGCCTCGATGAAGCGAGCAATGTTCCATAATTTATTGCAGAAATTGCGCGCTGCCACCACCTTGCCAGTATTAAAGGCTTGTGGCTGAGCGGCTGAGCGGCTGGCAATAATCCCCATGCGCAGTGCGTCTGAGCCATACTGGCTGATTGCCTCCATTGGGTTGATCACATTGCCCTTACTTTTGCTCATCTTCTGCCCATGCTCATCCAGCACCAGCCCATGGAGATACACATGACGAAACGGCACCTGCCCTGTGCAGTACAGGCCAAGCATCATCATCCGCGCCACCCAGAAGAAGAGGATATCTCCCGCCGTCTCCATTACTGCGTTGGGGTAGAATTTCGCCAGCGGCTCATCTTGCAAATAGTCGGTGGTAATGAATGGCCACTGCCCACTGCTAAACCAGGTATCGAGTGTGTCTTCTTCCCGACGGTATGTTGTGTCATTTACAACTATTTCTTTTTCGTTGACATTTGTGTTGAAGATCCAGTCACTCGGATCGGTCGTGCTCTGGAAGGCTGGGATGGGTATCCCCCACGGGATCTGCCGGCTCACGTTCCAGTCTTTGATCTCGCGCAGGTATTTGATGACCACCTCGCCTTTATTGGCGGGAGTGAAGGTCACATCACCGCGCTCAATAGCAGCAATCGCTGCATCCGCCAAAGGACGCATCGAGATGAACCATTGCTCTTTCACCATCGGCTCAATGACGGTGTCGCACTTGTAGCAATGTCCCACCGAGTGCTCCAGCTCCTCCTCGCCACGGCGCAGCTCTTCGCGCTCCAGCGCCTCCAGCACCCGTTGGCGTGCCTCCGTCGTGGTGAGACCATCAAATAGTGCGGGAACATTCGTCATTCGCCCATCAAAACCAATCACCTGCTCCACTGGCAGCCCATGCCGCTGCCCCATCTCAAAATCATTTGGGTCGTGAGCCGGCGTGATCTTGACCGCACCAGTACCATATGACGCATCAACATATTCGTCAGCAATAATCGGGATCTCGCGCCCCACCAATGGGAGCAGCGCCTTGGTGCCAATCAACTTCTTGTAGCGCTCATCTGCCGGGTTGACAGCGATGGCGGTATCACCCAGTAGCGTCTCGGGCCGCGTCGTAGCAACGATAATTTCACCAATATGATCGAGTAGCGGATACGCAATACGCCACAGCTTAGACTTCTCCGTCTTGTGCACCACCTCAATGTCGGCAAAGCTGGTCTGGTGTTTGGTACAGTAGTTCACAATCCGCTCACCCCGGTAGATCAGCCCATCCTGCCACAGCTTATTGAAGGTACTATAAACCGTCTCCACCACCTTGGGGTCAAGCGTAAAGACCATATCTTCCCAGTCGGCCCCAACACCAAGAGCGCGCAGCTGGAGCTCCATATCGCCCCGCTTCTGGTCGACAAAGTTCCACACCTGTGTATATAGCTCATCACGAGAGTAATCGAAGCGTGTCTTGCCCTGCTTCTCGAGCTCGCGCTCATACACCACCCACGTCTCAAAGCCAGCATGGTCTGACCCAGGGATAAACACCGCGTCGTCACCCTTCATCCGGTGGTAGCGCACCAAGATATCTTGCAAGGCCGAGCCCAGCGCATGCCCGACGTGCAGGTTGCCATTGGCATTGGGCGGCGGCATCACGATACTATACGGTGTGCCCTCCCCATTTGGCCGAAACACGCCAGCGCTCTCCCACATAGCGTAGATATTTGGCTCGTATTCGTTAGGGTTGTAGGTCTTGGCAAGTTTCATGGCGGTGGCTTCCTTACAGATTATTGATACTTTTCACACGAAAACGGCGCGATCGATGCTTCACGTGAAAATATGGGTGCAGCATCTGCCAGGCCAATTTTTTGGTGCAACTTCAGCTACCTAGTATAGCACGTTTGGCGGCTCAATGGCAGAGGTGACAGAGGTTAGTGATGAGGCTAAGACGCAGCTGATTAAGATGATATGATTTGTTTCTCGCTTTGCAGATTAGTCACTATCGAGCAGTCATTTGTTCTGATAGTTTCCCATTGTGTAGTTTTTCACGTGGAAGGTGCACCTTGTGACGACCTGCGACTAAAGCAATTACAATTTTACTATCTCATCCAGTAGAACATGAGGAATGGGCAGACTATCAGAAAGCAGCAGAAATCTCTGCACTGCAAATGTCTGCTCACATACCATCATGCTGCATTCATCAACGCGTTTCACATAATACAAAAGGAAAGTATGAATAATAAATCAGAGATAAAGATAAGTTGTGTTTATCATAGTTACAACCAAAATTGAATTATAGTAGGGAAGAGGTAGCCCAATTTTTCATCATACATATCTTTATTTCACGTGAATAATGCGCAATTTCATCAAGCTCTATAGCCCCACATCATCATATGGATCTCATATCATCATCCATCTGAAGTCACGTCTGTAGAGTAGGGGAGGGGAAAGATAATATAAAAAGACGCCCCACTAGAGCGTCTTCTTCTAAGTGATCTCTTTACCAACTACTTATGCGAGCGGCGATACGATGCTTGGCGCAGACTGCGCATGTGCTGATATAGCGCTTGGTAGAGGTGATACAGATGGTAGCGCAGTGGGTGGAGAGGTTTTTCCCAGGTGCCGATATAGTCCACTGGCGTACCCCCAAACGACTTCTTAAAGTGCGTGAAGCCCGCCCAGGGGTGATCCTTCGGCACATCATCTGGCGCAATGCCATAAAAGTCAAAGAATTTGTGCCCGGTATCGTGCGCATAGAAGAGGGCAAACACCACTAGTGCTGTAGCTGGGCTGAGGTTGCGCTGGGCGGTGTAGGACGCAGCATGGGCATAGGCCATCGTCGTACCATCACTAAAGAAGATAAGGCTTGCAACCGGTTTGTCCTCCAGCGTGGCATACATCAGGCCAGCTGCCTTGCGCGGGAAGAGCACCTCTGCCATTTGGCGAAAGTAGGCATCACTATGAGGCTGCATGCCAGTACGCTTGGCAACATCGTGAATCATATCAAAAAAAATCTCGATATCTGCTGGCTCATAACTGGTATGGAAGCGCACCCCTGCCTTCTGATTTTTGCGCCAGGTGTAACGCACTGCTTGCTTGGCATTAGCCAGAATGGCATCGTGATCCATCGTCACATCATTAATAATCGTTCGATCTGGCTGGAGGCTCTTCGCCTTGCGAAAGCCAAGATTTTGCAATTGCTCAAGCCGCGTCGTTCGGGGGTCGACCCGCACAAAATCTGCACCATATTGTCGCCCAGTAGCAATGATATCCTTGAGCGCCGCTTCCTGAGCTGCATCGTTATCCGCCTCGGGCCCATAGGGTACATACAACCGATGGTTGAGCCGACCATGCTCAATAATGCCATAATACTGCCACCCTTTGTCTACCCGCCGCACCGTGTGGCGCTGCTGCGCTTGTTGAAAGGCCTCCCATGCCTCAGTCTGTAAAAAATGTTTCATAACATTAGTATAGCAACTTTGCGGCGGATTTTCACTGATGATTATTACAAAAACATTCATGAACACCACGACGAAGTGATGAGTCTGATGCAGGGTGGTGTCTCTCTAAACTCCTTCGTTATAGCCAATCATGTGTCGCTCATTACCATCGCTCTCTTCCTCTCACCACTCAAAAATGCTATACTAGCGCTATTATTATGCAGCTCAAACCTATTGATTCATCCACACTCGAGCAATTTACCGCGCAGCATCCGCTAGGGAGCTTCGTCCAGTCGGCCGCCAATGCCAAGCGAGTGGCACAGCTGGGCTGGCAGCCACATTGTCTGGGGTTGTTTGCTGAGGGTGAGCGCTTGGTGGCTACCGCCGTGTTATATGAGTGGCGCACCTTGGGCTATAGCGAGTTTGAATGTTTGCAAGGACCGCTCGTGGACTATCACAACCCAGCAGTGCTCAGTACATTATTGACAGAACTTAAGAAATATGTCAAAGCACACAAAGGTATTTTACTTCGGATTCAACCGCCACTCATCCTGCGGCAGGGAAGTGACCCTACTCAGCTTCTCGAAGTAACAGGTACAGCCAAGGCGCTGCAACAATTAGAAAAGGCAGGCTTTCGCGCTATCCCCCCGCAGCAGACCGACCACAACGCGCGCTACGTGCGCTGGTTCTTTGCCAAAGATCTTTCGCCCTATCACGACGACGCAGCACTACTCAAAAGCTTCGATGCCAAGACACGTAGCTGTGTCAAGGCGGCCACTAAGTATGGTGTGGCGGTACGCGAGATTACTGCAGTGGACGATCTCGCCCCGTTTGCGAAGTTATTGATTGATACTGGCACGCGGCGTGGCTTCTCAGGACGCAGCGAGGAATTTTATCAGCAATTGTTTCACGCTTTTCACCGTAAGCAGGCGTGGTTCCTGATTGCCGAGCTCGACCTTGCTGGCTACCAAGCCCGTCTCAGCGGCCAGCAGGATGCACTGCAAGCCAAGCGCGATGCGCTAACGACCGAGCCAGACAAGCAAGGGCAGATGAAGGAGCTCGACAACCAGCTCACCGCGGTATCCAAACGCCTGGCAGATTACGAAACGTTGCGCCAGGCAGCTAGCGGCGACTTCCTGCCGCTGGCCGCCGCCATATTCATGCACACGAGCGATAACGAGGTGGTGTATTTTCTTAGCGGGTCGGACGATCGGCACGCCAAGTTCTCTGGCTCGTACGCCTTGCAATATACAGCAATGTGCCGTGCCATCAGCCTTGGCGCTCAGCGCTATAACTTCTACGGCACAAGCGGAAACTTCAATGGCTTCCCTGAGCAAGAGGGGGTGTATCACTTCAAGAAAGGCTTTGGTGGTCAGCTGGAGGAACGCGCTGGCTGCTATGAATATATCGCTCGGCCATTCATACATCAGGTGGTTCGTTTCATGCGTGCGGCGCGAAAGATTATAGCGCGGTAGAGCACTGCCTTCGTAACAATATCTACACTACTAGGCACCGTGGTAGATAGCATTCACCTTACGGTAAGATAAAAAATCCGCGACTTGCAGATCTTCAGCTTATTTTTCGTGTCTGTGATATTTGACCTTTGCAATAGTCCATGATACTATTTTGCCATGCTCGTCAAACGCCCAACATCAGCGTTATCTATGCAAGAATTACGACCAGACATCTTCGTCGCAGGCCCTATTTCTGGGGCAGAGGATTGGCAAAAACAAGCAGAAAAATTATTAAAAAATATTGAGCAAACAGAAGCATGCGACGAAGAGCTCATTATTGCCAACCCACGACGCCCAGAAGGAATACCGCGCGTTGGTGATATTGCGAAGGAGCAGATCACATGGGAGCACCGGAATTTGCAGCTCGCACGCGTGGTCATGTTTTACTTTGTCAAGGGGCCAGGCATCATTACACCACTAGAGCTTGGTAAGGAACTCGGGCGCGGCTCGTCCATCGTGCTTGGCATTGACAAAAGCTTCGACCGACCATTTGATATCGAAACACAGGCACACCTTGAGCAGCCAGAGCTCCCAATCTATCGCACACTCGACGAAACGGTTGTAGCTGCCGCAGCATTAGCCAGGCAGATTCGCGCAAAAGAGAACTAGTTATTGATTATCAGCCCACACTGCTTCGCGCATCGACAAACTCGGCTGCACTTCGAGCAGGTATGGATCGACTGTGTGGCCAGCCTGGGCGTAGTAGTAGCCGAGAGCGGCGATCATCACTGCATTGTCTGTGCAAAAGGCCATCGGTGCGTAGCTAATAGAGCAGGGCAGGGCGGTGCGTAGCTGGCGGCGGAGTTCTTGGTTGGCCGCCACACCACCAGCAATCACGACGGAGCGCGGCGCATAGTGCTCATAAGCCAGCACCGTCTTATCGACTAACGTCTCTACCGCCACACGTTGAAAGCTCGCCGCCATATCATGGCGCTGCTGCGGCGTAACAAGCGCTGAAAGCTCGTGCGAAGGAAAAGAGGTATCTTTACCTACCTCGGCTTGCATTCGGCGCAGCACGGCCGTTTTAAGGCCTGAAAAAGAGAAATCGTACTGGCCATGCATCCGCGCCTTGGGTAACGCGTAATGCTGCGGGTCACCATGCATAGCGGCAGCAGCAATGGCCGGGCCGCCAGGGTAGGGCAAACCAATGATCTTTGCTACCTTGTCGAAGGCTTCGCCTACAGCATCATCCTGCGTCTGGCCAAGTAGTGTATAGTCACCATGCGCCCGAAACAACACCAACTGACTATGCCCACCAGAGACGATGAGCGCCAGCATAGGGAAGCTCGGCTGCGCAGCAGGTAGCGCTAAAGCTGGCTCGGGCTTTGGCCGGCCATCCTCCACCACGAAATTGGCATAGACGTGCGCCTCCACATGATGAATCGCGTAGAGCGGCTTCTCGTGCACAAGTGCCAACGTCCGCGCCGCCAGCGTCCCCACCAATAGTGACCCTACCAGCCCGGGCGCATACGTCACCGCAATGCCATCAATTTCATCCCAGCTGCATGCCGCCTCGGCCAATGCGCGGTCGATCACTGGGGTAATCATCTCAATATGGCTCCGCGCCGCTACCTCTGGTACCACACCACCATACTGGGCGTGAATATCGATCTGCGAGTGCACCACACTGCTTAGCAGGCGCCGCCCATCGGCCACCACCGCAGCCGCCGTCTCGTCGCAGCTGCTCTCAATCCCAAGAATCTTCATAAGGTTATTATAGCAGAGCAGGGAAAGTAGAAGAGTAGTGTGATAATAAAAATCAAATTACATGAGCATGGACTTCAATGGTAGGCTTACTCTCAACTTCTCCTTTTCCACTCGATGTGATACTCAGGTCAACATTCTACGAGAATATTAATATCAACACAACGACAAATTTCGCCACTTTATCGGCTAAAATGACGAAACAATAAGACTGAAATCAAGAGAAATTCTGCACTTTTCTCCCACATGTGCCCTACCCAACAATCATACCTCTCATGGTTTTAAATACTATCAAAAGTGGTATAATATGTGTCATGGCATTTTCTCTAAAACAAACACTCAAGAATACGCTCCCGCCCAGCGTGCTGGCGGCGCTGGAGCCAGGCTATCGGCTGCTCGAAGCCACTGCGGCAGCGGCCAACCAAGGCTTCCCAGCCCAGGGTATGCACGTCATTGGCGTGACCGGGACAAATGGCAAGACCACAACGTGCTTTATGATCCACCGCATGTTGGTCGAGGCAGGTTACAATGCCGGCCTAATGACGACTGTGGCATATGGAGTGAATAACAACATTACGCCGCAAACCGAGCACATGACCACCGTATCTGCACCGCTGTTGCAGCAGCGGCTGGCAGAGTTTCGACGGCGTAATGTGCAGTGGGTGGTACTAGAGGTAACGAGCCATGCATTGGCGCAGCATCGCATCTTTGGCATTCCAATAGACATCGCCGTCATGACCAACGTCACACACGAGCATTTAGATTATCACAAGACATTTGAGCGCTACCGCGCCGCCAAAATGCGTCTCTTCAAGCTGGCGCGGCGGGTTGGCATTATCAATGCGGATGACCCATCAGCAGCAGTCTTCGAGCAAGCCGTGCCCCGTAGCCTGTGCTATGGCATTGCAGGCGGCGACATTCGCGCTACGAACATCACCCAAACCGCCTCGGGCAGCCGCTACGATGTATGGCTCATGGGGCAGATGCATCACATCACCATCAACATGCCGGGTGAGTTTAACATTGCCAACAGCCTGGCCGCGGTAGCAGTAGGGCACGAGGTAGGCCTCAGCCGGGTGCAGATCGAGCAGGGCCTGGCTGCACTCACCGGGGTGGAGGGCCGTATGACAGTGGTGGATGCTGGGCAGCCATTCTCCGCTATTGTCGATTTTGCCCACACACCCGACGCTTTTGAGCGGCTCCTCGGTAGTGTGCGAGCCAGCACCAAGGGCAAGCTGATCGTCCTGTTTGGCTCAGCTGGCCGGCGCGATGAGTCCAAGCGAGCCATCCAAGGCAAGATCGCAGGGCGAATTGCTGATGAGCTTATTGTCACCGAAGAAGACGACCGTGACGTCGATGGGCAACACATCCTCACCCAAATCGCCAAAGGCGCAGAAGCCGCTGGCAAAACCCAAGACACCGACCTCTTCCTCATCCACGACCGCGCTGAGGCCATCCGCTTTGCCGTCCGCCGTGCCCGCACCCCCCGCGACACCGTCGTCTTCCTCGGCAAAGGCCACGAAAAAACCATCGAATGCGCCGATGGTACCCACCCCTGGGACGAAATAACAGAGGTAAAAAACGCTATTCACGAGCGGCAAGCATCGAAAAAGAAGCCAGCGAAAGGCAAGAGCAAGCGCACAAAAGACGCCAGCAAACCTCGGCCCAAAGCTAAGGACAAAGCCAAGCGCAAGAAAAAGTCAGCTTCGCGCCACAGCAAGCGGACATCAGCGAGCTAGTGTGTGTACGCGGCTAACTGCTCTGTGGGGTGTCTGTCTCTCCGTCGGATTGCATAGCCTCCACTTCGAGTATCACATCGTCTGTATTGTTGCTGATGTCTGCTCGTACATAGCGCCCATCAGTGGTTAAGCCAGTTGCTGACCAGCCATCCTCGGCATACTGCAACGACATCCACTGGATAGAGAGCAGCCCTGGCTCGCCTTCAGACCCACCATAGGGCCATGGTCTTTTCTCGAGGATCGATTGAGCGATTGACTCTTTGAGTACTATATGTCTTTCATGTTCTTTGTCTGACGGCTGCTGTGGTATTTCGTGTGGCATATGGCAATGCACCTCCTTTACCTCTGTTATGGTCGCATGTTGTTGTGGAATCTACCTCTGTTGTGTTGGCTTATCTAGGATACCATGGCTATACATGCGGGCTACCACCCGTGGCATAACCCGGATAATTTTTTCCTTCGGCAGCATTAGTTTATTGCGATATTCATACCCCTCCACACCAGGGAAGAAAAAGATCCGTTCGTCATCATCATGCTCAGCAGCATCTTCCTGGGCCTCATGCACATAGTGTTCAGACGACTTGAGATCGATAAGCTTACCATTCACCATTATGTCTATCCCGCGCATATCCTGGTTGGCCGTGCCTGGCTCATAGGCAATACCCGCTTCATCCAGCACCCGCATGAAGAGCACTTCATTGCGAATGCCCGCTACTGTCGCATACAACATACCTATTCGATCTTGCTTGTTTTGAGCATGCTTCTTGCCTGGACACACTGCTTCTAAGCCGTTAACTATATCCGACACAGACGGTATCGACTTCCATGTCTCGCAGGCGTGTGTGGCGTTGTCTATCACATCGCGCAGGGCATGGTTAAAGTGCGTGAGTTTCTTGATTCGCTTCTTGTTTTCTTGCCGAGTCAGCGCCGTATTATCTTGTTCAGTCGCCTCCACCCAGCCAGGATATGCTGCGAGTAGCCGCGCCATATCGACATGCGACCACTGTTCTTTGCTCGCATAGTGCTGCACAAGCGCCACAGCACTCTCTCCCAAGGCAGCCGAGCGTCGCTGGCGACGTTTTTCCTCACTCCAGTTACGGCCTGCTTGCTCGACGAGGTAGGTGAGATGTGGCTTTTGGCTCTTCAGCGCTGCATCAACGGTAACAAGCTGCTTTTTGATATCCGAAGAAGACGTCGACCACTGGCTCGGCGATATAAGCGATGGCATTGCATCAATGCTATGATATTTGGGTGTACGGCGATGTGGCTTATAGTGACGTGTTTTTGTCATGGTTGTGTTTGTAGTATATATCATTTTTAGCGCTATAACAAAATCACCACATCAGTGGTGATAATGCCTATTCTTATCGTATGAGCTATTACCTCTGCGACAAATAATCAATCTCTTTGATGATGTCGAGCAGCGCTTGGGCACGGCGGGTTTCGTCGCGGATGGATTTGGCGATTTGGTAGGCTGGATCGATTAAACTCTTGTCGTCCGTCGAGCGGATCAAAAGCAGGTAGGTATCGAACTTCTCATCTGGGCTAACGTTGAGCTTATCCACCAGCGGGCGCAGCTCTTTGATGGCCGATTGCTTCACGCCATTGAGCGCCTCGCCACTAGGTGCAGGCTGCGACGGCTGCTGCTGAGACGACATAACCGGCACGGACGAGCCCATATTGCCCGACATACCCGAGAGTGACGAACGGCCAGCACCTTGCCCCGACATCATCGCCTGCGACCGCTGCGACGCTGCTGTGCCCACCTGTGGGCCGATCCCAGCGAGCACCTTGGCAAGCTCTTGATCGTCGGTAATTGATTGTGATGTAGTGCTGATATTCATGGTTCCCACCTGTCTCCAAATATGCTTATGATTCTCTGCTAATTAATGTATCATGGGAGGGTATACTCTTGCAAGCAGAAGGAGACGATTATGCTTGATGACCAGACCATATTGCGCCAACGCGGTGCCGAGGCCACTCTGCATCACATTGCAACATTATGGAAACAAACAACATTGCCAACAGAGGTAGCAAATCAGCTCTCACACATATCACTCCAGCATGATATTCATAATGTTGTTATTATAGCAACGGATGGTGGTGCGGTGCTGGCTCACGTCACTCAGCAGCTCATGCAGCCTCACATGACTACGCCTGTGTTGTGCTGCAAGGCAGCAGCAGTGCCAGCGTTTGTGGATGCACATAGCCTGGTGATTATTATCGAGGCTGGCATCGCACCTGACCAGGTGAAGAATATTCTGCGCTATACACAGCAGCATGCCGCTCTAGCTATTCTACTCACTCATGATGCTGCCGCGGCTGAGTACGCCACAGCATATCCTGCAGCCACCGTCGTGCCGGTTGCGAAGAGAGAAGGGCAGGTAGAACCACTACGCATACTCAGCACACTGAGTGCGCTACTGACGGCCTATCAGTTGCTGGATGATGATCTTGTGGAAGCAATAGCAGATGGCGCAGCGAACGCAGCAAACGCGGCGCAGCAGTGGGGCACTGCCGTGCCAACCGCTCACAATCTCGCCAAGCAGCTTGCACGTCAGGCGGCGGGCAAGACGGCGGTGTTTTGTGGTAGTGGGGCGTTCGCGCCAGTCGCCCAGTGGTGGCAGTGGTGCTGGCAGGAGCGGGCGCACAATGTGGCATTCTCTACTACTCTTACTGAGGCAGAGCACGCTGGTGCTCACGGCTGGCTGAGCCATCCGGTGGATAAACCGTTTGCGCTTTTCGACCTCGCGAGTGAGAATGACGCCGCTACCCAGCAGCGCATGGCAGCGCTCGATCGCCGCCTCAGTGGCCGCAGACCCCATGCAAAGTCTATCTTGCTTGCTGGAGAGACAGAGGTAGAGCAGGTGCTACACGGCATGATACTAGCAGAATTCGCCAGCTGCTACCTCGGGGTGTTGAATAGCGTGAAGCAGGGAAGGGGCAGTATATCTTGAAATTTCAAACTTCATACTCGCAAAACTCTATGATTTGAGTAGAGCAGGGCAGAAATACCATAGCCCACACAAAAAACCCGCCACATTTCAGGCGGGTTCTGTATCAACATAACTATGTCGATCAATGGTACTGCCGTAGCGACTCGATTGTGTTCTTGCGTGCGGCACGAATAGCTGGGTAGAGACCGAAGGTAAGGCCAACCGCTAATGCAAGGCCAATTGCCATCACCGCCGTCTGCCACTCCAGTGCTGGCGGGAAGGACAGCCAGACGCTAAAGCTCAGCGCCACTATGTAACCCAGGATGTAGCCCAGGATACCACCAAGCAAGCTAATCGCCAGCGCCTCGATAACGAACTGCGTGATGATATTACCGTCGGTCGCACCAACCGCTTTGCGGATACCCACCTCGCGCGTGCGCTCTACCACGCTCACCAGCATGATATTCATGATACCAATACCACCAACCACCAGCGAGATGGCTGCAATTAGCGTCAACACTTGGGTTAGTGCTGTGAAGAGCCGGTTGGTTGGTTGGCTAATCGCATCACCCGTTGCCACAGTAAAGTCTTCCTCCCCTTGGTGATTTTGCTTGATCTTGTCCTTAACTTGCTGAGCAATCTGCCCGACCTGCTGCGACGCATCAGCCTGGATGTTGATCTGCTGAATCTGTGTATGGCCATTGTGAATTTTCTTACCTGCCTCAGTGGTGATGATAGCTGCGTTGTCGAAATCGACATTGTTATAATTCAGCGGTTTTTCTACACCGCGCAATATCCCGACGACGATGAATTCTTTACCACGAATCTTGAAAGTTTGACTTATTGACTGCTCAGTACCAAACAACTGCACCGATAGCTTTGGCCCAAGCACCGCTGGCTTGGCGTCATGTGTGCCACCCTCAAGGAAATCGCCATCGCGCAGTGCAAGCTGGCTTGTAATGGCGAGATCCGGCGAGGTTGCCACAACAGTCGCATTAGCTTCTCGACCATCGCCCTTGAGCTTGTTCTCAGAAGTCATCATTGGTGCTACAGCACGGATATGTGGCATCTTGCGTACCGCCTCGACATCGGACTCGGTGATGGTGCTGGTATTGTAATTATACTGCGCGACCGAGCTCGCCAGCGACGAGAAGCTCTTATCTTGTACACCAGGGCGCACGACAATGAGGTTGTTATTAAGCTCAGACACCTGTTGAGAAATAATATTATGCAGGCCACCACTCAGCGCCAAGATCGCCACGATGCTACCCACGCCAATTGCCACACCCAGCGTCGCCAGCAAATTACGGCCGCGGTTGCGCCGGAAGCTACTGCTTGCATTTTCGAAATGATCAATGATTATCATGCCTGGGGCTCCTTTGTACTAGATTGGTGAGCAGACGATGGTGAAGTAGGCTGCTGGGCTGGTGTTGCCACAGCTGGCTGAGCGGTCGATACTGCAGACGACGTAGATGATGACTGGGCTGCAGTATGGGCCCCTAGTGCTGCAGGTTGGTTGGTTGGTTGCGGCGCAGCTAGTTGAGGTTGAATTGCTGCAGACTGAGACTGAGTTGGGGTAGCCGAAGTCGTTTGTTGTGCGGCGGACAAGGCTGGCGGCACTTCTGGTGGAGCAACTGGCATAGGCTCAATAGTCGGACCCTCTTGGGTATGCGGATCTTCGTAGTCGACCACGGTTGGCGCTGTCGTTACTGGCGTAGTAACCTTGGCGGGCCGACCGCGAGCAATTGCCTTGACTGGCGCAGCTGGCTGAGCGGCCGATGCCGTGCCCTGCGCAATCGTCGGCGCAGCCTTGCCAGCAGGTGCTGCCCGGCGAACTCGTGGCTTGCGGGCCACTGGTGTTGGTGTGGCAGCAGTGGTGCGCATCTGCTCATCACTGGCAATCTGCCCATCAAGCATCTTAATCACACGGCTAGCATAGCTCGTAAGGTTGGGGTTGTGCGTCACCATAATGATGGTATTGCCCCGGCGGTGTAGTTGAGCCAGTTCTTCCATAATAATATGGCTCGAGCGGCTATCGAGGTTACCTGTTGGCTCATCAGCGAGGATAATCGACGGGTGATTTACCAGGGCGCGAGCAATTGCCACGCGCTGCACCTGTCCACCACTGAGCTGCCACGGCATGTAATATTCGCGCTCTTGGAGGTGGAAATTCTTCAGCACCGCACTGGCTTGCTCCAGGCGCTTGACGCGGCGCATCCCTCCACGATAACTCAAGGGAAGGGCAACATTCTCAAGCACCGTTAGGCGATTAATCAGGTTAAAACTCTGGAAGACGATGCCAATCTGCCGCGAGCGAATCCGAGCGTGTTGACGCTTGCTCAGCGTCGCGACCGATGTTCCATCAAGAAAATACTCGCCGCTGTCGGCGCGGTCGAGCAAACCCATGATATTGAGCAATGTCGTCTTGCCGCAACCACTGGGGCCCATGATGACAATGAATTCGCCTTTTTCGACTCGCAGGTCGACGTTGTCCAAGGCGTTTTGGGCAGCATCGCCCAAACCATACTGCTTGGTAAGGCCTCGGAGCTCTATAACTGGTGTAGAAGATCGTACCATAATTATCCTTTAGTATAAACTGTCAAAAAACATTTCTGCAAGCCCAATCTGCACAAAAATATACAGTATAGCCACGCATCATGCCAAAAGACGAATCAGCAGCGCACTTCTATGGCAGCGTGCCGCCTGGCGCTGATATGGCGGAGAGACAGGGATTCGAACCCTGGGTGACGTTGCCGCCACACACGCGTTCCAGGCGTGCCAATTCAACCACTCTTGCACCTCTCCGTACCTCTGTATTATAGCGGATGTGGGGTGGGGTGGCAATATGTATGGGGTATTCGAGTATATTGCAGCTTATTAAGTGCAAATATTTTGCTTGGAGAGTATTTATTGGTGTTTATATCGTTAATTCGCACCGCTATACTTTATTGTATAGGGAGGCCGAATATTATTACTCTTGCACAACTGAGAGTTAGCCTTGCATTCAAACCATCATACTTTCACCATCGTACAGTATATATAAAATATCTCTCATTTTTGCCAAAAAATATCGTTCAAATATATTTCTATATAAACCTCTGTCTATGCTCGCTATCTATTTTTCTCAACAGAGGCCAAAAAATATTTGACCTGCCGCGCAAACAATGGTAGCATGAAACGCAAGTGCGCATATAATAGCACACATAACCACTAATCCTGTATTGGGGAGGATTGAAGATTATGACAGAAATACTACCACGAACAGACCAACCAAAAGATAAAACACCACAAACAGAAGGCGACTTAGTAAGTAGTGTTCTTGATAGTATTAATTTGCAGCCTACCCAAGGGAATCTCAGTCCTGAGCGCCTTCCTGATTATAATCCCGATCCAAGTGACCCTGATACTGATATACCCTGGGAACTTCAAGAGGAAATAGCAAATCGACATAGTAGCGACAAACCTGAAAACGAAGCAGACACACCAGACTCTACAGAAGAAGACCCTGATAAAAAATGGACTCGACGGAAGTTTGGAGCTATCGGCTTCCTAGCCGCATGTGTCATTGGAGGTGGAGTAATTGCGCGTTTAGATGATTCTGTAAAAGCTAGCCGTGATACTAGCACACCTCAGCTTGATCTTAATACTACTCCAGGCTCACCCGAACAAACATATGAGCCATTGTCATCCCCACAAGAATCCTTGCTTAACTCAGATTATGTCACCAGTTTATCTGCAGAAAACCAAAAAAGCCTTAAATCACTACTGGAGATACCCGTTGACAGCCCTTCAAACGATTATTTTGGTAAAGCCCCTCAGTGGGAAAGCACTAAGCAAGTACTTCTTGAAGCTGTTGTTGGCCAATATCGAGACGAAACTCTACATAAGATGACTGATCGATACCCAATAATGAATGGTGAGCAGCTTGAAAAATTTGAGCAAAATGCCACCATGAAGCCAAGTGTAGATGTTGGCTATAGCTTACCACAAATCATTGATCACAATGCTCTTGTTTTTAATGTTGCTCAAACTATTGTGGAAAAATATAAGGTAAGCAGCTATAAAGATGAGGCTATTAGTATAGCACAGAGACTGCTTGACGCCTGTGTTCTCTCAAGCAAAAGCTTTATACAAGCGCCAGATCGCTTCGCAGCAAAGAGTTACCGAGACACCCTCATTGAAATGATTCAGTCTTCTACATCTACTTGGGCAGAAGAATCGGACAGTGCACCGAGTATGACGCTGCAAAACTTTATACAGCCATCATCTACAAGAGATGATCTAGAGCCTATTGGGCAAATTCCTTTGTATTACGAGGACGACAACCCTCTTTTCCCAGATCAAAAGCGCATTGAAGGAGCTTCTATCTTCTACAACAAAGCGATTACAAGCCAAAGGACTGAGCCAGTCAAAAACAATCTGCCCGTTAACGATAATGGTCAAGATGATCAACCATCAAAGGCAACAACCATTATTTATATACCTTGTGCTATTACTACTGACGGCATCGAGCAAATCACCTACTATCCTGCTGACCCAACCAACGCAGATAACCAACGTGCTCTTGTAGAGAGTTCGATCTTTGGACACAGTGCTGCAAAAGGTAGAAACAAATGTTTCTATTAGGCCAAAGATCTATAGCTATACTATTAGCTAATGTGAATTAAAATTACTAATTACTTTTCTATTATCGTTTATCGCTGGTGTTGTAAACGTTATATATTACCTAGCAATAGTTTCTGTGATACATTGGCTTTGTGTCTTTTGTTTTGTGTATATCTGTGCTTAAATAGACGTATGACAAGTAGCAAAAAGAAACAATTAACGTTCTTTCGTTTATCTCTTTTTATTACAGTAGTGCTGTTTGTGGCCTCTTTATTAGTGACAACGCTTTCTCCTGTAGTCCGTGCAAAAGAAGAATCGCAAATGGCTCCACAAGAGCAAGCTGCGAGCTGGGCATATGCTCAAGCTCTTAATTTTTGTCTACATATAAAAGACCCTAAAGAGACCAACTCTCTGTATAGCATGAAGATTAATGGTAATCAAATAGATGCAAACGATGTTGAGTCTGGTAATTGGTTTCAGGATGAGCGGTATACTTCAGGTCCCTCTTGGTTCTTTAAAAGTCTATCAAAGTACACTGGTTCAAATTATGTCAGAAATGATAAGGCATGGGGTACCCATACAGCTTCACAAGTTTTTTATTGTGACCGCAGCGGTAGCTCATCTTGGGTAAAGGATGCGGCAACACTGTGGGGCTATAAGTCACCCACTGAAATGTTGTGTGATTTTGGCGCAAAGCGTGTTTCTAGTAATCCAGGATCTTCTCAGGATTGTGTTAATGGCACTGGCCCGTTTAATGTTGATTTTACGTTTGCAAAAAGCTTCGGTGGTATTCCACAAACAATAGCAAATAAGCTTAAATCGAGGGGAGTAAACTCCACAAATGATCAGCTCAAGATGAGTGATGCAGCTGAGTATTTATATTGGTATAATGTTTTTCGTGGTGGATGTGGTGCTGAGGTAACAGACAAGAACTACCCTGACAATGACGAGCTATTTATAAAGAACATTAAAACAGCCGATGGTAGCGGTAAAGTAGGCAATAAAAACTACTATATGAAGCCTGTTAAGGGCGGCCCAACAAACAAAAGCATAAAGACAAAAGCATACAATAGTAGTGGTCAAGAAGCTCAGATTAGTTGCATAGAAATTGCGCAGGCAATGGCCTCTAAAGCTGACGCCTATGCAAAGTGGATCAAAGAAGATACGTGCGAAAAAAAGTTTTCAGGTAATAAATCTGCTATAGATCAGTGTAAACAAGGCCGGTCAGCAAAGAACGCTGATGATTGTAAAAATAAATTTCCTGACAACGATGAAGCATACAAAAACTGTCTCGCCGGTATGGGTAAAAGTGATGGCACTGGAGATAGTGCTACTGGTACCCATGACAGCGATAAGGAAGATGAAGATATTAACACCTGCTCTGATGCAATTGGTGCTATAGGATGGATGGTTTGTCCTGTCGTAAACTTTATGGGAAAAGTGATTGATGGATTATATGGAATCATTAGTGATTTCTTATCTCTTGATCACGAGATATTTCAAAAGGACGCCGCAAATGAATCATGGTCAGCATTTCGCAATATAGCTAATATCCTGCTTATTGCTGCATTTCTATTTGTCATATATTCACATGTTACAAGTCTTGGTATCTCAAATTATGGAATAAAGCGAATACTACCAAGATTAATTATGATATCTGTCTTGATTAATGTTTCTTTTATTGTTTGTCAATTCCTTATCGATATGTCTAACGTTCTTGGCGGATCTTTGTATGGCTTTATTAATACTCTAGCTTCTGGTGGTGCCGACAAAACCAGTTTTGCCGAGAGAACCGCCCAAGTAGCTCTCGCTGGTGGTAGCACTGTTGCAGCTGGTACGTTTGTTGCAGCAGAAGGTTCTATGTTGATTGCAAATATATCTCTTCTTGGCCCTATTGCACTCGGAGCACTTATTGGGCTCTTGTTAGCTTTCATCATTCTACTAGGACGTAATGCTGGTATTGTTATATTAGCAGTCATATCACCACTTGCTTTTGTGGCACTTCTTCTCCCTAATACTGAAAAACTCTACCATAAGTGGTGGAAGATGTTCCTAAGTTTACTTGCAGTGTATCCAACAATTGCTGTCATATTTGGTATGTCTAAGGTAGCAGCCTCAATCTTTATTACAAAGGACGATGTAACAAGCCAAATTACAGCTCTTGGTGTTATGTTTATTCCACTTCTTGCTTCTCCCGCTTTACTAATGGGAGCAATGGGAGCAATGGGAGCACTAGGGGCCAAGCTACAAAATATGGGAATGCGAAGTAATGCAAAACTTCTAGCAAAGACTCGCGATAATATGGGCAAAACATCAATCGGCTATGGCATCCAACAAGCAAGGTTATTACGTGAACAAGAACGCAACGAGCAAATGATGGGTCAGTTTGCAAATGCAGGAGGAATTAGAGGTTTTGCATATAATGTTATTGGCGGCTCTCGAGCACGCAGTCGACGCCCCCGGATCGCAAAAACTTTTGCAACAGAGCAGCGAGATAAACAAAAAAGCGAAGCACGAACATGGCTTGAGAGTGACCATATGCCAGAACAAATGGTTGAGCTTGCACAGACAGGAATAATGTTTGATCCTAAACTTGGAAAGAATAGAAAGTTAGATGCTATGGAACGTGCAGGTGCGATAGAAGCTGGTATGGAATATGGCAACTTCAAGGAAAGGTTGGATATTATGGCTGCAACAGGTGATCTTGACCAAGACTATGCTCCAGCTCAGGCTGAGTACCTTCGAGTACTTGCTGCTCAGGGTGCACGAAAACATGGCGACAATGCTCTTTACGGGACTGCTGGTATAGGGGCAATTGCATCTGGTAAGTACCGTAATAGTATAGAAGCACAGTCGGCGCTGTATGGTAATATAACCAGTCAACTCGAGGGGGGTAAGATTTCCAATGAAACATTGATGTCAAGTAGTGTCAGTCAAAGTGCAGTTGTTAAGGAAGCTCTAGAGAAGGTTGACGAAACTACAAAGAGTAGTATCCGTGCAAACCTAGATGCGTTCTATCATACTGAAGATGGTCTTGCAACTCCAGCAGCTGTTGTTCATAACCTAGGTCTTCAAACAGTCGGCGATAAACATGTTGCACGGCAAAAAGAATTGGAAAGGTCACGACAAGAAGCTCAAAGCGGAAGACTTAGACTTAGTAAAGAGGAGCTTCAAAATATTCAACAAGCAACAAAAGATACCGTGGATTCATCTTTCAAGAATGCAAGCAAAAATCGCGATAATCGGCGACACTAAATTGGTTATTTTCCACATACATATTCTTCATCCCCCTCATGCTATAATAAATACATAAACTATGTCGAGATATAAGGTTGCACAGGATGTAGAGGCAGAAGATAAAATTCTTGGGCCATTTAGCTTTCGCCAGTTTATTTATCTACTGGTTGCTGCAGCAGGGATCGCGTTGGCATGGGGGCTGTCGCAAGTGTTTTTGCCGCTGGCGGTTATTCCGGTGCCAATTATTCTGCTGTTTGGTGCGCTGGCTTTACCTCTGCGCAAAGATCAGCCAATGGAGGTTTACCTCGCGGCGGTGGTATCGTTCTACACCAAACCACGCCGGCGCATGTGGCAGCCCGATGGCATTAATTCGCTCATCGAGATTACAGTACCCGAGAAGGTGGAGATCGAGCGGACGAAGAACCTTAGCCAAGATGAGGCCGAGCGCCGCCTGGCATACCTGTCGCAGCTAGCTGATAGCCATGGCTGGTCTATCCGCCACACCCGCGTGCCCGATGCACAGGGGTCGATGATTAGCGATGTCTACTTCGAGGCGCAGCAGACCTCGGATATGTTTGATGATAACAGTAGCGAAGCACGGGCGATGACGCGGCGCATCGAGCAGTCCAACCAAGCTCGACGCCGGGCCGCCATCAAGCGCATGCAAGCTCCACCAGCCGCACTACCTGCCGTAGCTGATGGCCAGCCGCTCCAGCAAGCTCCCGTGCCATATCAGCCAGCCTGGCCACAGGCTCAGCCACAGTCATACTATACAGCACCGCAGCCAGCACCAAGCACTCCACTACAGGCTACACCTCCATACCAGCCACCCGTTGATGCCGCTGGCTTTGCGCCAGTGTCGCCGCCTCAACCTCACATGCCAGAGCCGCCATACCCTGCACCAGAGCCTCAGCGCCCAGCGGTGTCATATTCATCCACAAGCTTCCCGGAGAATCGGACTGCATCGTCGCATCACCAAGCTCCCTCACCCAATGCTAGCGCCTACCAGAATCAACCAAGTTCATACCCACCTCAGCAATCTACCGAGGTATACGAGCTCTCGCCAGTGGATGATGCGCCGCGTGACGAAACGTCTGCTGCCGAGCCACAGCCCATGCCGCGAGAGCGCGACACGCTCCAATCTCTACCAATGGCACTGCCGGCCGTTATTCCACATGATTCGGTCTTGCCCGATGCCCTGAGCAAACCCTACACACCGCCCAAGCCCACAGCAGAAGCTGCGCCAGAGTCTAAGCCAGAAGAAACACCATCCTTCGAGGCGATCTACGCAAACCTGCACCAGCACGCCACTCCCACCACTGATGCTGTGCCGCTTGTACCACCTCAAAAGCCAGCCGCGCGTACCACAACTGCGTCCAGTTATCCATCAGCTGAAGCAGCGCCTCCCACCGACACTCAGCCATCATTCACTTCAGCACCTGCAGAGCAACCCACTCCGCCAGCAGCCCCCAATTATCCGCAAACCCCAGTGTCGTATCCTCCCCAGCAGCCTACTTACCAGCCAGCACCACCTCAGCAGCCACCCATCGTACCAGCTCAAACCGCACAAGCTCTCGCACCCACCCCAGCCGCCGTGTCCTACCGAGAGCGCTCGGCACTGGCTGATGATAAAAATGTCATCGATATGGCAGTGCGCTACAACCCATACCCCAGCATTCACCAGTCGGTCATCCAGCCGCTCGACCCCAGTTATTACGCCAAGACAACCCCCACGCGCGAGGAACGCCTGCGTGAGGAGCAGCTCGCCCAGCAACGCAACAATATGCCGCCAAACACTAGCACAAACACCGTCTCGCCTGATATAATTAGACTAGCCAGCAACTCTGATTTGTCCGTTGCTGCCATTGCCAATGAAGCCAACCGGATTCAACATCAAGAGCAGGCTAGTCAGGATGATGACGATGATGAGATTGTCATCCCTTTGCGCTAAGAAATAAGAAGGAGAGTGGTGTCGCCAAATTCACCCAACAATCAACAACCACCAGCTGGGCCACCCAGCCAGTTTGGTTATAGCCAAGACCAGGGCGCTGCGCCAACGGGCCAGGTACCAGCTAATTACCCGCAGTATCCCGCTCCGCCGCAGAGTAACTACCCCGCAGTGCAAGCACTGGCTCAGCCACCAGCTGTGCAGGGTAATACGAATGATCAGCCTACTCAAGACACCAAGAAAAAGGCTCCACCCAAGCCCGCTACCACGCAGAATAGCCTCCTCCTCTCGGAACTGCGCGATGATATGATCATCATGGGTGATGGCAGCTTTCGCGCCGTCATTGCCTGCGAGTCTATTAACTTCGACCTGATGAGCGCCCGTGAGCGCGAGGGGGTAGAGTATAGCTACCAGAACTTCCTCAATGCGCTATACTTCCCGGTGCAGATCTGCATCCGCTCACAGCGGGTCGATATTGGCCCATACTTGGATAAGCTCGTCGCCATCCAGCGCACCCAAGACAACATGCTGCTCAGTGTGCTGATGGAAGACTATATCAACTTCATCGACGACCTCTCGCAAAACGCCAACATCATGGACAAGAGTTTCTACGTCGTCATCCCGTATTACCCAGCAGGGGAGGGGACGATCCTCGACCAGAGTAAAGGGTTCTTCACCAAGCTCTTCGCCCCTAAGAATACCAACACCGTGACGAAGATTAGCAAAGAAACCTACGAGCGAGCCCGCGAGGAGATTCGCAACCGCGCCGACACTATCCTCAACGGCTTGATGCAGATTGGTGTGCGGGCGGTGCAACTCAAGACTAAGGAGCTCGGCACCCTCTATTACAACATGTATAACCCCGACACGGCAGTGCGCGAGCCGCTGGGCGATTTTAATAACGTGACTTCCACCTTCGTCCGCAAAGGCGAGGGAGCTGTCCCAACCTCGACAGCATATCACAAAGGAGATTTTTAATGGCACGACGACCTGATCCAATCGACATTGCTGCCCAGCAGCGCGAGCGCGAGCAAGCAGAGGTAGAAGAAGCCTTTATCAAAGGTATGACGACACTGCGCGACCTAATCGCCCCCAGCAGTCTCGAGATCCACAGCACATACTTCCGCATTGGTACCAAGTATGGCCGCACACTCTATATCTATGGCTACCCACGTGAACTCTACACAGGCTGGCTGTCAGGGTTGATCAACATCGACCAAGTGCTTGATATTAGCATGTTTATTTACCCTGTTGAGACAGAGATCGTCCTCAACAACCTCCGCAAGAAGGTGACGCAGCTTGAGGCCGATATGGCACTTAACTCTGAAAAAGGCAAGGTGCGTGACCCAGCCCGCGAGGCCGCTCTGGCTGATGCCGAGGAGCTGCGCGACCAGCTACAGCTTGGAGCTGAGCGCTTCTTCCGCTTTGGGCTTTACGTCACGCTTTATGCCGATAGCCTCGAGGAATTGAGCTTCGTCCAGCACGTCATCGAGACGATCTTTGGTCAGAATATGGTCTACAGCAAGACCGCCAGTAACCAGCAAGAGCAAGGCCTCAACAGTACCATCCCCCAAATGACCGACCAGCTGCAAGTCCGCCGCAACATGAACACTGGCGCGGTGAGCACGAGCTTTCCCTTTACCAGTGCCGACCTTAGTGACGGCGAGGGTATTCTCTATGGCGTCAACCAGCATAACCAAGGGCTCGTTATTTTCGACCGCTTTAGCCTTGAGAATGCGAATATGGTCGTCTTTGCAAAGTCTGGTGCCGGTAAATCCTTCACCGTTAAGCTCGAGGCGCTGCGCAGTATGATGCTTGGCACCGACATCCTTGTCATCGACCCTGAGAACGAGTACCAGAAGCTAGCCGATGCAGTCGGCGGCAGTTACATTCGCCTCAGCCTCAGTAGCGATACGCGAATTAACCCCTTTGACCTTCCCCGAGTAATCGACAGCGACGAAGCAACCGACGCCCTGCGGGCTAATCTTATCACCCTGCAGCGACTCTTTAAGCTCATGCTGGGTGGCACATTAGTAGGCGGGCAACAGATTGCCTTGCTCAGCCCAGCTGAGGAGGCCGATCTTGACCAAGCGCTCATCGATACCTACGCCCGGGCTGGTATTACCAGCGACCCACTAACGCATAATTCTCAGCCACCGACTATCATCGACCTCTACGATACTCTCCTTCACATGGGTGGAGCAGGGCCGTCACTGGCCCAGCGCCTGCGCAAATACACCACAGGCACCTTTGCTGGTATCTTTAGCCAGCAGAGCAATGTTGATATTAATAACAGCATGGTGGTGTTCAATATCCGCGATCTGGAGGACGACCTGCGGCCAGTAGCAATGTATATTGTGCTGAGCCACATCTGGAATATCGCTCGCACCGTGCAGCGCCGACGGATGCTCATCGTCGACGAGGCCTGGCAGCTGATGAAGTACGAAGACTCGGCGGAGTTTCTCCATAGCCTAGCCAAGCGAGCTCGTAAGTACTCTCTGGGCCTAACGACCATCACACAGGACGTAGAGGATTTTATGGGGAGCGAGAAAGGCCGGGCTATCGTGGCAAACAGCTCGCTTCAACTCTTGCTAAAGCAATCGACCAGTGCAGTGGATGTGTTGGCAGAGGTCTTTAAGCTCACCGAGGAGGAGCGTAAGCGTCTATCTAACTTCCCTGTGGGAGATGGGCTCTTCTTTGCTGGGCAAAACCACGTCCATATCCGCATTTTTGCCAGCGAGACTGAGACACAATTCATCACTACTAACCCGGTGGCCAATAACAGCCTATACCAACAGCCAGTGAGGTCGTAGCCCGTCATGCCTACCCCTATCCCCTCCCAGCAAAAACCCGATCTCGACCGGCATAATCCGGGGAATACGCACTGGAGTAACGATACCTTTGCTGGCCGGAATAATCACGCTGGCAGTGGTGATCATAGCCAATCCAACACCGCCCAAGACCTCCAGTCACGCGAGAATAGTGGGAGTAGCTCATCCGCCCATAGCAACGCCAACAGCACTGGCGCAACTGGCAGCGACTATGCCAACTCCGTCCGAGGCCAAGAAGGCGCGCCAGGAGGAGGGTGGAATACAAATGTCTCGCCTGTAAACACCACCACTTCTGATAAATCAGCATCTTTCTTTGGTAAAGTACGTGGTACAATAACTGGTGCACGAAATAAGCCTTTAATCACTCTCGCTATTATGATGTTTGGCGGGGGTAGTTTCCTTGCTATGACGCCAGCAAATTTTGCCAGTCTTTCTATTTCGCACTGGTTACAAAATTCAGTTATTAAATGGGATTCACAAAGTACCAGCTTCGAAAAACGTGCTCATAAGATTATGTATCAGCGTATCGAAGGCAAGGCAACTGGTGGTATATGCTCCACGTTTCGTGTCTGCCAACGCTATGGTCGTTTATCAAAGTATATGATTAAACGGTTTGAGAAAAACGGAAGAATTGAAGCTCTCAAAGATGGTAATGTTATAAAGAGTGAGGATGTTGGTTTATTAGGCGTAAAACCAGACCAATTGCGTTTTACCCGTAGTGATGGTACAAAAAAAGTTATTGATTCGCCAGACTTTAGAAAAAACTTTTTCCAGGATACGGAAGTCCGTTCTATAATCCACGAAGTTTATTCACCTCGCTGGGTGGTATTCTCTGATAAAGTAGCTGCCAATCTTAGGAAAAAGTGGAAATTTACAAAAAAGGATCGTCTAGCCGAAGCGAAAAACAAAAAACAAGTTGATGAAGGTATTGATAATACCGTCAAAGGGAAAGAAGTAAAGGGTAAATACGAAGCGAAGGAATCCGACGAAGAAGGAAAAGAAAAGATAACCGAAGATACTGATATTGGCAACGAAGCGAAAAAGATAGCTGGTGAAGGTGCTGAGGGTGCATCGAAGTCAGTCAGTAAAGAGGCTGCCGCCAAGATCATCAAAGAGGGTGTCGGCAAGAATGGTAATATTGCTGCAATGCTTGCTGGTGGGCTTTGTATGGTACAAGACGGTGCCCAATCTATCAGTAAAACAATTCGGGCTATTCAAATGGAGCAAGTGATCCAATTTGCAACTTTGTTTGCTACCGCTGCAGATCATGCAAGAGCTGGAACAAACAACCCTATACCTATGGCCGAATTAGGAGCTAAATTTATGGCAACAAGGGTCAATAAAGAAGGCAAGATTACAAAACGATCTGCTCCTGAAAGCCATGGTTATAAGCAAATTATGTATAATGATTTAGTTTCGTCAGATACCTCAAACTGGACTCAGTATGTTCCAGGTGGTGGATGGGCGCGTAAAATGAACAGCCTTGCTAACGCACTTGGCGCTAATATTGGTATCCTTAAAACATCGTGTACGGGCATCAACAGTAGTGCAGGTCAGCTCCTCTTGAGTGTAGCTGGAGGTTGGACAAGCATTGTTGGCCAGCTTGTTTCAGAAATGGCTGCACCTGTCATATCAAGTATTATGGCTCCAATCCTTGGCAAACTTATTAATACCATGGCAGGAACGCTAGTGGATAGTTCTACGATAGGCGAAGATGCTGGCGATGCAATGTCTAGTGGCATATTACATATGTTCTCTGAATCAGCTGCAGCTGGTGGTAATGGTGTATTAACTACAGACCAAACGATCGCATATAAGCGTGAAGCTACTAAACTTAACTTAGCATATGCTCAAGAATATAGACTCAATCATAGTCCATTCGATATCTCATCACCCTACACCTTCATGGGTAGTATTTACAGCTCGTTTATGCCTTATATGAGTAGTCTCTCTAGTTTAGGTAATTTCACTAATAGTATGATTTCTCTACCAAAGAATATTTTTCCTGCTCTACTTGGCACTCAGGCATACGCGGAAGATGATAAAGTTGCAAAGATTTGGAACTCATGTGATGACCCAAACTTAAAGGGTGTTGGCGCAGAATCATTTTGTAGTGTGTCTCGTGGAGCTCTAGACTTAGATAAAGATCCTTCGGAAGTCGCAGACGCTCTTGCAGGCCAATATAATGAAGAAACAGGTGAAGCAACTGGTGGTACCCTTAAGGAGTGGCAGGAGAAATGCGGCTCAGGTACTGGCGAAAATGGTGTTGATGTTAGTTACTGTAAATTTGATTCTGAGGAAAAAAAGCTAGCTGCTTTGTTTACTATCGACCAAAGGGTTGTTGACACTATGGACAATCCACCTGTTGATGATGGCGGTGGTAGCAATTCTCAAGGGCAACAACAGTCTCAAGGCGGATCGCTCCCCTCGGGTGATGCTAAATCTCTTGCTCAGCAAATTTTAGACAGCCAAAACATCACTGTCGCAGACTATGGTTGGAACTCCGGGGAGACAACCCCTAAGAGTCAAATTGAAAATACTGCAAAGGGCCAACCAGCTATACCAGATTCGGTACCGACCCAATATAGTCGTAATATTGATCCACAAATTCTTCAAGTTATTCTCCTAATTAGCCAAAAACATAAGATCACAGTGTCGTCTCTTATGCGCACACAAATGACAGCAGGAGGATATAGCCAGCACCCTCGAGGTAGGGCTGTTGACTTAAGTCCAATTGGCTCCTGTGGTGATGGGGCTGGTGAGGAATGTGCTCAAGCAGTACAGGAGCTGATAAATGCTAATGCGCTGCCTCAAGGTGGTGGTATTGGCCAATCAACTTGCGGAGGAGCACGTGGCGCATTAAATAATGCTATCACTCAAAAGGGCTGGCAATCGTTTGATGATTCTTGTAACCACTTACATATCGACCTAGGACAAGGAAATGCAACCTAATAAGACTAATAAGAAAACTGTGTCCATATTTACTAAGACTAAAAAAAATAGGTTTTTAGCTCTCATCTTTGCTGGTCTTATGGTGATAATTCAACCATCGTTTGTTTATGCTGAATTATCACCAGCTTCATATCCCATGCAGGCAATTAGGCTTTATAGCATTAAAGGTTGCCTTACTGGTGTTGGCGAGGGTGGTGCAGGTGCTGGTACTACTCTTGTTGGAAATGACAATATTGAAAAAGTTTTACGATTCTTCGTTGGTAAGGGTTTATCCCTCATGCAGGCAGCGGCAATTGCAGGAAATCTAGAACAAGAATCAAGAATCAACCCAACTATTGAAAATAGTATTGGCGCTTATGGTATTGCACAATGGCTTGGTGGACGTAAAAACAACCTTAAGGCAAAAAGTAATTATGATACCCTTGAAACGCAGCTGGAATTTCTTTGGGAAGAGTTGAATGGAGCTGAGAAAGCTGGCTTAGAGGCCATTAAGAACGACTCTAGTTCTGATGTTGGCAAGTTGGCCGTCGAATTTGGAGAAAAATTTGAACGATATGGAGCTGGAGAAGAAGGGAAGCGTGCGCAGTATGCAACCGAGATATATACCAGTTTTCAATCAAAAATACCCGACTCTTCTTCGTCGAGCAGCTCGTCATCAGGGGGCAGTAATCCTCAGTCTTCAGGATCAAATTGCACTGGAATAGGAGGGAGTAACGGTGCAGGATCATATATGGACGATAATTTTGTTGTTCATAACCAATGTGATCAACCATGGGCTAATCTCTCTTACGGCCCCAACACTATTTGCTCAGCAGGATGTGGTCCTTCTGCTATGTCGAACATTATTACAGCAATGACCGGTAAAAGGGTGACACCAGGAGAGACGTCAAAGTTTGCTGCAGATAATGGAATAGCCCATGAGTATGGTAGCTCTTGGGATGTAAGCCCAAAGCTTGCTGAACATTGGGGGCTTAAAGCCAAGAATATTGCAAATGATGTCACTGCAATTAACGAAGCACTCCGTGGCGGTGCACTAGTTAATATGTCTGGGGCTGGTCCTTCACCTTTTATTGCTGGCGGGCACTTTATTGTCATCCGTGGAGTAACAAATGACGGCAAGTGGAAAATTGCTGACTCAAATGGACAAGCTGGGCAAGAGAATAGTAAAAAAGAGTGGGATCCTAATGATATTCTTCCCTATGCACGGCAGGGCAATGTTTGGGCTATAACAAAGTAATGGAGGTTCTTAGAGTATGGATAGCTCAGTTAGAAAACAGCTTCTTATACTATCTGCTATTATTATAGCAATCCTTAGTTTTGTCACTATTCTTTGGTGGTGGCTCGCTCCTTCGCAACCAAAAAAAACTGAAGATCAATCAAAAATAAATTCATATACAGACCCTTACTCAGGTGAAACTGTCTATAATCCACCAGGTCGTGTACCTGAACGATATCGTTCTCGCAATGATATTGTTTATCTTGGGTTATCTGAATTACTAAAACGCGGTTTTACTGAACCGCAAGTTGGTCAATATAAAGTATATATCAAAAAATACTCAGATAAGCGTGCTGCCAAAAAAGAAAAAGTAATTTCTGAAGTAACTATCAATTTCGACAGCTACAAACAAATAATAGATAAAAAAACAGGGGAAACTACAGTTACTTTTGACATTATTCTTAATCGTAACCAGCAATTATCATATATAGCTAAAGTAGTCATGCCTAGTGTAAATAAGATCGAGATGTCAATATATTCAAAAGACGATACAAGCCTATCAACGCCTTTATTTGATTCAAAAACTGATGGTTTAGCTGACTAATTATAATTAACCGACTCTGCTCACACATCCCACCGCACTCGTCATCACAATCTGGTTATCGACGAATTCGCTGAGGAGACGCTGTTGGCGCTGCCGGTCAAGCTCGCCAAAGACATCGTCGAGTAGAATAAGTGGTACTTGGCCTGTTTGCTGTTGAATATAAGCCGCCTCAAGAAATTTAAGAGCAAGCACAATGGTGCGGATTTCACCCCGCGATGCAGTCTTGGCGGCCAGATTGTCCCGAAACAGCACCGTTATATCATGTCGGTGCGGGCCAACACTCGTCGCGCCCACCACTGTATCATACGCTGTTTTTTGCTCATACTCGGCGAGAAGCTGCTGCGCGGTCACGCTGCGCTCCTCCGAATAGTGTAGCGCAACGCTATCCGCTACGCCTGCAATACTTTGGTACATAGCACTGCTTTTCGCATTAAGATAACGCAGCACCCGCTGACGTTTAGTAATAATAGACGCACCATACTGACTCAAGATAAGATTCCACGAGAAAAGTGTCGCATCACTAAGAGTAGTGTCTTTCAGTAATTTATTACGTTGTTGCAGTGCTCGGTGGTAGCGGCTCAACTCGTGGCTATAGTGTGCATCATATTGCTGGATAAGTGTATCGAGAAAATCACGCCGGCGCTGCGGCGAGCCAGTGATAATCCGCAATGTGTCTGGCTCGAAGAGAACAATTGGATATTTTTTGCCATAAGGAAGACGACCATAGGTTGTACCGTCGACAATAAAACGCTTGCGCTTCGTCTCATGTCGACGATCGTACTGGACGCGATAGTGTTGCTCATCCGTCGCAAGATCAATTGTATAACTTTTTTGTTCATGTTGGCAGACCGATTCGTCACTACCGCGAAAGGAAGTACCACGCAGCGCAATATGGATCGCCTCGATAAGCGATGTCTTGCCAGAGCCATTTGGGCCAGAAATCAGCGTTGTACCTGGCTCAAGGTTAAGTGTCTTGAGCGTATGGATTCGCACATGCTGCACTGCTAGCCGTGTTATCTTCATCGCTAGCTCTTCAGTGGCATAATAATATGAATATACTGTGGCTCGGGCTGAGCGACTGTCAAGACGCAGGGCGAGAGCTTACCGCTAAAGCGGAAGGTGATCGTCTCACCATCAAGAACACCTAGTGCATCACTAATGTACCGCGAATTGAGCGTAATCTGCCCATCACTCGACACCTCAGCCTCTGCCTCGGAGGTATTTTCGCCCAGCTCGGACGCAACGGAGTGAATCCGCAATTTCTGCGCCTCATGGTCGGCGGTAAGCGTGACACTGCCACCAGACTCACGCGCAAAGAGCCCTGCCACCTTTACTACGCGCGAGAAATCGCCTGCTGCAAGCGTCACGTTTGTCTCTGATTGAGCAGGGATGAGCTGCCGATAGTTTGGATAGGTGCCATCAATTAAGCGGCTGGTAATCTCCACTTCCTCTAGCCGAAAACGCACCTGCGTCTCATCAAAGAGCACCTCCACTTCTTCCGTGCCGTCACTGAGCGAGCGTAGCGCTTCCTGCAAACTGCTCGCTGGCACAATGGCTGCAATCTGGCTCTGGCTTGCCATCAAACGCCGCTCAGCCAGGCGATAGCCGTCCGTCGCTGCCATATACAGCGCACCATCCACTGTATGCCAATACACACCAGTCAGAACAGGCCGAGTCGTATCATTGCTACAGGTTACCAAGGTTTGCGCTGTCGCCTGCTTAAAATCTGCAGCAGCAATGCTATAACGTACCGATTGTTCTTCATCAATCGTCGGTAGCTCCGGAAAGTCATCTGCTACTACACCATTAATCGTCGAAGTGTACCCGCCAGACGTCAGTGTCATACGCGTGCCATCGGCCTCAAGCTCGATCGGCCCCTTCGGCAAATTCGCCACAAATTCGCTCACAAGTTTAGCCGGTAGGGTAATTACCCCCGGCATCTCTACCTTTGCACCAATATAGTAGGTGGCGGCAATCTCTAGGTTTGTCGCAGCGAGAAGAAGGCGATTACCTTCGGTGCGGAATAATATATTATTTAAGATCGGCAGGCCAGCTCGGTTGCTTGCCACGCGCCCGACAACCCCGAGCGCTCGTGTAAGGTTTTCTTGTGTGACAGACAGTTTCATATCTACAATCCTTTCTTTTTATCTGGTTGATATAGTAATAGGTGCTGTGGATACTGTGGAAACCATGATGAATAACAGAGGTACGACCTGCCCACTACTTGTGTAAAACACTGCGATCGCTGGCGTGGATAAATCGGGGAGAAGCAGGGGTTATCCACCAGCCAGTAAGGCTTTCGTATGGTGTGCTTTTGATGCTGTGGATGACTACCCACGAGCTGTCCGCGGGTTATACGACCAGCTGTGCACGGCTTTTCCACAGATGTCGTGAAAAAAACACATGGCTTAGGCATAGAGCTTATCCCGGATGTCAGCGACCTGCTCACGGATGAGATAGTCGAGCTTAATGGATTTTTCGATTTTTTCGACTGAATGGATGGCAGTCGTGTGGTCTTTGCGGCCCAGCTCATTGGCAATTTGTGGAAAGCTCATGTGGAGCTCGCTGCGCAGCAAGTACATGGCAATTTGTCGCGGCACAACGATATGCTTAGCCCGCTTAGCACCACAGATTTCTTTGCTATCGATCTGAAAGTGGCGAGCAGTCTTGTCGATAATCTGCTTGGCAGTAAGGTGCTGGGGGCGACTGCGCCGGACGTTACCAAGTAAACCCTCTGCCGTCATTACATCAGGGGCAACGCCGCGCATTTCGGCATAGGCAAGGAGCTGATTGAGCGCACCCTCTAGCTCGCGGATATTTGTCTTGACGTTCTTAGCAAGGTATTCCACGGTGTCGCGCTCAAGTGTCACGCCAGCGAAGCTCGCTTTGGTCTCGACAATCGCGCAGCGCGTCTCAAAATCTGGCATCTGGATGTCGATTGCCATCCCCCATTCAAAACGACTGCGTAAGCGCTCCGTCAGGGTAGGGATACTGTGCGGTGGTTTGTCGCTACCAATGATAATTTGCTTATTGGCTTGGTGGAGGGCATTGAAGGTGTGAAAGAACTCCTCCTGAGTCTTCTCACGCCCAGCAATGAACTGCATATCGTCGACGATAAGTACATCGACATTGCGATACCGATCAGAAAAGCCAGCCTTTTTGAAGCGGATCGACTCGATAAATTCTTTGACAAAGGTCTCTGAGCTCAGGTAGGCGACCTTCTTGCTTGGGTCGCGTGCGAGGATCTCGTTGCCTACCGCTTGGATGAGGTGTGTCTTACCGAGACCGACGCCACCGTAGATGAAGAGGGGATTATACTTTGTACCAGGGCTATGTGCGACCGCTTGGCAGGCGGTGTAGGCGAGGTCGTTGCTCGAGCCGACAATGAAATTCTGGAAGGTATAGCGCGCGTTGAGGCTGGTCGCTGGTGTCGGAGAACTAGAATGTGAGGGAATAGTTGGCTTGCTGATGAGCGCTGCCGCTCGCTCTTCGACGCGGTTGGTTGGCTGACCAGTGGTTTCGCGGCTAATGACGGTGCGTTTTTTACCGTGTTTGTTTACCACATAAGCGATACGCGACACCTCCACACCACTGTGCTGGAGCGCTTCTTTGACGATGCTATCATAGCGAACCTCAAACTGACGAATCGCAAAGATATTCGCCACGCCAATGGTGATCACCCCATCTTTGTTGCTGAGCATCTCGGTATTAGCAAACCATGTAGAAAAAATACCGCTCGGTATCGATACTTCAATCTCACCCAAAACACTCTTCCACAGGCTGTGGTACACTGGCTTTTGCTGCTCCTTGTTTGTTATACAATGACTCTTTTTAGTATAAGAAAAAACCGACTTTTCCACAACCGTGAGAAATACAACAACGGGGTAAACCAGAAAAGAGCAACAGGGGTGGAGTTTTTCCACAAAAATGTATTACCCCTGTTAAAGTGTGGATAACTCGCGAACAAATGTGGATAAACAATTTGGCTATGCTTATGACGGAGGTTGCTTGGAGCACAAAATCCACCAAGCGAGTGAAAAGTTGAAAGATCTGGAGCAATCGCGTATAATAGCAATGATATGCCAAAACGAACTCACCAACCACACACTCGTCATCGCGCTCGGACGCACGGGTTTCGGGCACGGATTGCCACCAAGGCAGGCCGCAATGTGCTCAAGCGCCGCCGCGCCAAGGGCCGCGCTCGCCTCGCACTCTCGTAGTGTGACAATAGCAAAATGACGAAAATAACCCACTGCTTGGTGGGTTATTTTATCTCTGCTTGCGGGCAGATTTGCTATAATACAGCTATGTTACAGCAACGATATCGGTTTCATGGTTATGGCGGGCTGCGCTATTTGTATCGCCATGCCAATGCTGAGCGTTCGCGTTTGCTAACCGTCAAGTACGTGGCTAATCGCCGTCGGCGCATGCCACGCATTGCCGTGGTGGTGAGCAAAAAGGTGCACAAATCTGCGGTGGGGCGCAACCGCATTCGCCGCCGTGTCTATGAGATTCTGCGCCAGCACGTACCGCACTTTACAGGGGTGTACGATGTTGCACTAATCATCACCTCAAGCGAGGTGCTTACCACGCCGCACGATGAGCTTGTGCTGGTGGTGAAAAATCTGCTTGTGCGAGCTGGCATTTGCCCTGGCGACGCAACGCCAAGTGATGAAAGAGATAAGGCAGAATAAAATCTTATATCCTTTCAGTCTTCTTTGCGCGACCTACTTCATAGTACTTTGAGTCAAATTAGTGACAAATATTTCTGTATAAACAGTGGAAGCTAGAACTCGAAACATTTATAAAAAATTCTTTTCTTGTCATTCTATACCAATGAAAGGCAAGCTAGGTGAGTGTTCTTTTCTAGAGTCATAAATACTCTCACATACAACATTAGCAGTGGTGTATCGCATATATCAACGATTGATTTCCAAAAATACTTCGCCACAATTCATCTTCCGTGGCCACCTATGATACAATAAATGCAGTAATCGGAGTCGATATGTTTGAGACAATAATTTTGCAGCCCATTTTTAACGCGCTTTTGCTTATCTATAGTATCATCCCTGGTGGTGACTTTGGCGTGGCGGTGATTCTCTTCACGGTTATCATCCGCTTCTTACTCTACCCACTACTTAAGCGGCAGCTCCACCAGAGTAAACAGATGCGCAAGATGCAGCCTGAGCTGGCCAAGATCAAAAAAGCGGCTAATGGCAACCGTCAAGTAGAAGCGATGCAGCAGATGGAGCTGTATAAAAAGTACGGTATCAAGCCATTTCGCTCGATTCTACTGCTCTTTATTCAGATTCCGATCTTTATCGGTCTCTACCAGGTGATCATGATTATCTCGCTCCACCGCGACCAAGTGGCGCGCTACATCTACGAGCCGCTTAAGAATATCGATGCTATCAAGACCATCATCAACCACCCCGATCAATTCAACCACACCATGCTCGGTTTTATCGACCTCACTAAGGTAGCGCTTGGCAAAGATGGTATTGTCTGGCCGCTTCTCGCTCTCGCAATCATCTCAGCTCTCACCCAGTATGTGATGACTAAGCAGACTATGCCAACTGGCAAGAGCACCAAGCGTTTCCGCGATATCATGAAGGAGACGGCTGCCGGCAAAGAGGCCGATCCCGCCGAGATGAACGCTGCAATGATGCGCAATATGGCGAAGTTTATGCCAGTGATGATGTTTATGATCATGATGGGTCTGCCAGGGGCGTTGGCGCTCTACTACACGGCATCTAACCTAGTAGCGGTAGCGCAGCAGTCATATCTCCTCCGTAAAGATAAGCAAGAGCTTGAAGCAATTGCCGATGAAGTAGATATTACAACGCCTGCCAAGAAAAAGTCGACGAAAAAGCGCGCCAAAGCGGCTACAGAAGCCAACATCACACGCATCAAAGCCAAAGAATAACAGAGGAGGAGAACCCGATGGATCGATACCAATCAGTAACATTTGCCCGAGAATATCTCCAGAACATCATCTCATTTTTTGGCGAAAATATTGCGGTATCGGGTGATGACGATGGCGAGGTAATGACACTTCGGGTAGAGTCGTCGGATATTAATAGCATCTTGATTGGCCGTGGGGCAGAGACACTACGGGCATTGCAATATATCGTCTCGTCGGCGCTGCGGGCGCAAAATGCCGCAGTAGTGCGCGTGAGTGTTGATATTGCCGACTATAAAAAGCAGCACGAGGAAAAGATTGCCGACAAAGCGCGGGGCTGGATCGAGCGCGTGCGTGCAACTGGTGAGTCCTACACCGCCCACCTTAATCCAGCCGATCGACGCATTGTCCACCAAGTCGCTGCCGACGCAGCTGGCATCACGACCGTCTCCGAAGGCGAAGGTCGCGAGCGCCATGTGATTATCCAGCTGGAAGAGGCTGAGTAAAAGCAAAAGCCTACACATAACAGGGGGTGAAACACTAAAGAATATTCATCTCTTACTCTGTGTATCTTTGAGAAAAGGTGGCGCATTTAGTAGAATAACCATTTGACACCGCAGAGAGAGAAAAAAGTATTATACCATTGTTACATACTAAGAACTACGAGGAACCCCTATGTCACGTTATGAAGACCCATATTATGAGCAGGAAAAAACGAGGGAATTAGCAACCGAAGACTTTGATGATCTCGTCGATAAGCGGCTTAATAAGAAGCCATTTATACACCATGGCGACCTAGACGATGGCATGAGTAGGCAAGAGAACTATATAACAATCTACACCTTGGAAGATCTTACGAACATTGCAGAACAAAATATGTCTGAGACCATTATGACATTCCTGCAAGATGCGAAGCAAAAAGCTGCCCACATAGCACAGTATAAAGGGACGGATGATAATGTACGCGTTGCAATAAGTATTGCAAAAGAATACAACAAGGGGAGTAATGAATACGAGCCATTAATTCGCCGCGAAGTAAGCATAGATATTACAATGAGTGAAGAAGCAGCGAGGTGTGATATAAATACAAATATGTCCTCTAACGATCAGCTACATGAATCGGGGTCGATGACAGAAGAGCCGATGATTGGGTCTATGAAATTCGTAACAGTCGATGGTGGTCGGCTGGATATACACCAAACGGTAGGAAGGCGTGAGAAAGAGAATAATCCATCACGAGACGATATAGCAACCCTTAATACGCTACTTGATCCTTCGTGGAGGGAAGTACAAATGGCGCAAGCTCGAGGGGCTGCTGTACAAGCCTTGGTAGAACGAGCGACGAGTATACCTCAGATGTAGCCATAGTAGCAGCTCCTTTAGGTCTTGTATTGAACTATAGGAGCTGCTACTGTATATAGGTTACCCTGTTATTCTATGTATCACGCTTACTGCTTACTAAGTGCTCTCTCATACACCGCCAACGTTTCCTTGCCGCAGCGCTCCCACGAGTAGCGGGCAGCTTGGGCTTTGCCTTTGACGATAAGCTCGCGACGGCGAGCTGGTTGGCTGAGGACACGGTCGATTGCGCTAGCGATGGCATCAACGTCGAGTGGGTCGAAGTACTCGGCAGCATCGCCCAAAATCTCGGGCATACACGAGGTATTGCTCGATATAACAGGGGTCGTGCCATACGCCATTGTCTCTAGTGGTGGCAGGCCAAACCCCTCCATTAGTGATGGAAAAACATATGCCTCGGCTTTATTAAGCAGCCAATCACGCTGCCCGTCGGGGATGAACCCAGTGAAGTGAATATTGCGATAGCCTTGCTGCTGGTAGTAGGCTTGGTTGCGCTTGGTGTCTTCATTCATCCGCCCTACAAACACCAGGCCAAGGTCTGGCCAGCGGCTCAGCAGTTGCTGGTGTGCGGCCGCAAGGCGCCGTAGATTTTTATAATCAGGCTGCTGCCCAACGTAGATAATAAACCGCTTGAAGGGGAGATCGATATACGGCGTGAGATGCCCAGGGTGCACCTCGCCCGCCTCGTAGATGACCGATATTTTGCTATCGGGGATCTTAGTAAAGTCCTGGTATTCCTGTTTAGTCGTCTGAGAAATAGTGATGATATGCTCACTGGTGCGGGCAATCCGCCGAAATACCCAGCGCCCTACCAACTGCTTAAGATGAAACACCAGCCAATTTTTGTCGGAATTATACGTCTTGAGAAGGGTCATATCGTGCACCGTGGTGACGTGCTTACCTCTGTAAAAGACCGGTTGCTGCGGCATGCAAAAATGTACTAAGTCGGGCCCTAGCTCATCTAGGTAGCGCCGGAAGCCAAGCTGCTCCGCTAGCGAATAGTTGGCAAAATCAACCGTACGGATAGTGAAGTTAGGGTTGTGTGGCTGCCAGTAGTCGTGGTCCTTGGTAGGAACGAGGATGCTATAGCGGTTGGTTGTATCAAGCCGCTCCAGCTGCTCAAGCAACTTCACGACATATGTGCCCGTGCCAGAATTGATCACGCGGGCGTCGATTGCAATATGAAAACTCATACTTTCTAGTATACAGTCCTCGCACCGAAAGCGCCAGATGGACACGCGTGTGTCAAGGCGGGTGATAATCTAAACTCTGTATAAAAGTGCTATAATACCCATATTACAAATAATATGACAGAACTACCGCAACACATAGCAGCCCAGACGAATCTGGCGCAGATAGAATATATTCTTCACCAGGCGGGCTACCATATCACTGAGGCAGACAGTCAGCGGCCCTGGGGTGGGTTTGTCTGTATTGACCCGGCGCAGGCAGAGCAGTTTGCGGCGGATTTCTTTGCAGCATCGGGGGTAATAGCTAAGGACAATGCTCATGTGTCGCTCAGTCCTAAGATTCTTTTTGTCCGGCCAGGGGCGCGCCTGAGCTGGCAATATCATCATCGGCGGGCGGAGTTGTGGTGTTTTCTGACTGCTGGTGCGTACTATCGCAACATGAGTGATGAGCTACCAGCCCAGCCAGCACTAGCTCAGGCGGGCAATATCGTAAGGCTGGCGGCAGGGGAGCGTCACCGTGCTTGCGGTGATGCCCAGCACCCAACGATCATTGCTGAGCTCTGGCAACACACCGACCCAGCACACCCGTCAACAGAGGACGATATAGTGCGGGTGGCGGATGATTATCAGCGTCAATAATAGGTATGGGTGTACAGTGAGTTTGTGAATGTACTGTTTAAAAACCGTATTATTCGCGAAACATTATCTCTCTGTTGTTCGAAAAACAACACGATCATACAAACAATAATTCCACACCAGCGATGCACCAGTAGCAATAATTTTTGCGAGCAGTAGCACAAGTGACTCGGCATGAATAACAGAGGCAAGGATAGGAGAGACGCAAAAAATAACCGCATTTTGCAGCCCCCACAAACCCGCCAGAGTGACAACAACAAACAAGATCAGTTGCCGGCGCACATCACCCTGAGCGCGAAAAGTGTACGACTTATTAGCAAAAAAGCTAAAAATAAAGGCTAGGCCCGTTGATACTGTATTGGCCGCGAGCTTTGGTAGGCCAAGTGTGGTGAGTCCGAATAGCAAGCCAATATCAATTACTGTATTAATCCCGCCAACGAGCGCAAACCGCAGTAATTTGCCTCTGTTATTTGCGATGGCGAGCCTCACGATGCTCCTCGACGAGATAAGGTGGGCGCTGCTTCGTTTCGCTAAAAATCCGGGCGATGTATTCGCCAATCACCCCCAAACTCAGCAGCTGCACTCCACCAAGGAAGAGAATCACTGCCATGAGCGACGAATAGCCTGCACCAGTTGGCACACCAAACAGTGGTCGGATGAGTAGATAGAGGATATAGATCGAGGCCAAGAAGGCGATAAGGAAGCCCAGCACGGCCGAGATGCGCAGTGGCGCGGTGGTAAAGCTCGTGATGCCGTCAATAGCGAGGTTGATGAGTGTGCGCGGACTTTGCTTGATGCTACCAGCAGCCCGTGGGTCGCGGTCATAAAGAATCTCCTTCTTTTTGTAGCCCACCCAACTAAAGATTGCTTTGGTATTGCGCTGAGATTCGCGCAGCTGGGTGATGGCAGTGACGCAGCGTTTGCTAAGTAAGCGGAAGTCGCCCGTGTCGATCTGAACAGGAATATGTGTCGTACTCTGGAGGAGACGGTAATACCACGCGGCGGTTTTTTTCTTGAGCCAGGTCTCGCCGGAGCGGCTTCGGCGCCGCGCATATACATCATCGTACCCCTGCTCCCACAGCTCAATCATCTGCGGGATGAGCTCTGGTGGGTCTTGCAGGTCGGCATCAATCACCACGACAGCGTCACCCGCCGCGTGGTCGAAGCCAGCAAGCATAGCAGCTTCTTTACCAAAGTTGCGCGAGAGATTGAGATAGGCAATAGCGGGGTTGTGTTGCTGCTCGATCTGAATGAGCTCGAGTGTATGGTCGTGGCTGCCATCATTAATAAATAAGAATTCGAACTGGTAGCGCCGGCGATCGACACTGCGCTGCAGCGCCTCGAGCCGGGCAAACAGCTGTGGCAAAACAGCTGCTTCGTTGTAGGCAGGGATAAGAATGGTGATTGTTTTCATCGTAGCCTTATTGTATCACTTATTGGTTGGTATGAGCGCGATGAGCGACTGGATGGACGATGCCACCACTGCACCACTGGCCTCGAGCCGTGCCGTCTTGGCCTGGGCCGATTCCAGCTCATTTGTGCCAAGGATCGCCCCAGCATGGCCCATCTGTACCCCAGATGGTGCACTGTGGCCCGCAATGTAAGCATAGACTGGTTTGCTTATATTGTGCTTAATATAATCTGCCGCGGCAATCTCGCTCGTGCCACCAATCTCACCGATCAGCACAATCTGCTCTACCGCCGCATCTTGCTCAAACAACTGCAAGCAATCAATAAAGCTGCTGCCACCAATCATATCGCCGCCAATCCCAATCACATAGCGCTGGCCAATGCCTGCCTGAGTGAGGAGGCTCATTGCTTCGTACGTGAGCGTGCCGCTGCGGCTGACGATGGCAGTGTGGCCTGGTGTGGCGAGTGCAGCAGGGATGATGCCGAGGTTATGCACGCCGGGGATGAGAACGCCAGGGCAGTTGGGGCCGATCAAAACCGAAGAACTAGCTGCCAGGCGTTGTTTTATATGCAACATATCGTGGACAGGCACACCCTCGGTGATACAAATAATGAGGGGTACCTCTGCATCAATTGCCTCCATAATCGCTGCCTTGGCATGAGCTGCTGGTACAAAAATGACGGAAATATCGACAGGCTGCTGTGCCTGAATTTCGCGAATCGTCCGGAAGACAGGTACGCCGTATACCTCTGTAACCGATTGGTTGGGTGACGTGCCGCCAACGATATGTGTACCACGTGCCAACATATGCTCGGTATGAAATGAGCCATGTTTGCCAGTTATACCCTGAACAATAACATGCTTACCACGAAAGATATCAGGGGTCATCATACGGCTTCCTCCAGGATGTGAGAGAGATTATCGTAGAGTGGAATGTGTTCGCGGGCAAGGAGCGCCTTGGCTTCGGCCTCGCGGTTACCTGTTAGGCGAACAGCGAGTGGTGGGAGGTCAGGTAGCTGCTGCTTGGCACTGATGATGGCCCTTGCTACGTCGTCGCAGCGCACAATACCACCAAAGATATTAATAATGATGAGCGCCACGGCAGGGAAGTGGGTAATCTGCTTAAAACTAGCCAGGATCTTCTCTGGAGTTGCCGTGCCACCAATGTCAAGAAAATTAGCTGGCTGCACACCGCGGGCAGTCACCGCATCGACAGTTGCCATTGCGAGACCTGCGCCGTTGGCAATCGTCGCAACCGTCCCATTATAGTCGAGCGTGACGAAATTATGATCCTCCAAGGCTGCTTCGTGCCACTGCGGGTGGCGAAACAGCGCTGCATCGTCAATCGTCATCTTTGCATCGCCAGCGATGAGCTGGCCATCTGTCGTCACAACGAGTGGATTAATCTCGAGTAATAGACAATCGTTGTCAATAAAGCAACGAAAACAATTCGCCACCATATCCTCAAGCGCAAAGGCTTGCTCTGGCAGCGACAAATACTCCGCTAGTGCTTCAGCTACAGTATGAACTGTTTGCGGCGTAATGGCCTGGCGAAAGAACGCTGCACGATCGTGTTCTTCCACATCAATGCCACCACTCGTGTGGGCGAGTAGCTCGATGGATGATTGCTCACGGTTAATAGTAAGCGAAATGTAACATTCGCGGGCGATGGAGAGAACTTCCTCGGCAAGAAGCTTCGTGGGGGTGTAGCCACCGATATCGAGAGCAAAGAGACGCTGAATGGTTGGTGTAACAGCGGATTGCTCGCGGACAATCACCACACCACCTGCCTTGCCGCGGCCACCGATCGGAACTTGTGATTTGAGGACAATAGGGACGGTGGGTACTACTGTTGCAGATTCTATAACATCGCTCTGCGGTACTGCCACACCAGCCTCGGCCAAGCACTGCTTGGCTTGGTATTCAAGAAGACGCATAGGTATTATTGTACGCATAGATGGCGAATATGCAAAATGATTGCGTGCGTAACAGGGGTGATAGACGCAAGTTATCATACGAAAGCCAGTCTTTAAAATTCGCTTCTTTGGCGCTGACCTGTCATCTCAAGCTGAACTATTTGCCAGTAAAAAACTTCCGGAATTTGAGTAGGCCTGTCTGGTTGGGTAATGGGCCGTTGTAGATAATACTACGGATATAATCGACCGATACGTTGCGCTGTCGCTGGATAGCAAAGCGCTGCCGATAGGCCGCTGGCTGGTGAATAACAGAAGCGAGCATACCACGCAGTGCTGGCCAACCATTGCCATGGCGCAGTGCACTAAAGAATATCAGCCAATAGGTGAGGCAAAAGCGCACGCCAATCGACCAAAACAGCCGCCCCGGCACATTCTTGATAAAAATAAGCGGCAAATTCTTAAAGGTATTGTATACCGCGAGCCCTGGGACTTTGCTACTGCTGGCACCAACCTTGTGGTATGCGACGGCGTGCGGTGTGAAGCGCACTGTCCAGCCTGCTAGCTGCGTGCGAAAGCTGAGGTCGACGTCTTCGTAATACATGAAGAATGCTTCGTCAAAAAGATCAACAGTGTCGAACAGTGCCGTGCGATACACTGCTCCACCACCCGTTGCGCCAAACACCGCTCCGGCCTCTGTTGGCGCATGGCTAATTGGCTCATCACGGTGGCGCGGGCCAGGCAAACCCCAGGTGGTGTAGAAGTCGCCCGAGCTATCGATGGTCGTTCCATCGCGACGAGCGAGTAGCCCAGTGGCAATGCCACAGTGCGGATGAGCTCGTAGCTCGTCCACCAAGGCTTGGCACCAGTGTGTGTTAGCAACTGCGTCGGGGTTAAGCACGCCAACAAAGCGAAATTGCTGCTTCTTTGCGTAGCGTAGGCCTGTGTTAATACCACCGGCGAAGCCGAGGTTGCGCTGATTCTCAATGATGACGAGACTGAGCGCAGGGTGTTTAGCTTGATATGAGCGGAAGCGTGCCACCGAGTCATCATGCGAGTCGTTATCGACTACAATAATGGTCGGCACTAGCGTCTGCTGCGCCAACGAATCGATGCATTCTAAGGCATCATCGGCGCCGTTCCAGTTAAGAACTATGATTGCAAGATTGTTTTTTACCACGGTCATATTATATAATGGCCAGAGAAACTATGAAAGTAACAAATCTTTTGCAACGAAAAAACCGCATCTTGCTACGCGAGTTGGTCGTAACGGACTTCAAGCTACGCTACCAGGGATCAGTGCTGGGCTATTTGTGGTCAATCCTCAAACCAATATTTTTGTTTATTATTTTGTATATCGTGTTCGATAAATTCCTCGGTCTTGGTAAGCAAGTCGAGCACTATCCGGTGTATCTTTTAGTGGGAATTGTGCTATGGAACTTTTTTAGCGAGGCGACGGTGCAGGGGCTGCAGTCGATCGTCTCGCGCGGCGACCTCATCCGCAAGATCAACTTTCCCAAGTACATTATCGTTATCTCAGGTACGATTTCGGCCTTTATTAACCTTGCCATCAATATGGTGGTGATTTTAGGTTTTTGTTTGGTTAATGGCGTACAATGGTCGCTTGAGGGATTGTTGGTTATTCCACTCATCCTCGAACTCTATGTACTCTCCCTAGCGGTGGCATTTTTCCTTGCGACGATCAATGTGAAATACCGCGATATTGGCTACCTATGGGAGATCTTCATGCAGGCGGCCTTCTACGCTACACCGGTTATTTATCCCCTGCAGATGGTGATGGAGCGTATGCCAGCTGCTGCGCCATATCTTATGCTCAACCCAGCCGCCCAGATTATCCAAGACGTCCGCCAAGTGCTCGTAACACCCCAGACCATCCAGCTCTACGATCTTGTTTCTTTCCCGTGGGTGCTCATTCCATTTATTTCGATTATCATTATCATTCTGTTGGCGGTGTTTTATTTCCGGCGCAACCAACAGTATTTTGCGGAGAGTATCTAGATGGCGCAACCAATCGTTGTTATCAATAACCTCACCAAGTCCTTCAAGATTCCACTGGAGGCAAGCTCGGGCATCAAGCAAAAGCTCATTAACCTCCTCAAGGGGCGCAAAGGGTATCGGGTTTTTACCCCACTTAAGGATATCGACTTTACCATTAACGAGGGTGATTTCTTTGGTATTGTTGGGCGCAATGGCTCAGGTAAAAGTACGCTACTCAAGACGATTGCCGGCATCTACACCCCCAATAGCGGGAGCGTCGAGGTGGGTGGCTCGCTGGTGCCGTTTATCGAGCTGGGTGTTGGCTTTAACCCAGAGCTCACTGGCCGCGAGAATGTCTTTCTCAATGGTGCACTGCTCGGCTTTAGCCACGACGAGATGGAGGCAATGTATGATAAAATCGTCGACTTTGCTGAGCTGGGCGACTTTATGGAGGAGCGGCTCAAGAATTATTCCAGTGGGATGCAGGTGCGCCTGGCTTTCTCTATTGCCATCCGTGCCCATGCCGATATCTTGCTGCTAGACGAAGTCTTGGCGGTAGGAGATGAAGCCTTCCAAAAGAAATGCTACGCCTACTTCGATAAGCTTAAGCGCGAAAAGCGCACTGTTATTCTCGTTACGCACGATATGTCTGCGGTGGAGCGCTTTTGCAACAAGGCGGTATTCATCGAGGATGGGAAGGTGAAGATGATCGGCAAGCCATACCGCATCGCCGCCGCCTATAGTCGGAGCAACATCAAGAGCTACAACGAGTCGGAAGGGCTAGACGAGCAAATATCAGACGATTTCGACATCACCCTGCGCGGCAGTGATGGTAACGAACAGACGGTGTATGAGTATAACGAAACTATGACGGTGGAGTTAGAGTGGCAGCAAACAGGGGTCAAGCACGTTGGCGTCGCAATCTTCCGCGAGAATGGCGAGTATGTTTATGGCCCCAACACCTACCAAGAAAAAATGAAGATTGCTGGCAAGAATCGCGCGACCTACACTGTGCAGCTCAACCTCAACGAGGGGAGTTATTTCATCAAGGCTGGCTTGATGGGGGCGGACGACACGAAGACGATCGCCTTTACTGAGGAGGGGCCGCACTTCTCGGTGCAACGTGATTATGATCATGGCCGGTGGGGTGGTGTTACCAAGCTCAAGCATACCTGGAAATAGGGAGAAATGTCGTATATATTACATCGTTTGACGCACCTTATCAAAGCCAATCGCCATCTCCACCGCGCGGTACGTTGTCTCCTGGTGCCGTATCGGGCTCATCTCGATAATCGCCAGCGTCGCATCTACGATGTATGGCAGCGTCAGCACACCGAGCAGCCACCAGCGCTTAGTTTGCTTGCTCAGCAGCCGCGTATCTCCATCATCGTACCGACGTATAATACGTCGATTCCATTCCTGCGAGAGATGGTACAGTCGGTGGTGGCGCAGTCGTACCCGCACTGGGAGCTCATCCTTGTTGACGACGCCTCAACCAATGAGACTACTCACCAGGCGATTCGTGACCTAGCCGAAGATGTACCGCAGCTCAAGCCATTCTTTTTGGATAAGAACCGCCACATTGCCGGTGCAACCAACTACGGCATCGCGCAGGCTACGGGCGAGTACATTGCGCTGCTTGACCATGATGACATCCTCCACCCCGACGCGCTTCTGCGGGTTGCGGCCACGATCGACCGTACTGGTGCGCAGTTTGTCTACACCGATGAGACGAAGATGGATGAACATGGCCGGCCATATCAGCCATTTTTCAAGCCCGATTGGAACGCAGATTTTTTGCGTGCGGTGAATTACATCACACACTTTGCCGTTATGTCACGCCAGTTACTCACAGAGGTTGGCGGTGAAGATGGGTCGTATAATGGCACGCAGGATTGGGAGCTGTTCTTGCGCCTGACGCGGGCTTTGCAGCCCGAGCAGATTGCTCATGTGCCGCAGATCCTCTACTATTGGCGTGTTCACCAGGCTTCTACAGCGAAAGACCTTGATGCTAAGCCCTACGTCATCGATGCGCAGCGTCGCGCCCTCGAGGCAGACAGCGCCGCTCGCCAGGTGCAGACCCAGGTGGAGCGTGACCCGCAGTATGGTGCTCAGTGGCAGATGAGCTATAGCTTAGGCCAAACATATAGTACTGACACCGCGTCGTTTGATGAGTCGACTACTGTTGGTCAGCTGCTTGAGACAACCACTGCTGAGATGGTATGTCTGACGCAGCATAATGCGCTGCCTGCTGCCACGCTGCAGCACCTCGCTACCGATGCTGCTCGCCCAATGATCGGTGCAGTGGTACCACATATTACTGATGAGCAGCAGGTGATTGCAAATTTGTCGTCGATTTTGCAACCATCGGTGGTAGGTCTGCTTCAGCAGCTCAACCGGCGCTCATTTACCAAACATATCTACTTGACAGCCCGCTATAATCTTGGTATTATTGACGCACCAACAGTGGTAGTGGCGCGCACCAAACTTGCTGCTCTTGCGCCAGATACACCGCTTACCAGTGCTCAGATAACTGCTGCACTCTGTGGTAAAGGATACAACACACTATATAACCCGCACGTAACGCCAGAGGAGGACGTATGATCGGTAAAGTACACAAAGCCGCCAAGAAAAGCATGAAGATTATCAAAGACGATGGAATGATTGGCTTTGGCAAGCGCGCTACGAAGTATGCCTACTATCGTAAATTCCCCGAGCGTAAACAGAAGTATTACAAAGATATTCTTTTTATTAACGGCTGCACCTTGCCGCACCCCGAGCGCTACCGCGTGGCACACCAGATGGAGCAGTTGATGTCGCAGGGGCTAACAGTGGAGAGTGTGTTTTATGATCGACTCTCGCTGGATGACCTCAAGTATTATCGTGGCTTCGTCTTCTTTCGTTGCCCAGTGACAGAGACGGTGCGGGAATTTATCAAGCAAGCAAAGTTCTTCAACAAGACCTGCTTTTTTGATATCGATGATCTTGTCATCGATCAAACGTACACCGACGGTATCAAGTACGTCCAGCAGATGAACCAGGCTGATAAGCAGCTCTACGACGATGGGGTGAATCGCATGCGTGAGACACTTAAGCTTTGTGATCACGTTGTGACGACTACAACGCAACTGCGCGATGAGCTACAGAAGTACACCACCGGTGATGTACTGATTAACCGCAATGCTGCCTCTGATGAGATGATCAAGACGTCTAATATGGCGCTGGAAGACCTTAAGGAAGGTATCATCGAGAAGGATGAGAATAAGCTGATCATCGGGTACTTTAGTGGGAGTATTACGCACAATGAGGACTTTGAGCTGGTGATTCCAGATTTGATTCGGCTGTTTGATGCGTATCCGCAGCTCCACCTCAAGATTGCTGGTATTCTCGATGTACCGGCCGCGCTTGAACCATATAAAGAGCGGGTGATGACCTCGGGCTTTGTCGATTGGCGCGAGCTGCCTAAGGTGATGGTGGACTGCGATATTATTCTTGCACCACTAGTTGATACAATCTTTAACCGTGCGAAGTCTGAGAACAAATGGCTCGAGGCTGGTCTCGTCAAGGTGCCGACGGTGGCGAGTCAGGTGGGGGCCTTTGCCGAGCAAGTGAAGGACGGCGAGACGGGCCTCTTGGTTGGCACGGATAACGATTGGTATACAGCGCTCGATCGCCTCATTACCGACAAAACATTGCGCACTCAGCTGGGTGAAAATGCACACAAGATTGCCGCCAATGATTATTCGACGGTCTACACTGGCTACACGCTTGCATCGTTTATACGGAAGCGCTTGGCGCGCAATATTGGCTTTGTCTTGCCTTCGACGGATATCTCGGGTGGAGTGATCGTTGCCGTCAAGCATGCCGATATTCTCCGCAAGGCGGGCTGGGATGTAACGCTGATCGATTCAGTGAGCAAGCACGCCCTTAAGCAGGCCAAAAAGACCTACCAATACCGCTCTGAATTGCCAGGTTTTAATGTTATTACAGCGCACAAGACGAAGATAGAGGCCTTCTTTGACACGCAAGTGGCGACGCTGTGGTCAACGGTAGAGATTATCAAAAAGCACCCCAATGTACGCAATCGGCTCTACTTCGTCCAGAACTTCGAGACTGATTTTTATATCCCCGGCACGGGTGGGCCACGCTTCGCGGCGAACGCATCGTACTGTGACCAGTCGGGTGTGCGCTATGTAACAATGTCGCTCTGGTGCCAGAAGTGGCTCAAAGATATGTTTGGCAAGGATGCGAAGTATGTCTCGAACGGCATCGATATCGAGTATTATCCATACCGCGAGCGCGATTTTGACAGTGGTCGTAAGATAAAAATCCTCGTTGAGGGCGATAGTAAGAGCGAGTATAAAAACACCGACGAAGCCTTCCGTATTATCAACCAGCTCGACCCTGCGAAGTATGAGATTTCATACCTATCGTACCGCAAAGAACCCAAGGACTGGTACCGCGTCGATACATTCTACAATCGCATTGCGCCTGAGAAGGTCGGCGAAGTATACGCCAGCTGCGACATCCTCATCAAGACAAGCATCCTCGAAAGCTTCTCCTATCCACCACTTGAGATGATGGCAACTGGTGGTCTTGCAGTAGTGGTGCCCAATGGCGGCAATGTCGAATACCTTAAAGACGGCGAGAACTGCCTCCTCTACCAGCAGGGTGATATAGCGGCTGGTGTAGCAGCCGTAGAGCGTCTGGTAGCGGACAAAGCGCTGCGTGACAAGCTCATCGCCGGTGGCCGCCAAACTGCCAACGACTATCAGTGGAAGAATATTGAAGAGAAAGTAGCGGCGATTTACGAGTAAAGCTGTTGCCTTGCTGTGATATATACAAACATCCTCTCACAGATGTGGGAGGATTGTTTTGTACATCTAGTAGTTACTAGTTACTCTTCTCCACCAGTTTCATCATCACTGCTTCGACCTGTGAGCTGGGCCGGTCGCCAGCTACTTCGCCATTCTTTTTCCAGCCCTGCCAACCTACCCAGGAGAGGTGAGTGTTGTAATAAATATCGTAGCGAGTGGCGTCGATGGGGCTAAGGCTAAGCTTGAGGGCTTCGAGCGCTTTGCTCTGACCAGTCGTGCCACAAGGCTGCGATGATGAGAGAGTGACTGATGGGAGCCACTGGCCAGCAGTTTTTACTTCGCACTGGATGGTAATGGGTGAACCATCGCGCAGCGATACGGCTTTGCCAAGACGGATTGCCTCGAGATAGCGTGATTTTCCAGCGGTGCCAGCCATAATGGGGTGTGACACATCGGGCATCCAGCCGATGTAGCCTACGTGGGCAGCGTAGCTCAGTTGATAGAGATCGGGCACAGCAGTATTGGTTGGGTTATAAAAGGCACCGCCAGGCAAGCTGAGTGTATGCTTCGGCACAAGGCGCACCTCGAGTGCTTCGAGCTGTCGGTAGGCACCGGTCGAACCAGCTGGTTGGCCATTCTTAGCCCAACCCATCCAGCCGACGTATTGCGAGTAACCTCGGTACCAGATGTCGTATGTAGTAGCGAGTTTGCCGGTGAGCAAGAAGCGGACTGCCTCGATGGAGCGGAACTGCCCTGTGGTGCCGGATACGTCGCCCGCTTGCTTCCAATCTTGCCAGCCGACGTAGCTAACATGTGATGAATATTGGATGTTGCCTGGCATACCCGTTGTGTTGTGGAGCGATGCTTTGATTGCTTCGATGCGGCGGCTTTGGCCAGTGGTACCGCTCATCATCTCATCGCGCACTTCTGGCTGCCAGCCAACCATACCGACATGTGAGCTGAGTGAGAGTCTAAGGGGTGATGGGTCGCCATGCGCCGCGATATTTTTATACGCTACTCCAGATGACTCAGGTGCAGGCGTTCCTTTACGCACAAGCTTTATTTCGACCGCTTCGATAGCATTGTTAGCTCCACCAGTTACACCAGCCACTTCACCATTCTTGGCCCAGCCCATCCAGCCAATGTAGCTCACGTGGGCGCGATAGTAGATGTCGTACGCCTGGGCGAGAGTACCAGTTGGCTGGATCTTGACGGCGGTGATTGGTCGGCCAAGCCCTGTTGTACCCGATTGCATACTGCCCTGCACAGAGGGCTGCCAACCGCGTTCGTTGCTGTATGAAGTATAAGTTACCTCGCCATCGATCGTGAGAGCTTGCATTGCCTTGCTTTGACCAGTGACGCCTGTAATGCCACGGTTATGAATTACCCCTGTCCAGCCGATGTAGCTGCTGTGCGATCGGAAGCTGATAAGTGGCCGGCTATGCTGGGTCGAGCCAAACCAGTCGTTCCACACGCGCCAAAAGTTGCGGTTGCCATAGGCGCTGCAATGATCGCCCAGGCCATACATATTAGCCAGGGCTGCTTGGTTGGGCTGGTAGGGTGTGTAGGTGTAGAGCGCCGCTGTGGCCTTGCTCTCGATATACACATCGCCAGCGCCGCAGCCTCGCTGCACCACATTCCACAGGATACGATTGGTCGCAAACGGCTTTTTGTACGACCACCACGGTTGCTGCATACTATCCAGATACCAGCGGATGAGCTGTGCTCCTGAGGCAACTTGCATCGAGAAGCCAGCATAGTTGCGATCGCAATTGGCACTGCCACCCGGGCCACTATCGGGGCAGTGCGAACCCATGGCATAGGTGTATTGGTTTTGGAGGGGCCAAGTGTCAGAGGTGAGCGGGCCAGCCGACTCGGTGGCGATTTTCACCAGCAGGACTTTAGGGTTGAGATTGTTCTGCTTGGCAGCATCATAGATAATCTGCGCGGCACTGACTGCTCCAGCGGGGATCGTTCCACTGAAGTTATTGGCAGGGATGTAATTGCCCGGTGTGTATTTAGGCACTTCATAATAGTCCTTGAGGCAGACATATGGAGGCCCATGCCAACCGCGAGCGGCGGCATACTGTGCTCGGCTGATATCGCGCCTGCCATGTTCGGCAGCAGGCTGCCGGCCATAGGTGTCGCATTGTGGGTTGAGGCTATTGAGAAACGCCTGAATATCTGCCACTGACATATCGTCGCTATTGGTAAAGAGCAAATCATCAACGATATTGCCTGCTCGCCAATCGGCTGCCGTTACTGCTTGGGCTGGGCGGGAGAGGACAGTCGCAGCAAATAAACTCACACACAACACACCAGCAAAGATATATCGCCAATATGTCGAGAAGAGACGAGCGGTGGAGTATGATTGAGCCATCATCTAGCGAATCTCCTTATCAAGTGTCTTCGTGAGTGTCTTGCCACCAAGTGGCGTGACAGCGAGAGAAATATGCCACATACCTTTGGGGAGCGACCGAGCTGGCAGCGAGAATCCTGCGCAGGTGGAGTATTCTGGTTGGTAGATGATGGCAGCGTGCTGCTCGGAGCGCTGCTCGCTACTAGTGATCGTCAGCACGCACTGACCAGAGGAAAAGCCTTGTTCTCTCAGCTTAGTAGTCACAACGACTGTTTCGCCTGACTGCTCAGCAGAGAGCTCAATATGCTTCGCTGAGGTTGGGACTGGCGCGGGCTGAGCCTGGGTGATGCGCTGCTGAGAGGTGTCTTTGGTAGTATTCGTGTCATGTTTTGTGTTGCTGTCTAGAAATGATTCTTTCGTGGCGGCATCGGTCTTGTGCTGCGTTTGTTTTTGGGCTGGTGTTGGCTCATCTGACAGGGGTGGTAGTGGGGCAGGGCGCGTTGCGATATAGGCACCATAACCACCAGCGGCGACGAGCGCAATGCCAATACTAATGATGAGTGTGAGACGTTTTTTGGATAGAGTACGTAATAATTTCATAATGCTTGTGCTATTAGTGTTCTATGTCACTATAGCATAAGCGTAATGAAAGGGGAAGGTGAAAAATAGAATTTCAAAGAATCCTTATATAATCTTATTTTTTCTGTGGTGTATGGAGACTATGTTCTCAGTGGTATAAAAATCTCTTGATTAAAAGTAAAATAGGTGTAGCAGTCAATTAATATAATTCAAGGTAACCTGTGTTTCAGAGCCTTACCAATTCTCGTATCTCTCTGTTTTTATCACTCTCAAGATGTCACAAAGAGCGCCACTCTTCTCCACAAATGGCAATCTCCCAGCGCTGAAAATTGGCTATGATAGTGATAGGTTTGTATATACCCGTTGGATGAAGTAATGGAGCGGAGGGGTTGACTCCAAAAAGAAAGTTTTGATACTGAGGCAGATGAAACCAAAAGAAATAGAGGGTTTTGAGAGATAGAAAGAAGAGCTTTCTCTTTCTTATGCTACCGGCGGCACTGGTATTGGCGCGTGGTAAGCCCAATAGGTGCCAAAGGTATAGTACAGCAAAATTGCCCCGCAGCCAAAGAATATAAGGGCGTGAAACACCTTAGCCGAGGCAGTATGGAACCAAATATACTTGCGTAGCCACACCCCACAGGGGATGAGTAGTACGAGTAGCGCCGTAAAGTAACGCCCCTGCACTCCATCGGCGTAGTATGCACCGGCACCAAAACGAATTGGTAGCAGCGCCCAGGCGGTGTACATGGCGTACGAAACTGCCGCAATGAAGACAGCAACAGTGGTGAGGTTGGCCACGGCTAATCGACCAGCAGCTGGGGCGAGTGCTTGCTCCTCAGTCTTATCGCGCTTGATGAGTGCAAGAAAGACCAGTAGAAAGAGTGGAATCAAAACAAAGAGCGGCAGGTGATATTTGAAGCTTGAAAAGTCGCCCACACTCCCACGTACCACGATGTCGGTGTAGCCGATGTTTGGATTAATGTAAGTATTAAAGAGGATGCGGATAAAGCCAAGCGGGTTGTGATGCAATGGATTATCAGCTGCGCCAGATGAAAGGAGCGCACCATCATAGATCTTTTGCCAGATGAGTAGTGCCGCCAGCGACACAATGCCAGCGCCCGCGATCAGCGCCCACTTGTGTAGGCTGAAGGGGAGCTTCTTGAGTAGTGATGGCAATTTCGACAGCTCGGTGTTTGGGATAAAGAGCCGCCTTGGCAAAAAGAGTAGCGGAAAGAGCAGTAAGCCATTAACCGCCTTGGTCAGTGCCAGCAGCGCCGCTATAGCTAAGAGGCCAGCGACTTGCTTGCGGCGGATCGGCGTTTCTTGGGTGTAGAGATTGAGTGTCATGGCGGTAATGAGGAATATCGCCACATTCGTCATGACGTCGCTCGAGAGCGAGGCAGCGAGATGAACCATTAGTGGTAGCAGCCCCACCACTGCAAAGACCCACTTGCCAATCCGCACCCACTTGATAATGAAAAATACACTCAGCGCATAGAATAGTAAGTTGGCAATCCGCCCAAAGAGAATCGTCAAACCCGTCGACCCGTTGAAGAGATTAGCAATAAAAATACCAAGCGTTTGCGGCGCATGCATAATAGGTGCGTAACCCACGGCACTGTTACATTTGCTTGTCTTGAGTTCTGAGCGGTTGATAGGGCGCGAATAATCAGCGCTGATATTGCCATGATACACTGATGATGCCCGGCCATTAACATCCACTGGGTAGGTGCAGCGCTTGGACTCGAGACGCCCGTCAGCCAGCGCATACGCCCGCAAATAGTGCATATTCTCATCACTCACTGATAGCTGCGGCACAAAAAACGCCGACAATAAGCCAAACAACAAACACAGCGAAAGAAAGACTCGCTCTGGCCGTGCAATAAATGATTCGAATGATGCCCAATATTTCTTCATAACACGCCTGATTATAGAGCACAAATCACAACAGAGCAAATTATGGTCTAAATCGCGAGAAATAATCAACCAGTGGTATACTAAGTAAGATTATGCAATCTAAAAATTATATCTGGAACTCTATTGGCTCCTTTTTGCAAAGCGCCATCTCGCCAGCGCTCCTGCTGCTTATTACGCGGCTTAATGGCATTGCCGACTCGGGGGTTTTTTCCTTTGCGCTGTCGCTCTCGGTGGTGTTTTGGGCGATTGGCTTGTGGGGTGGGCGTACTTATCAGGTGTCGGATGTGCGCAAAGAGTTTAGTAGCAGCAGTTACCTTGCCGTCAAACTCGTGACGTCGATTGTGATGATGGTGGGTGCGGTGCTGTTTTGTGTGGCCAATCACTATGATGCTGTTAAGTCGAGTATCATCATTGCGCTCGTGCTCTTCAAGGCGCTGGAGGCAGTGGCCGACGCACTCTATGGCGTGCTGCAGATTCACCACAGGCTCTACGTCGTTGGCTATTCGCTTACGATCAAGGCGGTAGGGGGTTTTGTGGCATTTTTGCTCGTCGATATGCTTATGCATAGTGTACTGTGGGGGGTGGTGGCAATTGTGGTGGTTAATGCTCTCATACTTGTGTTGTACGATTGGCAACAGGTGCAACGGTACGAATCTATCCAGCCCCATATCGATCATCTCGTGTCTAAGCTGCGTCATGTTGGTATGATCATGCGGCGCTGCGCACCAGTGTTTCTTACCACATTCTTGACGATGTTTTCGCTTAATATCCCGCGCTATTTTCTTGACAAATTCCATACGCACGAGATCGCTTATTTTGGTATTATGGCCATGCCCATTACCTTGCTCTCGCTGTTTATTACCTTCATTATCCAGCCCAATATCGTGCAGCTGTCGGAGCTCTATCACCAGCAGAAGCGCCTCGAATTTCATGCTCTGGTGAGCAAGATTATTCTCATCGTCTTGGGGATTAGTGCACTAACACTGATTGCGACATGGCTGGTTGGGGCGCCACTTCTTACCCTCATTTTCAATGCGCGTATTACTGATTACCGCACCGAGCTACTCATCATGGTCGTGGGAGCGGTGGCTAATGCGCTGGTGTCGATTTATATCAATATCCTCACTGTGCTGCGCGAATTCAAGGGGCAGTTTTATATACTTTTGCTGAGTAATATCGTACTTACAGTGGTGTCGTATAGCGTGGTGCAGCACTATGCAATGCTGGGCAGTGTGCTGTGCTTTATGGCGGCAGGCATTATTCAGGCGGTGCTGCTCGCGGCAGTCTATCGCCGGCAACTGCGCTCCATGGCTGCGTAGTGTGAGTAGATAATTTCTACCTCCCCCAATCCCTCCGACAGGGGTACCAAAAGGGTTGAGTCTATGAGATACCGACTTCTTGTGCTGGGATAAAATCGGTCATTACAATTGATTCAGTGTATTTTTGTTTCACATCGACCATACGATTTCATATATTTCAAAAAGCTTACGCTAACTGTGCTATAATAGCGGAAACAAAGGAGGGTATATGAGCAAGGGGATTGTTATATTGGGTTGTAATGGCCAAGTGGGGCGGGCGCTCCAGGAGATATATCCAAAGGCCACGGCGCTGGGCCACCAGCAGCTCGACATTGCGGATGAAGAGCAGGTGCTTGGGTATGATTGGTCGGGTGTGGATGTTATTATCAACGCAGCAGCGTTCGTCAATGCCGATGGATCTGAAACGCTTGAGGGCCGCACCAAAGCGTGGCAGGTTAATGCCGTTGGCCCGCGTAATCTTGTCAAGGTAGCGCTGGAGCATGATATTACATTGGTGCACTATTCATCCGACTATGTCTTTGATGGGACGAATAAAAACCACGGCGAGGATGAGTCGCTCTCCCCACTGTCGGTCTATGGCGACGTCAAGGCGGCAGGGGATCTATTGGTCAGTCTTGCGCCGCGTCATTATGTGCTACGTGTCTCCTGGGTGATTGGTGATGGGCACAACTTCCCACGGACGATGAAGCGCTTAGCTGATATGCGCATTAACCCCAAAGTTGTGGATGATCAATATGGCCGGCCAACCTTTGCGTCGGAGATTGCACGCGCTACCAAGCACTTGCTGGATACTAAGGCCGAGTATGGTTTGTATCATGTGTCTAACTCTGGGCCGATCAAATCATGGGCAGAGCTTGCTGAGGACATCTTCGAATATGCGGGGCACGATCGCGATAGGGTTGTAAAAGTGTCAACACAAGAGTATAGTAAGGATAAGATTCCGTTTGCGCCTCGACCAATGTATAGCGATATGAATTTGTCGAAGCTGCACAACACAGGATTCATCAGTGAGAGCTATCAGCCATTACTGGAAAACTACGTAAAAAACATAGCAGCGGTGGAATAAAGGAGAGAGGCAGGCCATGCCCAGAGTCAAAAAGAAAATCTTAAACGTCTTGTATCAAAGTGACGATAACTATGCAGTTGTCAGTGCGATTTCGATCGCATCACTGCTCGAGAACAACAAGACGCTCGACGAGATTCATATTTTTTATTGTGGGTATAAGCTAAGTAAGCAAAGCAAAGATCGCCTCAAAAAGTTGGTTGAAAAATACCCCAACGCCTATTTAACATTTATCAATCCCAACGCGTACCACAAGAAATTACAGAAGCTAGGTGTTAAACCGTGGCATGGCGTGTATGTGACGTGGCTCAAGATGCTGGCGCTAGCCGATCTTGATATCAAGACCGATCGCGTACTCTACCTTAATCCGCATACGATCATTACCAGCTCGCTCGATGGTTTACTGGAGCTTGATTTTGAGAAAAATATCATGGCACTGGCCTACGATACGCTCACTAATCAACACAAAGCAACGATTGGTCTCCAACCTACCGATGGCTACTACAACTGTGGTATCATGCTCATCAATCACAAAAAATGGCTCAAAGATGATGTATCAAGTCAAGTCGTTGAGCACCTGTCGAAGAAAAGCGACTATGTCATTGCCGATCAAGACCTCTGTAATGTTATGTTCCGAGGGCAGATTAAGACGCTCGATATCGCCTATAATTTCTCTAGTGCGTTTTATGCTTATCGGCCGCAAGATCTGCTGCGCATTAATAATCTTAAGCAGCCGTATTTCTATAGTTACGACGAGATTATGACTAACTACTACAGCCCCAAGATTATTCACTCGCTCTATGGTATTCAGGGCAAACCATGGGAAGTTGGCAACAAGCACCCGAACCGGCTGCTGTGGCAAAAGTATTTTGCACTCACTCCGTGGAAAAATACCGAGCTCCCACATGCTAAGAAAACACTGGTGTGGTATCTGTATGATATCTTACCTCGCCCAATCTTTATGCAGCTATACATCATGGCAGTGGAGCGCAAGTTTGCCGAGGTCGATAAAGAGAAAACCGAAACTACTGAAGCGAACGTGAGGTAGCGTATATAATAAAACAAACCGGCTCGAGGAAATCGAGTCGGTTTTGTCGTGCGCTGCAAAGGGTAATGTTTCTTGATGTAGAATAGTGTCAATTTTTTATGCTCTTACTATCATGCATATTACTCAAGACGGCGCGTTATCTAAAACGCTCGTATGTAAAAGTGTTTTATAAAAGTGAAAACCGATTTTCGCGTCCATTATCTTATCTATGATGAGGCTGGAATGAGCTAATAGAGAAAATAATAAGCGAATTGCTGCTAATGAATGTATTCTCAAGCTCTACCATACAGCAGTACAAGAGCAAAGGGACACTAATTTACTCACAAAATAACCTCTATTTTTATAGAGGTGAGAGGATATTCAAATTACATTAGCTACGACAACAACTGATGAATGCGCGATGTAATATGGAGCCGCGCTGCCCGAGCAGCTTTATGCCAGCCAACCGATGCGAAGCGCTGAGCATAGCTATTATATACTGTATTTTCTTCTGCAAAGCGCACGCCATCCTTTGACTTTTCTTTGCTTGAGAGCGACTGGGCAAAGCGCCGGTATTGGAAGGTCTCCTTCGTGTCAAAAGCAAGCACTGCGCCATCAAGAATGAAGTCAAACACCAAAACAAGATCCTCTAAGATGGTATATGTTGCATCAAAGGAATATCGCTTGAGCGTCGCTGTCTTCCAGACGATCGATGGGAAGTAGAGCCAGTCGCCATGACTCAGAGACGTTGCAAGTTTTTCGCCCGAGTAAAGCCCTGATTTATGAGGTTGCAAAAATCGCTTAACACGATCAACCAATGGGAGATATAGCTGCCCCTTATCATTAATCACTTGCACTCCTGGCTGATAAAAATCTGCCTCACCAATTGTCTGTAGTGCTACCGCTACGCACTCCGGCAAGAGCCGATCATCACACCCCACAATCATACAGTGCGGTGCCGTTACATGTTGGACGGCAAAGTTGAAGTTATTGGTAATGCCGAGGTTTTTCTTGTGTCGGATATAGGTGATGCGTGGGTCGGCGAGTTTTGTGTAATAATCGCGTGCTTCGGTCGATGGGTAGTGGTCATCAAGAATGGTCAGGTGCCAGTCGTCGCTCGTCTGAGCCAAGACAGAGTCAACCGCTTCTTTGAGTAAGGCAAATTCACCCCAGTAGGGGATGACGATATCGAGTGATTTATTTTTTGTCATGAGTCGAGAGTTTAATTGACAATTCTTGATGGAGGTCGCGCACGCGACGTTCGTTTTGGTCGATCCGCTGGCGCTGCGTGTTGACGATGTAGAAGAGTAACACGATCGCTGTCGTCTGGACAATATCAAACAAGCTCAACTCCGACGAATCAAACGGTGGGTGGCCAATCGAAATATTATACAGCGGGAAGCAGCTCAGCAGCACTGCCATCACCACCAACCACATCACCACTTGGTGGCGTAAGCGAGTGACGGTGATTTTATTTAGTTTGTATTGGGTGATGATGTTGACGAGCGCCAGGAGAATAATTGGCACATTGAGCAAGACAAGAGCAAAATATCTCATTCGAAGAGCTCCGTTAAGCGTTGTTTGAATAAGCGTTTGACGATATTGATGGCATTCCAGTTGTTTTGACCTTTAGCACGGGAGTAGTCAGTGTATATTGCCTTGATTGGATATTCACCAATTGTCATCCCCGCTTGCTTGGCACGCCAAATCATTTCCGAGCAAAATTCGTAACCAGTTGACTTCCAATCGAGGTCATCAATGGCGCGGCGCGAATAGATACGTAGGCCAGACTGTGAATCTGTCACATTAATGCCAAACAAGAGCTTAGTGATCAAACTCAAGCCTTTATTGCCGAGCACTTTTGTCTTGGACATGCCGGTGCTGTCAATGAGACGACTACCGATAAGTAAATCAGCGTGGCGCTCATCGATCTGCGCGATACCTGCCAACACATCCTCTGGCGCGTGCTGGCCATCGGCATCCATCGTGGCGGCAATGTCATATCCATGCTGTCGAGCATACGATAGACCAGTTAAGGTTGCGCCGCCCGCACCAGAGTTAAGGATATGATCGATCGTAATGGCACCGCCTTTTTTAGCTTGGGTAAGTGTGTCGTCCTTCGATCCATCATTGACTAGCACGACATCAATTGTATAGCCAGCTGCCTTGGCTTTGGCAAAGACTCGCTTGGATTGTTTGATCACGTCCTTGATGACCGTCGCTTCGTTGTAGGCTGGGACGATCACGCACACTGTCTTGGTATTCGTTTTCATATTGGTATTATTATACTACGCCGAGAGGTAATTTCCGTAGCCTGATTTTTTTAACGGTGCAGCAAGTTCGGCAAGCTGCTTGTCGGTGATCCAACCGTTGATGTGCGCAGTCTTTTCGGGGCTGCCAACAACTTGGCCAGTGCGATTCTGTACAACGCGCACAAAGTCCTCAGCATCGGTCAGGCTGCTAATCGTCCCAGTATCAAGCCATACATCGCCGTTGTCTAGTGTCTGGACCTTCAGTTTGCCGCGACGCAGATACTCAGCGTTCACAGAGGTAATTTCTAACTCGCCACGGTCGCTTGGCTGGACATTCTTCGCAATTTCTACCACATCATTGTCGTAGAAATAGAGTCCTACCACTGCGAAATTCGACTTAGGTTGGGCGGGCTTTTCTTCAATTGACACCGCATGATTGTTATCGTCAAAGGCTACAACGCCATACCGCTCTGGGTCAGATACCTTGTAAGCAAAGACCACGCCGCCGTCTGGGTCAGTACAGGCGCGCAGCGAGTCATCGAGCGCTGCGCCGTAGAAGATGTTGTCACCTAAGACGAGCGCCACCTTGTCGTTACCAATAAATTCCTCACCAATGATAAACGCCTGCGCCAAGCCATCGGGGCTGGGCTGAATGGCATATTGCAGATTGATACCCCACTGCGCACCATCACCAAGCAAGCGCTGGAAGCCTGCTTGATCAGCTGGGGTCGTGATGATGAGAATGTCGCGAATCCCTGCTTGCATCAGCGTGGTGAGAGGGTAATAGATCATCGGCTTATCATAGATGGGCATCAGCTGTTTGCTAATTGCTTTAGTAATCGGCCACAGGCGCGAGCCCGAACCACCTGCCAAAATAATACCTTTCATACGTAAAACTCCTTTTTTGAAACTATACACTTATCATAACAGATATAGTTAATAGTACCATATCCCAAAACATGATGCGAATATGACATTGTAGAGATTCTACCCACAGCGGGACTAGCAAAGAGACTTGTTGATACATCACTATTAGTATATTATTGTGTACACAATAAAAGCTAAATATCAAAAGGAACCCATATGGCAAATCGTGCATACTTGTATTCAATTGACCGAAAACCATACACAGATGATGATATTGACAAAGCCCGAATAGTTGATATATCTGAATATAACTGGGGTATGCCAATTGTATACGAAATTCTGCTGAGCGCTAAAACAGAGATTGTTGATTCGATATTATTTAATAGTCTTGAAGAGAAAGGCAAGACGCTACCACTTGCTCTCATTGCTGATTATAAACGTGGTGTAGATCGACTCGAAATGTTCTTTGCTAATATAAAGGAACACATTGACGATCAGATGGTTGCTGAGACACTCGCTTTTTTGCGCAATGAGAAAAACGCTCAGCAGTATTTTTTGCTTGAGGCGGGCGAACTCTATTCATTACTGGTGGACGGCGAAGCAGGTATGATAGCAGAAAACCGTGATTTATGCGAAGGAATCAGAAATGATGAAGATGACTCTGGAGTCGCCCAGGTCTACAGTTACTTTGTTAATCAGCAGATTTCCTTGGGTGACACACAAATCCTCGATCAGATCAATAATATACGCTGGTCTAATATACTCTACTTTCATTTTAGCAATAAAGATAAAGAAGCATAGCACGCAGTAGTATATTAAGCTTAGATATAGAATCTCTCGTCATATGGTAGGGACTCTATATTTTAAAGGGTATATTATTTTATAGAGTTTTGCTAGATGATGACGCTCGCTAGTGAATATTTTGAGCGACATATTCACGTAGTGCCTCGTGCCAGTCTTGGCTGATAAAGCCAGTCGCATGAAGTTTATCAAGGCTGAGGTCACTATTGAGCGGCCGTGGTGCGACGCGAGGCTTATTAGCAAAATACTCGGCGGTGGTTGTATCTGTTACTGGTAAGTCATCACGCCCTGCCAAGGCAAAGATCTGCCGCGTGATGTCTGCCCAGCTTGCCAGTGGGCCGCTATTCGTCACATTGTAAGTGCCGTATGGCGCTTTGTTCTCTACCAAATGGTCAATCGCCCGTGCAATTTCTGGCGTGAAGCTCAAACAGCCAATTTGGTCTGCTACCACTGTTGGTGCGATATTTTTTGCAGCCAGGCCGAGCATCGTTGTCACGAAGTTTTTACCATCACCGATCACCCAGCTAGTGCGGACAATATAGTGCCGTGGCGTGGTGCTCGCGGCAATGTCGCCTGCTGCTTTGGATGCACCATAGACACTTAAGGGGCTAAATAGCTCATCTTCGGTATGCGGTGCTGTCTCACCATCAAAAACATAATCGCTCGACACATGAATCAAAGTAATACCTCGCTCGGAGCAGATGTGAGCAAGTTGCCCCACCGCCTGGGCATTGATGCGCCAGGCTGCCGTGCGGCCTTCGGCTGTTTCTGCGCCGTCAACATTGGTATAAGCGGCAGTGTTGATGATTGTCTTAATGTCAGACCAGTCGAAGGTTGCAATAGCTGCTGCGTTGCAGAGGTCGAGCTCATTATGCCCAACCGCTCGAGCGCTAGGGTATTGCCGCTGCATTGCCTTGGCCAATTGCCCGTTGGCACCAATGATGAGGGTAGAGGTGTGATCTGTCATACAATCTTCCTTTCGTCTTATAATTCCATTGGCTGTACGTCGCGCAGGAGGGGGTGCGCAGCATCTTTGTCAGAGATGATCGCCTGATCTTTGCCAAGTGGCCACGCAATATCTAGCGCTGGGTCAAAGAGGTTAACAAAGGTATACTGCGCATCTGGTGACCAGTGGGCGTCAACCAGGTAGGTATATGCCACATTATCGTCCAGTGTCTGGTAACCATTTGCCACGCCCTTGGGTACAAACACCGCTGTGCCAGGATTAATTTCTACAGAGAATGTGTGGCCGAAGGTTGGGCCTTGGCGCACATCACACCATGCACCGAACACGCGGCCATTCGCGGTACTAATGAACTTGTTCCAGGGCTCAGCGTGTAGCCCACGTGTTGCACCAGCTTTGTCATTAAAGCTGATATTGTTTTGTACAATGGTAAAGGCAGGTAGCCCCAGCGCTTCCATCTTCTCCTTCTGGTAATTTTCTTTGAACCACCCACGGTTGTCACCATGGACAGGCAGTTTAATGACGAATAGCCCTGGAATTGGCGATTCAGTCACGGTAAGGTCGTTATAGCTTGATGGGTCGAAATTCATGCGTTCTCCTTTCGCCATATATGATAATAATGGAGGCCAGCTAGTGTCTGGCAGTCGTTAATATCGCCTTGGGTAATAAGCTGGTTAATCTCCTCATGAGTGAAGAACCGCATATCGCTAAATACTTCATCTGATTGTTCTTTGTTGCCGCCAAAAGACAGGTCTCGTGCCAAGCACACCGCCATTTTCTCTGTCATTAGGCCGTTGCATACATATGCTTCACCGAGCTTCTCCCACGACTGGGCAACAATACCAGTCTCTTCCTCTAGCTCACGCTTGGAGGCGGTGAGCAGATCCTCGCCGTCACCACCGCCACCAGGCAATTCCCAGCCAAAGCTCTGCGATGGATAACGGAAGCCGCGCACCAGGTAGATTCGCTCATGCTCGTCGACAGCGACGACCATACACGAGTTTCGCGACTCCATATAACCATATACCCCCAGGTTGCCTGCGTGGTCTCGTGTTTGGTCTTCGTGGACGGTGATCCAGGGGTTTTGGTAGGCGATCTTGCTACTCACGCGAGTTTTACTGGGGGTGTCAGGCATTGGTTATTGTCCTTGCTTCGCGTAGGTTGCTTCTACAGCAGCTTTTTGGGCTTGCCACCAGTCGCGGTTGGTAGTGTACCACTCAATGGTTTGGCGTAGGCCGTTAGCCATGCCATCTTGGTCGGTGTATTGTGGCTGCCAGCCAAGCTCGCGGCGCAGCTTGCTCGAGTCCATCGCGTAGCGCATGTCGTGGCCGGGGCGATCATTGACATGCTCGTACCAGTCCTTACCTTTACCCATTAAGTCGCAGATCATCTCAATCACCGCTTTGTTATTGACGTGGTCGTTGTCTGCACCAATGATATAGGTGTCGCCTAGCGTGCCTTTCTCGAGAATCAAGTGCACTGCTGAGTTGTGGTCATCAACGTGAATCCAGTCGCGTACCTGCTCGCCTGTGCCATAGAGCTTTGGTTTGATGTCACTTAGGATGTTAGTGATTTGCCGTGGGATAAATTTCTCGATGTGCTGGCGAGGGCCGTAGTTGTTGGAGCAGTTGCTAATCGTCGCCTTCACGCCAAAGCTGCGGATCCAGGCGCGCACCAGCATATCGCTCGATGCCTTGGTGCTTGAATAGGGGCTCGATGGATTGTATGGTGTCTCCTCGGTAAAGCGGTTTGGATCGTCCAATTCTAGATCGCCAAACACTTCATCGGTGCTAATGTGATGGAGGCGCTTGTTGTGGTTACGCACTGCTTGCAAGATAGTGTATGTGCCATACACGTTGGTGTCGAGGAAAGGCTTTGGATCGCGCAGTGAGTTATCGTTATGACTCTCCGCCGCAAAGTGGACAACGATATCCGTCTCGGCAATCAAGCGATCCATCAGTTCGGCATCGCAAATATCGCCCTGCACGAAGTTGATCTGCTCGCGCACTCCATCAAGGTTGTGCGGGTTCGCAGCATATGTCATCTTATCGACGACAGTGATTTCATATTCCGGCTTGTGATGAACGGTATAATGCACGAAGTTCGAGCCAATGAACCCCGCACCACCGGTGATAAGCAGTTTTGTCATAGCTGTATTATAGCGTGAAATAGGGGATGGTGTCGAGATATACAAGAGTAATGGTATAATATAGCAACAGAAGCTTTCTAATGGTAAACGACAAGGAGATAGTAATAAATGCGAGTAGTAATTGTCAGTGGTTATTTTAACCCGCTCCATGGTGGGCATATCGATATGATCGAAGCAGCTGCCGCAATGGGCGACAAACTTATTGTTATTGTCAACAACGACAAGCAACAATTGCTGAAAAAAGGCAAAATTATCCTCAACGAAAGCAATCGCCTGCGTCTCATGCGCGCCCTCAAAGATGTCGACCAAGTGATTCTATCGATCGACGAAGATCCCACACAAATCAAATCACTCGAGATGGTTGCTGGCCAATATCCTGGCGACCAACTTATTTTTGCCAACGGCGGTGATCGTGACACGGAGAAGGCTATTCCCGAAGCAGAAGTGTGTAAAAAGTACAACATAGAAATGCGCTTCGACGCCGGCGAAGGCAAACCAGATTCCTCAACCCGTATCAACCAAGCGACTGGCCAAGAATAGTAGGCGTCTAAACCGAACCTTGCTATTTTTGCAGTAAAAAAACAGCCTAATATCCATGGGCTGTTTATTATTTCTATAGATTAATCTTTAGTAGGCAACAATAGTTTGTATACATGTATTACTCAGAGATGCAAAAGTACATAGCAAGAAGTCTACGTTTTTGAATAATAAAATTATTGTATGAACAAATAATATACTCAGTTTGAATATAATAAACATTTTGTTTATTGCATAATACCCTCATGTGGTATTATCTAAATTTTAATTCTTATAGCCGTTTGGGTTGTGAGACTGCCATCGCCAGGAGTCTTCACAGGCTTGTTCGATGGACAATTCTGCTTGCCAACCAAGCTCTTGCTGTGCCTTGCTGCAGTCGGCATAGCAAGCTGCAATATCACCAGCCCGACGTGGTTTTATCTCGTATGGAATGTCATGTTTGCACGCTTTGCTAAAGGCTCTAATGATTTCCAGGACAGAAGTGCCATGGCCAGTACCAAGGTTATAGGTATGTTCACCAGGCTGCATGTGTGATAGAGCAGCCACATGCCCTTTAGCGAGGTCAACAACGTGAATGTAGTCGCGCACACCAGTACCGTCAGGCGTGTCGTAGTCATTACCAAATACACCAACGTTTTGCAATTTTCCAACTGTAACTTGTGCAACATAGGGTAGGAGATTATTAGGGATGCCATTTGGATCTTCGCCAATCATACCTGACGCATGGGCACCAATTGGATTAAAGTAGCGCAAGATAGTTGCCTGGAAGTCGGGGTGAGCCGTGCAATAGTCACGAATGATCTGTTCGATCATATATTTCGTCCAGCCGTACGGATTGGTAATGTCCGTGCCAGTGCGCGATGATTCGGTGAGAGGTAGTGACTCTGGTGTGCCATAGACCGTCGCAGAGCTTGAGAAAACAAGTCGATGCACCCCATGTTGGCGCATTGCCGCTAAGAGGGTGAGGGTTGAGCTAAGATTGCAGTCATAGTATTCCAGCGGCTTCTCGACCGACTCACCAACTGCCTTGAGTCCAGCAAAGTGAATCACAGCACTGATATCATGCTTGGTAAAAATCGCATCGAGTGCCGATCGGTCACGCACATCAGCTTCGACAAAGGGGATAGTTGTGCCGGTAATTGTTTCGACGCGTTGCAGGCTTTCATGGCTCGCATTGGCAAGATTGTCAATAACGACGACATCAAATTCTGCCGCAATAAGCTCAATAATGGTGTGGCTGCCAATATACCCAGCGCCACCAGTGACTAAAATCGTTTCTCTACTCATATCACCTAGTATACCCCTTCGTCGAAAAAATGTCGAACATATCGTATTATTCGTTGTCTATAAGTATGAGCATATCGGCTTAACTATTGCTGAGAATGAGCGCTGCATTCGTTCTTGTTTTTTCTGTCGTTTTTCTCTATCTTTTATAGGTAAAGTACTATTGATGTAAAAACACCAACACAATTTAACAGAGAAAAATCATTGTAATTTTTACATTTTTGCAAAATTGTTCAAAAATAAGAGTACACTAGAAGGCAAAGACCAAAGCGCTATAATACAAGAGGAAAGGAAAAACCTATGTGTGGAATAGTTGGATATATCGGAACGCGGCCAGCGCAGGGTGTGTTGCTGACGGAGCTCAAGCGGCTTGAATATCGCGGATATGATAGTGCTGGTATTGTTACACTCGACAAGGATGCTGCGCCAACGTTACTCCGAACGAAAGGCAAGGTGGCTGCGCTGAATGAGCTCACAGCTCGCCACAAGACGACTGATACGGTTGGCATTGGTCACACTCGCTGGGCAACCCACGGGGCACCCAGCAAACGCAACGCTCATCCGCATCAGGTAGGGCAGATCTACGTTGTACATAATGGCATTATCGAGAACTATCAGGCGCTCAAGACGATGCTTGCAGCGCACGAGTATGAATTTAAGAGTGATACTGACACTGAAGTATTGACGGCGCTCATTGACTACCTGCACAAGCAAGCACCAGACCTCTTGGCGGCAGTGCGAGGTGCGCTCAAAATGGTGGTAGGCACGTATGGTTTAGCAGTTGTTCAAGCGAATGACCCTGATGAGATTATTGTGGCACGCAAGGGTAGCCCACTCATTGTTGGGCTCGGCGATGGCGAAACGTACATTGCCAGTGATGCATCGGCCTTGGTGGGGTATACCAACCAAGTGGTCTATCTGCATGATGGCGAAGTAGGGCGCTGCACTCGCACTGGCCTCGAGCTCCAAACGACGGATTCGCAAGTGGTTGACGTGCAAGTAGAGACGCTAGAGATGGACTTGCAAGCTATTCAAAAACAAGGGTACGACCACTTTCTCCTCAAAGAAATATTTGAGCAGCCGACCAGCCTTGCGGCAACGCTGGCTGGGCGAGTGATTGCCGCGCAGCGCTATGCCCGGCTAGGCGGTATAGGCTTAAGTGATGCTGCATTGCGACAGATCAAGCATGTGATGATTGTGGGCTGTGGCACGGCGTATTTTGCGGGGATGCAGGCTAGTTATTTTATTGAGCAACTGACTGATGATGTAACAGTGAGTGTGGAGATTGCTAGTGAGCTGCGCTACCGAGCATATAACATCCCCGAGCATACCGTTGCGCTCATTGTGAGTCAGAGTGGTGAGACGGCCGATACATTGGCCTGCCTGACGGAACTCAAACGGCGTGGTGTGACGTGCCTTGGCGTCGTCAATGCAGTGGGGAGCACGATTGCCCGCGAAGTTGACGGTGGAGTATATGTACACGTGGGGGCAGAGATCAGTGTGGCCAGCACCAAGGCCTTTACTTCGCAAGTGGCAGCAATGACGATCTTTGGCCTTATGCTCGCAGCAGCCAAGGGAACGAACCCACAACTGATAGGTGAGTTTATCAACGAGCTTGAGATGCTACCAGCCGAGATCGAAAAGACGCTGGCTAAGCAAGCTGATAGCGTCAAAGATATCGCACGTAATTATGCTCACTATAATCATGCGCTCTATATTGGTCGCGACACACTCTACCCAGCTGCACTTGAGGGCGCACTCAAGCTCAAGGAAGTAAGCTACATTCATGCTGAAGCCTATGCAGCAGGTGAGCTCAAGCATGGGCCAATTGCCCTAATCGACGATCATTTCTTCGAAGTGTGTTATTTGCAAGACAACTGGTTGTACGAAAAATCGCAGAGTAATTTGATCGAGATGAATGCGCGTGGTGCCCATGCGATTGTCATTACCGATACGGATAAACGCGTCCCTGCCGAGACGGTGGTGCGCGTCGCGACCAAGCTGCAGCACCTCACGCCAATTTTGTTCAATGTGATATCACAGCTTTTTGCCTACTATATGGCAGTGGAGCGGGGGCACGATGTCGACCAACCGCGCAATCTTGCCAAGAGTGTGACGGTGGAGTAAGGTATAGGTAAAATCTCTCCTTTGCGCTACACTGATACTATGAGTAAACAACCCAAAATTGCCATTGTCTGCGACTTCTTGACAACAATGGGTGGTGCTGAGAATGTCGTGTTGGCCATGCACGAAGCCTTTCCGGATGCGCCGATCTATACCGCAATGTACAATGAGGACAAAATGCCAGCTTTTGCTGAGCTTGATGTTCGACCGTCGTTTTTGCAAAAAATCCCGCGCAAGGTGCGCACGTATTATAAGCTGTTTCCGACGCTGGCTGTTAAAGCGATGCGGCGGCTTGATTTGCGTGAGTTTGATATCATCCTCACTAGCTCGTACATGCATGGTCATCAAGTGAGGAAGACGCGGCCCGATCAGGTTATTATCAACTATTGTCACACACCACCACGATACTACTGGAGCCACTACAACGAGTATCGGCGCGACCCTGGCTATGGTAATCTTAATCCGCTCATCCGCACACTTATGCCGCTCATGGTGCCACACCAGCGCAAGCTAGACCTCCAAGCCGCTCGGCAAGTTGATGTTTTCTTGGCAAACTCTACCGAGACGCAACAGCGCATTAAAAAATATTACAATCGAAATAGTATAGTTATTCATCCACCGGTAGATATAAGCCGGTTTACGCCTGCTGCCAAGCGGGGTGATCATTATGTGACGATTGGCCGGCAGTTGCCATACAAGCGGTACGACTTGGCAGTCACAGCAGCAACAAAACTTGACAAGAAGCTGATTGTCTTTGGTAATGGTCCCGCGCACAGTAGGCTCGTTGACCTGGCTGGTCCAACAGTTGAGTTCCGCACCGATCGCTTCGGCGATGCGAGCGATGCCGAGTATGAGAAGGCTATTACGACAGCGCGTGGTTTTATCTATCCAGCAGAGGAAGATTTTGGAATTGTCAGTGTTGAAGCGCTAGCGGCTGGCGCGCCCGTGATTGGCCTAGCGCGTGGTGGCACGACAGATATCGTGACGTCACCCGAAGTGGGTGTGCTATTTGACCGGCAGACGAGCATCAGTGTTGCTAAAGCAATTGAGCAGGCCGAGAAACGAACCTTTGATCCGACGGTCTTACGCCGCACCGCACAGCGTTTTGACAAGACGCTATTTCTAACCAAGCTACGCAAAGTAGTGCGTGACCAGATGATACAGTAGTACAGTTTGCGACTTAACGAGAGGATACCTATCGAGGTTACTTTCTTATACGGCTTCACAATGACATAGTGCCATGTGCTATTTTGCACCTGTCTTGCGTAGCACTACACCAATCGTCTTGAATAGAATCTTGATATCTAGCCAGAAGCTCCAGTTTTGGGCATAAAATAGCTCAAGCTCGATCCGCTCATCGAAGCTCAGGTTTGAGCGCCCAGATACCTGCCATAAGCCCGTCACCCCTGACTTCACGCTGTGCAAGAGTGCCGTGCGGGCTGAACTAAACTTCACTTCTTGGGGTAGAATTGGCCGCGGCCCAACCAAGCTCAAATCACCACGAAAGACGTTGAAAATCTGGGGTAATTCGTCAAGTGATGTTGCCCGCAAAAAATTGCCAAAGCGAGTGATGCGTGGGTCGTGTTCGACCTTGCGGTTTTTTTCATACTCTTCAGCCAGGTCGTCGCGACCCATTGCACGGAATTCATCAGCCGCGTCTTGCTTGCCATATTGTGCACCCATACTACGGAACTTGATGAGCTGGATTGGCTCGGAGTAGCGACTGAGGCGCTTTGAGATATAAAATGCTGGCCCAGGGTTAAAGATCTTTTGCATAATGATAAGGAGTACAAAAAGCGGGGCAAGGGCAATGAGCAATATGCCAGAAATAATTGTGTCGAAAATCCGCTTCGCGATTTCTCCCCAGCCAATGAGTGGTGTTTGGCTAACGGTAATCATTGGGTAGCCAAGAAAAACATCGATGGTGTTTTTGCCAGTATAAAATTCTGGCTCGCCAGGGATGAAGTTGTATTGGATGTGATTAACTTGGGCAGCACCAAGCACTTTTTGGTTCTTTTCTTCGTTTTCGTAGAGGTTGGTTTGGATGATGGTGTCGATCTTGAGCTCCTTGATCTGCGCAAGGGCAGGGTCGAGTGATGCAAAATGAACAACATCGAGCCCAGGTGGCACAAAGCGCTTGGGGCCAGCCATTGCCACAACACGAAAACCTGACTTGTAGGTGGTCGAGATTGACTCAGCGATGTCCCGCGTTGCCAGCGATGTCCCGATTACCATCACACGGTTCACACCATGGTTGTACTGGAAGAGCCAACTTCGTGTCAGGCGAAACAACTCGCGCACCGTACCAATTGCCAAAAACGAACCAAGAAAGACATACATTGCTACCAAGCGGGCTGGAAAGATATACATTCGTGTGCCGTACTCCCAGCCAATTACGAGCAGAATACCCATGAATGTTCCAAGCAGCAGTCGCCCCCATTCGACGAGTCGCCGGCTATAGACGCTCGCACTATAGAGCCCAAGCGAGGCATAGAGAATAATCCACACTGGCGCAATGACAACAAAGCCAAGCAAGTAGTCGCTGGCATAGACAGTATGGAGCAAATCACGGTGATCGATTTGCGTGCGGACATAGTATGCGATGAAAAACACCGCCATCAGCACCACAAAATCGAGGCCGATGAGAATGAGACTATAAAATTTCGTATTTTTTGACGGCATAACAACTGTTACTATAACACTTTTTACCGAAAGTTTGCTACACTAGAAAGAGATGAAGCGGTTATTGCGAGAAAAGATACCGGCTTGGTTTTTGTGTACGATATTTTTCGGACTGGCTATCCATGCGCCGCTGACCGTATGGGTGGGTACTCATTGGCCAGATTATGCGCTCTTTGTCAAGGCGTGGAAGGAAGTTTTACTTCTCATTGTTTTGCTTCTTGTTGTTATCGACGTGACGCTACGTCGACAGTGGCAGCGTTGGCTGAGTGATCGCATTATTCAGCTTGCGCTCGCCTTTGCGCTGTGGCACGGCGTGGTGGCGCTGCTTGTGCCGACGTCTGGTTTGGCATTGCTATCAGGTTTGTTGATTGATCTGCGTTTTGTGGCGCTTGGTGTGACGGTCTATGTGTTTGTGAGTAATTATCCGCAGTATCGGCGCTGGTTGCTGCGTATGCTTGGTGCGGGTGCAGTCATCGTGATTGGTTTTGCAGCAGCGCAGCTTGTCCTGCCGCGTGATGTGCTAGTGCCGCTTGGCTACGGGCCGACAACGATCGAACCCTACCAAACAGTCGACTCCAACAGTGCCTATGTCCGCATTAATAGCACGCTGCGTGGGCCAAACCCACTTGGGGCGTATGCAAGTACTGTCCTGACGCTTATCGTGGCGTATAGCGCATTGCAATGGCGGCGTATCTCGCATATGCGGCGTTGGGTGCTTGGTGGTATGGCACTGCTAGCGGCACTTGCCGTGTGGCAGAGCTATTCGCGAAGTGCGCTGCTCGCGGTGGCGGTTGGCGTTGGCATTGTTGCGATTGTCAGGGCATGGCGGTCGCAGGCATCTCGGCGTATCGTACTGTGGGGTGCTGGTGCAATACTTGGCTGTGGGGTGATTGTTGGTAGTATTGGCTACGCTAGGGATCCACACTTTATTGATAACGTTATCTTGCATAACGACCCAACGCATGGCCCGACCCAAACATCCGACAGCGACCGAATCACTTCGTTGCAAGCTGGCCTAGCGCGCGCCTTGCAGCAACCGCTTGGCACTGGCGTAGGAAGTACTGGCTCGGCATCGCTTCTTGGCAATGGGCAGAGCTTAATCATTGAAAACCACTATTTGTTCGTTGCTCACGAAATTGGCTGGATTGGATTACTATTATTAGTTGCATTAACCACTGGTGTACTGGTAAAATTATGGCATCGCCGGTCGTATTGGCTGGCTTTCGGTAGTTTTGCTGGCGGAATCGGCTTAACTGTGATAGGATTGTTCTTACCAGTTTTTGTTGACGACACTGTGTCGATGCTCTGGTGGGGGCTGGCAGCACTAGCGATAACGGAGGATGGATTATGACAAGCCCAACGCGAAAACAACGTGAATTATTGACGTTTATAGACACATTTATCAAGAGTAATGGCTATGGTCCAAGCTACCGCGAGATTATGCGTGCCTTCGACTATAAGTCGGTCAGTACGGTAGCAGCACATGTCAATGGCCTGATTGTTCGTGGATTTTTGGTCAAAAAGGATAACTCGGCGCGTAGCCTGCAAGTGGTACCGCCCACTCAGAATGCTGCGGATGTAGTGGTAGCACCAGTCGAGCAGGTGATTCGTGCAAAAATAAGCGCATTAGAGCAGCAGGATAATGCCGCTGATGATATTGCGGTTTTGCAGCGCGCACTAGAAATTTTGCAAAGCGACCAATCATCATAGATGATATAATATTTACATGATGTACACTCCTCCGCGCACGCAGCGTCCGTACCCCCGACGCCGCAAGGCAACTATTGCCGAAAAACTCCGTTTTGCCGATTGGCGTGTGCCAGTGCTGCGTATTCGCTGGACACGGCGCAAAACATATATCACCATTGGTATTATTCTTGGGCTCAATGTGCTATTCCAGCTGGTGTATCCGAGTGATCGATTGCTGCCAAATGCGCGGATCGACGGTGTGTCGCTTGGCTGGCAGACAATATCAGAAGCCACAGAAACGCTTAACCAGGCGTACCAAGGACACTCCGTGAAGCTGGTGGGTGATGGCGCAACCATTGCCTCGCCGACGATTGAGCAGCTTGCTATTACAGTAGACAACACCGACCGGCTTACGCAGGCGCAGTATCCCTTGCTGTGGCGAATTATGCCGTTGTCGTCGTTCTGGTGGCAGCCAGATGTGCCAAGCTCGCCAAAATTAACGACTACGACGCGTACTGAGCAATATATTACTCAGACGATCATGCCAGTCTGTAAGCGTGCACCAGTCGATGCGAGCCTCAAAGTTGAACATGGCAAGCTGGTGGTTAATCAAGCGCGGCGCGGTGGTGAGTGTCAGCGTGATGCGGTATCGCATAGCATTGGTGCAATTAGCCCACGTCTTGTACAGGGCACGACCGTTGAGATCCCAATGCGCGGCATCGCCCCGGCTATTACAACCGATGCAGCGAAGGCGCTCGAGCAAAAAATCATAAAGGTTATTGGCAAAGGTGTCGCCCTTAAGGTGAATGAGGAGACAGTGACATTGCCAGCGAATGAAGTTATTCAGTGGGTTGTTGCTCAGCCAAAGGACAAGACATTAGTAGCAAGCATTAGTGCGTCACAGGCCTCCGGCTATCTCACAAAGCATGTCACGCCAAAGGTAAATATTGACCCAGGTACCACGAAAGTTGCTACATACGATCTCACTGAAACGTTACGTACAGATGGTAAACCAGGGCGCACGCTCGATATTGACGCAACTGCACAGCAGCTCTCGGAGTTTATTAATCAAACCCTCCCACAGCCAACCGCAGTAACGAAGACGGTGCCAGCCAAGGTAGAATATGACCGCAATTATAGCTCGACCGAAGACGGGCTCAACGCTCTTCTCAAACACTATGCCGAGGATCACCCAGGGACGTATGGTGTCTCATTCTTAGAAATTGATGGCAAGAAGCGCAATGCGAGCTACAATGGCAATAAGCAATTTGTCACTGCCAGTACATATAAACTATTTGTTGGTTATAGCGTGCTTCGGCGAGAGGAAGCAGCAGGCTGGCGCTGGGAGGATAACCAGGTTTGCTTCAATAAGATGATTAGCCAGAGCGATAACCCATGTGCAGAGAACTACCTTAAGGTTATTGGTTATGACGTTGTGACGAAGGATGTCAATGATATTGGCTTCAAAGACACGACCTTCGCCAAGTCTGGCGGGCCATACACCACAGCAAATGATCTCGCACGCTTTATGGCAATGCTTGATGCAGGGCAGAACTTTAGTAGTGCCAACCGCGACCGATTTCTCTCTGCGCTTAAGGCTAATGTATATCGCAAGGGCATTCCTGCTGGCACGAATGGCACGGTGGCAAATAAGGTTGGGTTCTTGAATGGTCTCCTGCACGACGCAGCGATCGTCTATGGCTCGAACGGCAAATATGTGCTCGCCATCATGACAGATGGCAGTAGTTGGAACAATATCGCTGAGCTAACTAAGCGGATCGAACAATTCCGTAGCCAGCCATAGCATAAAATGCCTATTTTGCGGCGTGACTCTTGACGAACCACCCCTTCAACCGGTATACTTACAGAGTAATCCGGAGTAGCTCAGTGGTAGAGCGGGTCGCTGTTAACGATTAGGTCGCTGGTTCGAGCCCAGTCTCCGGAGCCACGATGTATGATAAAGACCGATGAAAATCGGTCTTATTTTATTAAAGCGTATATCGCCCTTGAGTCGCAAAATTCAAATACCGAGAGACTAACCCTAGTAGACAAGCGAGCTTACACTATAGTGTAAGCTCAACGACGACTGGGTAGTGGTCCGACGCTCGGTCTGATAGTGGTGTTTTGACAACATTGTATGAGGTTAATGCAGGCTGCAGATCCTTCGAGACAAAGATATAGTCAAGCCGGCTGGTTGGGTGATCGGGGTGTGGCGGCAGTGATGTTGGAGCCGTCGGGGTTGCGTGTTGTTGTAAAGCAGCTGCTGTATCGACAAGGCCCGCCTGTGCCATAAAACGAGTGACATCATGAACAATTGTGCCATCACGAGTAAATTTGCGCGTCAGGTTTGCATCAAAAGAATCTACCATATCAGGCGGATATGTATCATAAAATGAGAGTGAATTACAGTCACCCATAACGACAGTATGAGTACTATTCTCACCAATATGGTTAATAAGCCGGTGCACCTCTTGTAGTCGGTCAGCTTCGCATCGTGGTGAAAGATGAAGGCTACCAATAGAGAAAATGTGGTTGTTTATTTGAACGCGGCTTACTAAGAGCGATCGGCTACATGGGTAGAGCAATGTCGCATCCAGGATAGGATACCTGGATAGCAACGCTGTATGATACCACGACCCATCACCGCAGAGTGCAAGGTGAGTATAGGGCATAGCGGTTTGTTCTGCGACGTATGCAAGGCGCTTCCTTGTATTGTCCTCGAAGCCATTTGCTTCGTTAAGCGTCAAGATATCCGGCTTTACTTCGTTGATAACTGCAATAACGTCATCGATCGTTGTCTCGGCACCATTGTAGATATTATATGTCATGAATGTTAATTTCATATGAAGAGAACTCCTTCCATTACTGATTAATTTAATCAATGATTTACAGCTTGGTATAACCGCTCAGCCTGCATCATTACCACGCGAGCGGTCGAAGGGTGGATATTCATAAAGATACGCCATGGGTTATGAGTTGAAGTTGCATTAGCTCGTGGGAGAGCGAGTGGCTGCAAGCCGTACTTGCCTGTCAGTGCAGCAATCCACGCCAGTGGTGTTTTACCATAAAGCCCTTCTTCGCTCGCAGAGCCGTCCATGCGCCATGCAGCGTAGGTTTGAGTAATCGTGGTGGTATCGTCTGGGTGAAGGGGGTAGCGCTGGGCGCTGCTGCGAGTAAGTATCTCATTGGCATATGGCGGGGTATCAACACCAGGTGCAACGATAGCAGTAAAGACATTGAGTGGTGTGCCGTCTGCCTCTGCCGCGGCGTTGATCATATGTAGAGCAGTGAGTACAGCATAATCTTGATCTGGTGATGAGGTTGTGGGGTCGATGGCAGTATTGGCACGGTAGAGTACATCACCACCAGTGTCGATGCCACAAATCGCATCAGCTCCCGTCTCGCGGATAAGGAGCTGGAGGTCGTGAGCAATCTGCTCCGGCTTGATTGAATTAAGTAGATAAACTGGTGCGATTGTTTCATCCTTGGCAATAATATCCTCAAGGAAGCGCCAGTCACCAACTTTAGTTGTTTCCTTCGTAATCTCTGCGAGTGCGTCACCAATCTGCCGGCCAGTATGAGCAAGCTGCTTGTTGTTATCGGCGGCGAAGTTGCGCACCGACACAATGGCTGTAGGCTGCACGGCATAGTGCTGCTGATGAAGCTTGCTTAGCATAGCAGCCTGGATACCGTCTGAGCCACCACCCATCCCAAGGTAGATGATCCGCTTGCCATGTAGCTGCTCAGAGTCAAACGCTGGGAGTGAATCAATAGCAAGCTCGGGCGTGTCCTGATATGTTGGCACAAGCATCTCACCGCTGTGGTGGAAGCGCAGCTCAGCTTGGCGTGGATCAAGTGTGCCTTGGTTGGCAGCTTGGGCGATGGTGCTGAGGTCTGCCGTGACGATACCTGTCTCGCCGGCTTTGCGCGCTGCTTTGTCGGCAATGTGCGCCTCTTGCAAGACATGAGCAAAGTAAGTGAGCGCCGTGCCGAGGCTATGATGTGTTTCAAGTCCCTTTAGCAAGGCTGGGCCGTAGTAAGGCAGCGTTGCGCGCTGATGAATACCATCATTGCTAAGCTCTTGAGTGAGGATAGCTTGCACAGGGCCAGGCAGCGTATCTAGCGCATTGGTCAGTTGCTGATACTCTTCTGGCAAATCGTAGCGTAGCATACACGCAAGGCGCACAGTGTGAGTATGTGCTTGGTTGTCGATGAGCTGCTCAATAGCATCGTTATCGAGGCCAAAGCGCTGTGCTCGCCGAGCAAGGTAGTGAGCGTAGCGTGCGTCGTCGGTTGAGAGGGTGCTGTCGATTAAGACGTCGCAGGCTGCTGCCATTTGGTTGTACAGAGGAGAAGTGAGGAGTAGAGAGCTCTCGGCATTAACATGACCCAGTGCGCCAGCAATATCAAACAGCGTATGCATGATATAGAGCGAGCGCACCGGTTCAGCACTGTCCGCAAAGCCTGCCAGCGCTGCCGCTGGTGCTTCGGCTTGGATAAACTGGCCAAGATTGAGTTCTGTGTTGATGACATCACGTATGATCGTTTGATCTGCTTCGCCCAATTGGCTGAATGTCGGTAATAACTCTGTGCGCTTTGCAGCGTAATCTGACCTGAGCAAACGGCGCAACACTTCGTCATGATCGACCGAATCAGCGGCATCCTCTCCCATCACAGCACTCGCAAGCGTTTGGTTCTTGCCTAAATCATGAATAAGCATAATATAGCGCATCACATTAGCACTATGCTCACCAGGCAAGCTGCTTGCAACCCACTGATGAAATTCTTCAAATTCTTCGCGCGTGAGGCGATTGGTGTCGTTCTGGGCAGCGGTCAGTTTGTGATAATTTTCATCGCCGCCATAATATAGGTAGTCCATAACGTTGAGTGAGCAGACAGTTCGTTGATATTCTGCGCGCTGATTGGCTGCTTCGTCTGCTCCTTGTGACTCTGGCGAGGCTTTGATATGTTCGCCGATCAGCAGCTTCGCCTCAGGAAGCTGCAGGACGTCAAGCCGCTGCTCCAGATCGAGTGGACTTGAAGAGAGAGAGGTGTTAGTAGGAAGAAATGGTTGTTGCATAGCATTAGTGTAGAGGATTACACAGCGGAATGGTAGCATGAGCGGTTTATAAAGACATTACTGCTTATATTGAGAATATGACTCGCCAGCGCTGAGCGGATGGCCAAATAGGTTCTTGACCGTGACAAATCTATACCCTTGCTTTTGTAATGCATCGAGGATGCACGGCACGGCATCGACACTGGTTTTGTGGATGTCGTGCATGAGAATAATCGCACCAGGTGCGGCATTGGCAACGGCACGGCTGCAGACAATTGCTGCATCGTGGTCGGCCCAATCACGTGTATCAATTGACCACATAATGGCTGGCATAGTAAGCTGCTGGAGCTGCGCACGCACCTTGTCATTAATGCCACCATATGGTGGACGGACCATTGTTGGTGTCACGCCAGTAGCTGCAGCAACGGCACTGTTTGTACTCTCAATCTCTTGGCGGATGACAGCTTCGTCGCGCTTAGGAAGGAGTGGATGATTCCACGTGTGGTTGCCTACTTGGTGTTTGCGTTGAACTGCTTGCTGGAGCGCGATACTATATGGTGCAACATTTCGCCCCACCACAAAGAAGGTTGCCTTAGCATGATAGCGATCAAGATGCTCGAGTAGTGTTTGCGTGTATAACCCAGGCCCATCGTCGAAGGTGAGTGCAATACAGCGATAACGCACGCAGTCGGTTGTTGATGATAATGCTGACGGTGGAATATCAAAAAGCTTCTTGGTGGTTGGGTTTTGGACAAAATGGCTGAGCTGCTTGATTGGCAATTTCAGGCTGATGGTTCCATCTACGCCAATACCAAGCGAGCGTTTATCAAAGAGAAAGCCAATTGTTTTTCGGTCGTGTACTAAAAAGTTCGTGATAGATTCTGGAGTAATGACTCCCGCTACTTTTACTGGCTCTGCATGCGGGTAGCGCTGCTGCACCTGTTTACGTAGAGCAATAACAATCTCATTTATCCCTGCGATTGATGTATCAACGAGGGCAGACGATGTAATTGGCTGGCCGCTCATTTTATCGAATGTCCAGTAGTGAACCGTGTTGGTTGGCAGAGCATGAGGTACAGTAGTACGGATAAACACAGCGAGAGAAATCGTCGTGTCATCTTGGTGAATAATGCGATAGGTAATGGTGTTGCTTCGAGCTGCTATAGTAGCTGAAGCTGTTTGTTGAGATGGAATAGTATTGTCGATGATTGTGGCAACTGTTTTGTCTATGTTGGCAATACCTGTTTGTGGATAGGTGACGATTGTTTGGTGTGATACCGATTGATGCTTGATGATGCGTGAGCGAACAGCACCACGAGAGGATGATAGTGTGTAAGTGTGCGTTGTTGATGGTGGTATATGTGTGATGTGTGATGATTTTTGTGATTGTTGGCCATACCAAAGTGAGCAGATTAGTAGACTAGTAATAATAAGGCAGAGCCATGTATAAAAAAAGCCGCAAAGTTTTATAGGTGTTGTATTACTTTCAACACCTGAATAAACCTGAGCATCTGTCTCTTCCACCTTATAGAACATAGCTATATTGTAGCGCGAACCGAGGTAAGAACAAAATGGGATAAGCGGAGTCTGATACGAAAGACATTATAAAATAGAGTATGTACACTTCATGTTCATTGCGAAATACCCCAATGGGGTATTTCGCAATGAACTATTAATAAATATCATTCATAAAATAAGATAAAAATGCTACATACCCCTAATGAGGTAGGAGCCTTTTCTAACAGATGATGATATAATATAAAAACAAGAGTAAATTACTTGAGTTAGATATAGTTAAGCGAAATCTTGAAACAACGCTACAGAAAGGAGAAAATATGCGACATCTTTTTATTACACGTGGAATTCCTGGATCTGGTAAAAGCACCTTTTTGCAATCTGCTGGACTTGGCCCATATACACTATCTCCTGATACTCTGCGCCTAGCGTATAGCAGCCCAGTGATGAATGATACAGGACGCATCGTTATGCCATATCAGGATGATCGACGGGTGTGGCAGCAGCTTCACGAGTTGCTTGATATGCGTATGGCTCGTGGTGAGCTCATTGTGGTTGATGCAACACATACAACGAGCTCGTACTTTCAGCAGTATGCACAGCTTGCACAAAAGTATCGCTATAAGCTGTACGTTATAGATTTTGCAGATGTACCGCTTGCGGTCTGTCTAGAGCGCAACGGTCAGCGTGCACCACATAAGATAGTCGATGATGTAGTTCTCGAGAAAATGCACGCTCGTCTCTCCACATGTGCTATACCAAAACAATACACAGTCATACAGCCAGCGGCAGTAAAAGAGCTTATCGCATCGTACCAGAAACCGATTAATTTGAGCCAGTATGAGCATATTCATCATATTGGTGATATCCAAGGATGCTATACGCCACTGCGTGAATATTTTGAACAGCATCCCTATACCGAGCACGATTATTATATCTTTACAGGAGATCTACTTGATCGTGGCACAGAGAATGCAGAAGTGTTGCAGTATGTGTGTGATAATTTTGTCGACAAGCCAAATGTGACGTTTATTGAGGGCAACCACGATGGCTATATTTGGCAGTGGCTTACTCACCAGCCGATAAGAGCACGAGAGTTTAATGGTCGAACTCGAGCACAGCTAGAGCGTGCCAATATAGACAAGCGTGCCGTCAGTCGCTTGATGAACTCCATGCAAGATTGCCTCTACTACACATGGCATGATAAGCGGGTATTTGTGAGTCATGCGGGCGTGAGTAATCTACCAGAGAATCCTCTGCTGCTAGCCAGCCAGCAGTATATTCGTGGTGTGGGGCGCTATGATCAAGTTGGTGCTATTGACGATGCTTTTGTTGCTCACACCTCTGATAATGTCTATCAAGTGCATGGTCATCGCAACGCTCAGAATTATCCAGCGCAGTATAATCAGCGGTGCTTTAACCTCGAGGGCAAAGTGGAGTTTGGTGGCACACTACGGGTTGCGCAGCTTGCCGAGAAGGGCTGGTCGGTCGTTGAGATAAGCAACCAATCGGCTGAAGGCCTCCTCCACCCAGAAAATGCACCGCTCATCCATAGTCTACGCACCAATAAACTGATTAGCGAGCGGTCACTGCCGGGCAATATTAGCTCATTCCACTTTAAACCAAAGGTGTTTTATGATAAAAAATGGACGGCGCAAACAGTGCGAGCCCGTGGACTATTTATGAATACACTCACAAACGAGATTGTGATTCGCGCCTATGATAAATTCTTTAATATTGGTGAGCGACGAGAAACTGAATTTGCTGCGCTCAAAGATCAACTTGTTTTTCCGGTGCGTACCTGGGTGAAGGAGAATGGCTATCTTGGCTTGGTAGGCTATGATGCGACACTAGGTGACCTCGTTTTTGCGTCGAAAACAACAACGGAGAGTGATTTTGCCGGATGGTTTCGTCGCTTATTTTTGCAGCGCTATGGTAAGCATATCGATGCGATCCGTCAGTATCTTGCCGAGCACAATGTCTGTTTGGTCTGCGAGGTGATACTCCCGACAGAGGATCCACACATTATTGAGTATGCACAAGACCGGATTGTTTTGCTCGATATAGTGCATCGCCAGGCGAAATTTGTCGCAGTTGACCAAGTTGAGCGTGAGCGATTTGCGGCTATGTTTGGCATGGAAACCAAGCGGCTTGCGGCGACGCTCCAGACGTGGGAGGAGTTTGCGACGTGGTATGAGCAGGTGCAGGGGCTTGACTACTTGTATGACGGTGTACCGATCGAGGGTTTTGTCATAGAGGATGCTCAGCATTGGCAGGTCAAAGCCAAGCTCGATTATTATTCATTTTGGAAGCGGATGCGTGGTGTGCTTGATGGACTTAAGGCGGGGCGTAGTCCAAAGCGTGCCGCTGCCTACTCATACCCTGAGTACGCAGCGCGCGTCATTGCCTATATGCAGGGTATCCCTATTGACGCATTGGCCCAGATGTCTATTATCGATGTTCGCCGCCGCTGGCAGCGAGAGCAAGAAAAAGCCGTATAGCCGTATTACCAACCTTACCCTTCGCAGTATAATAGAAGCATGAAAATGACTCGTTGGTTAATGAAGCGGTGGCACCGCGGAGCGGTAGTGGCTGGGGTACTTGTTGGGCTAGTTGCACTTCGCCTTATATCGGCACAAACAGGGCAGTGGTCGCTACCTGATCGATTACAAGACTGGATAACGCTGAGTTTGAGCGTGATGATCGAGGCACTGCCATTCGTCATGCTGGGGATCTGCATTGCAATTATAGTGCAGGTGTGGCTGCCGGCCGAGCGCTTACTTACCTATCTGCCGCAGCAGCCACTATTGCGTCGAGCGTGTTTGTCGCTCCTTGGTATTGCGCTGCCAGTCTGTGAGTGTGGCAATGTCCCCTTAGCTCGCGGCCTGTTAGCAAAAGGGCTCACGCCTAGTGAGTCTCTCGTGTTTTTGCTTGCTGCACCAATCCTCAACCCAGTGACAATCATCACGACGCAGCAAGCATTCGCTGGCGATATGACCATTCTCTGGGCGCGAGTGTTTGGTGGCTTCGCTATTGCTAATCTCGTTGGCTGGGTCTATGCGCATCGTCCGACGGAGGAGTTATTGACCAATACGTTTGTTGCTTCGTGCCAGGCAGATCATGTGCAGCAGAGTAAGCGAGTAGCAAGCCTTGCAATATTTCGACGTGAGGTGCAGGCGATGCTGCCAGCCTTGGTCGCTGGCGCAGGGTTAGCAGGTCTTGTGCAAGTGCTGGTGTCGCGCGAGGTATTGGTGTCGCTGGGAAGTCAGCCAGTATGGTCGGTGATTGCAATGGTGGCACTGGCGTTTATCGTTTCAATTTGCTCTAATGTTGATGCGTTCTTCGCCTTGGCATTTCGCCAGACCTTTATGACCGGGGCGCTTGTAAGTTTCTTGACCTTTGGTCCAATGATCGATATCAAGATGCTAAGCTTGCTGCGCACGACGTATCGGCCGAGTGTGCTGTTTCAAGTGAGTGCACTCGTTGGACTGGCATCGATAGCATTGGGATTGGCGGTGAATTATGCGTTTTAGGCTATTCTTGTCCCGAGTTGCACAGCAACAAGGTATAATACTCCTTTTTGTCATTGCCGTGGCGACGCTGTGGCTAGCTGCGACTGGTCGTTTGACGCTCTATATTCATCAGCGGTATATCGTCTTTACGACTAGTATGGCAGTGGTTGCTCTTGTGATGGCGAGTGCGAGTGTTATTACGCAATCACGTGCCTACCAGCAGACACACTTCATTTGGTGGCGTCGCGTTGCTGCGTGTGTGATGGTATGTATGGTCGCAGGTATGGCGCTATTTGTCCCACCGACAGCACTAACGACAACAACTGCCACGCAGCGTGGTATCAACAAAGGGGCGGTAACTCGGCTATCTACAGAAAAGCTATCGCAAGCATCTATCTTTGCTCAGCGAGATTATTCGCACCTCACGATCAAAGAATGGGCAGGGTTACTCGCGCAAACGCATGACAGCGCATTTTATCGTGGCAAGACAGTCAACTTGACAGGGTTCGTTACGCCAGATACAGCGGATGCGCAGATTTTTTATGTATCGCGATTTGTCGTGACGTGTTGTGCGGTTGATGCGCAGGCGGTTGGCGTACCAGTCTATGCACCTGGGTGGCGTGAGCGCTACCAGCCCAATAGTTGGGTAACAGTGACAGGCGATTTTGCCGCGCATCCACAGCAACGTCCTCAGCAGCCGATTGTCATCATGCCGCGTTCGGTTACGTCAACCACCCAGCCAAAGGAGCCCTATGAATACTAAAAGCTGGCGGTGGGTGCGTCAGCGATGGCGATTTTTGCTTGTTGCGATTGGATTATTAATTACACTGAGTGTGCTCACGGTCCTGAGCTATCAACAAGGCCCGCGCTTGCGTCATGCAGTGCTGGCAGACGACCCGAATACAGGCTACCAGACAGTGCAATTGCAGTTTAATCAGCCAGTCAAGCCGGTTGAAGATCGCGCAATACGAATATCGCCGCGCGCAGACTTTACTGTTACAACAAATAACGCAACTGTGACGATTCAGTTCCGACATCGTTTGCGAAGTAACTCGCAGTATCACGTGGCGATCGATCAGGTAGCTAGCGCCTATACACAGCAGCTCGCAGCAGCCAGTTATCACTTTAATACGCCACCAGCACAGCTCTATTATCTCAAGCACCGCGATCTCACAGAGACAAAAACAGAGTTCTACACCGCACAAGCGACAGATGCTATCGTGCAGATGAATCTGGCAACAAAGCATGAGAAGGTACTTTACCAAGCGACGCGAATTATCGACTATGCAGTAGTAGGCTCTCGTATCGTTGTTCACACAATAAATGATGCGAAAACCAGTGAATTACATCAGGTTGATATAGAGACTGGTATTGTATCGCCATTACCGTTGCCTGGTAAGGGTATAGTGTCTCGCCTGCGAGCGATAGATAATGGGACGGTGGGGTATCTCTTTGCAAAGGTAGGCAGCAAAGAAAAGATCACCAATCTCATCGTGCATGATATTGTGGCGCAGCGCCACCACACTATACGTGGCCTTAACGCGCAGCCATTACCAGTGTATGATTGGCGTCCAGTATCACGTGGTGCAGCAGTTGTGGTGCGAACTCGCGGTGATGACGTACTGCTTGTCGATCCGACTGGCAAGCATGCCATGCAGCCGCTTGGCCAGGCAGCAACGCTTGGCGACGTATCATATGATGGCAAGAATATTATCATGATGAAAGTAGGAGAGGGGTATTTTGCACTCAACTTAGAAAATAGCAAAAAATCGCCCATTACTCACCAACAAGGAAACGACGTCATATCATTAGCTGCATTCTTACACACCCGCAGTGGCTATAGTATGGAGATAACGAGTGTTAATCAACAGCACATATTGCAGCGCCAAACAATACTCACTTACCCAGCCAAACAAGTGATTCATCGGACAACACCACCGGCGTATACAACAAATATCACTGTATCACCAAACGATCAGTACACCGCCATTGAGCAAAAAAGCACCGCTGATAGCTCCACTAAAACGCACATTATCGATAATAAAACTGGCCATATGGTGCACACACTCGATGGCAAGGCAGTGGTTTGGTTATAAAACAGATATTGTAAAATCAAGCCTGAAGCTGCAGTGAACCTATATTGTGAGAGTAGAGGGTTACATCTGCGTCACAACCAAAATACCTAATTGGTGTTTGCACAATGTTCTGGTATACTATAAAAGGTATAGCATGAAGGGAGAGATGCCAATGCGAATGCGTGACAGACGACCAAGTGATCGCCCGCGGGAGAAACTTGCGCGAGATGGAGCAGCTCGCTTGAGTGACCTCGAACTCCTTATGGCGATTATCGGCAGTGGTAATGCGCGAGCTGACGTTGGCAAAATTGCGCGCTGTGTGCTTAAAACTTTGCGCACGCGTGGAGGTGACCTAACTCATGAGGAACTCTCTAAGATAACTGGCCTTGGTGCAGCTAAGGTGACAGTGATTCTCGCGAATTTTGAGCTTGCACGGCGCTACCTGCTCAAAAGTGACCAGCCTATCATTGATGAGCCGAGCAAAGCAGCAGAGCAACTTACCGATATTCGCGACAAACGGCAGGAGCATTTTGTCTGTCTAACACTTGATGGAGCGCATCGCTTGATCGCCAAACGCACAATTACCATTGGCACGTTAACTGCTAGCTTGGTGCACCCACGAGAAGTCTTTACAGATGCAATTGCCGACCGAGCAGCGGGGGTTATTGTGGCACATAATCATCCTAGCGGGCAGCTTATCGCAAGCCAGGCTGACCGAGAGACAACGCAGCGTTTGGCCGAGGCGGGTGAGCTGCTTGGCATCCAGTTGCTCGACCACCTTATCGTTACGAAACACGACTACATATCGATCATCGCCGAAACATAAGGAATGACCTGTTAGCACTCTTGCAATTAGAGTGCCAATTGGCTATACTAGGACAGATATGGCGAAGCGAGATTATTATGAGGTGCTTGGTGTTGCCAAAAGCGCCAGCGATGATGACATAAAGCGGGCATTCCGCAAATTGGCAGTGAAGTACCACCCAGATAAAGCGGGTGGGAGTGAAGAGAAGTTCAAAGAAATTAATGAAGCGTATGAGGTCCTGAAGGATAAGCAAAAGCGCCAGCGGTATGACCAATTTGGCCATGCGGGCGTTGGGGGTGCTGCCAGCGGTAGTGGTGGCGGTAACCCATTCGCTGGCTTTGGCGACTTTGGCCAAGGGCAGAATATCCACTTTGATTTTGGTGATGGTGGCCTGGGAGATATCTTTGGCCAGTTCTTTGGTGGCGCTGCTGGCGGCAGTGCAAGCCAAGGCCCGTCACGCGGTCGTGATGTTGAGACGAGCGTGACGCTCGAATTTGAAGAAGCGATCTTTGGCAAAGAAGTCGCTCTTGCACTAACGCTTGACGACGAATGCGAGCATTGCCACGGTAGCACCGTCGAACCCGGCTCAAGCCTTAAGAGTTGTCCAGATTGTAAAGGCACTGGCCAGCGCGTGCGGACAATGAATACAATGTTTGGCCCCATTCAGCAGGCGGTAACGTGTGAGACTTGCCAAGGCCGTGGGCAGATTCCTGAGAAGGCCTGTACAGTCTGCCAGGGTAGCGGTGTGCAGCGCCGCGAGCAAACGATTACAGTCAAGATTCCCGCTGGTATCGATAACGGCTCAACGATTCGTCTCCGTGGTCGTGGCGAAGCTGTAGGTGGTGGTAGCAAGGGTGATCTTTATGTGCAGGTGCGGGTCAATCCACACAAGACATTTAGCCGCGAAGGTGATGTAATCCTGAGTGAGGAGCATATCAGTATGGCAGACGCAGCGCTTGGTGCTGAACTCGACGTCAAGACAGTCGACGGGACAATTACAATGAAGGTGCCAGCTGGTACGCAATCGGGCACAGACTTCAAGCTATCTGGCCATGGTGTGCCACACATGCGGAGCGATAAGCGTGGGCCTCATATCGTGACAGTAGTGGTCGACACCCCAACCAAGCTAAACCGCCGCCAAAAGGAAATCCTCCGCGAGTTTAATGACACGCTTGGGCGGAAGGGGATATTTGGGCTGTAACATAGAAACTGTTAGTAGAAGTTAGCCCCTAAGATGCTTGTACAACGCCAATAGTCTAACGCATTAATGATAGATTGAAAGGCTATTGACTCTTCTCATAAACAATGTATAAATAGAGTGTGAAACGCTGCTAAATTAGTGATATCTAAAATGATACAAGAAAAAAGAGATATTTTAGTTATGTTTAGCTATCGTAACCACAAGCGTGGTTATATTGAGATGCTTTTTGATCGTCTTTCAGCTCGATCACAGCAGTATCCGCTACAGCTTTACAGAGGGTCGCTATCTGATATACATATTTACATTAAAAACAACCATCTCTCAATAATTGATACACTAACAAATCGTGATATAGCTAGTTTCGATGGCATCTATTTTGAATTGTGGTATAAGGCGCAACAGCAAGCTCTAGCTGTTGCACAGTATGCGAAAACACATAAAGTACCTTTTTTTAGTGAAGAGCTGCTTAAAATAATGCCAATGACAAAGGTGGGTGAAGTTGCTTGTCTTGCAGATAAGAAAATTCCTTTGCCAGACACCTTCATTAGTAGCTGCCGTCAGATAAAAAAAGTCTTTCGAAAGAACCCCCCTTTTTTATATCCACTTATTGTTAAGGCAGCAGATGGCTATGGTGGAAAAAATAATTTTTTGGTTGACACTTACCAAGATTTACTAAAAATACTAGATAGCCACAAAAAAACCCAATTTCTTATTCAAGAATATATACCAAATGATCATGACTATCGATGCTTGGTTTTTGGTGGGGAGATTAAATTTGTTCTAAAACGATCACGGGATACAACAAATGATTCTCACCTCAATAATACATCGGCCGGCGGCAAAGGTGAGATGGTTACATTAGATACTTTATCGATTTCTGCACAAGAAGCTGTGTTGGCGGCAGCTAAAGCGCTTAACCGCGATAGCTTCGCTGGAGTTGATCTGATGATCCACAAAGAAACTGGCCAGCCTTATATTCTCGAAGTTAACCAAACGCCTCAAATAGAAATTGGCGCAGAGATAGAACATAAGATGGATGCTCTATTGAATTATATGGAGAAAATAACACAATGAGCCGTCCGACAATTGTATTTGTTTTTTCGAGAGAAGGTACTGATACAAGTACACGCTATGGTGGCTTCGCTCGGCGGTTAGTAAAGTCTGGTAACTTTCCAGAGGCAGATGTAAAGACTGTGGCGCTCGAAAATTTGATATATCACGTTAGTTACGACAAGACGAGTGTTATCGATGCTCGAACGGGGTTTGATCTTGGTGATGCGCAGTTTGTTTATCTAAAGTCTTGGAGTGGCTTAGCTGATGAGGCAGTTGCGTTAGCTCATTATCTCTTTGCAAAGGGTGTTCCTTTTGCTGATATGCTTGCACATGGAAGGGGTTCTTCGAAGCTAGTCACACTTTTTAAGCAGTGGGCAGCAGGGAATCGTATTCCCCAGACGCTGTATTGTCATAACCAAGAAATTATTTTCGAGACACGCGCTATAGATCTCCTGGGTGAGCGTTTTATTATGAAAGATGTGTATGGCACAAAGGGTCAGAATAACTATCTCGTGACTTTTGATGAAGCGAAACAGATTTTAGAGGAAGAAAAAAATAAAGATGTGAATTATTTGTTTCAAACCTATATACCGAACGATGGAGATTACCGAGTTGGGGTTTATGGAGGAGTGCCGAAATTTATTCTAAAACGAATCAGCGATCAATCATCCCATCTCAACAATATATCTATGGGTGGCAGAGGCGAGCTACTTGCTGCTGAAGCTGCGCCGAAGAGGCTGTTGAGCTTAGCAAAACGTGCGGCTTCTGCGTCTGAGCTTCAATTCGCTGGTGTTGATATTATACAAAATAAGCATACAAAAAAATGGTATATTCTTGAGGTAAACCAAGGATCACAAATAGTAACAGGAGCTTATGCATCTGTAAATAGCACCCTATTTAATGATGGTTTGCGACTATTGCTGCGTCAGAATATGAAACGTCGGCGTAGCAAACCTCGAAAAATTATAGGAAGAAGGGCAATCGCCATCCTACCTGAGCTCAACATAGAATCTGTTGTAGCGAAAGTCGACACAGGAGCTTATTCGTCTACACTTCATGCAGTGAATATCCATATTGAAAAAAAAGGTGCAACCGAAGAACTTGTTTTTGATATTATTCCTGGAGAGTTTATTCAAACAAAATCTGGTAAAACAGAAACCCATCGAGTTCGTGATTTTTATACCAGAAAAGTCCGCAGCTCAAATGGCCATATACAAGTCCGTTATACTATCAAAACAAAAATAAACCTTGATAATATACGTTTCATGGCAAGCATTACCTTGAATGATCGCTCGGCTATGGATTATCCACTTTTGATAGGACGTAAGTTACTCCGGTCGCGCTTTATCGTTAATGTTGAGTTAAATGAACAAAACGAGATAGATTGGAAATATTAATAAAGATAATAACCCAAAAAGGTAACAGCAATAAAATCATCATGAAGATAGCAATACTAAGCAACGGTAATGTTAATTATTCAACCCTTCGGCTGAAGGAAGAGGCGGAAAAGCGTAATCATATTGTAAAAATCATAAAATACCGCAAATGCTATGTAACGATCGACGAAAAACATCCAACAGTGATGTATGACGGGCAGGCACTTGATCAGTACGATGCAATAATCCCCCGTATTGCGAGTAATATGACTCGCTATGGCACAGCAGTGGCGCGCCAATTAGAAATGGCGTACCCACGCACACTTTTTGTTAATCGCTCGATTGCGATTACGCGAGCACGGGATAAACTGCGTTCGACACAGCTACTAGCCCGAGGTGGAGTAGCTATTCCTAAGACAGTGTTTAGCCGCAACTCAGCCGATATAGACGATCTCCTTAACGAACTTGGTGGCACGCCAGTTATCATCAAGCTAGCTCGTGGCACTCATGGTAATGGTGTGGTGTTGGCGGAGACGAAGAAGGCGGCAAAGTCGGTGCTCCAGGCGTTGTACCTTACCAACGAGGATGGGACAAATATCCTTTTGCAAGAATTTATTCGTGAGTCGGCTGGAGTGGACATCCGCGCCTTTGTGGTGGGGAGTCGTGTAGTGGCGAGCATGAAGCGTCAGAGCCTAGATGACGACTTTCGATCTAACCTCCATAAGGGAGGCGAAGGAACGCCGATTCGCTTGACGGATGCCGAGCGCCGTATGTGTTTGCGGGCAGCCAAGGCAATGGGTTTGACGGTGGCGGGTGTTGACTTTATGCGCTCGAGCCGTGGGCCACTGGTGCTCGAGGTCAATGCGAGCCCAGGCTTTGGGATAGAGAAAATTACGCGGCGTAATGTGGCCAAACCGATCATTGAATATATTGAGCGCAATGCGAAGCGGCAGCACAAGAAGGATCGCGTTGGAGCATAGCTATCCAAACGTATTGGCGTTTCTCATAACGCTTATGTTGAATCGATATCATGATATAATAGTGGTATGATATTGCTTGGATTGCTTGTTGGCATGGCTGTGGTTTTGGCTGGTTTGGTATATGTAGCGAAGCGGCATTTTGGGCTACCAGTAATAGGCCTAGCGGTTGGTATGGTAATGACACAGCTGTGGGCGGCAGATGTCGTGCCGTATGCTGCTGGGGTTGGCATAGGCATTGACCGATCTGCTTTGCTTGCAGTGGTAACGATTGTGCTGACGGTGCTACCAGCTGTGGTGCTGGTGTGTTGCGGCTCGGTGGTGAGTCAGCGCTGGTGGCGCATTGGTGGCTCGCTTGTCTTTGGTATTATGGCGGTGTATGTGCTGTTTGGTGCGCTGAGTAGCTTCGTGCCAGTTGATGAGACAAGCAAGACGGTTATGGCAGCGCTGGATGGGTCTCATGCAGCGGTTGTAACGATAGGGTTTGCATGTGCCCTTGTTGACACGCTCGTGGCTCGCGCAAAGGGCGCAAAACCACATAAGAAAAAGTGATAGATACTTCTTGCGCGTGTCACTCGATAAGTTTGGTTTTACAAGAATATATACGTTGATGTGCCTAGCAAAACAACCCTCATGATAGAGGGTCGTTTTAGTGTTGTGATTCGCGTGTAGCTCTAGTGGGTATTACACAGCGTTCGTTGCAACGTTTGTCACATCATCGAGTGCTTCAAGTGCATCGATAATTTTGGTAAGTTTGCGGGCGGTTTCGTCGTCCTCAATAGCAACGGTGTTGTTGGGCACATACTGAAGTTCTGCATCTTCAACAGCCATGCCAGCTGCGAGCAAAGCTTCGCGAACTTTGGCGAGCTCCTTTTTGTCGGTGTAGACAGTGAGGCCACCATCTTCTTCTGTTGCATCCTCAGCTCCAGCATCAAGCACAGTAAGGAGCGCTTCTTCACCACTGGCTGCTACGCGGATTACGCCCTTGCGCGCAAACTGAAACATCACACTACCGCTATCTGCCATGGTGCCACCATTCTTGGTGAGAGCAGTGCGGACCTCTGGGTAGGTACGATTCTTGTTGTCGGTTGCTGTCTCGATAATGATGCCAACACCACCTGGGCCGTAGCCCTCATAGACCGCCTCTTCGAGTGCGGCAGCATTTTTATCATTGATGCGATCAATTGCTCGCTGGATGTTAGCGTTGGGCATATTGGCTGCCCGAGCCTTCTCGATGGCCAATGCGAGACTTGAGTTAGTTGTTGGATCGGTGCCGCCACGGGCTGCAATGGCAATCATATTGCCAAGCTTGGTAAAGGCTGCGCCGCGCTTTGCATCAACCACGGCCTTTTGGCGATGGGTCGTGGCCCATTTACTGTGTCCAGACATAGGTTCTCCTTGATTGTTCTATCTTTCACTCAATTGTAGCATATTGGGTAGTTGTTATTCTACGAGCGAGGCATTGCGTCATCCGGATCGCAGCCTATCTAGTAAACTCCATACTGCTTACTCTGTTTCCATAGAGCCTAGTAAGGGAGCTAGAGTCTTTTGTGTGTTTGCTTTTCTTATGGTGGAATTCTCGAATCCATTGGATATTTTATACCCACTGAAGTTAGCTAGGTATAATCGCTAACGCAAGAGAAACGAACTTTCATGGGCAGATAGTATAGGTTTGAAAGAGTGATAATTGAAGTCTGCGCTTACTCCGCTTGACAGTCTACCACAACCAGTGCTATACTCGCAGAGTCTACGGGCCCATAGCTCAGCAGGTTAGAGCACCTGCCTTTTAAGCAGGGTGTCGTGAGTTCGAGCCTCACTGGGCCCTCCATTGATCAATAAGCAGGCGAGATAGCCTGTTTTTTGTTATGTTGATTGATTAGACTACTGTACAAATAAAATGTGCGCAATTAATAAAATGATGAGCGTGTGCTTAACTATAGCGAGTTGCTTTGCGCATAATCGTGGCGAGGCGAAAAAACAAAATGTAAACTATGCGGAACTATAGCCTAGCGAGTTACTGTGTGGGCTTGCTGTAACTTATTTTGGCACTATCGGCGATTTTTTATTTGGGTGTGCAGTGGTGTATGGTAATGTGGCTAGCAGTAAGATTGACCAATGGCTGCGCCCAATGGTGTGCAAATGCTAGAGTGAGTGTATATATGAGTATGAGCGTATTTGTGCGTTTGAACCATAAAACCGCGTTTTCTTACCGTCTAGCTAAGTATAAAGATAGAGCACGAACCAATGATTTCTATCTCAAATTCACCTAGCTTCATAGCTATACTGTGGCGGTATATAGCAGAAGCTCTCAGATTCAGCTATACTAGCATCATGCGAATCATTGGTATAGACCCGGGCACTGGCATCCTTGGCTTTGGCGTCATTGACGCTCATGGTGGCGCAACGCGACTCGTCACGGCTGGTGTCATTACAACGCCAGCACATACTCCAATACCAGAGCGCCTTGGTGAGATATTCGATGGTCTCACGAGTATTATTGCAGAGACACAACCCACAATGATGGCGATCGAGAAGCTTTTTTTTACTCGTAATATAACTACCGCTATGAGCGTAGCCGAAGCACGTGGCGTAGCGCTGCTGACTGGCCAGCGGGCAGGACTGCGGATTGAGGAATATACACCACTCCAGATCAAGCAGACAATCACTGGCTATGGCAAAGCCGATAAAAAGCAAGTGCAAGAAATGGTGCGGCTCCAACTAGGCCTTCAGACGGTGCCTAAGCCAGACGACTGTGCAGATGCTCTCGCGGCAGCGATTATGGCAGCATTTATGACGCGGCAGAGCTAACTGGTTGGGAAGTACTTCTGTATCTGTGTCAGGTGAGAAATAAACTATAAGAGTGGCTCTCTAACTGCAATAAGAGTGTGTGCTATATCAGAGATGAGGAAAAGAAAAGCGCTAAGATTGGTGTTTTCGGTACATTGCGTCAGAACGATGGTATAATTAAACTATGCAACTACCTCGAGGAAGACAACAACCAGCCCGGATGGGCAGATATGCCAACTTTGGAGAGGTTCGCCAGTCGAAGCCACCGCGCCGAAGACGCGAGCATAAGCATTTCTTGTGGTTTTGGAATATGAGCAAAAAGAAAAAGGCGATGGTGATCCTGACGCCAATTTTGCTGTTTTTGTTGATTGTGCCGATTTTGACGTACCTATATTATGCACGTGATATTTCTGACCAAGAGCGGCTGATGAACCGTAACAATACTGGTATCGTGCTCAATGATGTCAACAACAAGCCACTCTATAGTGTGGGGCGAGCCCAGCACCGCAATATGGTCAAGCTGGCTGATATCTCTGACAGTATGAAGAATGCGCTGCTAGCTAGTGAGGATAAAGACTTCTATAAGCATGCTGGGTTTAATCCAATCAGTATCTTCCGGGCAGCCTTCCAGCGCCATGGCGGCGGCTCGACCATTACGCAGCAGCTCGCCAAGAATACTGTTCTCACAAGCGAGCAGACTTTTATGCGTAAGTACCAAGAGCTGTTTGTGGCACTAGCGATCGAGCAGAATTATACCAAGGACCAGATCCTCGAGATGTATCTCAACTCTGTGTACTATGGTGAAGACTCATTTGGTATCGAGGAGGCAGCCAAGATTTACTTTGGTAAAGCACCAAAGGACCTCACGTTGGCTGAGAGCGCTATGCTTGTTGGTGTGCTGCCAGCCCCAACCGCTTACTCGCCAATCAGTGGCAGCCCAGAGAAGGCCAAGCAGCGCCAAAAGACAGTGCTCGGACGTATGGTTGATGTGGGTGCCATCACTAATGAGCAAAAAGACGCAGCGTATGCGCAGCAGCTCTCGTATGCATCGACGGCAAATACCGTTAAGTCGATTGCGCCACACTTTGCCCAGATGGTTATAAACCAACTCAAACAGAAACTATACAGTGCGGAAGATAAAAATGCGTATGATAAGTTAATGCGCTCGGGCTACCAGGTGAAAACAACACTTAATATGGATACTCAGCAGATGCTAATCAATAACGTCTCCAAGCAGATTCCATACCTCAATAACCGTGGTGGGACGAATGCAAGCGGTGTTGTAATAGACGTTAAGACAGGTCGGGTGCGCGCACTGGTGGGTAGTGCTGACTACAACAACCCGCAGTGGGGTAATGTCAATATGGCCACAACACCGCGCCAGCCAGGCAGTAGCTTCAAGCCGATCTACTATGCCGGGGCACTAGCCGAGGGGGTTATTACACCAGCGACAATTTTCCAAGATAAGCCAACTGACTTTGGCGGTGGCTACCAACCGCTCAACGCTGACAAACGTTGGCACGGGAGTGTGACGACGCGTCGAGCAATTAGCTGGTCGCTCAATATCCCGAGCGTGGAGATCATGAAGAAGTTTGGTATTAGTAAGTCGGTTCAAACGGCTAACAATCTTGGTATCTCGTCGATTACTCAAGCAACAGGTGAGAAGAATGGTTTGTCTCTCGCACTTGGCTCGGGTGAGGCATCGCTAACGCAAATGACTAATGCCTATGCAGCATTTGGCAACCAAGGGCAGCAATTTGAACTGGGGCTCATTGAGCAGGTTAATGACAAATACAACAAGAAAGTTAGTTGGCCCAACGCAACAAGCAAGCGGGCAATTAGCGAAGGCGGGGCCTACTTGATCTCAAACATCCTATCGGACAACTCGGCACGAGCGAGTGTGTTTGGCTCGAGCCTCACAGTGCCTGGCCACACTGCGGCCGTCAAGACAGGGACGACGAATGATAACAAAGATGCGTGGACGATTGGCTATAACCCAGAGTATGCCGTTGGCGTTTGGGTCGGTAATAATAACAATACACCAATGGACTACGGTGGCTCAGACATGGCAGGGCCAATCTGGCGCAACACAATGACGAAACTCTTAGCAGGCCAGTCGAATACCCAATTCCCTGTACCAAGTGGTGTCGTGCAGCGCTCGGTCTGTACGAGCGACGGTGGCTTGGCTACTACTGAGAATGCCAAGGGGACATACAAAGAATACTTCCTAACTGGCGCATTGCCAACCAAGCAATGTAATGTTGTGCGTACCAAGATCCAAGTTTGTAATCTCAGTGATAAAAAGATGGAGTCTATCTACGAAGATGACTTCGACAGCACGAAGTACTCGAAGAACAGTTCGGACTGCTCCACGACGAAACAGCAAATCCGCGTCTGTGACGTTGAGCAAAAACGCATCATTACTATCGACGAAAAAGACTTTGACAGTAGCCGCTACTCGAAGAATATCGCGAGCTGTCGGTCAAGCAGCAGTGGTAGTTCTGGTAGTACGGACGATGATGATAGTGACAACAACTCGGGTAATATAACTGGTGGTACACGCCGTCGCAATAATACAGGTAACAACAATGGAAATACTGGAGGGACCAGCGGGGGCAACTCTGGTACGGGTGGTACCAGTGGTGATGGCAATTCTGGACAGAGTGGTCAGAACAATACCGGTGGTGGCAATAACAACTACAACTATTTCTAGATGAGATTGTGAGGGTGTATAACGCGTGATTGCTCATATTGCTGGTCAAGTTGATGAGAAGTTTGCGGGTAGTGTCATCATTGACGTGCAGGGGGTTGGCTACGAAATAGCGGTTGCGGCGCACGATTATGATGCGATGCAGCTTGGTGAGGCAGTTAAACTCTATACATATCACCACATTCGAGAGCAAGCCCAAGAGCTGTTTGGCTTTTCGTCGCGGGCAGCCAAGAAACTGTTTGAGCTGCTCATTACTGTGCAGGGTGTGGGTCCCAAGGCGGCACTGGCTATTCTCAGTCTTGGTGAGGCTGAGCAGGTGCGTAATGCCCTAGCCAATGCCGATGCGGCCTTTATCCAAAAAGCCAGTGGGGTGGGCAAAAAGACTGCTGAGCGTGTGGTGGTAGACCTGCGAGATAAGGTGGGTGTGCCGACGTACTATGCTACTCACGACGCGCCTGTGCAGACGGAGCTTGATACAAACGACGAAGCGCTCGAAGCGTTGGTTGCGCTGGGCTATACACTGGCAGATGCCACCAAAGTACTTGCTCATGTCGATACGAGTTTGCCCACAGCGCAGCGAGTGACAATGGCTTTGAAGCAGTAACAATGTAAAGAGAGAGGACGGGATGGCAAAAATATTTGTATCAGGGCAGATTGGTGATATTCCTGTAGTGCAGCAAGTGCAAGCAGCGTTGGTGGCGGCTGGGCATGAGATTACTCATGATTGGACGCGCAACGAAGGCGGCAGTAAGATGTTGGTTGGTCAGCAGACGAAGTTCGATCAAGCAGCAGAGTCAGCACGTCGTGCCACAAATGACATGAATGGTGTAACTGAGAGCGACGTCTACATTATCTGCACCGATAATGAAAAGGCAGGTAAGGGTATGTATGTCGAACTGGGTGGAGCGCTAGCACTCAATACGACTACTGGTTCACCACGAATTTATCTATTGGGTCAACGCAAGCATGCAACAATCTTTTATTTCCACCCCTCGATTCGCTTGTGTGACTCGGTAGATGAAATTATTGCTGACCTTGATCATTGATTAGGAATAACGCAAAAAATATGAGATACGAGCACATGGTGTGAAAAATCCTGAACAGAAAAATTCGGAGAAACCTGATGTGCAGCACATATCTCGCCTAAGAGAAATGGCGAGTGTGGGACTGACGGCCCTGCGCTATGGTGGCGTAGAATATATTGCACAGCAGGTGCGTGACGGCAAGCCGATTGGGCCTGCGCTTGCAGCTTTTATGGTGGCTGATGTTGCTGATGGGCAAATTCTTGACGATACGCCACTGCGCCGTGTGACTGACGGCGTGGTGGATACAGCCGCTGTGGTGCGTGTGATGTATGAGCTAGGCAAGCGCTACCCTGAGGCGCAAGCGGGAATTGCTGCCGTTGCCCTTGGGCAGGCAGCAACTGGCGCAGCCAATGCCTACCACCTAGCAAAAACTGGTGAGGTGACCAAAGGTGGGCGCTACAAACGGGCCGCTAATATTACTACGGCGGCTTTTGCTATTATAACGGCACGTGGCAATCCAAGGCGGACGCGCCTCGCAGGCTGTATAGCGGCTGGCGTTGTTGCAGCCACAACATTACCGCACCTACGTGGAGTTGGCAAGCCGACTGGCAAACAAGTTCGTCGGTTATAATACGCATAGCTGAGGCGTGTAGGCACCTCTGTTGACAACTGATAAACTTACCCATATAATAGGACATCTATGTTTGATAAATTCCCTAACTCTCAGGTTGATAGTGCACCTGAATCAATTAGCCAGTCAAAGGAGTATTATGTAAGAGCCTTTGAGGGGTCGGTGAAACGTGCTTGTGAGCGCTATCCCAAATTACCTTATCATAATCCTGAGCACATGAAAGATGTGATGCAATCAGTTGGCGAGCTTGTGGAACTTTTGCCTAGTGATGGCTATCCGCGTGTGATCAGCCCATGGCAAGAGGGACTCCTTGTCTTAGCGGCGGCCTGGCATGATGCTGGCTTCGATGATGAGGCAGCTCAGACGTACCCGACGAAGGAAGAATATGCGATAGTGCTCATGAAGGAAGATGTCAAGAGTAATGATATTGACCTGACTGATCGTGAGATTGCTTTTCTCGATCGGGCTATTAGGGGTACAATTATGGTGCCCGCACTCCAGCAACGTGATACGCCCGAGGCGAAGCTACTCCACCACGCTGATATGGCCTATATGACAGCTGATTGGGAGACATTCTGGCGCGGTGCCGAGGCGTTCCATCATGAGGAGCATCCAGATATGTCATGGGAGAACTTCCAGCAATTTGAGGCAAAATTCTTCCCAATATATATGGAGTCATTGAAGAACGACTTTCAATCACTTGGTATTGCTGAGGACGAAATCAAAAAACGATTGGGTACTCTTAAATCTCATCGTAAGCGCATTATGGAAATGGATAACCCATGGCGTGGTTCAGCTAAGGTTAGTTTGTAAATAGAACAATGACAACAAGTATCTCCTCGCTTATAATAAAACGAGAGGAGGTAATAAAAATGAAAAACTGTGACATTTGCCCATTCGTGGCAGAGCAAACAACTGATGATCCAGCGGTGGTCTTACAAACCGATCGATGGAATGCAGTGCTCGATCGCAATCAGCTGTATCTTGGCAAAGGGTTTGTGACGCTGCGTGAACATAAATCATCGCTTGGCGAACTCGACGAGACCGATTGGCGCGAACTCCACGAGGTGATCCGCAGCATGGAGCGCGCAATGACTCAGGCCTTTGGTGCAGACGTGTGCAACTGGGAATGCTTGATGAACAATGCCGTCAAGGCTGGGCAGTCGACCCATGTGCACTGGCACCTCTATCCACGCTATGCTAACGGTACACACTTTGCGGGGGAGGAATTTCCTGACCCAAAGTGGCCACGACATCTAGAGAGTGGTGAGCACCGTGTGAGTGAGGAGCTGTTTGGCAAGATTGTCCTTGCGGTGCAAGAGAACTTACCGCAGTCTTAAGGCAACCAGCGGAAGTAATATAGGATACCTTTTATCTTCGTAAAAAATCGCATAGATAATTTATCATGCATCACCAATGCTATAATAAATCTATGGCGATAGAACGAATTGTGGATACCAGTAGCCACGCGGATGATAGCGAAGAGCAGCGTATTGAGGTGACGCTGCGACCACAGCGCTTTGCGGAGTATGTGGGGCAGGAGCGGCTGAAGAAGAACTTGCAATTGGCAATTGCGGCGGCGAAGAAGCGTGGCGAGCCAATCGACCATGTCTTGCTCTATGGCCCACCTGGCCTTGGCAAGACAACGATGGCGGCGGTGATTGCCAACGAGATGGGGGCTGGCTTGCGGGTCACCAGTGGCCCTGCAATTGAGAAAGCGGGCGATTTAGCATCGATCTTGACCAACCTTAATGACGGTGATGTGTTGTTTATCGATGAGATTCACCGCTTGGGGCGGGCCGTGGAAGAGATTTTATACTCGGCGATGGAGGACTTCAAGCTCGATATCGTCATTGGCAAAGGGCCCGCGGCCCGCAGTGTGCGGCTCGATCTACCGCACTTTACGGTAATTGGCGCGACGACACGGACGGGGAGTCTTGCAGCGCCACTGCGTGACCGGTTTGGGCATATCTATCGTTTGGAATTTTACACCCCAGAGGAGATTGCACAGATTATCACGCGGGCAGCGACTATCCTCGAGACGCGCATCAAGCCAGAGGCGTCGCGACTGCTCTCCACCAGAGCACGTCTTACACCACGGATTGCTAATCGCTTGCTCAAACGGGTGCGCGACTATGCGGACGTGAATGGTGATGGTATTATTGATGTAACAACGACAACGCAGGCGCTGACTCTGCTGGAAGTTGACGAGCTTGGCCTCGACCCAGCCGACCGTAATTTGCTGCGCTCGATGCTTGATACCTATGGTGATAGCCCGGTTGGCCTGACGACAATTGCCGCTCTGACAGGTGATGAGACAACGACAATAGAGGACTTTTATGAGCCATATCTCCTGCAGATTGGCTTTATTGAGCGGACACCGCGAGGCCGACGGGTGACACCTCGAGCGCAGCAGCATCTTGGCCGCGCAATAGAGTAAGAGGTATAAGGTGATAAGCCAAAGATATGCTACAATATACCCATGAATTCACAACGATTGCAACGCAATGATCCACCACGGCCCGTCGCCTATGATGTTGATGGCAACCCACTCTATGCCGAGCCGCCCACAGCACCACGGGCAAGCAGCACACTCTACGATGTGAGCGGCAAAGAAGGTGCTCCTCACTACCATGCGCCGCGCCCAGAAGCAAGCGTATCGCGAGTGCCGTCAGAAGTGCGCCGCCGCCATGATGAGTCAGTCATGGCCTTCCCAAATCTCAACCTGAGCGAGCAAGAGTACATCATTAGCGTGGTGCGTCGCCACCCGATTGGCATGTTGCCGGCGATTGTTATGTCGACCTTGATGACGAGTATTGTTTTGGCATTAATGTTTAATTACGATTATATTTTTGACCTTCTCCATCTGCCAACGTCTGCCTCTGGGTCGTTTATGTTGCTGTGTATGGCGCTTATCTTGGCCTTTATCCTTGGCGGCTATGTGTCGGTCTGGGTTTATACGCGCAATATGTTTTATCTAACGAATGAGAGTGTTATTCAGGAGATTCAGACGAGTATTTTTTCACACACCGAGCAAACGGTCAGCCTGATGAATATCGAAGATGCCAGCTACAACCAGCGTGGTGTCCTCCAAGCGATGTTTAATTATGGCTCTATTCGCCTCAGTACGGAGGGCGACGAAACAACCTATCGCTTCTCATTCGTAGCCAACCCCAAGCAAGAAATTGCGACGCTTAATAACGCAGTAGAGGACTTCAAGAACGGCCGACCAGTGGCAAATGACTAATACTAGCAGATGTTGATGACAAAAACACCGAGCAGACAAAGCTCGGTGTTTTTGCACATCTATGCGATAGAGATTTAGGTATTATTGCGGTTGGTTTTGGTGTAGTCTGCCTCCCGCTCTAAGTTGGCGGTGAGTTTGTAGCCTTTGCACTGGTTATCGGTGGTGCAGTCGGTGCCACTGTAGTGGTAGCTAGACTGAGCACTGCCAAGCTTATGACCATTTGGATCGGTAAAGAGCGATGGGTCAACCGAGCGCAGTGTTTTGCTGTCAATCGTGTTGGGGTAGTGGTTATTCTTCTCGAAATACACTTCTTCTAGGCTGTAGTACATCGCGTTGATGGCGGTCTTGCGCTGGTTGTCGCGCTGCGTTGCTTCGGTTGCGATTTTCTCGCTAAAAAAGAGCCAGCTGCCCGTTGCAAGGAGAGCGATCACAACGATGAGCTCGATGACGGTAAATCCTTTACGTGCCTTCATGGTGTTATTATAGCATGCTCATCACGAAAAAATCTCCTCGAGAGACTCGTTATCGCTTAGCACTCCATATTGATCGATCAGTGAGAAGTTGGAGATTATAAAAATAAATCGGTGATAGTCGAGGTATTGTTACTTTAAATCAATCTCCACGCGGACAACGGCAAGAGATTCTGGTATAATAAATTCTTGAAGGAGAGGGGACGTATGACCAAACAATCGAATACGACACAAACCACAGACGACGGCAAGCTCAAAGCGCTTGGCCTCGCGATGGATCAGATTACAAAACAATTTGGCGATGGCGCTATTATGAAGCTTGGCGAATTCCATCAGGCAGATGTAGCGGTGATTCCGTCTGGCTCGCTGAGCCTCGATCTTGCGCTGGGCGGTGGCTATCCTAAGGGGCGCATTATCGAGATTTATGGGCCAGAGAGTAGTGGCAAGACGACACTCACGTTGCATGCTATTGCTGAGATTCAGAAGCAGGGTGGCACAGCGGCCTTTGTTGATGCCGAGCATGCGCTCGACCCGAGCTATGCCAAGAAGCTTGGCGTCGATACAGACAACCTTTTGGTGTCGCAGCCAGATAATGGTGAGCAAGCATTGGAGATTACAGAGACGCTGGTGCGGTCGAATGCCGTTGACCTCATCGTGGTGGACTCGGTGGCAGCGTTGACGCCGCAAGCAGAAATTGACGGTGACATGGGTGATTCACACATGGGTCTCCAGGCTCGCTTGATGAGCCAAGCACTACGTAAGCTAACGGGGATTATCAACAAGAGCAAAGCAACCGTCATTTTCATCAACCAGATCCGCATGAAAATCGGCGTAATGTTTGGCAACCCCGAGACGACAACTGGTGGTAATGCGCTGAAGTTCTATGCCTCGCAGCGGGTGGATATCCGCCGGATTGGGCAAATCAAAGTGGGTGATGACATTCGCGGTAACCGCACGAAGGTAAAGGTGGTGAAGAACAAGATTGCGCCACCCTTCCGCGTTGCTGAGTTCGACATCATGTACAACGAAGGCATCTCCAAGACAGGGGATATTCTCGACCTCGCGGTGCAGCATGGCATTGTTGATAAGTCTGGTGCTTTCTTCAAATACAGTGGCGAGACAATTGGCCAAGGTCGCGACAAGACCAAAGAATATCTCAAAGAGCATGCCGATACCTTAGCTGAAATTGATAGTAAAGTTCGTGAGGCAGTAAAGGCGGCGGAAGAAGCGTAGCATTGAAAACTTCAGTTTTTACAACTGTTGTGCGAGATGAGGGTCGGGTTTTTGCAGAGACAACACGTTCATTTGCGTTCTTGACTAATATACCAATCACACCCGGGCATAGCTTGGTTGCGCCACAGCGTGTCGTTGCAACCATCGATGAGTTGACACCAGAGGAACTTACTGATTTGTTTGCTTTGGTGAAACATGTGAAGACTGTACTACGCCAAGTGGTTGGTGCCCAAGGGTTTAATTGTGCTTGGAATGAGGCTCGCGCCTACGGTCAGTCGGTGCCGCACCTCCACATTCACATTGTGCCACGAACACAAGGTGATGCCGGTATTACTCAATATGAACCACGCCAGTTCTTGTACCGTCCAGGGAGTCGTGCTGAGTCGCCAACGGCTGAGCTAGCTGGCTTAGCGCAGCACATGCGAAAAGTAGTAACTGATATAAAGAACAATACACAGGAGTAAGCAATGCATAATGATTTATGGCAGAGTTATCGCCCAAATGGAGTGCCAAAACAGGGCGAAGGCCTTACCCGCAAAGATTTGACCAAGGATACTATTGTCGCGGCAGCACATGTTTGGTTGTGGCGGCGTAACAGTGATGGTGGGTGTGATGTGCTGCTCCAGCGCCGGGCTGATCAGGTCAAAAACTGGCCAGGCTATTGGGATATTTCGGCAGCAGGGCACGTGAGCCTTGGCGAAACACCGCTCGATGCGGCGCTGCGTGAGGCTCAAGAAGAGATTGGTATGACGCTTGATACTTCTCGAGTGAAGTTCATTGGAAGTTTGCCAAAGCGCAAATCAGCGTATAGCGAGTTTCACTTTATTTACACTTATGAATATCACGATGAGCCGCTCGATATGGTTGATGGTGAAGCAGCGGCACTGCGCTGGGTGCCGTATGACACATTCCGCCAGATGGTCGAGCAGCCAGAAGATGTGATGCTTGTGCCGCATCGGCCACTCTATTTTGCGCTGTTGATGGAAGAACTAGGACGAATATCGCGCGAGTCATAAAATAGGGGTAGAGACCAAAGACCAAGGCAACGAGTCTAGAGTCTACACTAGAGGAGTAAAAATAAAGCATGGATATCGAAAACCACTACAGAAACGAAACTCCGTTTACCCGGGCAATCATCCTCCATGGACGACCAGACTATGACGAGTACTATAATATCCAGGGTGACGGCCCAAGCAACTCACATTGGCTGCCTTGGCTTCAGCAACAACTCTTGATACGTGGGATACTGACGCAAACACCCGAGATGCCTCGCCCATACGAGCCACGCTATGAGGTGTGGTGCCAAGAATTTACCCATCTGCCAGTGGATGAGCGTACGCTGCTAGTGGGCCATAGCTGTGGTGGTGGCTTTTTGCTCCGCTGGCTGAGTGAGGGAAATTGCCGTGTTGGCCGGGTCGTACTGGTGGCACCGTGGCTGGATGTTGAGGGAGAGGCAGGAGATTTCTTTCGCTTTGCACTCGACCGCCAGATAGACCGCAAAGCGGTGCACGGCATTGATGTGCTCTACTCTACTAATGACTACCCACACCTGCAAAGCTCCACGGCAAAGCTCCGCTGTGAGCTACCCCAGCTGCGCTACCATCGATTTGTCGACCATGGCCACTTCACCTTCAGTGCAATGCAGACACGAGCGTTTCCAGAGCTGGTAGAAATTTGTTTAAGAGAGGAGAAGAAATGACTGAAAATGATGACTTGAAAGACGAAAGTAACGTGCTAGATGCACTTCCCACGACGCAGATTGATATAACGCGCGTAGCGAATCTGCGCGAGATACTCAAAGAGTACGGGCACAAGACGACAGAAATATGTAGCATGCAGCTTGGCTATGATAATCATCTCTATGTTTTGCTCTCGAGTAATATTCCAATGAGAGGCGGGATAGCTTGTTTTACAAAAATCAAGGTAGATAGTGTCTTTTCGGTTCTTGAATTTGTCATTGATTGGGAGAAAGAGACGGTTAAACAGGTAATACACCTTGACCTTGGCCGGCATTTTATTAATTTTTGCTACATTCAGCCGATTGGTGATAAGCTGCTTCTGGTCTGCCCACGGATGGACTATGAGGAGCCGTCTATGGGTAATAATGCAGAGATTGTTGATAGAACTGGCAAGGGAATTATGCTAGGGTGCTTGGGTGATGCGGTTGGCGGGGTGATTGTCACAGAGAATAGCGACATCATCACCAGTTATTTTGATGAAGGCGTATATGCGTGGGATGATCCAATCAGTGGCCTTGGAGTGAGAGCGTGGGACGATAAACTACGAAAGAACTCTGATAAGATCCCAGCGTTCACACAGGATGAAGTCATCTATATGTTCTTTGATGAGTGCAAGAATTTTTGGTATAAAGATATATATGATTTTAAACTAAGAAAGGTTAGTCCAGCAGACATAGGCACAATATATGAACCATGTATTAATGGTATGAGAGCTTTTCTTGCCTATGATAATGCTAATAAATTGCTTGCTTATGAAGGGTATACTCAACGCAGTACGTTCTATGTTGTTGACGTATCTCCCGCTCGAGATGAGCAGACACGCCGACCAGCTGTCCTGATTGGACATATGGTACCAGTAGAGAAGATAGAGTTTGTTTCTGATGGCGAGAGAGTTGAAAAAATAAATAGCGATCAATCAGCTTTTCGTACCAATAAAGCCGTCTTCATTGATGAAGCATATAATATCTATCTCAAAGCATTTCAGTAGTGGGGTTGACGCAGCTCATTTCTAGAGAGGAAAGCTGAGTGACATGACTAAATAAATTTGTATATAATACATACATGCCGACAGAAAAAACCTACACCATCACTGCGCTCACTGCGCAGGTGCGGAGTGCCGATCGAGTGAATGTATTTATCGATGGCACGTATGATTTTAGCCTTGATGTGGCGCAGGTGGTGGATTGTGGTGTGAAGGTGGGGCGAATGCTGACTGAGGCCGAGCTGGCTGAACTGCGCCGCGAGGGGGAGTTTGGTAAGCTCTACGCGCGGGCTCTCGAGTACACCCTGATGCGGCCACATAGTGCACGCGAAATCCGCGACTATCTCCAGCGCAAGACGCTGCCACGCAAGTATAAACAACGCAAAACTGGTACGCTAGTTGAGAAGCCTGGTGCTTCGCTAGCGGTTGTGCAGCGGGTGTTTGCGCGCCTTGAGCAGCGTGGTCATATCGACGATGGGGCATTTGCCCAGTGGTGGGTGGAGAATCGCCACCAGAGTAAGGGGGTGTCGCGCCGCAAGCTGGAGGCAGAGCTACGTGCTAAGGGCGTTGCACCGGAGATGATACACCAAGCATTAGCGCAGTCGAGGCGGACTGATGAAGACGAGCTAGCTAAGGTGATTGCTAAAAAACGCCCCCGCTACCCAGACGAGCAAAAGCTTATCGCGTATCTTTTGCGTCAAGGCTTTGCCTATGATGACATCCGAGCCGCTTTGGCGGGTGATGAATACTGATGTGTGTTAGCGACGTTCGTCGCTCTTAATTGATTCTCGGGCTTGCGATGGCTTACGGAAGGGGTTGACGTATTCGCCACTACTCATGGCCGGTTGGGTGGCCTTTTGCTCGGACTTTTTGGTCTCAGCCTGCGACTGGACGATGATAGCGTCGTTATTGATCTCGATAATTTGTGACCGATGGATAACTAGCTCAGCATCATTGAGGCGGTGGAGCCATGAGCGCCGGACGATGAGTTGCTGGATGACAAAATTACCCGTCTCGATCGTATAGTCGCTAATCTTACCGAGGCGTCGCCCGCGCTTGTCTTGAACAGTCATGCCCAAAAGGTGAAACTTGAGCTCGTAGAGGCGCTGGATCTTGATAACATCGGTGGGGGTGATGAGTTCGTCGACGGAGTCGATGATCATGCCGAGTTCACTCATCTCACGTACATCAGCGAGGCGGAGTAGCATGGTTGTGTCGTTAGCGAATGAGCCATCCACGGTGTAGGCAACAATGGTTAAGGTTGCTGGATCGACAAGCGGCTGGGCTAGGCTACCAACTTTGCCGCCCATTTGTAAGCTCATGACAGGATAGTTGGCGAGTGCAGATCCGAGCAGTATCATATGTGTAGTATAGCATTGCGCCGCAAAAAGCTCCACTGCGGCTGTAAAAAATGTTACTCAACAAATGGGTTACGCGAGCTAATCGGCAGTTGACTGGCGCTTTGGTCGGATTCACTGGCGGTTTTGAGTTGCTCGATTTTTTTGATGGTCGCTTGGTCGATACCATTAGTGGGCTGGGGTGGAGCAGCCTCTGACGCCTTAGAGATCGTGGCATTAAGCAAGAAGGTAATAACGGCTAAGCCACCGAAGGCAATAACCACAAAGAGAATAATGTGGTAGCGGTGGAGAAATTTGCTACTGGCGCGCCCAAGCGCGGCGAGTGAGAGATCGCTGTTCATGATCGGAGATATACCTCGATGGTTAATGTGTTACTAGTAATACTATCGGGTGGCTGGCCCTGAGCGGTGCTGCGCGAGAGGTCAACATTGGCTATGCGCATCTTTGTCAGGCTTTGCTCGACAAGATACATGAAGGTAAGAAGCTTGCGATACTCGACGGGGTTCTTGACAGTGACAGATGCGGTAGTCGCTTTGAGTCCGGCAATAGCAGGCAGGGATGTGCCCGTCTTGCTGCTACTCGATGAGCTACTTGACGAACTGCCCTTAGCATTGTTATCGGCAAAGGTGATGTCTGCAATAGTAATGCCAGCTTTGCGGGCAAAGTCGTTAAGGTCGTTGATGATCTGATCCTGATATTGGTAGCTTTTACTTTCGGCAGCGATCTTGGAGGCGCGCTCGACGGCATGATGCTGCGTTTTGAGCATCTTTTCGGTCTGGGAGAGCTCTTGCAGCTCAGACTCACTGGCGGCAGCTTGCGAGGCGACAGTGCTGGCATCGGCCGCAAAGCCATCAAGCCAGTTATAGGCAAGGGCAAAACCACCAGCTCCAATTGCAGTAATAACTACTAGCGACACGGCAAGGATAATCCGGAGGTTTGTCGCCGTTAGCGTGAATTTTTTGCTCATTGTTGGCCGATTCCTTTCTTGAATGTGACACTGTAGGTTGAGGTGTAGGGATAACTACCGGCGTCTTTGTCTTGCAGCGTGATGGATTGGAAGCTGACACTGGAGAAGATAGCGGAGTCATTGAGGCGGTTGCGCAGAGCAATGGCATCGTTGTAGCCTTTGGCGCGGATGCTTAGTGTGGTGGGGGTGCCAAAGGTGGTTGGGTCAATATTAAGCTGTTCGATAATAACGTTGGGTGGAAGGCGGTCGGCAATAAGCTTGATGAGGCGGGTGTACGAGACCTGTTGGTCGAGGATGGCTTTGGCAGTGGTAAGGTTAGCTTTGAACTCAGTAGCTTCACGCTTGACGGTGGCGTATTCGGCAGTTTTGTTGTGGTTACGCTCTACGGCAGCTTGATTGCGGCCCCGCTCGGTTGCGATGAAAAAGTACACGCCGCCGATTTCAGTCAAAACGATAAAGACTAAGACAAACAGGAGTACAACATAGCGGCGTAGCAAGGTGTTGGTGCGGCTCGCAGCGAGCTGCTTTTTATACGCTGGTGGCAATAGATTAATCATTTCCAAATCTCCCCACTACTAAGGCTAGCCAGGCCTGCAACACTGATATACCGTGGCCGAAATTGCTTTTGTGGCTGCTGGAGCTTGCCAAAGTCGAGCTTTTGCCATGGATTAACGACGCGCACTGGCATGACGAGGTCGTTGGTGAAGAAGTCACCCATGCCTGGTACATTGCTACCACCACCGACGATGACGATTTGCTCGATCTTGCGCTCATCACCAATCCGGTCGTTATAATAGCGGATCACTTTGCGAATTTCGGTGCTAATGCGCTTGAGGCTTGGTTTGAGTGCCTCAGTGATGCCAGCTTGGCGTGGCCCAGGCGAGAGGCCATTGAGCACCTTGAGTTGGTGGGCATTCTCAAGTGTGATGTTGAGATGCTTCGAGATGTCGATAGTGAAGGTATTTCCGCCAATTGCTACCCCACCAGTCAGGCGGACGGCACTTTTATCCAGCACAGCGATATCGGTACTCGCTGGGCCAATATCGACGACGAGCGTGAGAAGGTTACCAGCATCAGCGCTGTCGAGCACGCGCGCAATAGCGTTAATATTAGGTTCAACAACTACTGGCACGAGTCCCACCGCTTCGGCTGCTTGCAAACAGGCGTCGACCAGCTGCTTAGGCACGGCTGACATCACAACGTTGAGCTGCTCTTTGGTGTGCTCGATCACTTCATAATCAACGTAAAGTGAATCGAGCGGCAAGGGGATGTACTGATCGACCTCCACCTGGATAGCGCCATCGAGGTGAGCTGCTTCTTTAGCTGGGATCATGAAAGTGCGCGAGTAGGTGCGGCTGGTTGGCACACCAATCACTACGTGATCGCTACCAAGGTTGCCAATGAGATGTTCGTTAATGAGCGAGCTGAGGCGCTCGGCTAGGTAGGAGTCATCAGGGTTGTCGAGGGACGTTTGGACTTCCTTGGGGTCAAGGTCGAGCGAACCATAGCCCAGTACGAGCCAGCGCTTAGAGTCGATCGACATGATTTTGATGCCTGTCTGACTAATGTCGAGACCGATGATTGGTTTGTCGCGATAAAATAACTTTGCCATGATACGTTCGTTTCCGTCATTATAGCATAAGCGATATGATAAACGCTAGCGTTTTGAGGAGGATTGTCATGGATCGATAAACTGTTGTCCGTGATGTGATAATGGCAGAAAAGACAGGTCGCTGGCCAGTGGCAGATCACGCTATCGGATAAAGAACTAATATGTAGCTGAAACGCCGACAGAGAATAGGGAATCCAGTCTTACTTAATCTGATTTGCCATATTCGAGATTGGCAACATCACCGAGGCGGCAATGAGCCCGACCATGCCGCCCATGATGACGATCATGACGGGCTCGATGATGGAGCTGATGCCATCGATCGCGACGTCCACTTCCTCCTCATAATAATCTGCTACCTTTACAAGCACGGTATCGGTCTGGCCAGTCTCTTCGCCAACGGAAAGCATTTGTGCCACGATGGGTGGGAAGAGTGGATTTTTTTCGATGATACTCGAGAGGTTGCGCCCATTTTTGACTTGCTCGGCAGCATCATTGAGGGCATTTTCGTAGACTTTGTTGCCCACCGCTCGGGCAGTAACGCGGAGGGATTCGAGCACTGCTACCCCCGACCCCATCAACGCTGAGAACGTGCGAGCAAAGCGGGCAACGGCGATTTTAGTGATGATATCGTTGATTTTTGGTATCTTGAGAATGATGGTGTGGAGCCAGAGTTTGCCTGCTGGTGTCTTGATATAGCGGCGGAAGAAGTATATCCCCGCACCGAGCGCAGCAATGATAAAGATTCCATACTGAATGATAAACGCGCTCAATCCGAGCATAAACTCGGTAATGGCGGGTAACTTGGCATCTGGCCCGCCGAGGCCACGCACAATACTGCCGATTTGTGGAATAACAAAGACCATCAAGCCAAAAAAGGCGGCAATAGTGATAACGATGAGCACGGTGGGGTATGTCATGGCGCTTTTGATCTTCTTGCGCATACTGGCGTTTTTTTCTTGTTGCATGGCCAGGCGCTTGAGGATATCATCGAGAATACCAGCTGCCTCGCCCGCGCGCACCATGTTAATAAAAACGGTATTAAAGGTCTCTGGGTGCTTTTCGAGTGCGTCGGCGAGTGCCATACCGCCCTCAACATCGCGTAGCAGGTCACCTGTCACCATTTGGAGGGCTTTACTACTGGTGTGGTCGTGCAGCGAACCCATGGCGCGCAGCAGCGGCACACCGGCCGACACCATGGCGCTGAGCTGACGGGTAAACATCACCAAGTCCTCACTCTTGACCTTGTTGCCACCAAAGAGAGCAAAGCTGGCGCGCTTTGGCTTGATTTCCTCAGCACTAATTGGTCGCAGGCCTTGACGGCTCAGGCTGGCTAAGGCACTGGCACGATCGGGAGCGTCGATCGTTCCATTGATGGAGTCATTTTTGTTCGTGATGGCGATGTAGCGAAATTGTGGCATGTTATTCCTTTGTGACGCGGAGCACTTCTTCTACAGTGGTGTTGCCGCGGATTGCTTTTATTAATCCATCGGTGAGCATAGTGGTCATCCCCTCGGCGACGGCTTGGTCTTGGATTTCATTGCTAGTATTGCCGCCGATAATCATCTTTTGGATTTCGCGCGAAGTGCCGAGGACTTCGTAGATACCTACCCGACCCTTGAAGCCTGTGTGATTACACTCATCGCAGCCATTTGGGTTGGGCTGCCAGAGGGCAGTGATGGTCGTGTCTGTCGTGCCCCAGGGTGTCTCACCACCAACCTTTTGGACGATCGCCTGGGCCTCGAGCTGATGGATGTAATAGAAATTTTGACCCGGCGCAAGGTGGAAGAGGCGAGTGATCTCTGCAACCTCTGTTTGGTTGGGCACGTAACTCTGGCGGCAATTCATGCAGAGGCGGCGCACCAGGCGCTGGCCCACCACGGCCTTAACGGTACTGGCGATAAGGAAGGGCTCGATCCCCATATCGAGCAGGCGCGGCAAACAAGTGGCGGCGTTGTTGGTGTGGAGTGTACTAAACACCAAGTGGCCGGTTAGGGCAGCTTGGACGCCAAGGTTGGCTGTCTCGCCATCGCGGATCTCGCCCACCATGATAATGTTTGGGTCTTGGCGTAGCAGGGCACGCAAACCACTGGCGAAAGTCATGCCAGCTTTGCTATTGGTTTGGGTTTGGTTGACGCCGGGGATCTTATACTCTACTGGATCCTCAATGGTTGAGATATTGACCTCTGGTGTATTAAGCATCGAAAGGACGGAGAAAAGTGAGGTAGACTTGCCGCTTCCGGTTGGACCTGTCACGAGGATCATCCCATTGGGCTCGGTCAGTGCTTGATTAATAACAGCCAGCGAATGACCCCAGTAGCCGAGCTGCTCGAGTGTCACTGCTTGGTTTGATTCGTCGAGGATACGCATCACCACCTTCTCACCATCAGCGATGGGTAACGTGCTAACGCGCAGGGCATACTGCTTGCCTGCGACTTTGATCTTAAAGCGACCGTCTTGCGGTACGCGGCGTTCGTCTATCTTAAGGTTGGAGAGGATCTTAATGCGGCTTACGAGCGCACCAAGCACATTCTTGGGTAGGCGGTTTACTTCTTTAAGGACGCCATCAATCCGGTAACGTACTTGTACGAATTGCTCGCGGGGCTCGATGTGGATATCGCTGGCGTTGCTGCGGATGGCATATTCCAGTAACAAGTTAACCGTCTGGGCGATTGGTGAGTCTTCCGCTACCTCTGCTTCGGTCACTTTTTGGTTGGAGCCATCATCCTCGCGCTGGATGTCGATCACTTCCTTGAGCTCCTGCGTCACATCGCCGCGGTATCCCTCAAGACACTCCAAGATGTTACTACGCGGCGCAATGTAGACACGAGTGTTGGTGCCAATTTCCTTTTCGATAAAGTTGACGGCTTGCACATCGTCTGGGTCGTCCATCGCAAGGTGGATGAGCCCATTAGGGTCGATCTTGAAGATGACAGCGTTATACTGGCGCGCGATTCGCTCAGGGATGCGCATGAGGATGTCGGAAGGGATGTCGCGGGGGTCGAGCTCAATGTAGGGAATGTCGGCGTAGGTGGCATAGAGCTTAGTGAGGGCACGCTCGTCGATAAGGTTGTTTTGCAAGACAATATCTTGCAGTCGCAAATTAGACGACGCAGCCTCACTCACCAGTGGTTGGAGCTGCTGGCTGGTCGCAGCGCCACTGCGCTCGAGAAGTTTGACGATAGTAGAATCAGATATATGCATAGTACTTACGCTTATTGTAGCTCATTATGCTTATGCTGACTAGAGGATAGAGCGATATTCGTATCAACGGAGGTAAGGCTGTGCTATACTAGAGCCAGTATGCGTGTTATCTGTCAATCACTTACTGATACGTTGCAGCTTGGGCAACGCCTCGGCCAGGCATTGCGCGGTGGTGAGGTGATTGTGCTAGTAGGGGATATTGGCGCAGGCAAGACAACGCTTGTTAAGGGGGTCGCGCATGGCCTCGCCATTACCGATGATATCCAAAGCCCAACCTTTACGATTAGTCGGCTATACCACGGGCGCGATGATATCCAGCTTGCGCATTATGATTTTTATCGTTTAGGCGATGCAGGGGTGATGCAGCTTGAATTGGCTGAGGCGATTGCTGAGCCCCGCACAGTGACTATCATCGAGTGGGCTCAGGCTGTAGCGGATGTCGTCCCACCCGACCACCTAACGATCACCATTACTGCACAGAGCGAGACAGTCCGCTGGCTGGATATTGAGGCTGGTGGCACCGTGTCGACCCAGCTTCTCCAGGAGGTCTCGGCATGATTATTTTGTGGAATAGCGCAGGGATGGTCGTGGAGCTAACATTGGTAGATGACACTGGTACTCAGACGAGCTATGAGTGGCCAGCTGGCCGCACTCTGGCGCGTGATATGCTGGCTTATCTGCATGATCGCTTGGCCGAGCATGGCAAGACACTAGCAGATATGACTGGCATTGGGGCGCGGTCTGGGCCGGGGAGCTTTACGGGGCTGCGGATTGGCCTGACGGTGCTTAATACACTCGCGCACGAGCAACATATCCCGATCGTTGGCGCGGCGGGTGATGATTGGCGCACTGTCTGCCTTAAGCGGCTAGCACATGGCGAGGATGATAACATTGTCTTACCTCAGTACGGCGCAGCTGCACACATCACCCAACCAAAGAAGTAGCGAGTATGAAGCATAAGGGTAATAAATCGTTACCTCTGTAAATAGATAGACCGCTATATTGCCAGTTGCGCAAATTAGCCAAAACGCGATACAATATATTAGTCTGTAGATAGGTTTAATGTTTGATAACACCGGTGTGGGCTGACGTAAGTCTGATGTAATAAGAACAACACATATCCGGAGAAAGGAATACCATGATAGAAGTACTCTTCGCGGCGATTGGCGTGGCGCTTGGTTTTGGTGGCAAGTACGCCTACGATCGCCAGCAAACCACCAATGGCCAGCGGACAATTGACAAAGAATTGGCTCAGGCCAAGCAGCAGGCGGGCGATATCGTCCTCAAGGCCAAGGACGAGGCACTGCGGATCGAGAATGAGCGCCGCCGCGCGATGCAAAAGACAGAGAATCGTTTGCTCGAGCGCGAGGCGAGCTTAGATCGCAAACTCGACGAACTTGATCGCCGCAGTGAGAAGCTCCGCAAGAGCGAGACAGAAGTCGATGAGCTCAAGAATGAGATCCGTGAGATTCGGGGCCGGCAGCAGGCCAAGCTCGAGAAAATCGCTGGCCTCACCAAGCAAGACGCCGCCAGCAAGCTGATGCATATGACCGAGCGTGATATCCGCCAAGACCTGACTGGCTTGGTTGATAAATTGCAGCGCGAAGCGATGGATGATGCCGAGGAGAAGGCCCAGATGATCCTCGTGACAGCGATGGAGCGCATGAGTAGCGAAGTGACGGCTGAGCGTACGGTGACTGCCATTAAGCTGCCCGACGACGATATGAAGGGTCGTATCATTGGTAAAGAGGGGCGCAACATTCAGGCTCTGCAGCGAGCCACCGGTGTTGACATCTTGGTGGACGACACGCCAGGGATGATTGTTCTCAGTAGCTTTGATCCAGTGCGTCGCCAAGTGGCACGCCTGAGTCTTGAGATGTTAATGAAAGACGGACGGATCCACCCTGGCCGCATCGAAGAGGTTGTGGCCAAGGCAAATAAGCAAATTGACAAAGAAGTCGTGCGTGCTGGTGAAGATGCGGCGCGTGAGATTGGCGTAGCTGGTATTCCAAAGGAGCTGCTCCACCTTGTGGGTGAGCTGAAGTTCCGGACAAGCTATGGCCAAAACGTCTTGAAGCACAGTACTGAGATGGCCCAGATTGCGGGGTTGATTGCAGCAGAGATTGGGGCAGATGTACGTACCGTCAAGATCGCCACACTACTCCACGATATGGGTAAGGCAGTGACGCACAAAATGGAAGGTAAGCACCACCACATTGGAGCAGAGCTAGCGCGCAAGGCAGGCTTGAGCGAGGCAATTTGCCACGCCATTGAAGCTCATCACGATGATATTGAAGCCACAACGCCTGAGGCGATCGTTGTGCGGGTGTGCGATGCAGCCAGTGCTGCTCGGCCTGGTGCGCGCAACATGAGCGCCGAGAACTTCGTCGAGCGAATGCGCGACCTTGAGAATGTTGCGACCAGCTTCCGTGGTATCGACAAAGCCTATGCAATTAGTGCTGGGCGCGAAGTGCGCGTCATTGTTCGGCCAGAAGTAGTGGATGATCTGAGTGCCATCAAGCTCGCGCGAGATATCGCTACCAAGATTGAGAGTACTATGCAATACCCTGGTACGATTAAGGTTAACGTAATCCGCGAGACACGGGCGATCGAGTTCGCCAAATAGGGGCGGGCGTATCTATCTCCTGCAAACGATAAACCGGTCAAGCAAATTGGCCGGTTTTTGTTTTGTAGATGTATAGTATGGGATAAGAATGTCCACATGTCCAAGCGAGCAATAAACCCTTGTGTGCAGTATTGCATGCTTGATGAGCCTTTTTCGTTTAAAGAGGTAATGTATTCTGTATTCCAGTATCCAGGCTCACAGTATCAACGTAGCAGATGCTTTTGTGTGTTCCTTAAGGTAAATGGCAGGAGCATGAGTGAGTGCTAAAGTGAGAGTTTTATGTAATCCCAATACCACAAAAGGATTGATATGGACAAAAACTGCGTTTTACAGTAAAGATGAAGCGAGTAGGACGTAACGCCGGGCGGTTACGCTACAGCAAACGGTAAGAAGAGGAGGGTGTGGCGTTTGAGACATGTAAAACACCAAGGCTTACGATGCAACCTCGCCTTGCTTCTCGGCAACGATAACGACTCGGCCAGTCTTGGCACCGCCTAAATCGCAGCTGTAGAGCGTGAGGCGAGCGTCTTCTGTCGGGGCTTCGATCTCAACACTGGTTGGTTTAACATCAAATTTCTTGGTAATTTTGTAGTTGTAGCGTTTGCCTTGGTAGTCGGCGAGAATTTGGTCGCCCAGGGCAAGCTTATCGATATGAAAGAATGGTGATTTTTCTACTGTGCCGCCAGGTGTTGGCTGGATACTAAAGCGGTGGGCTGCCACGACGAAGTTGCCACCCTTCTCAGGGTTGCCGTGGTCTGGGTAGCGCCACCACGCACCACGATCGAGTGCGAGTTTACCATTAGTACCGTACGGGATGTTAACGCCGATCTTGGGGATGATAATACGATTGTCTTTGGCTTCAGGCTTGGCAAGTGTTGCTACAGTAATTGGCTTCGTAAAGTGCGGTGCAATGATTGGTGATGTGGCGAGTAGTAGCAGATATCCTCCTGCTAGCAAAAAGAGGGCTGCGATGGTGCCAAATATCCAGTTTGGTATCGAAATACGTGGCAGGCGTGTGCCTGGACGACGCAATGTAGACGGCTGTCGCTTTGATTTATTCATTGCTAGCATAATAACTCCTCATTCCTGTCTATTATACGGCACGAGGAGCAGCACGCCAATAGCATGACCATCATGGTATTGGTAGATGGGCTCTACGCTATAGCACTAATCCGACTCTGGAGTTACTAGGTAAAAGTGATATCTGCTTATAGCAGAAGCCAGCATTGAAAAGGGTAGTAGGGAGGCGTGGTCTAAAAAGCCACCCACTCAAAGTAAGAGTGGGTGGCATAGTAGTGCCGTGTGGTGAGGTAGGCTACTACTGCTTGAATGGCTGCGCGAGAGTGAGACTCTCGTCTGCTTCGGCAATGCGGAGCAGCTCGTTGTACTTCGCCACGCGGTCGGTGCGTGAGAGCGAGCCGGTCTTGATCTGTCCACAGCCCAGGCCAACTGCCAAGTGGCTGATTGTAGTATCCTCAGTCTCGCCAGAGCGGTGACTCATCACGGTGCGCCAGCCAGCATTCTGGGCAAGTTGCACGGCTTGGATTGTCTCGCTGAGAGAGCCGATTTGGTTAGGCTTGACGAGGAGTGCATTCGCTGCGTCTTGGTCAATCGCTTGTTGAATGAGGCTTGTATTCGTAACAAGTAGGTCATCACCCACTAGCTGGACGCGGTCGCCGAGACGCTGGCGGAGCTGCTGCCAGCCAGCCCAGTCGCCCTCGGCCAGGCCATCTTCGATGCTCACAATTGGGAATTCGTCGACAAGGGCAGCCAGCCAGTCGATCATCTCGCTGCTGGTCAGGCTCTTGCCTTCACACTTCAACTCATAACGGCCGTCATGGTAGAACTCACTCGAGGCAGCATCCATTGCAAAGACGACGTCTGCGCCAACGATATAGCCAGCATTGGTAATCGCTTCACTGAGCAAAGCGAGCGGCTCGCGGTTACCCTGGCGGACGCGTGGTGCATAGCCACCTTCGTCGCCAACAGTAGTGGGGTAATCGTGTGCTTTGAGGACTTTAGCAAGAGCGTGGAAGATTTCGGTGCCCATGCGGAGCGTGTCTGCAAAAGTTGCTGCACCTTTGCAAATGATCATAAACTCTTGGATATCGGTCGCAAAGGCGGCGTGCGCACCACCGTTGAGAACATTCATCATTGGCAGGGGAAGGCTTGGTGTGCTGTCAGTTTGCTCGGCAATGTAGCGCCAGAGTGGTTGCTGCTTGGCATTAGCAACAGCCTTGGCAGTAGCCAGACTAACGCTGAGGATGGCATTAGCACCGAGCTTAGACTTGTTATCTGTCCCATCAAGAGTAAGCATTGCATTATCAATCGCTCGTTGGTCACTTGCATCGTGGCCCACCAGTGCAGGAGCGATAACGTCGTTAACGTGGGCAACTGCCTGGCTTACTCCTTTGCCGGTCCACTGATTGCCACCATCGCGTAGCTCCAGTGCTTCGCCCGCACCGGTACTTGCTCCGCTCGGGACAGCCGCTCGGCCCAGCGTGCCATCAGCAAGGATGACGTCCGCTTCGACGGTGGGGTTGCCGCGGCTGTCTAAAATTTGTCGTGCTTTTATGGTTTGGATAGAGTAGTTGTTCATATCTTCTAGTATACCATCGAATGGAAGGCGATCGCTATTACCGTTGAAATAGCATGAATCAACTGCGAAAATTTTCATGCCAGACAAGGATATTGACAAAAGGTCATTTTGTAGATTCAAGCATTGTATTTGCTGACACACATGGTACAATATAATTACGGCAACGGTTAATGAAGCGGAGGGTAGCAGTGACCCTGCGCTCTTCGTTTCGCACCTACACAGTAAGGAGGGCTATTCCCATGACATTCAAAAAAGTAGGTATCCTTAGCGTATTGGCAGTTGGCTCAATGGCGGCGGGATCTTTGCTGTTTAATACAGCACCAGCGTCGGCAGAGAGTTTCGGGCCGACCGCCAATGACAACGGTACGTCCGTTGTCCAATACTACGATGGGACGAAACTGTTTTGCGTTTCTGATGCAAACTACCCCGATGGCACGCCTAGTACGACAGCCTTTACGGTTGCGCCAACCAAAGGTAATGGCCCAAGCTATGGCCAAGTCCTAGGCGCTGGCGAGACTGGCTGTGTCAGTCTTGAGACAGCACCGGAGGGAGCAGCATATCACTACTGGCTGTTGTCTCGCACCGATGGATCGGTGTACCAAGGCGATTTTGTTCGCTAAATAACTACTCACTGAAATACCCGATACACCCAAAAAACGAAAATGAAAACCCCGTTGTCGCAGCCCCCTCCCGAGGGGGCTTTTGGGACCTCAAATACGGAATGATTGGTAGGCATATATAGCACTCGCGCCAATAGTGCCGTATAATAGAGGCATGACAGGAACACTTATTATCAGCCGGCACGGCGAAAGCGAATGGAATTTACAAGGTAAATGGACAGGCTGGACGGACGTAAGCCTTACCGAGAAAGGTAAGAGCGATACACGTCAACTCGGCGAGTTCTTGCGTGGCCGCACCATTGACGCGGTATACACATCGGCGCTCAAACGGACGCATGAGACGCTTGATGCGTTGATGGAAGGTGCAGATAACCCAATCCGCTCAAGTGATGCTGCGGTGGTGCATGCGTCTGAGCTTAACGAGCGTGACTATGGTGACCTAACTGGCAAGAACAAGTGGGAAGTCAAAGAAGAGATTGGCGAGAAGGCCTTTAATGGTATTCGGCGTGGCTGGGATTACCCTGTACCTGGTGGTGAGACGCTCAAGGATGTGTATGAGCGCTCGATCCCGTATTTTGAGTCAGAGATATTGCCACGGCTCCAGGCGGGCGAGACCGTATTGATTGTGGCGCATGGCAACACAATTCGTGCGCTTATGAAGTACCTTGACCGAATCCCAGAGGAAGATATGGGCACAGTAGAGATGCCCTTTGGCCAATTACTTGTCTACACATTTGAGCCCGGCATAGCATATCCTACTGCGTGTGATGTGCTTAAAGCAGATATTGTACCACCCAAGGCGTAATACATATCACGACGCACTTTATAGATACACGAAGTTGGTGCTTACGTGTGTTGCGTTTACGTTGCTTGGATGAATGCTGCAGAGTGGTCTTGTGCTTGCGGGTGGGCGGCATTGGCTTTGATAGTAAGAACAGTAGACAAGTTGCTATATTGTGTGGTATGATGGCAAAGTCTTGTATTGCGGGGTGTGGCGCAGCTTGGTAGCGCGCACCGTTCGGGACGGTGAGGTCGCTGGTTCAAATCCAGTCACCCCGACCATATTTTGCCCCAGCAAAGAGTGGTCGCCCGTGTGATATAAAACGTATCGGGGTGTGGCGCAGTTGATAGCGCGCGCGGTTTGGGTCCGCGAGGTCGCTGGTTTGAGTCCAGTCACCCCGACCATGTTTTGTAAGTAATTTTGATCTGGCTTGTGTAGTCAGATTATTTTTGATAGGGGCACGATGCCTAGTGTGTGTAAGCGGCGCGTGATGGGCTATCTTGAATAAACTAATAATAATTTATCCTCCCACACACGATAGAACGCGGCGTTTTGATACAGTTACGTCGACTGAGGTAGCGACAATAGACTCGCATAAATTCGCAGACTTCAGAGCGAAATAGAAGAAAGCAAAAAGCTAAATAATAATAGCCCCAAATAAAATCCTGTTGACGAATATTATAAGACTAACTTATAATAAGTACACATATAATGAAAGGAGAAAATATAATGGAATTTAGCTTTAGTTTAAAAATCAAAGCAGAAAAAGAAGATGTGTGGGAATACTATGCAAATATCGAAAAATGGTATGATTGGGAAGAGGACCTCAAAAACATTACGCTAAAAGATGGATTTAAGACTGGCTCATATGGAACGATGGAACTTGAGGGAATGCCTCCTATGGAATATCAGCTTACTCGCGTGAAACCTATTGAAGAATTTTGGGATAAAACAGAAACTCCGTTTGGTGATATTCTTTTTGGCCATCAGATAATTGATAACAATGACGGAAGCGTTAATATAAAACATACGGTAGCTCTAGATAGTGAGGATAAGCAACATTTGGAGTTTTTGAGCCAAGTTTTTTCAGATGTTCCTCAGTCTATGTTTATTCTAAAAAGTTGTTTAGAACGATAAGGTGGTTGCTGTTTGTTTACGTCAAAGTATAAAGATAACTCAGAAAAATCAACAGGACTGCTGTTCATGAGGGCGTACAACGAATGGCACTTTATGATAAAGAAGGAATTAAAGAAAATAAAACTGACACACCCTCAATTTGTTGTTTTAGCGTCTCTTGCGTATCTATCGCAAAATGGTGACGAAGTTACGCAAGTTATGATCTCAAAACTCTCAGGGATAGACGTAATGACGGTATCTCAAATATTAATTTTATTGGAAAAGCATGATTTTGTAAAAAGAAAAGAGCATTCAAGAGACACAAGAGCAAAGGCCGTTGCTTTGAACAAAAAAGGAGAAGAAGTATTGCAAAAAGCTGTTCCATTAATTGAGCAGATTGATGAATTATTCTTTGGAAAGTTGGATGACGACGAAGAACGATTTAAGCATTTTCTTGTTAGATTAAATGAAAAATAAAAATGTGGTAAAATTGCACACCATAGCATCAGTTTGTGCTGTCGTGTATAATGACCAGTAGTTATGGTAGTGCAGTCTTCTCAGCCAGCAAAGTCGAAGGAGCAGCCCAAGCAGCCACAGCCGCGGCGGTTTGCGCTTTTGGTGACGCATTTCTGTGCGTCGGTGGGGTATCTCTTTTGCTTACTGCTGTGGGTGTGGTGTGCAATGCAGCTACTCTACCCATACATCACGCGAGATAAGGCGCTTTGGGTTATACCGGAGCCGCACGACCAGCCGGAGATCACACTTCCGCAGGGTATGCCTTCAGGGGCGGACTTGCCGCAGCCAGTAGCGATTGCACTCGTAGCAATCATCACTATCGGTATGATTGGGTGCGGTCTCTATATGCTAGTCATGTTACCGCGCAATATAGCTAAAACAGGCGAGCGCGTAGTAAAAAAGACAACGAAAGCAGTTGCACCCTTAGCGACGAAAACCCACCAGCCAGTGAGCAAGAAGCAGCGCACCATCCTCAACGCGCGTATTGCGGCAGGCATTAAGGCGCTGGCTTGTGTCGTGCCAGTGATTATCCTGATGATCTGGCCCGGTGCGGCACCACTGTCGCAGCATGTGGTGCGGATCGTTGCAGTGCTCTGCGCTGGCATGGCATCCTTGAGCTTTTTGCTCCAGTATGCGCTAGCACGGATACTTGGTGTGCCTGATACGTCCCTCAAGTAGTTATTGTCTTCTTCTGATATAAAAAATACCTCTGCCAAAAGCAGAGGTATTGTGCGCATGAGTCTTATCCTCGCGGCGGGAAAGGATCCTTCTTGGGCGGGACCGTATCGGCGTCGCGATACTGGGCGGTACCGTCGGCGCGCTGGATCCTGAGCTCGCCACCACCGTGCTGACGCATATAGCGCCTGGTTTGATCGATGACTTCCTTCTGTGTGGTACCCACAAAATGGACGCGGCCAGTGCTATCGTCGACTGCTTGGTAGCCTTTGAGTTTGTTACCGCTAATCGTAAAATTTTGTGCCATGGAGTACTCCTCGTGCGGCTTTAACGATATTGGTATGCAAGGTGCCAACCCTGCCTCCTTCTAGCCTAATACAAGATTGCTGATGAGGCAAATTGATACTGTAGGGAGTAATGAGTTGAAGTAAGCTTCAAGCGGAGAAATAATGATTTGATATATCACAGATGAGGTTGATGGTGATACACGAGTACTCTTGAGCTGGCCAAAGTATAGTATACAACATTAGTGACTCATAATTATGGATAAAATTGCTATGACATATATGCGATATAGCTAAAGTGTGCTATAAATATAAGCATAAGAGTATTTCGGAGGGGAAATAATGAAACGATGGGGATTAAGCGTCGTGCTGCTATGCGGTGCACTCTATGGGCTCGCGATAGCTCCGCCAGTGCGGGCGAATACGTCGCTGTGTGGTACAAATGATCAACTGTTCAGAGCGGTGCGTCGGCCACTAGCGACTGACGCAGCACCAGCAGCGCGTGCGATGGCATGGCTCAAACAGATGATGGAGCCAAAGCATAACCCAGGTGATGGTAGTACCATCACGCCAGCACAAGCCTATGGCTTTGACTACCAAGCAAAGGTGAGCGGGCGCTTTACGCTTGCGCACCCACGACAAACCGAAAGTGCGACACCGCTCACGGTCTCTAATACTGCGCATGCTGCCGAAGGTTACCGCGGCACAGTGAAAGGAACAGCACCAACTGGGGCTAATCCACGTGAAGTGCGGGCGTATCTCTATAGTGATACTGAGTATGAGCAGGCAGCTGTTGTACCAGCAGTAGTGCAGCCAGATGGCACATGGACGCTTGATCTCTCACCTGTCAACCCGGCATTTGCGGGGTCGTGGCACTTCCGGTTATACGACAAAGTGACGGGGCAGCAGATTGGTGAGAGCTGGCCGCGACCTGCGACGTATAAGAATCTTGAGGTGCAGCTCTACGCGGTATCTGATAAAGAATACCTCCAAGCTACGCAACCAGCTCAGGCAGATAATACCTTTAGTTTCGATGCAGTAGGTAAGGGGCATAAATTAATTCGCCTCTATGATACAGCAACTAAAACCATCATTGCCGAGTATTTCAAGCCAGAGCTGGTGGGGCTCATTCGCTCGTATGAGTATGCACCAGGTCAAGATGGCTATGGTACACCGCGTGAGTCGTATAGCTATGTGTATGATCAGTCGCTGGCGCTACTCGTGGCGATTGGTGCGGATGATCGAGCAATGGCGGATAAGCTCGTGCATGGCCTAAGCGCAATCCAAGTCAAGACGGGTGAGCAGAAGGGGGCGTTTCCGGCGAGTGTGCACCAGCTCGACTATACAGGAATCCAGCAGCCGATTTATTATACTGGCGGTATCGCCTTTGTGCAGTATGCGCTTATTCGCTATATGGAAAAGTATGGTGACCAACAAGGGGTGCGCCAGATGATTCTCGATACCTTCCGCTGGCTTGAGACGATGAAGACGACGACTGGCGATGCTGCCGGGTTATTCCGTGGCGGGGTGAAGATTGATAATGGCGTCAAGAAGGATATTGCGTGGCATGCCACCGAGCACAACACTGATATGTGGCATGTGTACGAGCGAGCAGCTCGCGTGCTGGGCGATAATCAGTATGCCCAGAAGGCAGACGAACTTGCTAAAGTAACGGTGGCAAAGCTATGGAATACCTCTGAAGGGCGCTTTAACCAAGGATATAACGACAGCAGCAAGGCGCTTGATACAACAAGCTGGGGCTCGATCTTTCTCAATGCGATTGGCGAATACGACAGAGCTAAGCATGCACTCGCTCATACTGCTAGCTACAAAACAACCGATGGTGCGGCAAAAGGCTACACGCCGTATTTGACAGGTAATTACGTGCCAACCGTATGGTTTGAAGGGACGTATGGTGTAGCACAGGCGCATACTATCGCTGGGGACACGGCCACAGCACGAGCAATCTTGACAGATACTTACCCGGCACAGCGGCCCAATGGTGCATGGCAGTACGCATCTAAGGCCGATCTGCCAAATGAACTAACTAATGCAAACTCAGTGGCATCGACGGCGTGGTATGTGTTGGCGGCCAGCTACCCAGAAGCAATTTGGTCGGAGTGCCGCGCGGCACTGGCCACAAACCCGTTCGATCCAAATAAACCCAACCAGCCCACTCAGCCAGCCGAACCAAGCCAATTCCACGGCCTCTTGGCTGACACTGGTATATCGCTCTGGCAATTTGTCCTTGCGACAGCGGCGTTGCTCGCCAGCGGGATGCTACTGGCGCGCTATGTACGACGACGTGAAGCAAAGCAGGAGAGATGATTGGTTTAAAAGGCGAGCTGCTGCGGGGTGGCTCGCTTTTGCATAACAACTATGAATTATGGTTATTATTTATAATAAATAGTGTTTGAATGTCGCGCAGATAACAGCATGGTGTATTGTAGACGAGAAGGCGCGATGGCAACTTCCTTAATATGTAAAAATAACAGCATAATACGATAAAAATGCGAACATAACGAAGGGTGTGAATGGTATAATACCACCATAATATGACAATAATAGACAACTATGAACGGCTATAATAACGATATACAACAAGAACAGATTAATAAACTCAAACAACTCTTTCCCAAGGCAGTTACCGAGGGCAAGATTGACTGGCAGAAACTCCAGGCGACGTTAGGCGAGGCGGTTGATTTGGGTGAGCGCTACGGCCTTGGCTGGAAGGGGAAGAGCGACGTCTTCGCTACCATCCAAGAGAAGACTATCCAGACATCCATCCCGACCGGACGAGTTATGTTGATTGGGATGTGAAGGGTAATTGTAATATGTTTATCAAGAGTGATAATCTAACAACACTGAAAGTCTTGCGTGAGGCGTATTATGGCAAGGTCAAGATGATTTATATCGACCCGCCCTATAACACTGGTAATGATTTCATTTACAACGATGACTTCAAGCAGGCACGCCATAGTTATGAAGCAGAGGCGGGCATCACCGATGATGAGGGCAGCGTCGTGCGGGATGACGGCCTACGCACCAATACTGGCGGACACAAGCACAGTAATTGGCTGAATATGATGTATCCACGTCTCTTCTTGGCGCGTAATCTGCTCCACCAAAACGACTGTAACCGTCGCTGGATTTGTGTACAGCTGCCTGAGCTGACCGACGGAAAGTCGGAGGCTTATAAAGCTGACTACCACACTATCGCCGACATCGCTCGTGAACGTGTCCGTTGGGCTGGTGCCAAAATCTGTACTGACCAGGCGGATAAGCTGATTTCTCGTAATATCCCACTTGACCTTGGCTTTCGGGCGTATTGGGTGGATGATAGTAATTTAAAGCAGTGGAATGAGCTGGTTTCTGACCCAGAGGAGCTTTTTGCGACTATTCTCGCTACTAAACCATCATTCATCATCCTCTTTGATCGAGCCTTCGGTAATGACATAAATCTAAAAGCGAACTTACTCCTGCAAGCCGAATGGCAGGGTGTTGAGGTGGAGGTGGTGTGATGTTTATTCGTGAACTAGAAATAAAGAATTATCGAGGTTTTGATGACTTTAGTCTTAAAAATATCGCTGTACCAGATAATACTAATTTGGGCAGTGGGCTGAACGTTATTCTAGGAGAAAATGGATGTGGTAAGACATCAATTCTTGATGCTATAGCGCTTGCCCTAGGAAGCTATAAAGTTGATAGTTTTTCATTTCATGATTTACACAAAGCAGATTCAAGAGCCACTATTACCGCTAAAGCCGATGCTGACTTTACAGCTAAAAGGTTATATAGTGGCAATTTTCAAGCAAATGGCTTGTGCTTCAAAGGGTATTTACGAGAAAGATCGGGTGGTTCACTTGATAGAATGGTTGTTACACAGAGTTTATTGTTATCTGATGAAATTGAAGAAGGCAAACTTGACTTGCGTGCCGATCTAAAAGGTACTTTTGGAGAAGCACGATACAATCAAGAATACCAGATAATAGATGTGGACTTTCGGGTTGGCTCTATAGTTTCGGGGATATCTAATAAAACTGAGTTTGACCGCACTCTGGAACACTTGAATTATCATTATGTCAGAGATATAGATAATAAACTGGACGTTAATGGCATAATAAAAGGCGAGTTAGCCAAAGTTAATAAGGGTACAGTATTAAGTAGTTCTGTAAAAAAATTTAATGAGTTGACGAATCTAAAAATAGAATTAAGACATGTTGACAATAGTGAGCTTTTTTCAAGGTCCTTTCTGGCGCAGAGAATTGATGAGAAGAGATATGTTTCTATAGATAGGATGGGGAAAGGGTATCAATTATTATTAGCGCTATTGGTTAAGAAAGAAGTAGCTAAAACGAAGAAGCATGATTTAATTGTTACGATTGACGAAGCAGAGATGCACCTGCATCCTTCTTTGCAGCAAATACTTGTGCAGGAAATAATGGAGTTGTCGAAGTCTGTCCAAGTATTTATAACCTCTCATTCACCAATTTTCGTGCATGAACTTTTTCTTGCTGATACCAGTGACAACACTGAGAAACATCTGCTAAAGAAAGGTTCTGACGGTAGTGTCGTAAACGTAGATATCGAAGAAGCGCTTCTCCCTAGAGCCACTCCTGCCGAAATAAATTATCTCGCCTTCAACTATCCTACTCTTGAATATCATAACGAGTTATATGGTCAGCTTTCCTACCTTAGAGGTGGGTCTGGTCCAAGTGCGTTAGATAGAACGTTTGACGTTACTGATGCTGAGAGATACGACTGGAAGAAAGACAACGGTAAAGTAGATAGATTAAGTATACATTCTGTCTTGCGCAATGTATTCCACCATAAAGAAAATAAAGAAAATAAATATTGCACAAACCAATTTATAATGGATAATTTACAGGAATCTATCAAGTTTTTAAGAGAATGTATAAGAGAAGAATATCAAAATGAATCGGGATCTAGCAATGTCTAACTCTCTGTTATACAGAACTACCAACGATAGACAACTCTTGTTTAGCAGGAGTAAGCTTGGTATGACTCCAATTGTCCGAAAAAACCAGACGATTAAAGAAATAGTCACTTGTTCGGAAATTACGAATAGCTATGTAGATAATTCGAGATTTCCAAATTTTGTGGAGATGATGTGATGGATGCTATTTTTGAATATGCTCGTAAACGTGCTGTATCGACAATTTTAGTATCTTACACTGTATTTTGGGCAATCTTTCACTGGCAAGGGATTTATGTGACTGTATTTATCGATCAAAACATTATTTATAAGCAGTATGGTTTGCTTAAAAATGAGTATGTAAATAAATATTTCTTTGGGTTTGATTGGTCAAATATCTTAACTATTCATAATCTCGAGATTTTATCAGGCTGGATAATTCCTGCTGGACTTGCTTATTTCTATGTATGGTGGCTTCCGAGGTTGGTTATTAACCCTGCGTATAAGAGGGAGATCGGCTACAAGGAGCAGAGAAGAATAGAAAAGACTAAGTCAGAGAAAAGAATTCAAGATGAAGAGAGGAAGCTGATAGAAAAACAAACTGCCACAGAGGAGGCTAAAATTGAGCTGGCAGATAAAAAAGCTGAAGTTTCGGAAAGAAACCCAATCATGGGTTGGCAAGAAGAATATCGTGAATTTATTTTAAATAAAGACGCCGTATCAAGCTTTGATGAATTGTTAGAAATTGTGTATAACCGTAGGAGTTTTAATATTAATGGAGATATAGATAAAATAAGGCCTGGAAGCTTGTTATTAGTGGATATTTGGGGTCTTATAGAGATTGTCAATAATAATCGTATAAATTTAACAGACAAGGGTAAATATTTTGCAAGACTATATAAAGCACCCTAATACAAGGAGTCTGGTTGATTGGTAGGCTACTTGATATATTTTTTATAGCATTAAATCAATTAATTTTATATAAAGATTTTATTTGACACGTATGCTAAAGTGCCAAAACAGCAAATGTTAATAAATAACTTAGCAGCTTTCAAGCGCTGCAAGAACACAGTTTAATAAAGACAAGACAGGATCTCTGACAAGCTACATACTCAAAATTGCATACTTTTAACGGTTTTTTGAATGATGTTTTTGAAATTTTTTATCTATCCACAAGACAGATGGAATTAACTATAGTATTGTTGATTTGCAAAGAATTTTAGAGCAGAACAAGGATAAAGAATTTGTTTCGTTAGAGTTGGTGAATCTAACGAAACAAATACATGATATAAAAAATAGAAAGTAAACTTTCAAAATGCTCAAACTACAGCAGATATACTCAAGAACTATTTTGACATTAAAATAGATACAGAGACCGAGTACACGAAAAGGATTCATAAATATTGGCAGATGCGACATGCGATTGTACACACTAATGCTAGAGTTGATGAGCGATATATTGCTAACGTAGAAGCAGTAGGCTTGAAAAGTGAAAAATAAGCTCAGTAGTTACTATCACAAAAAACAATACATGATAAAGTGAAGGAAGGCTCTTCTTGACTATATTATATTGAAAATTAGTTAAATAAACTTAATTTGTCATTTGATGGAATTGACGTCATTGATCATGCAGATGATGATGGGGAGGGTGAAGATGACCAATCCTTTTCTTCATAGAGTTATAGATGATAGATCGTCTTCTTTTAGTAGATACGGTTTCAGTTGTCCGGAAAATCCAGATAACCGACGGGACAATCACTTATTTGGAAATTTTAAATAACTGCGTAGAAAATTCGGGATTTTTGGATTATGTGAAAAATAATTCCGATGTGAAGTTCTATATTAAGCTGATGGGTTGGATTAAAGGTTGATAAGTATAATCCAGATTGGACGGTAATAGGCAGATTTACTTTGCGGCAAAGATCAAGGGTTTGGAGGACATCAATGATAACCACTTGAGCAACAATGAGCGAAATAAAACTACACTGCTGCCTACCAACATTTGCAGCACTAGAAGTATACTATGGTAATAGCACTAATAAGGAATTGGAGAAATACAAGTGAAGAGGCTCAAAATGGCTAGCATACAATTAACCCCTGAGAAAGGTCTACAGCTAGAAAAAGCCGAGCAGCATATAGTTGAAAGTACAAGAGTGTTGAATGATATTAGCCAGAGTGTACGACACGAAGAGATAAATATATATGATCAAATCGCTAAATATTCAGGAGGTACAGCTTCAGTAATGTTCACCTTTTTGGGTGTTCTTATTAGCTTAAAGAGCGATCAAAAATACGTTAATCATATGTTTATTAGCGCAATGGCACTTTTTGTTGTCTGTATTGGCTTATCATTACTCTTACGACGTGCTATATACTTTTGGGTTTTCTATCAGGCAAACCAACACAGATTGTATGATTTAAAGGAAAAATATGTACTTGAGAAAAGTATATTGAAAGATATGGAAAAGAAAAAAGATAAAATTGATGGTGAAATAACAAAAAATGAGGAGAAAGATAATAAATGGCACTTGGTTTATAAATATGGATCTTGGTTACTCTACGTATGTTTTACTGTTGCATATATATTTTTATTCGCTTTTGTTCTCAGTGTATTTAATAAAAATGTGTAAGACAAGAGCTCTGTCGTGTAGGGAGGGCTTATCGATAGATTTCCTCAACTAGATGTCATATTGCTGTTACTACAAAATGGGGAATAGTGCCCTAATGAACCTGCTGTAATTCCTTATGAATAAAGCAGCTGTGGTATGCGACGGATAAACCATAGGGTAATATCAGCTTATCGGGAACACCTGGTAGAAAACGCGAGACAGTCAAAATTGGCATACTAGTTGATAGCGTTATGGAGGTAATTGAGCGCGACAACCCAAGCTTGAAAGGTGTATTGACCTGCTGTTTGCCCAAGTATCGTGGGAATGAGGGGTAAATTGAATTATCCGTTAACCTCAAAAAACCCACTTTTGCCAAAATTAATTTTCAGAGAGATTGAAACATGAATGATATAGAAATGATTAGAGAATATGTGAAAACTAAAATATTGACCTTAGATTCTAGGGGGTATGTTAAGTCACGTGAATCAACAAAGCTAGACTTCAAAGAATCTTTTAATTGGCAAAATAATGCGGAATACATCAGAACAATGACTGCATTTGCCAACAATCAAGGCGGGTTTCTGGTTTTTGGCATAAAAGATTCGCCTCGAGAAGTTATTGGATTGCAAGGTCAAGCATTTGAAAATCTCACCTCAGAAAAAATTTCTGAGTTTGCAAAATCCACTCTATCTCATACTCTTAGTTATGAGTTTGAAACTTTGGAAGTAGATAATAAAAAGATCGGTTGGATATATACAAGGCAATCTCAGATAAAACCTGTAATATGTACCAAAACTATTGGTAATGACTTGAAGGACGGTGTCATATATTTCCGGAATGGCGCTAGGTCTGAGCCTATTAGGTCTACTGAGCTACAAAAAATTATTGATGATCAAAGAGATGCAGAGGCTAAGCGTTGGATGAATCTTGTGAAGCAGGCGGGTACAGTTGGCATCGATAATGCAGCTATATTGAGTTTGACGGATGGGATAGTTAGTGCTCCTGGCGGTCGAGTTATTATAGATGAATCAATAATGAAAGATTTGAGGTATATAAAAGAAGGAGAATTCAATGAGAAGGTTGGTGCTCCAACATTGAAGATTATCGGTGAGGTTGAAGCTAGCTCGGCTCGCGTGATAGAGCGAAATATTGATCCTGAAATTAAATATCAATTAACCACAAAACAACTAGGAGAAGAGTTGGGATTTCCAAGCAAATCAGCCGCAGCGAATGCTTTAGCGCTAGTAAAATATTTTAACCTTCAGAGTGATGAGTATATGTATTCATTAAAGGCTGGACAAGTGACTTATAAAAAATACTCTCGCGAGGTTTTGAATATCTTGAGGGAAAAAGCTAACAATGATGAATTTGAAATAGATAAAGATTCTAGTAGCATGAAATCTATTAGAAAAAAGGCGAGAAATTTATAATTATTTAGGTGATATAGAAACGAGCCCAAAAATAAGGGCTCATTTCTATTCTTGGAGTTATCTATTATGTAGCCAATCTGTTACACCCTTTGGTAGAGCATAAGATGCCCATCCAGATTTTGTATCCCATTCAGCAACAAATATTTTATCATTGCTGTCTGTATGGCGCTTAGCTCCGTCTCGTATTTCAGAAACAGTTTTGTTTGTATCAACGAACCATACCGAATATAATGGTTTAGCCCATGATCCCAAGCTTTTTATATATCCAATCAAATTCTCGTAATCTTCGAATTTTTCAGGAGAGCCTAAATCGTATGATATTATCTTTACGCTCATTGACTTATCCTTTCGGTGGGTGTGGATCATTGCCATAGCTATTCCGCGTCCCGATTTTACCATTTTTATTATGGATAATATGTTCAGCCTTTTGGCTGATGGCTGTCTTGCGGCCAGCTGCTTGAGCTTCCGCTTTAGTTGGGTAGACTTTCGCTACCCTTGATGTACCAGAGCTCTTATTTCCCCAACCGCCCGGACGGGGGATGGTGTGAATTTGTTTTGATCTTGAGTATGCCATTGGCAAATCTCCTAACTTGCGCACAGAGCGCATTAATGGTACACTAGGAGATACACGAAACCGTCAAATTTTGTGTATCAGCCGTCAGTTATCCTGGCGGTTTTCTAGACTTATACCTTTATTATTTACTGATTTTTTCCAACTTCGATTTGCTATATATTTTATATGTAACCCAAGTCGGCCATTTAAGTGTAGCATAGTCTTTGGGACAACACAACTGTAAAATTTATTAGCAAACATTAATATAGGTGATACGAACAGATAAAAAGTAAAAAACATGTAAACTAAATTAGTTAATGAGATAAATAAATGACAAAAATATTTACAGAAGTAATAAAACTTGCTACTATATGTCTTATAAGAGGAGGAGAACAACAAGTCTATGAGCGATAAGAGTGAGATCAAAAGGCTGCGCGAGAGTCGTGGTCTTAGTCAACAGTATATGGCTGGTGTACTCGGTATGAGCCGGCCTTCCTATGATAAGGTGGAGATGGGCACAAAGGAATTAACGGTCGTTGAGGCGAAAAAGTTGTCTGAGGAGTTGGGTGCTAGTTTTGATACTATTTTCATGAAGAGCGAACCAAGTATTGACTATGACAAAAGTCGCTATAAAGAGATGATTCGTCGATTCATTAAGTACGCTGGTGCGGATGGTGATGGTAGGATTCCTAAAACGAAGTTAGCCAAGTTACTTTATCTTCTTGATTTTTCATGGTATTACGACACCTTAGACTCCGTAAGTGGGCTGCAGTACCGTAGAATTGCACAAGGCCCAGTACCAGATGAGTTTTTCCGTGTTATTGATGAAATGTACGATGCAGAAGAGATAGATATTAAAGTTAGGGGCAGGGCAATGATGATCAGTCTTAATGAAGATCTTGACCCAGTAAATAACGGCCTACTCTCAGAAGAGCAGGATAAGCGGCTCAGAGAAATTGCAACTCAGTGGAAGACAGCCAGCACACAGACGATAGTCGACTACACTCACAGCCAATTGCCATGGCGCTACTGTGAGCCAAGTGAATTAATTCCGTATGACGCTATAATTCAAGAGGATCCTGACCATGTATACCAGCGGCCGATACCTAGTACAATTTGATCCTTATACAAAGAGGCATTACATTAAAAATATAGTCAAGCGGCACAGTGATAGACAATGGAACGCTACGCAAAAGTCTATAGAATTTGTGCTTGAACATATAGAAAAACATATTCTCACTGATAAGGCAGAAACAATTCATGTATCAGATGCGGGCCGGATCATTAAATTATATTTCAAAATTGCTGGAACGAAGGATTCTGCAAAGGGATCGGGCAATAGAGCTGTGGTTTTCCTTGATGATAAATTATGTGTCGCAAGAGTACTCTTGATTTATTCTAAAGAGGAAATTTGTGATCCTAATGAGACTGCAAGATGGCAAAAGATTGTTGATGATCAATTTCCAGAAATTATGAGAAAATTCTCTAGTCGCTAGTGACCTAGGTTAGCAACTTTTTTCTAGAATTTTGAAGCCTTTATATCCGGTGCCTATTAGACGAAATGCTTCTGTATATGAGACCTGATCTTGCATAATTGCATTATGGACAAAATGAAAGAATGTCTTATCTATACGAAATCTTATGTTGTTGCTGTAGCTTCCTCCAGTTGATCGTCTCCGTGACGGTGCTTCAGACTCCATTAATAGGATGATGTTGTTATACTGAGTTTTGTTAATTTTACCAGAATCCAATAAGCGCCTTGCTATTACATACCGGCTAACACGGTACTTACTTGCTAGTTCTTCTATATTCAGCGTATTTTCGCGTTCAAATAGCAGCTTAGGGACGAGTATTTCGGCGGCTACCCTGTTGACGAGTGCTTCAACCCCTGTGTGGCTATAGTCACTCTGCTCGTCTTTATTGGAGATCCCCTCATTACCTATAAACAGGTGTACTAATTCGTGAATTAAAGTAAAAAGTTGGGCATTTTGACTGTCTTTTTGGTTAACAAAAATGATTGGTGCCTTAGAGTTATTAAGAGAAAACCCTCGAAATTCATTTGGGTTGAGGGGGCGATGCGTATTGTCTTTAACTTTACCATTGAAGAATACAAATATACCAACAGACGAAATTTTGTCTCTAAAATAGCGAATGGGGTCATCTTTTGAGTCAGGAATATGATTCATGGGTATGCCCAGTTTGCGACGTATGTGTTCTGCAATTATTAGATGATCAGCTGTCTTGAAGAGCTGAGTATTAGTAATACTTAAATCTTCATCAATTTGGTCTTGTAAAAAAGATTGTTTCTCCTGCATTTCGGTTATTGTATCGCGAAGTTCAGCACTCATGATGCTTATCTCTCGAGATTTAAGGGTTCGGAACGATAACCTCTGGGTGTTCACGTCTACCGTCTTATCTAATACTAATAGTCCAACAGGTATTTTTATAAGTTTACTGATTTTCTCTATTTGAGTATATGTTGGTAATTTTTCACCAGAAAGGAAATTATCGAAATTAGATATATTTTCTTGTAGCAATCCGATTGGCACATTGGATTGTTCTACGTAGTATAAAAGAGTGCTTGTACTAATAGGTATTCTTTTTGCCATAAAAGCCTCTCATGTCTTATAAATTAATTATAGCATGAGAAATTATTGCCAATGGCAAGCGCTACAATCCTTCTCTGGTAGCATCTTAATATTATGTTCACATTACTTACTTCCAGTGATAACTAAAGGTAAATATTCCACTAACCTCCATCTAATCAGTTCTGTTATTAATATACCAAACCGGTTGGTACGTTTTGCTATGATAGAAGCGTGCCTCGAATCGTCTTGTCCAAAATACCCACACCTCATTTAACTAAAGTTCACCATCTTAACTATACCAACATATCATGTGCAACCTCGTATTCCACGTAACCCACCTACTATTGAATAATACCTACCATATATATCTCACACACATCCTCCCACCTACGAGACAGCTCTCACCCAATGACAGCAACCAGGTATGGCGGTATGGCGGTATGGCGGATAAAACTGCCTACGACGAGTCGCTATGAGGCGACAGGACACGTGGCAAACGAGACGAGGCAGTGACTAGTAAAGATAGATAGGTATATCCGGCATCCATAAACGAAACAGCACAATCCTTACACCTCCAGTAACAAACCGCTAACAGCAGCAGTCATTAATTACTACTCACAGTAATCTCATACCACAATTAGCAACCTACACTACACTAACCACTACCACACATACGCTTCGTTAAACGAACGAAGTGGCCATATGTCTATTGTCATTAAGAAAGAAAAAGACACCCCGAAAGGCTACAACCATGCCAATAGCATAGAAGACTATTAGAGCTATGCGACGCACTGGTTATATCTCTCTAAAAGAAGGAGTGTCAAGCATACACGTTCTCTCTATCCAAAAGAAATACTGCTAAGACCTTGTTTGTGGGTGGGGGATGGATGAGGGTGCAATAGTAACTTTCTCAAAAATGTAAAAATAACAGCATAATACGATAAAAAAGCGAACACAACGAAAGACGTGAATGATATAATACCAGCATAAGATGATAAACTTTGAAGAAGAGGTGCTAATCGATCCTGCATTTACCACGCATGACATCCGCCAGATCAATACTCAGCTGGCCCGGGTAGATAAAGTTATCGCTGTCCTTTGTCAGGAGTTGGAAATTGAGGGAGTAAAGTGATGGCGGGAAAAACACCAACAGTCTATATGGATGAGAGTGGCGATCTTGGTTTCGATTTTTCAAAGCATAAAACAAGCCGGTATTTTGTAGCAGCCTTTGTATTCACAAGCGAACCAAGGCAGCTAGATAAAATAATTAAGAAAATATTTGCAGGATTCAGCAAACTAGAAGTGAAGAATCACCATGGTATACTGCATTGTTATAAAGAGAAGCCAAAAACTAGGCTACGGCTACTCAATGCACTTGTTCGATCAGATGCTAGTATTTTGATAATAAGGCTCGATAAGACAAAAGTCTACACACGCCTACACGATGAAAAGCATGTTTTGTACAACTATGTTATTAATATCTTGCTTGATCGAATGATTAGTAAAAAATTGGTTCCTCTTGATAAACCGATTCGTTTTGTTGCATTACGTCGTGAAACAAGTAAATTTTTGAACGAAAATTTTACAAACTATATTACTAGGCAAACATCAGGTCGACATAATCTTGATATAAAGACAGAGATCATCAAACCGTCGCAGGAGAAGGGTTTGCAGATTGTTGATGCGGTAGCGTGGTCATATTTTCGTGATTACGAACATGATGATAGCTCGTATGCAGATATTTTACGGTGTATCACAGTTGAGGAGGGGAGCTTGTTTAAATGATAAACACCATAGACAAGATAAAACCTCTGCCGCTATATTTGAGGAACCATACGGAGCCCCACGACAGAGGAATTACTTACCATCTTCACGATATCATGGGGGTGGATTGTGTGTCAATACTTAAGCGTATAGGCTTGGGGAGGTGTATTGTGGGTAATGTAGAGCAAATACCCCAGCTTCGACTCCCGGAGTTTACGGGTGAGTGGCAGGAGAAGCGGCTTGGGGAGATAGGCTCAGTTGCAATGTGTAAAAGAATTTTTAAGAACCAGACTAAGCCGAGTGGAGATGTGCCACTTTACGTAATTGGTACTTTTAGTAAAAATCCGAGTGTGTTTAGAGATAAGAGACTATTCGATGAGTATATTGGTAAATATCTTTTCCCCAAGAAGGGTGATATTCTAGTTTCTGCTTCTGGTACGATTGGGCGATTAGTTGTCTGTGATGGTGAGTCTGCTTACTTCCAAGATTCGAATATAATTTGGCTACAGCATAATGAGGGCTTAATATTGAATACTTTTTACTATATGTATATAGTATGATTAATTGGATTGTAGAAAGTGTAATACCATGCCTAGGCTGTACAGCAGTAGCTTCCTTCCAATGAGAGTAGACCTGCTAGATATTAAAGAGCAGCAAAAAAATCGCCGCTTTCCTCTTCGCACTAGACGAAAAAATAGCCCTCACTCGTCAACAGCTGGATAAAACAAAACAATTTAAAAAAGGATTATTGCAAAGGATGTTTGTGTAAGATGACGAGCCAAATTGAGGTGCGTAGTAGAGAGGGGGTGTTGTTTTGTGTTCCGTTGGACATTTTTAAAATTACCTTACAGTACACCACTGTATTCGACACAAAGCCATACAATGAAATACTCAAAAACAAAAGAGTGCAGCTATCGAAGTTTAGAAAGCTGTATATCAAAGCCAAGGTCCCTTATCCAGTAGTATTTATGAGCAAGAATGACATCGAAAGTCAGATTGATGACTATATAAAAAAGACTTTTGCTGGGGTTGACATGAAGAGGCAATATTCTATTGCAAGCCACGGTACTATACAAATAAATGCAATATCAATTATGCTTAGGCATATAGCCGCACTACAGTCTGAAGTCAGCAAGAGTATACCAGATAGAAGTAATTTATGTGGCATATTTTTAAAGCAAAAATATAAAAGTATGAGTGTTAAGGATAAAGCTTGTATTGCAAGAGAAAAACTGGATATAAATACAGATAGAATAAATAGTACACAGGGCAAAAAGGAGGCATTTCTATACCTAGAGAGGCAGTTGAATAAACGTAATATTTTTATTTCTACGTATGATCATCGTCTATGTGCACAAACTATACAAATAGAGGATTTTGCTGGGATTTTTATAAACCACAAGAAGGCACCTTATATTTTTATTCGTGCAAGTGATGATAAAGGTATAATAGACCCTTGGGGGAGGAAGAATCTCATTCTTATGCTGATGCTTGGTATGCTATTGCATAAAAATAATAAACCTGTAATGCTTAACACAAAACATAACTCTGATATTAATGATGAAGCATATCAGTTTGCCGAAGAGATGCTTATGCCACAAGAGGATTTCTCAGAGTGTGTGCATATAAAAGATCTAGTTGATATCAAGAAAATTAGTGAGCTATACAAGGTTAGCCCGTCTGCGGTTATTATGCGCTGTTACAGATTGAAGCTAATTAGTAATAAACAAAAAGAAAGTCTTCTGGAGGAGTGCAACAAAGAATTTGAGAAAATCAGGTCTAAAGAGAGAGGTGGCCGTAATAGAACTATTGAGGAGGGTATTGTCTTGAATGTTGGAAGTGGAGCGACGGGCATTATATTAAATAGGGACAAGCAGGGGTTGATAGATAATGCACAGGTAAACAACCTTTTAAGTCCGAGAAAGGGCACAGATTTTTCCGTTGATGAAGTCAGAGCACACCTCAATGCTTAGTAAATGTACTGTTATTCTAGACACAAATTTTATACGAGAGACCAGCCTAGAGGCCTTGCAGGAAATGCAGAAAAATAATCAATTAATAACTATAGAAGAGGTCGAGGAAGAGCTGCCTAAATATGCAAAAGAAAAGCTTAAAAATTCGTGTGTAAAAGTGATACATTTAGGGGCTAATGAGTATACGGTTCTTAAAGAAATATTTAGTAATTCGTCTGCAATAAAACTTATAAATTATTATTCTAATGAAGGTATGGCAGACCCACTTCTACTAGCCTATATTGTACATAACAAGACTAGCGGTGATAGGCAGCTGTCAATGTTTGATAAACCACTAGAACTTGCGACTAGAGATAAAACTTTGCGAGCGTGTTGTGAAGAATTAGAAATTAAACTATATGAGGACAATAAACAACTAGCATGACCTACCAATCCGAACAGACCCTCAAAAATGACCTTGTTGCTCGACTGGTAGCCGGTGGGTATAGTAAGGTTGCTACCTGATGAGGCAGCAATGCTGGCCAACCTGCGATGGCAGCTAGAAACGCATAATGCTGCCAAGCTTAATGGTGCACCACTAACATGATACAGAATTTAAAAGTGTACTTAACCACTTGGGGTTATGGAGCGGTATTTGAGCGGGTGAAGACGCTGTGCGATAAAATGTATTTGGTGCGTGAGAATGGCGGTAGCGTATATTTAAGTTTTTAACACAAATCAGTGGTGCTAAAACGAATACCAGGTAGTGCAGCAAATTACTAATACCGATACCTACGAAACGCGCTATGATGTGACCATACTCATAATGGCAACAAAAGCTGCGCAGTAAGCGTGACCTCATTGATAAATTCATCTTCAGCTGGTTGTCTGATAGTGATGATGTCGAGGAGGAGTTTCAGCGTTTTTGGAGTGAGCAGAAGCAGCAGATGTTAGGTAATTAGCTGTGGCGGAGGGCTTTGACCCGGCACGATTGCGCTGGCTGATTGATATTATAACTATACTGGGCGATTGTTGCGGTGATGAGCATGTGGCGGCGCTGAAGAATAAGCCATGGCTCAGTCCACCAGGTTTTAATTGAGCGCTTAACGTCGAGGGTGGGCTTGTTTATTGATACATTTGTAGAATAAAATGTGATATATGAAAATCTCCGCTCACCTTAAGCCTAATTCTCGCCACCGCGAAGAGGTGGTGGTTGATAGCGATAGCACGTATATTATCTACACTAAGGCACCAGCGATTGAGGGCCGGGCGAATGTGGCGGCGATTAAATTATTGGCCAAATATTTTGGCGTGCCGCAGTCTCGAGTAAGACTAGTGCGCGGGGCAACGTCGAAGTATAAGGTGTTTGATATTGATAACGCAGCTCTATAAAATATATGTGGGGCGTAGAGTGCCCAACAAAAGATGGCAATACAGCTTTTGTAAATAGTACATCGCCAAGGTTTTAGTGCACATGAGAAAAGTGAGGCGCGATAAAATGCTGAAGCTTAAATTGCAGAGTATCTTTCTTCCTTCTGTATGCGTTTGCTTTGTCTTACCTCATTAGATAAACCGCTGAAATTCAAATTGCAAATATCTCGATAAGTTTTCATTATAGTGCATTAATCTGATTTTACAATGCCGACGTGTATAAGCGTAGGAAAGAAGGGTGAGACACTCAAAGAATCTTAATATTTAGGTGTATATTCTTACGGATAATTGACACCTGGCGCAGTCTTGCCGAGCAGTGTCTGTACGGTAACGAAGCGATAGCCTTGTTGCTTGAGCGTGTTGAGGATGCAGGGCACGGCATTGACAGAGGTGGGGTGGATGTCGTGCATGAGGATGATAGCGCCTGGCCGCGCACCAGCGACAGCACGGTTGCAAACAATGGTACTATTGCGATCAGCCCAGTCGCGTGTATCGACTGACCACAAGATAGAGGCCATACTGCGCTGGCGCAGTTGCTCGAGGACGACACTGTTCACTGCGCCATATGGTGGGCGCATGATAGTAGGCGCAGTGCCTGTTGCTTGGGCAATAGCATTGTTGGTTCGGTCGATCTCGCTGCCGATTGCTTCTGCACTATATTGTGGCAGAACCGGATGGCTCCACGAGTGATTCCCGAGCTGGTGACCACTGGTATGGATGCGGCGCACGACATCAGCACGGGCCGCAACTTTGCTGCCGATCATGAAGAATGTGCCTTTTGCACTATATTGGTCTAGGGTACCAAGCAGCTCGTTGGTGTATGGCCCAGGCCCATCGTCGAAGGTGAGGGCAATGCAGGCTTGAGCGCACGATCGAGAAGGCGCTGGTGCGGCTGGTACGGGGGCAGCGATTGGTTTTGGCTGCGGCTTTGGCAGGGCAGGGATGGTCGCAATCTGCCGCGCCTGAGTAGTTTGCAATGCAGCGAGGATACTTGTGAAGGGGAGAGAGATCGTCATTGTACCATAAGATGATGGCACGAGCGCAGCTTGGCTAAAGGGCCAGGCAAGCGCATTGTCATTGGTGATAATGAAGTTGGTGAGTGCGTCTTCTGTGACCATTTCGCCAAGATCGACGGCTGGCTGTTGGCGCTCGGCAATTGTTACCGCAACGGAGCGCTGCGCAGCGTCAATGACGGTGCGGAGATATGCGGTATTGCCACCAACGAGGTCGCGCAGGGTGATAGCCGCGCCCGTCTGCTTGTTGAATGTCCAAAATCGGGTGAAGCTGGCGGGGTGAGCTCCGTGGGTGTCTTGGTTAGCCTGGATAATAACGGATAGGGCAGTATTGGTATTGTGGGTAATTTGGTAGCTGATTGCCTCAGTCATTGGCCGGTGGAAGGTGCGGCCGGCTGCGACGCTTTGGCGAAACTCGTGGTCGAGCTGATCGATGGCGCTCGCGATAGTAGTGTCGATCGTGTTATTGCCTGTCAGTGGATATTCGAGCGAGACCTTTTCTTTGCTAGAGGTGCGGCTGACCAGCTTCGAGCGGATGCCTTGGTAGTGCGAATCGACGAAGGAGTATTTCTCATCTGTTTTATCGGTTGTGCGCGCGGCTGGTGAGGAAGGCTGCGGTGCAGCAGGCCGCACCACGTGAACGATAATAAGGGTAATAACGAGGCCACATAATGCACAGGCAAGTAGCGTAAGTAAGATAATCATGCGGCGTCGCGCTTGTGTGCAGCGTTTGTGGTGCCGCTGCAAGCGCGATGCTGGTGAGGGAGATTGACGCTCCATAGCGCTAGTATAGCAAAATAATGAGCATAAGCGCTATAGATATGATGATTATGCTCGTACCTATTACACAAGCGCAGCCTATGGTATAATTTAGGCAGAATATGGGACCACAACAGCCGCGATTCAATAGTTCTCCTGAGCAGCCTCGGGTAAATAACCCGAATATTTTCCGTTCGCCAGCGCCTCAGGTGCACGAGCGGCTTCCGGCGCTCATGCCCGAACGCCGGAGCGAGCAGCAGCCCGCTGACACACATGAAATGATGCCAATGATCCCGCAGCAGAGCCTCACACTGCCAGCTCTTCCTACCACAGTTATTGCTGCGCCACAGCCCGACCCGGATACAACCGTCACAGCTGCTCCTGCAACTGCTGCAGACGAAGACCTGATCGAGAAAGATTGGGTTATCAAACTCAAGCAGATCATTAAGGATACCCAAGATGACCCCTACCAGCGTGAGCAGCAGGTTAGTGCTCTGCAGCGCGACTATATCTACAAACGCTATGGGCGCAAAATTGGCGCAACGGAGAACTAGATGAATACCGTCACCACATTCATTATTGTTTTTGGCTCGGCTGGTCTTATTCTTATCATCTTGTTTGTTGCCTTTATCGTTTATCGCAACAGTATGCGCGAGGCCAAGAATTACGAGCGAGGTCTCAAGATGGTGCCGATTCTCATCCACTTGCCGCCCGCTAGTGATGATATCGACGGTGGTGGGCGCGACAAGCGTGACCTCACAGAAGAGGTGCTATCGCAGGCCCAAGTGATGTACAACATCATTGCGAGTACCAGCACCAAGGGCTTTATGAGCCGGATCTATGGGCAGCGCCATGTGTCATTTGAAATTGTGGCGCGTGAGGGTCTGGTGTATTACTATGCAGTGGTGCCAACAGTGCTGACGGACACAGTGCGCCAGGCAATTGCTGCAGCTTACCCATCGGCACGGTTAGAGGAGGTGTCGGAGCACTCGGTGTTTAGTAAGGTGGGCAAGGCGAGTGGAACGATTGGTGGTGAGTTTACTCTGCGCAAAGAATTTATTTATCCGATTTCCACCTATATGGAATCTAAGCGTGATGCGTCGCGGGCGCTGCTTAATGCAGTGTCTTCAGCTGGGCGCGAGGATGGGGTGGGAATCCAATTTTTGATCCGCCCAGCGTATGAGAAGTGGACGAAGCGCTCTATCTCGGCTGCTGAGCAGATCGTCAAGAACAAAGGTGAGAAAAAGAGTAGTGGCGGTAGTGGTCTCTCAGCGCGCGATGTTATGCAGGCACTATGGAAGCCGCCCGAGGCAAGTGACAAGAAGGAATTCCAAGCTGAGAAGCCGCTCAGTGCGGTGGAGCAGGCTAAGGTTGATGCTATCCAAGAGAAGATTCGCTACCCCGGCTATGAGGTAATGATCCGTGTGGTGGTGTCGTCCAATACAGCAGCGCGCTCACAGGTGCTGCTCAAAAATATTGTGGCGGCGTTCGCACTGTTTGATTCGCCGAGCTTTAATGGTTTCAAGTTTCATCTTACTAAGAATGTCGATGAGCTTGCGACGGCCTTTATCTTCCGATTCTTCCCGCAGGCAAATAGCCGCGATATTCTCAACTCAGTCGAGCTTGCCACTCTCTTCCATTTGCCAGATCAAAATAGCATTCCTACCTCGCAAGTCAAGCGCCAGATGAGTAAGCAAGTCGACGGCCCAACAGAGGTGATGGAGACGGGGCTATTGCTCGGCTACAATGAGTTCCGCGGTGTACGCAAGCCGATTCGCCTGGCCGATAAAGACCGTCGACGTCACATCCATATCATTGGTCAGACAGGTGTGGGTAAGTCGGTCTTGCAAGAGAACTTAGCCTACCAGGATATGCTGGCGGGGCGGGGTTTTGCCTTGGTTGATCCACACGGTGACTTAGCTGAGGCATTGCTTGCCAAGGTACCGCGTGATCGGGTGGAGGATATTGTCTACTTCGACCCAGGTGATATGAGCAACCCAATTGGTCTTAATATGTTTGAGTTCGATCACCCCGACCAAAAGGACTTCTTGGTGCAGGAGGCGATTAACATGCTCTATGGCTTGTACGACCCAGGCCACACTGGTATCGTTGGGCCACGCCTCGAGCACATCTTCCGTAACTGTGCGTTGCTGCTGATGGCTGATCCTGCGGGTGGAACGTTTGTTGATGTGCCAAAGCTGCTGGTGGATGAGCAATTTCGTAATGCTAAGCTCAAATACGTGACGGACCGGCAGGTGCTCGACTTTTGGACCAAAGAGTTCCCAGCCTCGCAGCGCTCTAATGAAGCTGGTGATTTGATTAGCTGGGTGATCTCTAAGTTTGGTCCATTTATTAGCAACGATGCGATGCGCAACATCATTGGTCAAACCAAGAGTGGCTTTAATTTCCCCGAGATTATGAATAATAACAAGATCTTGCTTGTTAACCTCTCCAAAGGTAAGATGGGTGATCTCAACTCGAAGTTGCTTGGTATTATCTTTGTCATGAAGTTCCAGGCGGCTGCGATGGCTCGGGCTAATATCCCTGAGCACGAGCGCAAGGACTTTACGCTCTACGTTGACGAGTTCCAGAACTTTGCCACCGATAGCTTCGAGACGATCCTCAGTGAGGCGCGTAAGTATCGCTTGAGTTTGGTTTTGGCCAACCAGTTTATGACGCAGCTCAAGGAAGAACTGCGCGAGGCTATCCTTGGTAACGTTGGTACAACCATTACCGGCCGAATTGGTACAACCGATGCTGAGATTATGGTTAAGCGCTACACGCCTGTCTTTACTGCTGAGGATTTGACCAAGCTACCAAACTTCGAGTCGGTCTGTGTGGCGCAGATTAATGGTACGCCGTCAGCGCCATTTAGTATGGCGTGGATTCCGCCAATGGGCGAACCAAACCAGCAGTTGAGTGATGCCCTCAAGAAGCTTTCGGCCGCGAAGTATGGCCGGCCGCGCGATCAAGTGGAGCGCGATATATCTGCCCGTATTAGTGTGCAACAACCCAGCCAGCCAGCAGCCGGAGCAGGGCGCTCAGGAGGCGCGGCTGGTGGGTCGTCTTTCCTCGATGAATGGCTTGCAAAGCGTAAGCAGATGAATGCAAAGAAGCCGCAATCGGCGGCAGCACCATCAGGCGCGCAGGCCTCACGGCCTGGTAGCCCAGCTGCTCAACCACCACGGCCACAAACCACACCAGCTTCCTCGGCTCGGCCATTGCGTGCCCAGCCAGCCACGCCGCCAGCTTCTTCATCCTCTCAAGCCTCACGACCACAGCCAGCTGGCGCTCCCCGCACTATGCCAAATCCAAGCGCGTCATCTCCATCGTTGACTCAGCCTACTCCACCACCGTCACCAGCGGTGCAAGATGCGCTTGATAGAGCACGTCATGCTGCGCGGCCCAATATCCTTGGTGGCCAGCAGACCGAGGCGCGTGCTCAGTCTACTCCACCGGTCGCACCATCGTCCGCTCCCGAGACAGCTATGCCATCACCAGAAGAGCTAGAGCGCGAAGCCTTGCGTCGCCAAGGTACTCTCAACACTCATGGCGACCTGAGCGGCGAGCCACAGGAAGTATCGATTAAGTTACATTGATAAACGCTTAATACAGGTGATAGAGAACACAAGCGGCAAGCACGATATTTTTCGACGTTCGTTACCATGTGTATTATACTAAGTCTATGAAAACGCACTACACTTTACTGGAACTAAGCCAAGGTTGGCGGTATGTCGGCGACGATTGGGAACTGGATTCTGATAACATAACCTGCCGAAACAAGATCACGTCTGCAATGACAACGTTCGGTGCCGACGACACATGCCCCTGGTGTATTGAACTCGGAGTAGAACGGACACTTCCGCGTGAGGCGGGCGTGCCCACTCCTTACCCTATAGAAGGCGGTCGTTACGTCCTTACCGTTTGTTCACCCTCGTTCGTTAATGATCCACGTGGCAAGTGGTACTTTGAAGATGATGATGAGGCGAAGCCCCTGATTATGAATACACTTGACTACGACGCTATCTTTGAGTTTGTTGAAACAAAATTAAAGGAGTATACGTTCACATCCACACCTGACGATCCGTATGGAGACGATGTCGAATTTCGTAATGTCACGAAGCATTGGCTTTATGATGCCGACTGGGACGACTACCACTAGCCGCCTTATTTTCGATTACGTTAATGATTCATTCATCAAATGGAAGTATTTAATAAATCAAGGGGTGCTTGCTATGTCATCTGCCAATTCGAAGGCTAAGTATTTAACTATGGTAATACTAGCAGTAGGTTGTAGGAAGTGTCTATTATGTTATACTAGACCTACTCAACTAAGATATCAATATGATATATAATAAGTTGGTCAAATCTTTTAAACATGTTATGGAGTGTCTATGGAAACTCAACTAACTGGCGCAATCACAAAGTATTTCGAACTAGTCGGAAAAAACATAGCAGAAATTAAAACGGCAGTTAGTGCTGCTACAAACGGACTAGCAACTGACCCGATCATCAAGGACACTGAACCAGACTTCCTCCCAGTCGATTCGACTGAATCGTACTGGCTGTACTACAACTCAGGCCTCGAGCTGCAGTTACGTGATGATATCCTCGTCGTTGTTTCTCTATATCTGCAGAAAGACAATTTATACAAAGCTCCCTTTACTCCGCTTTCTCATCAGTTACTAGATTCACTGCCGAATACAGCTACGATACAGGAGGTTACCGACATATTTGGAGCTCCTGACTTTGAAGGAGGACTCGCAGGACGCAAGAATATGCAATACAGACTAGATCACGGGAAGTTCATTGTATTTCGCTTCAATCGTGAAGGCACCTTATGGTCGGTTCAACTTGGCTTGACTCGCATCTTGAGGCATTAGGCTAACTCAGGTGGCTGGTAGGGGTGAATTAATTTGATGAGCTCGATAGCGGTATCGTTTACCTATGAATTAAGCATCGTTCAGGTGCTTCTCTCTAGCTAGAGTAATCTCTCTACGCCTATCCAACTTAATCAAGAGATAGCATTCATACGTGAGGCGCAGATTATTGAATCAGGTAGCTGAGCAATAAGTGATTTACAGAAGTCCATCACACATTTCGCCGACCAAGCATCATCATGCGCACAAAGTCGAAGGCGAGGCCGCAGAGCCAGCCGAGGGCGAAAGCGGCAATGGATTCGGCACCGGAGAGTGGGTAGCCGTTGAAGCGGGCGATGAGGTAGATAGCTAGAGTGAGTACGAAGGCGGCAATGGCACCAGAGAGCAGCGCGTTGGGCCGGGCAACGGTGTTGCCAGTGACTTCGCTTGCTTTCTCGATGGCTGGGTTGTGGATGACTTTGCTAAAGGCGCGGCTCGAGGGCGAGAGCTGGGATTGGACGGCTGCCATGGTTTTATCGAAGCGTTCTTGCTGGGCAGCTGGGCTGGTTTGGCGTTGGCGCTCGGCACGCTGTTGTTCGCGGGTTTCGCGCTGGCGGCGCTCAGCTTCGGCAGTGGCTCGTTCTTGCTGGGCAGCTTGCTCGTAGACTTGCTCGGCTTCGTGGCGAGCGGCCCGAAGGGTTTCGTGTCGCTGACGCGTTTCGCCCTGGAGGCTGGGGTGCTCTAACTGGCGGTGTTCGCCAGATTGACGTAGGGCGGTTAGCTGCTCAGCACGTGATTGCTCGATGGTTTGCTCGGTGCGGCGCTCAGATTGGCGCTTAGTGGTAAATCGTTCTGCCATTGGTTTCTCCTTGGTTAGATTGTTCCGGCATTAAAGTTGCGGCGTACGAGGCGGATCTCGGTGCTGAGCTGGCGCGAGCGGGCGTAGAAGAAGACTACCACTGCAAGGACGATGCCGGCAAAGATGATATTCTCGCTGCTACCAGTGTGGGGCAGTTCCGTCACGACTTGCTCGACGACGCGCTTCTCGGCGGGGCAATCTACCTTCGTACTGAGTGTGTTGCCAAAGGTGTTATCGATACGGCAATCGTAGGAGGTTGCGTTGCTGGTACCAGTGCCCATTGAAGGAATCTGGTCTTTGAGCTGGACGGTAAACTGCCGCTCTTGGCTCTCACCTGGTTTGATCTCTACAGCTGGCCAACTGAGGATGGTTGCATCGGTGCTGGCGCTTTGGTTGGTGTCTTTGCCAAGAGTACCACCACCAGCGTCGACAACTGTAGCGTATTGGAGGACGTCGCTGAGGTTGTCGCTAAAGGTGAATTTCTCGGCATTGAGACCTTTGTTGGTGACGCTGAGCTTGTAGGTAATGCGGTCGTGGGCTTTGGCGGTGACGGTGGTTGTCTCAGCACTGTTTTGGGTGAGGTTGTGGCCACTCTTGGTCTGGACGAATTTGGCAGTACAGGTCTTGTCTTCTAACCAGAGGGTGTTGTTGCCTGGGCAGGGCTGACAGCGGGCATCATCTTTGAGTAGGGTAGGATTGACCGGGCAGCGGGCGGGTGCAGCGATGACGAAGGTCTTGGCACAGGCCTCGCTGGTGCGGTCGCCCAGAGAGGTTTTGACAGTGAGGACGACGCGGTACGAACCGGGCGTTTTCTCGCTGTAGCTGACGGTAGGCGTACTGCTCTCGAGTGTTTTGGCGAGCTTGCCATCGCGGTAGACCTGGAAGACATAGCCGGTGATGGTAGCGCCATGCTGGGCAGATGCTGCAGCGGTGAATTGGTAGGTGGTGTCGTTCTTGTTGATGACAAGGCCACTACAGCTTGCTACTGGTGTTGGCTTGACGACGGATGGTGGCGTGCTGCAGTTTGGATAGGTACCGACCTGGCCGGGTGGGCAAACAGGTGCGGGTGGCACTGTCTGGGTAATGAGGTTACCACAGTTGAGCATAATGGCGAACCAACCAAACTTTGCTGAGTGGCCAACGAAAGCCCGGTAGGTGAAGTTCCCCCACAAGCGGTGTGGTCGGTAGTAGAAGTTGCGCATTCCACCTTGCGCTGCCTTCACAGAATACACGCCTTCGCCCTGGGCAGCACTAAAGTGCGGCGTCATTCCCCACGAGTAGGTGCTCTCGGTGCTTCGCCGGGTTTCGAGGCGAGTTGTCGCTTGTTGCAGCTCAGCACGGGTAATGCCGATGGTGCTGTAGAGGTCGCGGATGTTGTTAGTGTTGGCGTCGTAGTGCGCCATGAGCTGCGAGCCATTGCTAATTCCACCGTAGATCATATCGCTTGGGTCGGCGGCGTTAGCCGATTCTGGTGGCGCAAGCAGCGTGAACGACTGCACGACGAGTGCGAGCGCAGTAAAGATCAGCCCCAAGCGGCGCGTTGCTTCCTCCTTGCGCAGACGCTTCGCATAAAAGCCCAGCTGGCCGACGATCGCCGGACTGAGCGATAAGTTTGATACGAGTTTCCGAAACATGATGTACCCCCATAGACCATCAATGTTAGCTAAATGTTCTATGTATATTCTAGCAATGTGTTGCACGAAATGCAATTGTTTATTGGTTGTGCTGACTGATACATGATGCAGAACCTGCGGCGTGGCTCGTCTCATTTGACAATAAGCTTCAATTTAGAGAATAATATGGAATATGGCTCGCTCTGCTCGCTCACACCATCCCGATGACTTCGCGCTCGATATTGCGCATGATGAGCTAGACCTCTTTCGCTGGTTTCTATTGGTGTATCTGCTGGGCAAGCCGATTCAATCGCCGGTGGCGGTGCAGACCTGGCGTCTCTTGGTGGAGCATCAGCTTGATACGCCGTGGGCACTGCTTGCGGTGGAGCGCAAACGCCTCGTGCGGCTACTGGATGAAGGCAAATACACGCGCTATGATGAGAAAACAGCGACGGCGCTGCGGCTCTGCGCGCAGCAGCTGATCGACCAGTATGATGGCTCGCTGATGCTGCTCATCGATAGTAGCTCGGGCGAAGCTGAGTGCGCCAAACGTCTGCAAAAATTCTATGGTGTCGGTCCAAAGACGGCAGAGATTTTCCTGCGCGGCGTGGCTGAGTTATTTGCTCAGCGTGTGGAGTGAGGGGATACCAGAGGTAGTCACCGTATACCTAGCCGCTATAATGAGTAAAATCACTATTGTAATGCATTTACATTAGCTTTCATCTATGCGATAATCTTAAGGAAGGAGAAGTATAATGCACACACAATTTGATGCACTGATTATTGGTTTTGGTAAGGCGGGCAAGACGCTGGCGGTAGCACTCGCTGGGGCAGGCCAGCGGGTAGCGCTGGTGGAGCAATCGCCGCAGATGTATGGTGGGACGTGTATTAACATTGCGTGCATTCCTACCAAGACGCTCGTGAGTGCGGCATCAGCTGGCCGGTCGATCGACGAAGCGTTTGCCCGCAAAACAGCAGTCGTGACCAA